>Ga0307372_10008094_pt1 | contig 14852 bp, 2 predicted proteins | sample OX1MG_FD_202533 | JGI IMG/M metagenome (GOLD analysis project Ga0307372, IMG submission 202533) | Soil microbial communities from Risofladan, Vaasa, Finland - OX-1 | ecosystem: Environmental > Terrestrial > Soil > Coastal area > Acid sulfate soil | place: Finland: Risofladan, Vaasa | collected... | reverse complement strand
CGACGTACTCGCGGCCATGGCGAACCTCCCTCTTGCTTCAGCATCATCATACCGCTGCGTAGCTCTAGTGCGCTACAAGACGCCGACCGCCCAGAACTCATCCCCGCGCCCGTTCCCGCATGCGCGGACTGTAGTACCAGGGGCACCCGAAACAGGTAATCTGCGCGCTTGAGTCCCGCAAGCTGCAAGCAGGAAGCCATGAAAATAGTCGGCGCTCTGTAGCTGTGGCCGGCTGTCTGGCTCGCCATTGTGCTTGCTCCGCGTGACCGGGGTCCGGCCTGCCGGCGCCGGCCGGCGGGCGATTCGTCGGCCGCGGCCAGCTCAGCTCTCTTGCGCTCCTGCCGCTCGCGGCTGACGCTGGCCTGGCTCGGCGAGAGGCCAGCCGCGCAAGGACAGCGAAGCAACCGCCGGGCGGCCGGGCGAGGAGCGTAACCCCTGGTCAAGGGAGGCCCAGACTGCATCAGCGTCCGGTCGTGCCGGAAGCTGCCACCGATCGGGGAGCGATTCGAACAAGGATGCGGCGCTCAGCAGGATGGCGGTTGCGGTACTTACTGCTGTACCCACCCGTGAGATGCGGGGTCGTGATTTCGAATCACATCTCTGACCTGTGGAGCTACGGGGATTCGAACCCCGGACCTCTTGCATGCCATGAATCACTCGCCAGTCCCACCACCAGGCCAGATGCCCGCTGAGCTGGCCAGACGATTGCTGCCGCTAGCTGGAACGGGCTCAGGCCAGCCCTCGCCAGCGCCGTTCCGCCCATCGAACTGCCCTCAAGATGATCTCCTAGCGACCCGCCAGCCGTTCAGCTGGCTTTGGCGGCGAGCTGCGAGACACGCTGCGGGCTGATCCCCAGCAGCACCGCGATATCGCGGACCGACAGGCCGCGGGCCGCCAGCTGAGCAGCGGCCAGCTAGTCCGGGCAGTAGCAGCCGCCGCCACCTCATCCGCCTCCCGGCGCAGCCGCCGCACCTCCAGCGCGGTCGTGTCCAGCTCCGGGTCACCCGTCTGGTAGTCATACGCCAGCATCAGGCCGGGCATCGCCTCATCGGGCAGCCCCGCAGCCATCCCTTCCCCAGCGCAGGCTCCAGATCCCGCTCAATCGCGCGCGACCTGGCGGACCATCACGCCGCCCAGTCGCTCGATGCGCCGGTTTACCTCACGCGCCCTCACCACAATATATCTAGCGACTAGACACTACTGCGCAGAGGATCCCTCAGGCGCGCTGGGGCCAGCACCGGACCAGAAGCGGCTCAGGAAGGAATTTGCCGTCGGCGTCCAGGTCAAATACCTGCAATGAAATCAAGCACTCTACCGCTGCTGACGGTTGGTCCACCGACAGCCCTGCCGCTACTTGCAAGTCCGCGCGTGTCAGGTTTCCGGAATCGATGACCGACAAGACTGCCTCGAAAGCGCGGGACAGCTGCTCGTCACCGGACAGGCCTACTGCTGCAACCAGCTCCGCCGCGCCGGCTGGCGTCGCCAGCTCCGCCGCCACCTTCCGGAGCGCACCCGCTTCGTCCATTCCATCGGAGCTGCCCGGGTCACCCTTGACCAACTGCGCTACCCGCTCGATCAGCATCGGCCAGCCACCCGTCGCCTGGAGCAGCAGCGCCCGCCGCTCCTCACTGCTGAACATGGCGGTTTCGAGAGACCATACGCGCAGCGTCTTGGCGTTATAGCGGCGCAATGTGACCGTTTCGGCTACGAGCCGCTCTGGCTTGCCAGAGGTACTGCTGTCACGCTGAGCGAACACCTCTCGCCACAGATCGATCTGCGCCGGCCCTGCGATGATTACGGCCGCCCGCGTCACGCCTGGTGCGGTCGGCCAGCGGGTGCCCGCGAGCTCTAGCGCCTCTCGACACGCCTCTTGGCTCGGCGCGACCCGTACCAGATTGTCGAGTATGACGCGCCGATCCCCTGGCGTGCCTGCGACCAGTTCCTCCTCGAACTGTCGTCGGGTCGTCACCGCAGGTACCGAGAACCGGCTCCCGACGTTGGCCGCCGCGCGCACGGCGTCGTCCGCATCGTCGATGCCAGTGGCCCACGAGCCGAGGACGACCCGCACCTGGTTGCTGTGATCGCCCAGGACATCGTCGATCTGTCCGGCCGTCAGCGGCGAGCGCTGGCCACCGGGCAGTTCCAGCCGCGATTCCAGCGCGATGAACTCGTCGGGCACGGATAGCTCGGCCGCCGTCACTAGCTGGGCCTGGATATCCTCACGAGTGCCGACCATGCGCAGGACATTCGCGCTACGGAGATGCCAGCCGCGGCCGTCGTTGTTCGGCGCAAGCACGCCCAGGCCGGTCATCTCCTGCAGGTAGGCGCGGAATCCTTCCACGTCCAGCCCGGCGAAGCCGATAGGCCAGTAGCTCAGGCACTCTTCACGGAGCTGGGTATCTGTGAGCCGGGCGTCCAGGCCGTGCTCATGTGCATGGTGCGCCAGCACATGCGCGATGACCCCGTACCGGTGATCCAAGTTCAGGGTCTCGTGGAAGGCCGCGCTGATGTCCGCGCGCAAATCTGCGCGCCCGATCACTGTTTCGACATCCGCACGGGTAATGACGTACGGCGGCTCTCCGGTCCCAAGCGAAGCCGAGCTTCGCTTGTTATGCATCGCCTCAACGAGCCGGTTAGCGAAGATCTGCAGCAAAAATGGCTGGTATGAGCAGTACCCGAGCACCCGGTTAACAAGATCGGGCTCCGCGAAGTCGAATCCCAGCGCTGCCAGCGGTCTGGTTACCAGGTTGGCGGCGTGCTGCGGCCGCAGCGGCCCGATCGCTGTCGGCCGTTGCGCCATGTGCCCGAACGGCGCGTTGCGCGCCCGCTTGGCGTATCGCTGTACCGAGTGCAAACCAGCGAATACGACCTTGACACGCCCATTGCTCTCCTGTCCGAGCGACTTCAGTCGCGTGGTCTCCTGGAAATCGGGCATATCAGCCTCGAAGAACTGGTCCGCCTCGTCCAGCAGCACGAGCAGCCGTCGCCGCGAATCGGCGTCGAGCCATGCTTGCACGCCGCCCTGAACCTGCTCACGCACCGACATCCGTCGCGCGGTCCGGCCCTGTGGCGCCAACACCTCGCGGCGAGTCAAGCCGTCGAGCAGCGCGTCCCAGATAGCCTCCTGGTTAATGGCAGAGCCCGCGCGGATGCCGACGGCCTTCAGGTCAAGGTAGACGGCAATGCGCTCGCCAACGGTCTTGGTCTGGGCCTCGAACTGCTTGGCTGCGCTGTTCAGTAGGGCGGACTTCCCCAGACCGCGGCCACCGAACACCAGTTGGGTGCCGTCCGGATCGAGAAGGTTGCGCCGTTCCTGGCTACGGCCATAAAACATCTCCGGTGCAACCACGCCGCGCTTCTGCCGCAGGTAAGGATTCACGCTGGAGAACGGCAGGAGCACGTTCATGGTCGCGGTCATCTGACGATTGCCGTGCGCGGCCAGGTATGCCAGGGCGGCGTCGTCAAGCACGATGACCGGCGCGCTGCGCCGCACTGTGCGGACCGCCAGGTCCCGCCGGGTCTGGGCGCTCATCGTGCCGAAGTGCGCGATCACCAGGCCCTCCCCTGACAAATCACCGTCTGCCCAGCTCGTCAGCAGGTCCGCACTCGGTCGGCCCCACGCGAGCAGGAGCCGAAGGCGCCCGTCAAGCTTGGAACCGAAGGCCGGTACAAGCGCCTCGCCGATGATCCCGTTGACAGTCACCTCGATGAAGCGCCACTCTCGGCTGCGCGGCCAGTCGCTCAGCTTCCTCACGCCTCCGATGCCGGGTTCGATGCCGATCATCCGCAGAGCGGGAAGCAGTTGCCCGGTCTCGCTGATGTTGCTGCGCTGCGTCGGCTCGGTATGAGAGATATCGCGCCATGACTTCAAGGCATCAGCGGCGGTCCCGGCCAGGTCAGGGCTAAGTCCGCTGAAGTCCAGCGCCGGGCAGCCTTGCAGTCGGCCTCGTTCCTTGACCAAGGTGATTAGCTGGCCGGTCAGACCATCGGGCAGCGCGTCCGGTACCGCTGGGAAGAACTTCCGCAGATCCTGGGACTGATAGACCTCCGGGACATCCTCGTCGATCTCCAGGAAGTAGATGAGCTCCTCGGCTGTCGACAGCTGCCCGTCGTCGATCAGTCGCGTGACTCGCTCGGAGGCCTGGTCATCAACGCGGCCGTCACGCTGAAGTTGCTCGATCCGGACGGCCAGGCGGGTCTTCGCCTGGGCCCGGTATTCGGGTAGCAGTGCCTCAACGCGCCGCAGCGTCCGCCGGGCGGTCGCAAGTTCCTGATCCTTGCTGTGTCGCAAGGCATCTTCCAGCAGGCTGGTCAGCTCCCCGTCCTGTTCTTCAGAGATCTCGCTATTCAGCCGCGCCTGCCGCAGCATGATGCTGATCTCCTCGCGCTCGGCGTCGAGTTCGGCGCACGCGTCGCGCTCGGCATGCTGAACCCAATCGGCCGACGTCATGCTGAGTGTGGCCTGCGGCCCTGCCACGCTGGGCAGCTGCCCGGCGTCGGCGATGTTCATAAGAAAATAGGCAGCCTTGAAGTTTTCTGCCGCGACTTGCGCGCTCAGTGCGTCGTCCCAGCTGCGGTCCGCAGCGGCTAGCACGTCACGCACGGTCGTGCCATCCGGCGTCGCGATCTGGCCCAAGCTGTTGTCGACAATCGCGCCCGGAACCTTGAGCAGCTCGGCTGTGAGTACGAGCGCCGGGGCCGACTCCCGGACGGGAAGCGCCCAGACATTCTGAAGGATGTCAAATGTCCCGGTCAGCGACGCGGCTCCGGCCTGGGCCGCTGCCCGGGTCAGCTGGTCGTCGTGGCTGGCGAGGTTCCGGAATGCTGTCTGGATGCCTTCGCGGCGGGCGAGTACGGCAGCGCGCATGTCGGCTACCTCGCCGGCGCCCCAGTGCTCAGCGCGGGCGTTGCGCGCGTCGAGGGACCGGACGGCCGCGACCCAGTCCCCGAGTGGCTTGAGCGCCTCCTGCACCAGGTTCAGTAGGTCGCGTCGGCCGGCGCCCTCGATCGGCTTACCTGAGGAGCCCTGGTAGTGGCGGTCTAGCTGGTCGAGCTCGCCCTTGATGAAACTGCCGTCGGAAATTTTCTCGATACTGCCGATGACCTCGTCGATGGCGCTGCGGTCATTGCGCTCGACGATGCTCAGTGGATTGCCTAGAATGCCGCGCGGGCCGAGGCCGAGCCAGATCTTGCTGATATCGGTGGCTCGCTTGAACCGAAGGGTGCGAGGACGCGTGCGGACCTGGCTAGCTGCACGGGTAATGGCGTGCATGCCCCGCTCGGCCTCGGTGACGTCAGCGAGCACGGACGGGGCGTGCGTCTCTAGAAGAACGCCGTGCAACGCGCGACGTCCGACCTGCTCCGCGATCTCCGCGATATTCGGCTCCGCGCGGACCGCCAACTCGGTGAGCAGCGCACCGGTTGCTGGATCGCCGGTCACGAGTGCGGTGCGCAGCAGAGCGGGAATGATAACCAGCAGGCTTGGCGTATCGTCGGCGAGCGTTACCGAATCCAGGTCGTCGAACTCGGCGCGCAGCGCGGCGGCGACCGCGCCATTCTGATGGCGGACGGCTGCAGCAAGCGCGGCGACGCGCAGCACGACCTGCTCGACGCGGCTGCCGTTCGCCATGCCAGCCAGCGTGGCGGCAAGACCGAACCGCTGTGCGCTGATGAGCTGGGCGACCGCCTCCCCGACTTGTTCGGGCTCCGCCCCCGCCACTGGCACCTGTCCAGGCTCAGGCTGGCTTGTCCTCCGGTCACTGCCGGGCTCCATCTCTGCTGCCTGCGGCGCGGCCAGGGCGTGCGGCTGGCCCGCGGATCCGACTGCGCGGTCGGCCGCATGGTCCCTCTCGCATGTGCCATCGGCGGAGTCGGGATCCTGCCGCATCGACGGAGCGGGAGCCAGCCCTGCATTTTCGTCCAGCGGCCTGTCCGCCTGTGGCGCTTCGGCCTGCGGCGCCCCCAGCAACGCGGCCACGAGTGCCTGTTCGTGACCCGGCGTCTCCGGCAGGGAATTCTCGGCTGCCGACTCGCTGCGGTGAGTGGGCTGCGCCGCCGCCGTTTCCAGTTCCGCGGGTTGCGCCGTGGCTTCTGCTGTGTCCGGCGCGCTCTCGCCCAAGCCGATGGAAGGGAGCGGCAGCCTAAGCTGCTGTGCTTGTACTGCGAGGAGCGACAAATCAGGCCTCGCCTGGCACCACTGCTGCAGCTCCGACATCTGCGTGGCCGCGTCGCGGTCCGGTGCTGCCATCTCGACAAGCAGACTGAGGATCGCGGCGCTCGCTCGCGCCTGCTGGTCCCATTGTCGCTGGGTCAACAGGTCGCGTGCCTGCGCCTGCGCCTGGGCAAGTTGCTCCTCCAGCAGGGGTTGTTCCTCCGGTGCGGCGAGCGCGCATACAGCCTCCAGCAGCGTTCGGGCGGCGGCGTCTCCGGCAAGAGCCCGTGCCTGGCTGACCGCTTCGCGGATCGCCGCCATGGATTCCTCGGCCACCTGCACGCCGGCAGCGGCCAGCCCTCCGGCGACCGCGTCGAAGTCTGCCCGCGTCCGGGCCAGTGTCGCTACATCCGCCGCCGTCGGCAGCCGATGCTCTCTCAGCTGCTCAACGGCGGTCTGCGCGGCCAGCAGTCCCGCTGAGAGCAAGGCGTCCAATGCGTCGCTGGCTGCGGCCAGGCTGTCTAGCATGCTGGGATCCTGGGGTGCCCCCGGAGTGATCACCTGGCCGTCTGCTGATGCTGCCAATGCATTCGCCCCTTCAGCCTTGTCGGTCCCGGCGTCACTTCGTGCCTGATCAACCCCGATCGTCTCGCCGGCGGATTCCTCGCCGGGCAACGCAGCATCCAGGAACGGCTTGGCTCGTCCGGCTTGTCCGCTGACATCATCGGCGTGGAGCTCTGCGTCCTTGTTCAGATCGTCGTAGGGGGTGAAGGCGGGCGATGCCTTCACGACCATCTCAGCCGCTTCTACGATCGCCTCAAGTTGCTCATCGGTCACGCCGTCCGGCCGGAACCACGGCTGCCAGGCGGCCCACAGCCATACTCGCGCGTCCCGCACTGACGCCAGCCTGTGCGACCACACGGCCAGCCTGCACAGTGCCGCCCCCCACCGCTCAACCGGATCACGCGGCGATGCCGCGCCTCCATCAGCGTCAGCGAATGCTGACCAGCCGATGTCCTTGGACACCTCGACGGTCAGCGCGCTGGCCGCGTGGATCGCCGCGTGCTTATCGGGCCGCTGCATGCGGTTCCGAATGTCCTGGCAGAGGGCCTGGCTGATATGGCGAGCCTGGAGCATCAGGCCAAGCGGTCGCAGCGCATCCGGCCGCCGGTCGAACGACACCGAGCGTAGGGCGTTGCTGACGTCCTGACTGCTAAGCCCGGCGATCGCGGTTTCTATTGCCGTGTCGCAGTCGGTCAGCGCGGTCTCCAGTTCGACGAGCGCGGCATCGAGCTCCGCGTTCTCGCCAAGCGGCCAGCCCGGCTCTGGCCACACGGGGTGCGGACGGCCTTCATCACCGTGTGGGCACCTGCCATGGGTACGACGCTGGACCATGCATCCTCCTCTGCTGACGCTTGCGGCACTTCGTCAGCCGCCTCGAGTGAACGGCGTCACGTAGGTGTAGCCATCTGGCAGTTCCACCGGGCCGGCCAAGCCGAGGCGCTGCCTGTCATCCCGGTACGCCATCCGCGCCGCCGGGCTGGCTGCGCGGCCCAGGTGCCCGATGGACCGCAGATGCCCAGTGACCTCGACGGTGCGCAGGTAGTTCGGATTCAGTGCGCGCCGTGTCCCAGCCGACCCTGGGCGCGGCGTACCGGCAATGATCGCCGGAGTGTAAACGAGCACCTCGACGGGCCGCTGGCCTGCGCCCGCCGGGAACCGCAGTCTGCCGGAATCGTCCGTACTTGCCAGTCCCAGGGCCAGGTCTCCGCCGCGGACGAGCCGGTCGATCACCCCGCCGAGAGCGGCATCCGCACTGCTGTCTAGGCCGGATCCGCCGCTAAGACCGACCGGTCCGTAGACGGCCGCAGTCAGGCTCGACCGGGCCAGGATCGCGCGGCCGCCTGGGTCCAGCAAGCCCAGCCGGCGTACGGCCCTTAGTACCCGCTGCTCAAGCGTGAGCGTGTCGACGCTGCCGGTGGAACCGTGAGCAGCCGTCCGGCCATGCCGACGTGCTTCACCGGGCGCCGCGTCCCGGGTGAGAATCGAGGCCTCGTAGCGATGCTCGATTTCGATCCCGTCAACGGTGACCGGTGTCTCCAGCAAGGTGGACGTCGCGCGCACTACGCTGCCCCCGCGCGGCCAGGTGAACGTCAGGAGGATGCCGGGGAAGAACTCCAGAGGCCAGTCGATACCGCTCAGCTGGGGCCGCGCGCCGTGCAACTCGGTCCGGGCGTCCTGCTGCGCCTGGCTGCGATCCAGCTGGTAGCCGTCGTGCGCGAGCCAGAGCCGCAGCCGCGCAATGCCACCGCTCATCCGGATCTGCGCGACGACCTCCTCCGGCAGCGGCAGCCGCCCGTCCACCTGGTGGCTCAGGCGCAGTGCCTGGCTCCAGCTGACCTGACTGTCAGCGACCGACAGGGCCACGACGCCGCCATCCATCAGGTCGCTTTCGGCGAATTCGGTCTCAGGCTCGGGCGACAACGACAGGCCGGGCGGCGGTGCCTGGTCCGGAAGGCTGGACTGCCATCCGAGTCCCAGCGGCTGCGTCGGATCGACCCGCGCGTACGAGCTGCCTGGATGCTCGGCCCGCCAGATCCCACCGCCCTGCCAGGGGTCATCTAGCCGGAGACTCACCTCGCCGGGCAGGAGCCCGGTGTCCTCGTCGGCGTCACGGCGGGCGTAGTCGCTCACGACCGCGTTCGCGTGGCAGACAGCCAACGCGTACCCGAGGCCCTGGAGCGCGCCGGCTGAGCCTTGAAGTTCTCGCAGCCGTGGTCCGATCGCCGTGTAGGTGACGTTCCGCGCCGGACCCCAGCGGGTCGGCCGGTCCGGCACGGCCGCGCGGCCCAGCTGCACCGCGACGGTCGCCAGGTCGTCCCCGCCGAGCGGGCCGGCGTCACGCAGCCGCGCTCCCAGGCTCTCGCGCGTGAAAGCGTAGCCACGCCACATCCGCAGCTCGGGCAGCACCTGCAGGGCCTGCTCGACTGTACGCAGCAGCCCGAGCAGGGCCTCCCCGTACTGCTGATCGCCTGCGTCCTCGGTGAGCAGCGCCGCCAGCGGCAATGGCGCCGATGCGCTGAGAAGCTGCTCCCGGCCTCGGGTCATCAGGTACCGGGCGTAGAACGACACCTCGTCCAGGTCCGCGTCATCCGGGGTTTCGTAGCGCGCATCAATCAGCACATGCCCGTCGGCGTTGAGACCGCGGCCGCGGACCCGCATCCGGTTGAGCTGCTCATCCGTCACTGACAGGTTCGCGCCGAAGGCATCCACGTCAACGACGAGCCGCTCGCGCAGGACGGGGCGATCCTGATCGCTCGCCTGCCCAGGTCCGACCGCGGCCGCCGGGGCGCCTGATACCCAGTCGGGCAGCGATCCGCTGTCGTCGAGCAGCGGATGCGCGCCTTCCTTGTAGACGACCTCGGCAAACAGAGGGCGGGCGCCTGTCGCGATGTTGATGAGCGCCCCGACGGGCAGCGCGTCACCACCCGTCTCGACGTGCACCTCAGGAAAGCTGAACAGGTCGTTGAGCGCCCCGCCGACGTAACTGCGGGTCGGCAGGTCGAATCCGAAGTACGCGGCGTTGAACGCGACGTTCACGTGCACGGGCGCCTGGCGGGCCGCGACGAGCGCGGCCAGGTATCTCAGCAGGCGCCGACTCTCCGTCGGCGGCGCCGCGTCGAGCCCCAAGGCCATCTGCGGCGTCAGCAGCGGGGGATCGAGATATGGCTGCCAGACGGACCCGGCATCCTGCTCCGGTAGCCGCTGGCCCGCTGCGATGTCGTCCTGGGCGACCTGGGTCTCTGTCATGAGCTCACCTCCCATGACCCTGTTTCGCATGTCCTTGTCCTGCGGTGGCCAGCTGCGCGGCGGTGCGGGCCGCCCTGGCCTGCTCGCGCCGCACGTGGCCCATGTCGCGCCACCTCGGCCCGCTTGGCGTGATCTTCCCCGCGGCCTGCAGCCGTGCAAGCGAGTCCTCGATGCCGGCCAGGAGAACCGCCGGGCTGGCGCCGAAGAAGCGGCTCGTTACCAGTCCGGAGCGCAGCCTCACCCGGCGGCCGAGCGCCGGGAGATAGTAGGAGTCCTCGCCGCGCAGCGCCCGGAACAGGTCGCGGGGGTGCACGCCACTGAATACCTCCCAGACCAGGCGCGACACCTGCTCGTCCAGGCGACGCTGCCGGTACGCCGCGTCGGTGCGCTGCCCGGCGGGCTTTGGCCGCGGAGTCTCGAGCGCGATGGCGGTCTCCGGCTTGCTCTCACCGAGCGGCCACGCGCCGGAATCCCAGCAAGCTGAGCACCGGTTGCCAGCGTTGGAGCAGCAGCCGGGCGGCAGCTCGGTCACCTCGAAGTAGTCGGCGAGCTTGCGGTTGGCGCATGTTGCCGAGTCTCCGAAGAAATCCCGGAGCAGCCGGATCTCCTCAGCGGCCCGCGCCGCCTTGCCCGATACTGCTGTGCGGAAATCTTCTGGGAGTTCAGGGCTAGTGACGCGCAGGCAGGTAACGAGATGCCGCGATGGTGCCGCGCTCACGTCGAGCAGGCCGCAGTCGTGGAGGTCCGCGAGCAGGTACCAGGTACCCGCCGCGTCTGAAGTGAATGTCCGGAAGCCGGGCACTTCGCGTGCCAGGTGCGCGTCGAGCCCGGCGACGTCGAGCCTGTCGCGCCGCAGTGACCCTGGGCCGCTGTCGGGGGCTGGCAGCGCCAGCACAGCGGCGACGACCGCGTCCTCGGCTGTGTCCTCATCGTCGGTTCCCGGCCGGGCGGTGTCGTCGACCGCACGGGACGCGGGTGGGACGGGCGATCTGAGGCCAAGGAGCTCGCCTGGCTGGACGGCGCAGCGAGGCGGGAAGTCGCCCAGGTCCTCGACGGCACCGAGTTCGGCCAGCGCCGCGAAGGCCCGCATGACGCCGGACTGGTACTGCTCGGCCGTGCGGCTCTTGCGGGCCTCGTCCGCCGTGAGGAAGCCGGCGGCCAGGTCCGCGCCGATGAGGTCATCGGCCACCCGTTGCGAGTCCAGCACCCCACCGCAGGCGAGCACCGCTCGGCCCATTTGCTCCAGCAGCCGAGGAGATAGGTCGTGGCCCGTCATGAACGCGACCGTCCGCAGCCCACGGGTCGTCATGAGCGTCAGGCCCACGTTCGCCGCCGGCTGCGCCGGCGTGCCGTCCTGGCCGCTGGCCGTCTCCCCCGTTCCTGACAGGCCGGGCAGGTCAGCGCCTACGGTGTCCGCTCCAGCGGCGCGCGTGCCGGCGACATCGCGGCCGGCCCGGCCAACCTGCTGGTAGAGCGCGGCCAGGTCTGTCGGGACGCTCACGCAGAACACGGTCCGCACGTCGGGCCGGTTGACGCCCAGGCCGAACGCGCTCGTCGCCACGACGATCAGGGGGGCGAAGCCCTCCTCGCCCTTGCGCGGTGCCTCCCGGAATTCCATCATGACCGAGGACTTCTCCACCTCGGTCAGCCGCCCGTGGAATCGCCGCACCCGGGCGCCGGCCTCGCCAAGGTACTCGCGCAGATGCGCGTGCATCGCCACGACCTCCTTCACCGTGAGGCAGTACAAGATCGCGTGATCCTCGATGACGTCCAGCACCTCCTCGGCCAGCCCCGCGGTGATGGATGGCCCGGCGGCCCGGATGCTCCTGCGGAAGATCGCCAGCTCCGGGCGGATCGGGTTCTCCCGGACCGTGAGGAGCGTGCCGGCCCGCGCTTCCGCCGCCTCGCCGGCCAGGCCCGGCGGCTCCGGGGGGAGGCCGAGCACGCTCTCGCGCAGTCCCGCGTGGACTGTCCGGTTCGCCGTGGCGGTCAGCGCCGTCACCGGCAGGCCGAAATCCTGGCGCAGCTCGGCCAGGAACTGCCCGACGCGGGTCATCGACGGCCGGAAGTCGTCCCACTGCACGAACGTGTGCGCCTCGTCCACGGCGATGCGGGTGACCGTCCCGGCTGCGACCGCCTGCCGGACCACGTCACGGAACCGCCGCTGGCACAGCCGCTCGGGCGATACGTACACCATGCGGATGCCGTGATCGGCCCGGCCGAGCAGCTGATCGGCGACCTCGGTCTTGCCGGCCCGCGAGCTGGACTCGCGAAGCGGCGCGACCAGCGCCCGGACGGCCCCGCCGATGCTGCGGTTGAGCTCGAGCGCCTGGTCATGCATCAGCGCCACGAGCGGCGATATCACCAGCGTCACGCCCGGAAGGACCAGCGCCGGCAGCTGGAAGCAGAAGGACTTGCCGAATCCGGTGGGCAGCAGCCCGAGCACGTTGCGGCCCTGCGCTGCCGCCTCGATGATGGCCAGCTGCGAGGGCTTGAGGTCCGCTGGCGTGTCCGACAAGCGCAGCAGGCCTCCGATGACAGCCGCACGTTCCGCCACCTCACGGCCGAGGGTTCCGGCGGCGCGGTGCTGCCCGACCTCCTCGCCGGTCATGGCCAGGGCGCGGATACGGCGGGTCTGCGGCAGCAGCGTGTGTTCCTCCAGCGCTTCGGGCGTGCTCAGCTCGGCTGCCCGGTCTGCGGTGAGCAGGCCGTGCCTGGCGAGGAACGACCAGATGCGCGCCCAGCCCTCGGCCATCGGAACGACGTTCCCGCCCGTCCTCTCCCCTGTCACCGGGTCCGGCCGCAGAAGGCCGGCTGACCCGTCGGCCGGCGGGTCGTCCAGGGAGCCCAGGAACGTTTCCCGGTAGGCACGGCGCAGAGCGGTCTGCCCGGCGAGCTTGCGGTCGCTGATGACGATCACGCCGCGGTGCCGCTCGGACCTGATGAGCCGCCCGGCTGCCTGTCGCAGCTGCAGCGCGGCCAGCGGCAGGTAGTACTCCCGGGTGGCCATCGCATCCGGGTCTTCTGCCCGGGCCGCCTCGGCGCGCGTCTTGACCGCTTCCCGGCGTGCCTCGATAACCGGCGCCGCGAACGGCGCAAACGGCACCTTGTTGATCCACACGAGACCCAGGCGCCGCTCATCGGCGACGTCCACGCCCTGCCACAGGCCCTTCGTTCCCACCAGGAACCCGCCGCCGTGCTGTGAGTCGGTGAACTCGCGGTAGCCGCGGTTGTTGCCCAGCACCAGGGCGGACAGCACCGGAGTCTGGTCGCCACGCTGCCGCAGTTCGGTCGCGAGATAGTCAGCGATGCCGCCGGCCGTCGAGCGGGCCGTGGTGAGGACGAGCGCCCCGCCATCGAAACCGCCCCGGCCGCCTGGCTCGGCTTCCCCGCCCCGCGGAGCCGGGACAGGCTGCACCACTTCGCGGGCGTACCCGGCCAGCTGGTGCGCCACCGTCCGCATGGCACCGTCAGACTGCTCAGCCCATGACGGGAAGTCCGAGAGGCAGACGAGCTCGGCCTGCAAGCCCAGCCTGAACGGGGAGCTGAGCGCCAGCGTGGCGATGCTGGGGCGCAGGCCCAGCCGGCCCTGGATGAACTGCCACCTTCCGGATACCCGGAGCGTCGCGCTGACGTAGTAAGTCCGGGCGAACGTTCCCAGGAACTGCTGCCAGGTCGCGTCGGCGGCCAGCTCGACCGGGCTGCTCGCGACGCGGAACCGGTACCGGCGCAGTCCCTCGCGCAGCACGCCCAGTTCCTCTGCGTACACAACCCTGTTGGAAGTGCCCTCCGGCAGCTCTCCGAGCACGGTGCGGCTGTCGCGCCCGGCGGTCCCTTCGGGATCGTCCTCGACGCCGGGATCGTCCGGAACATCCGTCCCAGGTGGAAGCTCGCCATCCGGATCTTCGCTCGCCTGCCTGTCCAGGACACTTCCGTTGCCGTCTGCCACGGGCATGGTGACCTGGCCTTGGCCGCTGGCCGGGCCGATGATGGCGTCCATGTCGGCCACGATCGACTGTGCTGAGTCCCGGAACGCCGCGCACCGGGCCAGCAGCGCCTGCACGCGCTCCGCCGCGAAGAAATCCAGGGATGCCTGGTGCGTTCTGTAATAGGAGCCCAGCGCGCCTACGAGTGCCTCGCACTGGCCGCCCAGCCGCACCAGCAGCGCCGCCAGCTGTCGTACCTGCGGGACGCCGGCCGTCCCGGCGTAGGCGCTCGCGAGCGTGACCGTCCGCGAGCCGACAACCACGCCGGCACCGGTGCCGCGGGCGTCGAAGGCCATGCCCGCGACCCTGGGCAGGTGCTCGTGATCCAGGAGGATGCCCAGGTTCCCGGCCGCCTCGCGAACCGACTCCCGCGCCGTGCCAGAGCGGGCCGATCTCGCCCATGCGTCCAGCTCAGCGAACAGGTCCTCCACGGCGCGGTAGTCGATGGCAGTCGTCAGCGCACCGGTGGCGGCGTCCTCCAGCTGGTGCGCCTCATCAACGATCAGCAGCGTGTCCGGGCCGAGCGCATCCAGGTCGTCCAGGTGCGCGAGCAGCAGGGCGTGGTTGGCTACCAGCAGCCGGTGTGCGGCCAGCGCCTCCCGGACGGCGTCAGTATGTGACGCCAGTGGTGTGGCCGCGCCTGCCGGGTACTCGCCGTTGCTGGCCTGGGACAATGACTCCAGCCATACCGGGAGCACCGGCCCTGCGTAGCCTGCGAAAAGGGGCGGAACGTCCACCGGGTCGACCGAGTGCGCCGCCCAGCTGGCCTGAGCGTCCGCCGCCGCGAGCAAGCGCAGCACCAGGAATACGAGCAGTTCCCGGAACTGCGGGCGCGCCAGGAACCGGTTCCGCCCGCCCTGTGCCGACGCACTGGCAGCGGTCTCGGTCGTCGAGTCGGCAAGCGC
>Ga0307372_10008093_pt1 | contig 14853 bp, 9 predicted proteins | sample OX1MG_FD_202533 | JGI IMG/M metagenome (GOLD analysis project Ga0307372, IMG submission 202533) | Soil microbial communities from Risofladan, Vaasa, Finland - OX-1 | ecosystem: Environmental > Terrestrial > Soil > Coastal area > Acid sulfate soil | place: Finland: Risofladan, Vaasa | collected... | reverse complement strand
ATCCCGACGCGCCAGCCAACGCCGAGAGCAAGTTTCGCCGCTCGCAGGACTACCAGAAGTACGTGGCGATGCCCCTCATGCAAGGACCAGCCGGGCGCACAACCAAATTATCACAGACGACACCTCACAAAACGTCTAAACGCGGCCACTCCTGGAAGCAGTTCATGATCCTGACACGACGCTACCTGGAATTGTTGAGAAATGATACCGGCAACCTGTTCATCCTGCTTTTGCAGGCTCCTATCATTGGCCTGATTTTGATGTTGATTATCAAATTCGTGACCATCGCGGGCGTCTTTGATGGGACTAATATGTCGTCTCCCGTCACCAGTGGGGACGCGCAAAAGGTGCTGTTTGTGATGTCTTTCGCAGCCGTCATGTTTGGCTGTATCAACGGCGCGCGCGAAATCGTCAAGGAACTGCCCATCTATGGCCGCGAGCGCGCCGTGAACCTGGGCATCATACCCTACATGTTCTCTAAAATCGTGGTATTGGGCATTTTGTGCCTGCTGCAAAGCGCCATACTGGTGATCCTGGTGAGCCTCATCGCGCCCTTTCACCAGGGCGTCTTCCTGCCGGTTACGCTGGAAGTTTATATTACCCTCGCGCTCACCTCGCTGGCGGGACTGATGGTTGGCCTGCTGGTATCAGCCCTGGCTCCCAATAATGATCGCGCGGTCAGTCTGATCCCGCTGATCCTCATCCCGCAAGTCATTTTCGCGGGAACCATCTTCCCCTTGAAGAGCGGACTTTTGCAGCCCGTTGGCCTGCTATTCGCCGTGCGCTGGGCCATGGCCGCGCTCGGCACCTCTGTCGGGCTGCGCAGCAATTATACGGGTAGCGACAAGCTCATCGGCAATATCGATAGCTACCAATACGGACACGGGGTCGATTCGACGCATTACCTGCTGCTAATGTGGCTGGGCCTGACCGTGATGATCGTCGTGCTGGGGATATTGATTGGCTACTGCTTGAAACGGAAGGATGTGAAAGTGTAGGAGTGGGTACGCCTGACCTGGTGGTTGAGGTCGCTTCACCCAGTACTGCGATCTCGACGCCTACGCGCGCGCTGGCGTGCCGGAATACTGGATTGTTGACCCAGACTCCCGCACCGTCGAGGTTCTAGCTCTGGAGACGATGGGTATGTATCAATCGCTGGGAATTTTTCGTGGCAAGGCTACTCCGCTATCGCAAATAGTACCTGATTTTTCAGTCGGCGTCGAGCAATTCTTTATGTAGGCAACCTGTTCAAACCTCGCCAGATGATCCTTGAGAAATGTTCCACGCGAGCTCCAAAGGCGAGCTGGCGCGTGGTGAAGCAGGCCCCACTGGTCAGCCGTTTCGTCTCGGATTGATCCGCCTTGCAACGAGATCGAGCAGTTCCTTTCTCCGAAACGGCTTGGTGAGAAAATCATCTGCTCCGCATGCCTCGGTGGTACTGTTCGCAGTGATGTTGGCAGAGAACAGGATCACAGGAATGTGCCCGGTCTGCTCCCCCCCTTTCAACTGCCCGCACAGCTTCCGCCCATCTTCGCCTTGCAACAAGATATCAAGCAGGATCAGGTCGGGCAGGTCCCTTTCCATGCGCTGCAAACACGCGCCATTCAGACTGGTCTGGACGCGGTATCCTTCCATACTCAGGATGGTTTGGACAACGTCCAAAATAGCCGGGTCGTCATCGACCACCAGGATATTTTTTTTTATCGCTTGTTCTTTCTGGAATAACAAGTCCTCTCGTTTGAGTGGCAGAGCAAAGGAGAATGTGGATCCCTGCCCCTGGACGCTTTCCACCCAGATCCTGCCACCGTGGTGATCGATGATCTGGTGGGCGATATACAGACCGATACCTAAACCGGGGAAGCCTTGCTCCACCTTGCTCGATCCACGATAGAACCGTTCGAAGACCCGCTCCTGGGAGCCGGAGGAGATGCCAATGCCGAAATCCTGAACGCTGACGATGATTTCCTCAGGGGTGCGGGCCAGGCTCACGAGCACCCGTTTGGCCTGTGGAGAGTACTTGATGGCATTGCCCAGGAGATTGATGACCACCTGTCCCAGGCGATCCCGGTCCCCGATCACCTCACATGTTGTCCTTACCTCGATGACGATGCGGTGCTGTGGAGCGGTGAGTTGGATGTTCTCAACGACCTCGCGTACCAGATCGTCCATCAGCACGCGCTCCTCCTTGTAGACGAGTTTGCCCGCCTGCACCTTCGAAATATCGAGCAGGTCGGAGACGAGCCGGTTGAGCTTCTCAAGTTGGGCCTCCATCCTCGACACATACTGGACGATCTGCTGGCTGCCCTCCCGCTCCAGGAGCAGATGCAGCAGGTCTGTGTAGGCGAGCAGGCTGGTCAGGGGCGTCCGCAGTTCGTGGCTGGCCATTGACATGAAGTCCTCTTTCAAGCGGTTGAGGTGTGCGAGTTGCTGGTTGGCCTGTTCTAACTCCTCCATGCGTTGTTCGATCTCCTGGTAGGTGACTTCCCGTTCTTCCAGCAAGACCTGCAACTCTTCCATGTAGAGATCTGCTTGCTGGTCAGTTGAGGCAGCGGACTCCAGGAGAGCCGGTGCCCTCCTCCGTTGCAGACACGGCAGGGGAACGGCTCTCGGTGTTCGGTGGTAGAGCTGCCAGTCGGCGTCCGGGCACTGCCAAAAGTCTGGATCGGGGGAGACCATGCCGGGTATCACCAGCCATAGATACTGGTGGGCAGCAAGGGTATACGCAAAGCGGTTGAGTAGAGTGGTCTGCGCGTCCAGTGCCCACGAGGCCAGAGGAATATGGCACACGATCAGGTCGAGATGCGGGAACGGAGGCTGAGACAGCAGATCATGGGGGGCAAAGATGATCGTGTCGCGCATCACCTTCGTCAGGCGATAGCCCTGCGGGGTGGTTTCAAATGCAGGTATCCCCTCCTGCCACCATCTGCCTCCAGGCGGCAGGTCGGGATACACCCGTTGTCGCGCACGAGCGAGGGTCAGAGGATCGAGATCGGTGGCAAAAATGCGGATCTGCCAGTCGACCATCTGCTCCCCGAGCAGAGCATGCAGCGCCAGTGCCAGCACCGCCGCTTCGTCCCCGGTCTGACAGCCTACCGACCAGATCCGCAGCGCCTGCCTCCGCCCACGCGCTTGCGCCAGGACCCTGGGCAGGAGGTGATCTTTCAAGTAGTCGAGCCATGCAGTATGATCCAAGATAGAAGGTTGCATACATCTATTCCCTTTCGACCTGTCATTGACCAACTCTCCATCTTGCGCCCTGGGAAGCAGACTGCCCATATCTCTCGTCATGACTTCCCATTGGCCTGCCAAGTGCAGCGACGACCAGGAATGAGAGCGACGAACAACACAGCAGACGAAGAGCAAAGCCACATAGTGCTATCCTACTGTGAAAGAGGGATGATGTCAACAAACAGGCACTGAGGATGATTGGGTGTGACCAGAGTGAAACATACCAGCCCGCACTTTCCTGCTTACACAACAAATTCCCCTGCGTTCAGGATTACTCCTGGGTCCCAGCGCGCCTTCAACCTGCGCATCAAGTCCAGTGTTTCCGGTGTGTAGCCCCACCTGTCCGTCATTCCCCGCACACTTTCAGGTAGGTGCGTCACAACGGCGTAGCCGCCAGCTTGTAGCGCAGGCCCGCGTAACTGTTTTATAGTAGTGCGCACTGCCTCGCTATCGCTTGCGGGCAGGGTCACGTAGATGAAGCCATTGCCGGAATCCACGAAGAAAGCGCCTGTGTTCAGGATGGACGACTGATCCTGCGCGTATACAGGCACGTCCCGCAATGGCAAACCAATACGCACATGCGCGGCATCGTCGGTCTGACTCAACATAGTAACCCATGCATCGGTGCCGGATATGTCCGCGATTTCGACTGGTTCTGGTGCGCCAGCCTGTCTTAGGATGTCACGCGCCTGATCCAACTCAGCCTGCACATCCTCTTCAATGCCCTCGGCTGTATAGATGAGCGTGTAGGGACTGCGTGGGACGCCTGGTACGTCGCAGCGGTTGCACAGCGCGACTGCCGAGGCCACCAGAGACGCAGGCAGCAATTGCCTGGTATACAGCAGCCCGCGTCGCAGGTCGTCGAGAGGGAGAAAGAGCGTGCGCCGCGCGCGCGGCTGCACCGCGTATTTGAGCGTCACTTCAGTAATCAATCCCAGCGTGCCGTGCGAGCCAACAAAGAGTTTGACGAGATCGAAGCCAGCTACATTTTTCATGACTGGTCGCCCGACACGCATCACGCGCCCATCGGCCAGCGCCACCTTCACGCTCAAGACGAGATCGCGTAGCGAGCCGTAGCGCATGCGCAGGGGCGCGTTGAGATTGGTCGCGATCAATCCACCAACACTTGTTTCTTGCCACGGACTGGCAACAGGCACAAATCTATGATGCTCCGCCAGGAACGCCTGCACCTCCGCGAGCGGCGTTCCCGCTCCGACCGTGATATACAGGTCATCCGGCGCATATACCTTGATACCACGCAGTCCACTCGTAGACAATACAACTTCTGTAGGGGCACGCATTATCGCGTCTCTCTCCGTGGGGCTACGCCTTCTCGCATTCACCTCGCCCGTAATATGCACCCTTAACCCGTCATGCGCGCACGCTGCCAGAGTTTGCGCGGCTTCTCCGGTTGTTGTCGGGGTGTAATTTATCGCACTACTGTCGGGTGTACCTGTTTGTCGTAATCCATTAGTTGACATTGAAGTCGAGGGGAATATCTTGCCGGGGTTGAGCAGGTTGTGAGGGTCGAAGATGGATTTGATGTCCAACATGGCGGAAAGTTCGGTTTCGTTGAACATCAGGGGCATGAAGGCGCGTTTCTCGATGCCCACGCCATGTTCGCCGCTCAGACTGCCGTCTTTGCGGATGGCTACCTCGACCGTTTCGCGCCCGGCATCATGCACGCGCTGCATGTACGCTTCATCCTGTACGTCGGGTATAAGAATCAGGGGGTGCAAGTTGCCGTCGCCCGCGTGGAAGACGTAGCCCACGGGCAAGTTGTAGCGTTCACAGATCTCGTTGACTTCGAGCAAGGTTTCGGCCAGGCGACTGCGCGGCACGGTAATATCTACCGTGTAGTGAGCGGGCGCGAGACGAGCAATGGCTCCAGCCGCGCTCTTACGCGCCAGCCAGATCTGATTGCGTTCTTCATCGCTGCCGGCCACGCGTAGATCGTGACCGCCGTGAGAGCGCAGGATAGCCGCGACCTCCTCGATCTGTTTGTCCAGGCTCTCAGGATAGCCGTCAACCTCGATAATCAGCATGGCGGCGGCTTCTGTCGGCAGCCCTGCGTGCAACCACGCCTCGACAATAGAGATAATTTTCTGATCCATCATCTCCATTGTGGCCGGTACCAGGCCAGTAGCGATGACCGCCGAGGTCGCGATACCCGCCTGCTCAACCGAATCGAAGACCGCCAGCATGGTTTTGATGCCCGGTGGATTGCGTACCAGGCGCACATTGATAGCGGTCATCAGGGCCAGCATGCCCTCGCTGCCGGTAAGAGTGCCACAGAAATCGTATTCGGGGTAATCGAAGGCGCGGCCACCCACCTGTACGATGCTGCCATCGGCCAGTACAACCTGCATACCTGTCACATAGTTAGTCATGACGCCATATTTGAAACAGTGCGGACCACCTGAATTTTCGGAGACGTTGCCACCAATGGTCGAGGCGCGCTGGCTGGCAGGGTCGGGTGGAAAATACAGCCCATGCGCCCTGACCTGCTCATCCACGCGCAAGTTAATGATGCCCGGTTCGACAACCGCGCTGCGTCCGTAAGTATCGAGTTCAAGCACGCGGTTCATGCGCGAAAACTCGACAATCAGGCCGCCATGCTCGGCCACCGCGCCGCCCGATAGTCCCGTACCCGCGCCGCGTCCGATCAATGGCACGTGGTGTTCCGCCGCCCAGAGCGCGATACGCGCCACGTCTTGCGCCGTGTGGGGCAGCGCCACGCCGTCCGGCATGCCGCGATCAACGCCCCCATCAGCTTCATAGGCGAGCAACGCGCTTATATCCGTATAGACCTGCCCCTTTTGTAGGAGTGATTCGAGTGAGTGTATCTCTTGTTTGTTTAGCATGGCTTAAATTGCCCTGCCGCCAGTCACTTCCAGCACGATGCCGGAGACGTAGTTGGCGAGCGGCGATGCCAGGAAGAGTACCGGGCCTGCCGCCTCTTCCGGCGTGCCGGGCCGCCCCAGAGAGATGGTCATCGCGGCCATGCTGCGCATATTGTCGGGAACGCCCAGGGCAATCTCTTCGCCGTCGCGCTGAATTTTTTCGGCGCTCTCTTTGGCGGCTGTCAGGCGCGTTTCGATGAAGCCAAAGCAGGCGCAGTTGACCTGCACATTGTAGCGACCCCATTCCTTCGCCAGCGTTTTTGTCAGGCCGGTGATGCCCGCTTTGGCGGTGGAGTAGTTGACCTGCCCGGCGTTACCATAGACGCCCGAAACAGAAGTGATGTTGACCACTTTACGCGGGTTAGCGCGGCCATTGGCGGCCGCCTCTTTTTTGGCGGCATCGCGAATAAATTGCGAAGCTTCGCGCAAAATGCGGAATGGCGCGGTCGTATGCACGTCCATAATGGCATACCACTGTTTGTCGGTCATGTTCTGGATGACGGCATCCCAGGTATAGCCGGCGTTATTGACGATGATGTCGATGCCCCCGAAGGTGTCGAGCGTTCCTTTTATCAATTGCGCGGGGAAGGCCGGGTCGGTCACGTCGCCCGGGATAACGGCAGCCTGACCGCCAGCATTGCGTATGGCGGCGGCTGTTTCCTCCGCCGGGGCTGGATCGAGATCGCTGATGATGACCCGCGCGCCTTCGGAACCGAGCAACTTTGCTGTTGCCGAACCTATGCCGCGCCCGGAGCCAGTGATAATGGCAATTTTGCCATCAAGCATGCCCATGTTGTATGTTCTCCTCGTTTTCTGTTTATGCGTTACACCACCCAAATCCTAAGATCATCAGTTATGCACGGTGGGGCAGTTCCGCTACGAACGTTCCACTGACCTTCAAATCACCGTTCTGGTCGGTGGCCTGTACTTTTCCGGCTATGTATCCAACGCCGTCGGTTTCATATTTTTCGGTGATGGTGCCTCTGCAAGTAATGACATCATCGAGGTGCGTCATGCCTCGAAAACGCACGCCGAATTTGCGCAGCGCGGTTGGTCCGACATAATCGCTGAGCAACTGGCCCACGAAGCCCATAATCAGCATGCCGTGGGCGATGATGCCGCCTGTGCCGATCAGTTCGCCGATTTTGGGATCGGTGTGCAAGGGGTTGAAGTCGCCGGATGCGCCCGCGTAGCGTACCAGTTGCAAATGTGTTACCGGCGCTTTTACCAGTTTAGGAATCTCATCGCCCACCTGCACATCTTCGTAATACACCTTCGTAGGAGTCTGGGCATTGGTTGTCATGGATTGTTCTCCTTATATAGTAGGGCGTACTCTTGCGCTATTTCTGTCCTTGAGTTTACTCGCGCACAATGATTACCTGGCGCGCTTTCAGGACGGGCGTGCCTTGCTGGTTCGTGTACTGTACTTCGGTGGTGATGATATCCATCGAGCCTGTTTGCCCCGCGCGCGTCTTGCCATCTACAATCGTAAAGACTCCGGTCAGTGTGTCGCCGGGATGAATAGGCGCGAGATACTCGTACTCTTCTTCGCCATGCAGGATGCGCATAACGTTGATGCCGGCCTTTACCAGTTGGCTTACCATCTGGCGATTGCCCCAGAAAGTGAAAGTGGTGGGAGTGGTTGGATAGAGAGGCACATCCTCGTAGCCAGCCGCCTGCGCCTCCGCTTTGCTGGCATAAATAGGGTTCTCATCGCCGATGGCAAGCGCCAGTTCGCGCACTTTACCACGCTCAGCTTCAATGGTGAAAGGCGGAAAGCTCTTGCCAACAATACTTTTGTCGAACATGCGAATTTGCTCCTTAGTGTCTTAACTGGCTCTCTTGTGTGTATGGATAGTATCTTGTTTAGAAGCTAGCCTTGTCAAGGGTAAGCAGCCTGTCACGCGAAAAACGAGGACTGCCACCTCCGGACTCTACATTGCCTTTGTCCCCGCCGTCTTGGGGTATAATGAAGACCTCGAAACGCCGGTCACTTAGCCAGGAAAAGGACGAAGACATACATGGATATTTCCAGCGAGGAAATTGTAGCGAGGATTAACAGCACACGCACGGGGTCCGTGTGGGATGTGCTTGATATCAAACTGGTCACAGCGGAAAAAGACAGGGTAGTTGCCACGATGCCGATAGGACCGAATCACCGCCAGCAAGTCGGCTATTTGCACGGCGGCATTTCGATAACGCTGGCCGAGTCGATTGCTTCGCTCGGCACCGCTTTGAATATCGACACGAGCAATCAGATGGCCTTTGGTCTGGAGATCAACGCCAATCACCTGCGCCCCAAGCGCGACGGGCAACTGACCGCCGTAGCAACGCCCATCCATCGCGGGCGTACCACGCATGTCTGGGATGTACAAATTACCGATGAAAACGACAAACTCATCTGTGTCTCGCGCTGCACGATTGCCGTCGTCAACCGGCCCCCTGACAACGGCAGCCCATTTGAGAGAAATATGCCCAGTTTTGGGTAGTTGCTAAAAAGCATGCCATCGAAGGTCATCCTGAACTTTTGCCTCTGTAGGATGACCTGTAAAAACTGCCGCGTAGCCGTTGCCCGTTAATCTCCATCGATATCTCCTACTTCAATTGGCTCTCCACATCATCCTTCTATATTAAAGCTTTTTCAGACAAGATATCTTTCTAAAAGGCGCATTACTAACTTTATCATTTTTTTAACCATAATATGCAAAAATAATATATTTATGCAAAAAAGACTTATCAAATTACAAAAGCAAAATTAGATCAATTTATACACTTATTATGCAGAGAATTCTTAACTAAAAATCCATTTTTACAACTAGAACTCAACCCCACCATAGCCCATTTCTCCTACTCTGACGGCTAATATTGATGATAGCCAATGCATGCGCAAGTCCAACAAGAACGAACCATCGCGCATTCTAAGCCATAAATTTGGAAAGAGAAAGACAAATGCTGACTATAGCGGAAAAACCAATAGGGATGGCACATCAAGAGATACCAGCCGTTCAACATCCTCACTTGAGTTTGCGTACAAATACTCCAGCAATGCCGAGTATTCCAGCGACGCCTGTACTTGATATTGAGACAGTGCCCCTGCCGAAAGTTCATCATCCGCAATTTAGACGGCCTCAACTGGCTCCGCTGCCTTCAGCGCCGGCAACGCCTATACCTGATATCCCGACAACGCCGTTGCCACCAATCCAGATACCTTCGTTGCCAGCTATAAATGAAAGTGGCACGTATCAGGTTGAGCAACTCAAAGTCATGAACCCGAAGCAGCGAAGACAATATCTCCTTTTCGTGGGTATGTGGATCGTGGCGAATGTCTATTTCTGGCACTGGTGGTTCAACGCCAGCCATGTGGGAAATCCTCTGCTTTATGGTCTTATGTCTGCCGCGCTCCTATATAACGCGACCATTCTTCCCTCGTTTTATGCATTCTACCTGGGCCAGATGCGCAAACCCGCAGCAGTCGATGTAGCGCGAGTAGAGTCTGCCGGGATTGTGAATAAAGTTGCTGTTATAAGTTTAACGGTTCCTGGTTCGGAGAGCCTGGAATTCGTAAAGCGCCAGTTGATAGCGATGAAAAAGATTCAGTATCCTCATGATAGCTGGATACTGGTGGACAAAGAGCATTCTTCCCAGATTCAGGCCCTGGCGGAATCACTGGGCGTGTTCTATTTTTCCAGGCATGATAGCGCTCGTTGGGGTAAAGAGCGTGTTGCTAGCTTGAACCAGCCAGTTCCCCCTTTTAAGGCGAAGACAAAAGCGGGGAATGTGAATAGCTGGATAGACGCATATGGAAATCTCTACAGTCATTTCACACAATTAGATATTGATCATATTCCCGTCCCATCGTACTTGAACAAAGTGCTGGGTTTCTTCCTTGATCAGAAGGTGAAATGGGTGCAGGCTCCCAGCGTTTATGGCAATTTGGAGAGTTGGACTGCCAGAGGGTCAGCAGAACAGGAATTTGTCCTGCAAGGACCATTGCAAATGGGCTTCTTTGGCTTCTGTCGCACGCCATTCATTATTGGCAGCCATTGTACCTATGATATGAAAGCGGTTATGGAAATTGGCGGCTTCCAACCTACACGCGCTGAAGACCACCTTGATACAGTATTCCTGGCAGCGCAAGGCCATCAAGGTGTCTTTCTTCCCGAAGTGATAGCAGTTGGTGATGGCCCGGAAAATTTTGAAACATATATCGGCCAACAGTTCGCCTGGGCGTTCTCAATGATTCAAGTGCTTTTTACGTACACCACCAGGTGTATTAAGCGTTATACGCCCCGGCAAGCGCTGCAATTCTTGTTTGTCCAGACCTGGTATACATTCTGGTCAACCAGTATGTTCCTGCTGTTCATGCTTCCTATCCTGGCGCTTTTTACAAACTCCTCGATTGCAAAAGAAAATTACTGGCAGTTTCTGTTGCATTTCTCGTTGTTGAGCGTTATTGCCTTCATGATCTGGGTATGGAGCCATGTCTGGCATTTGCCGCAAGAAGTTAACCTTAGCTGGCGAGGCGTCGTCTTGCATGTCGCGCGCTGGCCTATCGTGTTGAGCGCCTTAGTGCAGGTTTTACTCAAGGTTGAGAAGCCCTACATGATTACAGTGAAAGGCTTGCAGAGTGGCGCTAAGAGGCCATTCTCATTAGGCGCGCACATTCCTTACTTCATCTTAATGAGCCTGGCTCTTATCTCTTGCTGGTTTTACCTGGCGAGGTATGGTCAGAGCGCCGCGCAGGGTAATCTCCTGTTCGCTCTGCAAGGGGCCTTGATCTTTTTGCTCGCGTACACCATTTCACTCCTCAAGGATTTGACCGATATAGTAAAAGAGGGCATATCATTCTCTCAATATATTGTGTTACGCGTAAAACCATTGGGCATGCTCCTCCTGTTTTTGACGCTGATTACCTGGACGGGGTACCTGTGTGCTGGAAATATTTATCAGGCCGTTATGTTCAAATAGAAACAAACGCCCTTTTTCGGAGAATAGATGAAGTCTACATCTCGCCTGCTAGTGCTGCTCAGCATTGTGCTGGTCGTGATTATTCTATTGAATGCGCTTCCATTCATCAAAAGCGAGTGGATTAGCTTACATACGGGTAAAAGCGCTACAAGCCCAACCGTGATGAGAACTCCATCGCCGCCGTCGCTTTCACAAACCACCGTGATAGACGCCTCACCCAACACCATTACAGTGAGTGGCCAGCAATGGGGCAACAGCACATGCTATATTGGAGCGACAGAAGGGAGCAGTCGCTTTGCTATTGCCGATTTGGAGGATCTTGGCATCAATAGTTATCATATTTATGGCGGTATGTCGCGGTGGGAAGCTCAAGATGACAGCAGTGTCTATGGTTATCCAACGATAGCCCAGATTAAAGCGAACCCCAATGTGATCAACTGGAAACAGTGGGATACCGTGATGACCAATCCGCCAGATGGCAGCGACTACTCGTGGGAGCCTGCTCCCCGCTGGCAGGGTAATGCCCGCACACTCTTCAGTGAGTTAAATGCAGCGCATATTCGCATCATACTAACTCTGCGTAACCGGGACGATCAAAATAATCCTTCCTGGTCGCCCGATCCTCCCCAGACTACCGCTGGTTGGAATGAATGGTGGGAACATGTTTTTGCAACCGTATACTGGCTTGATGTGCGAAATAATTACGACGTGACCGATTTTGAAATTCACAACGAACCCAATATTCCCGGTCAGGGGTGGACACCCGAAGCAACAGAAGCACAGTACTATAATTTCGCGAAGTACACAGACGATGCTATCAGTTATGTTTTCCATACATATATGCCGGGTCGTAGCTTTCATGTATATGCGCCGGCAACATCGAATAGTACCTGGCCCAGAGACATGCTTCACAATATTCCGCAGTATTTCGACAGTATGGATGTTCATATCTACGGGGATTTCCGTTACGAAGTAGAACAGGTGCATAACTGGCTGAACCAGGCTGGATATGCGAAAGAGCCTCTCTGGGTTACCGAGTGGGGAAGCTATAATCATCAATACAATTCTGAGCCATTTGGTATCAGTATCATCAATGAATTGATATATGGATCCTTTCCCGGCAATGACTATGTCTATGGAAGCGACATTTTCTCATTGTATGATTTTAGCACGAACGCGACCGGGCTTATCGATTACAAGGGCAACCGCCGCGTAGATTATTATGCTCTGCGCATGGGGATTCGAGCGCTTCAGGGATGTCGTCCTACTTACCAGAGTATTACGGGTAATAAAAACCTTCTGGCTATCACAACCACCGATGCGCAAAAGAATGTCTATTTGCTTGTCACAAATCAGAGCAGTAACACTTCATATACTGTCCATGCCAATCTTTCTGCTCTGCTGACCAGGGCATCTGGCGTGATGTGGCAGTTTGATAACAGCCATATGGATACGATTGTTGGTAAACCATCGCTTGTTAATGGGAATATATTGCTCACCATTCCTGCCAGTGGCGCGGTGCTAGTTAAGTTTTTGCATTCTATCTAATGAGCTATCAGGATGAGCATCATAGTTGCGTTGCATAAGCTTCATTAAACTGAATGAAACGGGGACGTTTAGCCGCTAAAAACCCTGTGCTATAATGTATATCAATGTTAAGCATCAGGGAACCCGGAGGGAGAAACAGGACATGCCTGATAATGAAGAGCAGCAGGACGACGATCGCCCGCTTGTAGCGTGTATAACGGTGGGCATTTTTCAGGAAAATTGCTACTTATATGCCTGCCCGCGCACGCGCGAGGCGGTGATTATTGATCCTGGAGATGAAGCGCCGCGCATTCTGAGCCGTATCGAAGAGTTACAATTCATTCCGAAATATATCATCAATACGCATGGACATATTGACCATATCTGCGCCATCGACGAAGTGAGCGCGGTCTATCCTGTGCCGCTGGCAATCCATGCCGATGATGTATATATGCTCAGCGAGGAACATACCGCGCACATGTATGGACGCGAGGCTCCGCTGGTGCGGCGAAAGCCTGACATGCTCTTAAAAGAGGGAGATCGCATCTCGTTTGGCACGTTGTCACTTGATGTGCTGGAGACGCCTGGACATACGCGCGGCGGCATCTGCCTGGTCAGCGCGCCCTATTGTGTGTTCAGCGGCGACACGCTTTTCAATCGCAGCATCGGGCGCACCGATTTCGAGGGTGGCAACTACGAGCAGCTCGTCACTTCCATACGCGAGAAATTGTACACGCTCGACGAAGACCTGGTGGTGTTTCCGGGGCATGGCGAACCAACTACCATCGGTGCAGAAAAATATGAAAATCCTTTTGTGACAGTGGAGGAATAACAATTTGGCTACAATATGTGTGATCGGTACAGGGTACGTGGGTCTCGTGACTGGCACCTGTTTTGCCGATCTGGGCAACCACGTAACCTGCGTGGATATTATCCCGGAGAAAATTCAACGCCTGCAAGAAGGCATTTTGCCTATCTATGAGCCGGGCCTGGAAGAAATGGTCGAGCGCAACGTAAACGGGGGCCGCCTGCATTTCACAACAAGCTATAACGAGGGGCTTGATAACGCCGACTTCATTTTTATCGCGGTTAACACGCCCTCCAACGCCACGCAGGGCGGCGCGGATATGCGCTACGTGGAAAGCGCAGCCCGCAGTATCGCGCAGGGGCTTGATCACTACGCGGTCATCATCAACAAAAGCACGGTGCCGGTAGGCAGTGGTGATGTGGTGACGCACATCATCCGTAAAAATCTGAGTCGCCCGGATGCGCAATTCGCGGTGGTCTCCAATCCTGAATTCTTGCGCGAAGGTTCCGCTATATTAGACTTCCAGACGCCCGACCGCGTGGTGCTTGGCTCAGCGGACCAGGAAGCGGCGCGCAGAGTCGCCACGCTCTACCTGCCCCTGCGCGCTCCCATCGTGATTACCGACCTGTACACAGCAGAGATGATCAAATATGCATCGAACGCGTTCCTGGCTACCAAGATTTCCTTCATTAACGAGATCGCGCAGATTTGCGAGCGCCTGGGCGCGGATGTCAAAGAAGTCGCGGCAGGCATGGGCTACGATAAGCGTATCGGGCGCGCCTTCCTGGATGCCGGCCTGGGTTATGGCGGCAGTTGTTTCCCTAAAGATGTGCGCGCGCTGGCCCATATGGCCGATGAAGCCGGGTTGCACCCGCAGCTCCTGCACGCCGTCATGGACATCAACCACGACCAACGCCGCCTGGTAGTCACCAAACTCACCTCGATTCTCGGCACGCTGCGCGGCTGTACGGTGGGTGTGCTTGGCCTGGCTTTCAAACCCAACACCGACGATATGCGTGAGGCCGCCTCGGTCGATATCATTCGCTGGGTCACAAGCCAGGGCGCGGACGTGCGCGTTTATGATCCCGTCGCGCTGACAACAGGGCGAGACGCGTTGGAGCGCGCGGATGTGCGTATGGAGCAGGTGCATTTCTGCCAGGATGCCTATCAGGCCGCGCAAGGCGCGGATGCCCTGGTAATCATCACCGAGTGGAACGAGTTCAAATCGCTGGATATGCCGCAGATTCGCGCCGCCATGCGCCGCCCGGTAGTCATCGATGGCCGCAATATCTACGAAGCGTCCGAGATGAGCCGCCTGGACTTCATTTATCGCGGCATGGGACGCGGCACCGGCCCGGCTCCCTCGGTGCTGCCAGCAGGAGACAGCACCACGTCGCAACAGCTTATTGGCGATATGGC
>Ga0307372_10008092_pt1 | contig 14854 bp, 10 predicted proteins | sample OX1MG_FD_202533 | JGI IMG/M metagenome (GOLD analysis project Ga0307372, IMG submission 202533) | Soil microbial communities from Risofladan, Vaasa, Finland - OX-1 | ecosystem: Environmental > Terrestrial > Soil > Coastal area > Acid sulfate soil | place: Finland: Risofladan, Vaasa | collected... | reverse complement strand
GGAAGGTGGCAGGCCGGCAGCTCATGCAGCTCATCGCGCCAGTACTGGCGCTGTGCGTCAGCGTTCTGCGCCGCGAGCTGGTGCCGGTAGTCGGCCGCCATCTCGGCGAGCGATGCGACTCTGCCCGACCATTGCGGCGCTGTCCCCGCCGCACGGGCTGAGTAGGCCGCGGACAGATCTGCCGCCATTATTTCGATCGAACGGCCGTCGAACGCCGTGTGGTCTACCCCGATCCCGAACAGGGTGCGCCCGCTCTGCCTGCTGCGCACGATCGCGCACCGCCAGATCTGACCCTCGCTGAGCGGCAACGGCTGCCCCAGTGCCCGCAAGATCGCGTCACACGCCGCCCCGTCACTGTCTTCTTGCGGCAGCCGGTGAAACTCCGCTTGTCCTGGATCAGCCGGCAGTTCGGCCAGGCCGAGATCGGGACCGGCGAGGTATCTGGCGTGCAGCGCCTGATGGCGGCGGTGAACATCGCTGGCAGCGCTTTCCAGAACCGCGTCGTCGAGCTCGCCGTCGAACCACCAGGCCATCCTCATCACGATGCCCATCGGGACGGTCTGAGCCATCCTGGGGGTAATTGCCACGAGCGAGGCGCCTAGGGGCCTGGCCGCGATGCCCGGCCCGCCGTTCATCCTGTCGCGGGCGGCGTCGATCCAGGCTGCCAGCCGGGCGACGGTGGGGGTCCGGAAGAGCTGGGAGAACCTGATCCGTATTCCGGTCGCCTGTTCCAGCCGGGCACAGGCGACAGTCACCGACAGCGAGTCGAGGCCCAGATCGAAGAAGGAAGCGGTGCGCGGCAGGCCGGAAATGCCGAGCATCTCGGCGAACAGGCGCCCTATGGTGATCTCCGTCTCGCCTCGCGGGCTCTCGTCCGGAGTGAGCACCCGGCTGTGGTCGGCTCGCGAGCCAACGTTGCCTGTGCCGAGGACCGCACTTTCTGTCTCCAGGTCTTTTCGCTGCGTCATTTCTCCTCCTTGTCCAGGATGGGAAGGACTGGCAACCGCGTCAGGCTAGGAACAAAGGGTCGCCTGCTCCCCTGTCTCGGCACACCTTTCCGGTTGCTATCCGCCGGCTCGCGGCCGCCCTATGGCTCGTGCGGTACGGCGATGACCGGCGTCCTTGCTGGCCGCTTGAATCCCCCGGCAGCGCAATCCCAAAGATGCAGCCGAATGGGGCTAGCGGTCACGTTGTGAGGCATGGGTTCAAGGTCCATCCAGGAGCAGTTCGCCGCGCAAGTCGCCCGGGCGCCCGAGGCGGTGGCGGTGTCCGGGGGCGGCGTGCGGCTGGCTTATCGCCAGCTCGACGAGCACGCCAACCAGCTAGCGCACCGGCTAATCGACCTTGGCGTCCGGCGCGGGGAGCCGGTAGCGGTACTGCTCGCACGATCACCCTGGCTGGTCGCGGCGACTCTGGCCGTGCTCAAGGCCGGTGCGGTCTACATGCCGTTGCACAGCGCCTACCCGCTTGCGACCATGCAGCGGATCATGGACGACGCCGGCCAGCCGGTGCTGCTGGCCGATGAGAGCACCCGCCGCGGCGGCCTGCCGGCCAGCAGGCAGACAGTGCTCGTCGGCTCCGATACGGTGCGGCTCGGGCAGCCGGCCGCCGACCCTGGCATCGGTGCGCGCCCCGATGACCTGGCGTACGTCATTCACACCTCGGGGTCCCAGGGCCGTCCGCGGGGCGTCGCCGTGACGCACCGGGGCGTGCTGAGCATCGCCCTGGACTCATGCTGGGACACCGGCAGCCAGGAGCGAGTGCTCATGCTTGCTCCGTACGCCTTCGCGGTGTCGACCTACGAGCTATGGGTTCCGCTGCTGCGTGGTGGCAGCATCGTCCTGACGCCGCCCGGCCGGCTGGACCTCGGGATGCTGCGGCGGCTGATCCGCGACGAGCAGGTCACAGCCCTGGAACTGCCTTCCGGCCTGTTCAGGGTCGTCGCCGACGAGGCGCCTGATTGCCTCGCGACCGTTCGCGAAGTCATCACCGGCGGGGACGTCATCTCGCCAGGCGCCGTGCGGCGGGTGCTCGCGGCGTGCCCCGGCATCTCAGTGCGCGCGACCTACGGGGCGAGCGAGGTCACGTTGTACGCGACCGCGACAGCGATCACGGCGCCATGGGGTGCCTCGCCGACGGTGCCGGTCGGCAGCCTGATGGACAACGTCGATCTGCACGTGCTCGACGAACGGCTCCGGCCGCTCGGTGTCGGCCAGGTCGGGGAGATGTACATCGCCGGCGACCGGCTGGCGCGCGGCTACTTCGGCCGGCCCGGCCTGACCTCCGAGCGCTTCGTGGCGAGTCCGTTCGGCTCCCCGGGGACGCGGATGTACCGGACCGGCGACCTCGCCCGGTGGACCTCCGATGGCATGATCGACTTTGTCGGGCGGGCCAGCGACCAGGTGAAGATCCGCGGATTCAGGGTCGAGCCCGCCGAAGTCGAGGCCGCCCTCGCGGGCTGCCCAGGGATCGTCGACGCGGTCGTAGTCGCCCGGCAGTCCGAGCCTGGCGACCAGACCCTTGTCGGGTACGTCGTCGGCGGGCCGGGCTTCGCGGACGTCGCCGCACTCCGTGAGCATGCGGTGCGGGTGCTGCCGGAATACATGGTTCCGGCAGCGTTCGTCGTGCTGGACTCGCTCCCGCTCACGCCAAACGGCAAGGTGGATCGGCGAGCGCTGCCTAAGCCCGCATTCGCCGGCTCATCGGCTTACCAGCCGCCTGGCACGATGCGGCAGGAAACCTTGTGCTCCCTCTTCGTCACGGCCCTTGGCATATCACAGGTCGGGCTCGATGACAGCTTTTTCGATCTTGGCGGACAGTCGCTGACCGGCATGCGGCTGATTAGCTCGATTAACGAGGCACTCAACGTGGAACTCTCGCTGGAACATCTGTTCGACTTCCCCACCGTCACCGAGCTGGACCAGCATCTCCGGGAATACCGCGAAATCAGCTGATTCTGGCACAGAGACTATGGACGCCCTTCAAGGGAAAGCGAGCGCCAAGATCATGGTCAATTCCCGGGATTTCTCAGCTGAGGTGCCAGGCAGCCGCCAGAAAACCCGCCCCCTCACCGGGGCCGAGTACATCGAGAGCCTTCGCGACGAGCGAGAGATCTACCTGTACGGCGAGCGGGTCAGGGACGTCACCCGCCATCCCGCCTTCGCGAACCCGGTGCGCATGACAGCACGACTCTACGACAGCCTGCATGATCCTCAGCAACGGAGTGCCCTCGTCACGGCCACCGACACCGGCAGTGATGGCTATACTCACCGTTTCTTTACGACACCGCACAGCGCCGAAGATCTCGTCGCGGCCCAGCAGGCAATAGCCTCCTGGGCCCGCCTTAGCTACGGATGGATGGGGCGCAGCCCAGACTACAAGGCGTCCTTCCTCGGAACGCTCGGTGCCAACGCGGAATTTTATGAGCCGTTTAGCGCTAATGCTCGCCGCTGGTACGCGGAATCACAGGAAAAAGTGCTTTACTGGAATCACGCGATCATTCAGCCTCCCGTTGACCGTAACCGGCCGCCAGATGAGGTAGAAGACGTCTTCATTCATGCCGAGAAGGAAACAGATGAAGGTCTTATCGTCAGCGGAGCGAAGGTCGTGGCTACCGGATCGGCGCTGACTCACTATAATTTCATTGCCCATTATGGACTGCCGGTCAAGAAGCGGCAGTTTGCGCTGGTCGCGACGATTCCGATGAACGCTCGCGGCATGAAGCTGATCTGCCGTCCTTCCTATAGTGCGATGGCCGCCGGGATGGCCAGTCCTTTTGATTATCCGCTCTCATCGAGGTTCGACGAGAACGACACGATCCTGGTCCTCGACAAGGTCCTCATACCCTGGGAAAACGTGTTCATCTACGGGAGCCTTAGCAAGGTCAAGCTCTTCGGCGAGCGCTCCGGGTTCCTGGAGCGCTCTAGCTTCCATGGCTGCACGCGCCTGGCCGTGAAGCTAGAGTTCATCGCCGGGCTGCTGGCAAAGGCGGTTGAGGTTACTGGCACCAGAGACTTCCGGGGCGTGCAGACGCGACTGGGCGAGGTACTGGCGTGGCGGAACCTGTTCTGGGCGCTTTCCGACGCCGCGGCGCGCAACCCGGTGCGGTGGACAGGCGGCGCCGTGCTGCCGAATACGCATTACGCTCTGGCTTACCGCTGGTTCATGCAGATCGGCTATCCGCGAATCCGCGAGATCGTGCTGCAGGACGTTGCCAGCGCGCTGATCTACGTGAACTCAGCGGCCGAGGACTTCAAGAACCCGGATACCCGGCCCTACTTGGACCGCTTTATCCGCGGCTCTAACGGCATTGACGCCGTAGACCGAGTCAAGCTGATGAAACTGCTCTGGGACGCGGTCGGCACAGAATTCGGCGGCAGGCACGAACTGTACGAACGCAACTCTCACGGCAATCATGAAAATATCCGGCTCGAATTGCTGTTCGCACAATTTTCCAGCGGGCTGCTCGACAGCTATAAAGAATTTGCCGACGCCTGCATGAGCGAATATGACCTGGATGGCTGGACCGTAGGTGACCTGGTCTCATTCGACGACCTGCGAGAGCAGACACGGCACATGCTGAATAGCTGACCTAAACAGAACTAATGGCAAATCATCGTTTACCGGCAGGAGCTAAGGATGAGCGCAACCGACATCACAGGTGCGGCCGCGGCGGCCGGAACGGCCCCGCTATCGCTGAATCAGGAGTTTGTCTGCCTCTTTGACCAGGGCAGCGAGGACGGCCCGTCCGGTCCGCGTTATCACGTGGTCGATGCGTGGCGCGTCATGGGAGCGCCGGTCAATGCCGATGTGCTGCGTGACGCCCTGCTCGACGTCGTGGAGCGGCACGAGGCGCTCCGGACGCGAATTGCCGGCCCGGCAGGGAACAGGCGCCAGGAGATCTTGCCGCCTGGCCCGGTGATGCTGGACATCCGGGACTTCCCGGCGGTGCCCGAGGCATCGCGCGCGGAGCGGGCTGAGGCGCTGACGCAGGATTTCGAAACGGAGACGATCAGCGCGGACGAGGCGCCTTTCCTGCGTGCCGTGCTGGCCAGGTTCGACGACCGGGACGCGGTCCTGGCCCTGATGACACATCACCTTGCCTCCGATGCGCTGTCCATGGGGGTGATCATCCGGGACCTCGCCCATCGCTACGCCGCCAGGACCGGGCACGACGTCCCTGACCTGCCGGCCGCGCCGCAGTACCGCGATTTCGCTGGCTGGCAGCGTGCGGGCGCCGGTTCGGGCACGGATGCGGCGCGCGAATACTGGCGCCGTCAGCTAGACGGCGCCCAGTTCACGGCGATCCCGACGGACATCCCGCGTTCGGCCGGCCTTCCCGAGTCGACAGCTAAGCATTGCTTCCAGATACCGGGCGATGTGCTCTCGGGCATCGACAGGCTGGCCAGAGGAAGCCGGGCCACGCGTTTCATGGCTCTGGCCGCGATGTTCCAGCTGCTCGTGCACCGGCAGACAGGCGCCACGGACGTAGTGACCGCGACGTTTACCCCCGGCCGTGGCGGGCGCCTGTTCGAGGAAACCGTCGGGTCGTTCTTCAACTTCCTTCCGCTGCGTACGGATATCTCTGGATGCACGTCTTACAGGGAACTGCTGGAGCGGACACGGCGAACGTGTCTCGCGGCGTTTTCAAATGAAATACCGTCTATCCACATATTCGCTCAGGCACCGGAGCTGATGCGGCCGGCCATGACCGACAACGCGACAGCAGTGGTCTTCGAGAGCGTTCCCGATCCGGATCAGCTTGCCGAGGCGCCCGGTGACCTGAAGTATGTCCGGATAACGCGGCGGCGCTCGCAGCCGCTTGCCTCCTCAGTGCCGGATGGCGCGCTATGGGACCTGAACAAGGATCCGTCAGGCGGCGCGGTTGGCGTCGTCTCGTACAAGCGGAACCTGTTCCGCGAGGACACGATCGCCTCGATGGCTGCGGACTTCGGGCAGATAGCGCGCCTCTTCACCTCCTCCCCCGACGCTTCGCCTGGCCTGACCTGACGCTGGCCAGGCCGCGAGCCGTTGCCCTCTCTCTGCCGCCGCGGGCCGATCAGATCCTGGCTAGCTCGATGCGATGACTTTCGCCGGGCTGATCCGTCTGGATTATGTGATTCAGGCGAGCAAAGGATGGCCCTAGATGACTACCCCAGTCACCGAGATCGACAGCCGGTACAGCGATCCCGGCACCGTGGCGACCGACTGGAGCACGACGCGGCAGCGGCTTGAGTCCGCCGAGCTGTGCTGGATCTGCACCGTGCGCGCTGATGGCCGACCGCACGTGACCCCCCTGGTCGCTGTCTGGCTAGACCGCACGCTGTACTTCTGCACCGGCGCGGAAGAGCAGAAGGGAGTCAACTTGCGCGGTAACCAGCACGTTGTCCTGATGACCGGCTGCAACAGCTGGGACGCGGGCCTAGATGTCGTGGTTGAGGGCGACGCCGTGCGGACCACCGACGAGGCCCTGCTCCGGCGCCTGGCCGATGCGTGGACCGCCAAGTGGGACGGGCGGTGGCGGTACGGCGTGGGCGACGGCTGTTTCCTGCACCGAAGTGAAGGCGAAGCCCAGGTCTATGGCGTTACCCCGGCGAAGGTGCTGGCGTTCGCGAAGGGCAGCTTCAGCCACACGCGGCACAAGTTCCCGGCTGGGTGACGGGTAAGTTCAGCCCGCCCTTCCCTGCGAGGAAAAGGTCCAGCTCCGCTACGGTAACCGGCCCGGCGGCATTAGCCCGTCGAACTTGTCGGGATCAAAACCGGTCCGCTCGTCTCGGTTCAGCGCGGTGATCGCCTCGACGTCGTGACCGGACAGCTCGAAGTCGAAGATGCCGATATTCTCCCTGATCCGCTGCGGGTTCACGGACTTGGGGAACACGATGTCGCCGCGCTCGATGTGCCACCGCAAGATGACCTGGGCCGGGGCCTTGCCCACGCGGCGGGCGATCGCGCCGATCGTCAGGTCGTCAAGCGCCCGCCCGCGCGCTAGCGGCGAATAGGCTTCCACCGCGATCTGATGCTCCCGGCAGAACCGTCTCAGGTCGTCCTGGGTCAGGAACGGGCTGACCTCGATCTGGTTGACCGCCGACGGGATCTCGCACTCGGCGTGCAGCCGGCGCAGGTGATGGGCCTGGAAGTTGGACACGCCGATCGACCGCGCCCGGCCGTCCCGGTAGAACTGCTCCAGCGTATTCCACGTGGACACGTAGTCGCCGTCATAGCGCGACGGCAGCGGCCAGTGGATCAGGAACAGATCCACGTAATCGGTGCCGAGAGCGGCGAGCGACCCGTCGAAGGCCCGGCGCGCGTCGTCCGGGCGATGCGCGTCGTTGTTCAGCTTGGTGGTGAGGAACAGGTCCGCCCGGTCAAGGCCGGACCTGGCGACCGCCTCCCCGGTTTCCTTCTCGTTCCGGTACATCTGCGCGGTGTCGAAGTGCCGGTAGCCGGCGTCTAGCGCGGACATTACCGCGGCAACGGTCTCATCCGGCTTCACCTGGAAGAGGCCGAACCCAAACTGCGGGATCTTCTGGCCGTTATTCAGCACGATCCCGGATGTGGCAGCCACGAGTAGCTCTCCTCACGGGCGAAAGCAGTAGACGCGCCGTAGACCTTCGCGGAGACGAGCAGACGGCCCGGTGCCAGGTTCTACGCGGCGGCGCAACGCTCGGTCCGGCTGCGCTTCTTGCCCATGCTCTCAGCGCGTAATCGGCCGTGGCATCTTCCTGATTGTCGGCTGCCGTGTTCCGGACAAGCGCAGGCCGCCGGCCAGGCGTAATGCTGCCGAGAATTCTTGGCGGTATCCGATAGGTTAGGCAGCAATTGCGAAGATGCGGCAGGTTACCCAGCCTGGAATCCTCTGTATGGGACCGTCGATATCAGTATCCGGTTTAGCGGCCTGCTAAGGAGAAACATGATGGAGATTACCCAAGCGCCGCCCAAGGATGAGCTTATTCGTCGCGCGTCAGAACTCGTCCCGCTGCTGCGGGAGAAGGCCCTCTGGATGGACGAGAACCGGCGACTCCACGACGATGTCATCGACGCGCTCACCAGTGCCGGAATTCTGCGGATGCGAGTCCCGGTCCGCTACGGCGGCTACGAATGCGACGCGGGTACGGTCGTGGACGTGCTGGCAGAACTGGGGCGAGGTGACGGCTCGACCGCGTGGACGGTCGCGGTATGGGCCATCAGCACGTGGATGCTCGGGTTATTCCCCGATGAGGTGCAGGACGAGGTATTCGCGACACCAGACGTGCGTATCAGCGGAATCCTCAGTCCCGGCGCCATGGCCGTGCCTGCCGACGGCGGCTTCATCATCAACGGCAAGTGGTCGTTCAACACCGGAGCGCAGCAGAGCAAGTGGAATACGAACGCGGCGGTCACGCCAACCGAGGATGGCGGTTTCGCGCCGATCATGACCGCCATACCGATCGCGGACCTGGAAATCATCGATGACTGGCACACGTCTGGCCTGCGCGGCTCCGGGAGCGTGACCACTATCGCGAAGGATGTTTTCATCCCGGAGGAGCGGGTGCTGTATCTGGGGCCTGTGCTGCAGGGGCAGCACCAGTCAAAGCTGAACGCGAACGCGCGCATCTTCAAGGCGCCCTTCATGCCCACCGCATGCGTGACGGTGAGCGCGACGGCCCTTGGCCTGGCGCTGGGGGTGAAGGACGCCTTCCTTGAGCGGCTGCCCGGCCGGAAGATTACCTACACCAGTTACGAGAACCAGGGCGAGGCGCCGGTCACCCATCTGGAGGTCGCCGAGGCGATCACCAGGATCGACGAGGTCGGGTTCCACGCCCACCGCGCGGCGGACATGCTTGACGCCAAGGGCCTGGCGGGCGAACCGTGGTCTCTTGAGGAACGGGCTCGCGTTCGGCTTGACCTGGGCGCCGCATGCCAGCGCGCCAAGGAGGCGGTTGACATCCTGGCCGGTGCGAGCGGCGGCTCCTCTGTCTACCGCGACGTGCCGATCCAGCGCATCCAGCGGGACGTACAGACTCTCAATCTGCACGCCATCCTGCATCCGAATACCAACTTTGAACTCTACGGCCGGATCCTCTGCGGGCTGGACTCCAACACGCCTTATATCTGATCGGTCCGTTCCTTAGCCGCTAGAGGGGTGGCCAGTGACAGTGACCACGAACACCGCTGAACACAACTTCCCGGCTCCGCCCGAACCTGGCCTCACGGCGGAGCAGGTGGTGGCGAGAGCCGAGGCGCTGATCCCTGAGCTCGTCCGCCGCCAGGCCGAGACGGAGGAGCGCAGTTTCTACGCGCAGGACATCCACGAGCGCTTCGCACGAAACGGCTTCTACCGAATCCTGGTGCCCCGCCGTTACGGCGGGTACGAATTCGGAATCGAGACCTTCCTGCGTGTCTCCATGACCCTCGCACGCGGCTGCCCCTCGACCGGCTGGATGTACTGCATGGGGGCTACGCACGCGCTCCTGGCGGCCACGCTGTTCGATGAGCGGGCGCAGGCGGAGCTGTTCAGGGCCGGCGACTTCATCTGCCCTGGCACGATCATCCCCAGCGGGTCCGCCGTGGCCGCTGCCGACGGTAGCTGGACGGTCAGCGGCACGTGGCCCTACTGCTCCGGGGCGCCCTATGCGACCCACTTCATGGGACATGCGCTGATCTCTGCGGACGCTGGGCAGCCTCCGGCGCTCTTGTTCTTCGTCGCGCCGCGCAGCCAGTGGAGGCGGCTGGACGACTGGGGGCAGCAACTGGGCCTGCGCGGCAGCGGCTCGCACAGCATCGTCATCGAGAACGGGCGCATTCCCGGGTACCTGGCCCTCCCTGGTGTGCACGTCAGCGAGATTGACGTCACGGCGGGCACGGCCGGGCGAACCCTGCACGGGAATCCGGAGTATGGCGGCGGGCAGCTCGCCTATATGACCATGGAGAGCGCGGCCCTCGCGGTGGGCATGGCGCAGGGAGCGCTTGAGGTATACGAGGACCTGCTGCGCCAGCGGCCGACCCTGCTGCCGCCGGTCGTGCCCCGTCAGGAGAACTCCGACTACCAGTTCTGGTATGGCGATGCCGTCGCGATGATCGGCACCGCGGAGGCCGCGCTGCTGAACGCGATTCAGCAATGGCATGACACGTGCGCTGCCGGCCCGGCGGCAGTGACCAGGGAACGGGACCTGCGGATTACGGCTATCTGCCGGCATGTGCTCAAGCTGTGCTGGCAGGCGGTAGAGGGCTACCTCGTGCCTACGGCCGGATCGAGTTCGATCCGGCACGGTGAGCGTCTTGAACGGGTCTGGCGCGATATGTCCATGCTGCACAGCCACGCTGGCCTCTCGGTCTTGCTGCCGACGATGGCTGTGCGCGAGCTTGCCCGTACGGTCAGCGCGCGCTAGGTGCCGCGCCGGGCAGTGTCACCGTCGCTGGACGGCTGGAGCGCGCGAGCGCCATGAGGGCATGGTGCAGCTCATCGGGATCGGGGAAGTGGTCCAGGATTACCGTTCGCACCCCTTGATCGCGATAGCGGGCGAACAACTCGCCGACCTCGGCGTAACTGCCCACCAAGTACGGGGCAAAAGTCCGGTAAGCGCGGAATGGGTAGAGCCAGTACGCGCCATTCGGCGCCGGATCGGCCAGTGCATCGATGGACTGCTGCTTGTGCCAGTGCGACTTCACCAGCTTGCTCGCCCAGTCATGGGCCTGCTCACCGGACGGGTCGTAGGGAAACCGGCGGCGGGCGACACGCCAGGCACTCGCCGAGTCCTCGCGTGCGATGATCCCAATCCGCACTCCGCACGCCGCTAGCGGGGTCACGCCCGCGTAGCTGCCCGGTTCGCGCGGATAGGTCAGCCGCTCGATGGCGAGGTTCCGCTGGGCCCGGATGCAATCCTCGGAGGCGCCAGAGACATAGATCCTCGGCGTCAGCCCGGGATCGAGCGGCTGGGCAAGCGATGCCGCCTCGACGGTGTAATAGGCGCCCCTTTGACTCGTCGGGCGGTTCCCCGCCAGCAGGCTCTTGATGATCTGCCCGTACTCGGTGAGCCGCTCGTAGCGCTGCCCGTGGTCCAGGCGGCAGCCAAGCTTCCTGCGGTGCACCTCGAAGCCGCCGGAGACGAGGTTGAGATCCACGGTGCGCTGGTGCAGGACTCCGATCGCGCTCACCATCTGCGCCACGCTGAACGGGTGCATGTACACCGGGTTCACGGCTATCAGCGGGATGAACATCTCGGTATGAGCGACGATCAGCTGTGCCGCGGTCCAGGCTTCCAGTTGCTCGTTGTCGCTGAAGACTAATGCGCCACGGCAGCCGGCTTCCTCCGACCAGCGGGCGTGCGCGATCATGTCGCGCCGGTATTCGGCGGGAGCTGAACCATCCCATTCCGGCATGGTCGTGTAGACAGTAAGCATTGCCGGTCGGCCCCTTCCACACGGAATATCAAGCGGCCCGCCTGGCCCCGTCCGCGCGGTCCGCCGTGCGTACCGGCCCGCTGGCGACGAGAACCAACTCGGCGGCCTGTCAGCGGACGGCAAGGTCACGGGGGGTGCGGCGGGGCGGTCCCGCGCAGTACGAGTTGTAGGCATCGAGGATCCGCTGTGCCCGTTCGCTCGCCTCGGTGAACCTGGCCGCCGGCTCGGCATCGCCGGCCAGGACATCGTGCATCGCGCCGTGGATCTCATCGACCATGCCGGCATATCCGCCGAGGATAGGCCCGAGCGCCGCAGGCGAACCGTCCGCCGCTTCGAGCTGATCGCTGGCCACGCGAAAGTCCGGATTACGAAGGAACCAGCCCTCTTTGCCGAGGATATCGGCCGCCGCCCTGGTGACCGGAATGCGGGTCTGGAGCTTGGCCCATTCCGCGGCCTTGCGCGGGCTGATCAGATACTGCGTGAAGGCCAGCGCGCCGTCCTGCTTAGCCGTGCTGAGACCTGCGGCAAGCCACAGCGAGTGTCCGCCCACCGTATTGCCGGCCAATCGGACCTCATCGTTATACGGCATGCGGCTCGCCTTGACGGTGAATCCGTGCCGCTCCCCTCTTCGCAGCATGTGCACGGCGTCAACAGAGGAGCTGAGGACGAGCGCCACCTGCTGGTCCTCGAATGCGGCGAAGCAGCCGGGAAAGTCATAAGGCTTACCCGTATAGAGGTAATAACCGTCCTGGTGCAGGCGCTGCCACCAGGTGACAAAGGCCATCACCTCGCGGGAGGCTAGGCTTATCTTCTCAGCCCGGCCGGACCGGCCGTTGTCGTGATCCGTTATCAGCCCGCCCTGCTGCGCGACCGACTGCAGGAAGAACCAGTAATGGTTCGGCCAGGTGATGCAGCGGGAAGGGCCCCCGGACAGCCTCGCGACCGCCTGGCACGCGCTCGTCACCTCCCGCCAGGTGCGCGGCGGCTCGGCCACGCCCGCCTTGGCGAGGATGCTCATGTTGGCGTACAGCACCACCGTGGAGGCCGACCGGGTCATGGACGCCAGCTCGCCGGCGTAACGGAAGTAGTCGCGCGCCGCGGGCATCATGTCGCCGAGCAAGACGGGCTCGCCGAGGATCTCGGTTCGCCCCGCGATGGCTCGCTCCACGGGGGTGAACAGGGGCGTGCCGTCCGGTCCGAGTGCGTCCAGGGCGGGCCGGGTGACGCTGAACTCGAACTCCGCGACGTCGGGCAGGTCACCCTGCTCAGCTGCCCGGAACGCCTTCGCGGGCAGGGTGCGGAAGTCATGGCTTCGAACTTCGACCAGATACTCCGGATGTGCCTCGTTGAACTCCGTGGCAGCGGAGACCGCCATCTCCGGCTGGCTTCTGTGAGCCGCGGAGCGGTGGTCGCTCAGCCACACGCTGATACGGATCCTCGGTGTGCTTCCTGAAACGCCACTGGAACCGCGCACAGCTGTCATGCGAGCCATCCTTCATTGCCCGGCGAGCTGGCCGCGACTTCAGGCTTGCTCACTGAGCGGATCCAGTGCTGTCGTGCCCCCGGTCAGGCAACCGCCGATATGCGGCAGCACCGCGGATGATGGTCAGATAGTGATATAGCCGAACGACCGAAGGATGCCCCAGATGGAACACGAGCGCGCTCGCGAGTTCATTCGGGCCCATCATCGAGCTGTGCTGGCAACGAAACGCTCCGATGGGCTCCCGCAGCTCTCGCCGGTACAAGTCGTTGTAGACAACGCCGGCCGGGTGGTGACCACCACCCGGGAGACGGCCATAAAGACGAAGAACCTGGCACGGGATCCGCATGCGTCGCTGTGCGTGATGACCGACCAGTACTACGGCCAGTGGATACAGGCCGAGGGAACCGCCGAGATCATCCACCTTCCAGAAGCGATGGAACTGCTCATCTACTTCTGGCGGACGGTCTACGGCGGCCACCCAGACTGGGACGACTACCGGAAGTCCATGACACGCCAGCAGCGAGTGATCGTCGCGATCACGCTCACCCGGGCCGGACCCGACCGCAGCGGATAGGAAATGCGCCGCGGACGGCCGCGGACCCTGCTATGGCGGCCTCGTGATAATGGCTTGCGTCCATGGTCCCGGCGCAAGAGCAACGCTCACGGATATAGATCTAGATAGAGTCAGTGCATGGCCGAGTCGTGTTATTTGCGCTACCCGCACGTCGCACGCGATCTCATCACATTCGCGGCGCAGGATGATGTCTGGCTCGCCTCGCTGAGCGAGGCGGCAGGCGGCCGCGGCACCAGGGCGCGGCGGCTGACCGCTGACCGCGCCCCGCTGCTGCATCCGCGGCTGAACCCGTCAGCTACCCAGGTCGCCTGGACCTCGACTCGTGATCGCGCCGGGCGGGAGGCGTATGCGGCACCCGTGGACGGTGGCCCGGTCAGGCGGCTCACGTACTGGGGTGACCGGTTCGCGACCGTGCGCGGCTGGGTCAGTGACGACGAGGTGCTTGTACTGAGCCGGGCCTGCCAGCATTCCAGCATGAAGACCTGGGCGTTCGCCGTGCCGCTGAGCGGGCCGGCCCGCCGGCTCGATTACGGGCCGGCGGGCGACGTGTCAGTACGCGACGGTGCGGTGCTGGTTGGCAGCGCCCTGAATAACCAGCCGGCCGAGCCGGCCCAGTGGAAGGGCTACCGCGGCGGCGCCGGCGGCAAGATCTGGTACTCGCCGGACGGCTCGCGCTACACGCGGATCCTCGCGGACGTGGGTGACAACCTGGTCAACCCGATGTTCGTCGGGCCCCGGGTCGTCTTCCTTTCGGACCATGAGGGGACCGGGGCGCTCTACTCCGCGCTCCCGGACGGCACGGACCTGCGCCGCCGCACCGATCTCGGCGAGTATTACGCCCGGCATGCGACCACTGACGGCCAGCGGGTGGTCTACCAGCGGGCCGGGGAGATCTGGATGCTCGAATCGCTCGACGCCGAACCGGTGCCGCTGGACATACGGCTCAGCGGAGACCGCTCCGGGCGGGCACCCTATCCGGTGTCGGCGAAGTCGCAACTGGGCTCGTTCACGCTGGATTCCGCCGGCCGGGTGCTTGGCGCCGAGGTGCGCGGTACGGTGCACTGGCTGCCCGGCGGGGACGAGGCGGCCCGGGCACTGCTCGTCGAGCCGGGCGTGCGCGGCCGGCTGCCGGTAGTCATCCCGGGCGCGGACGCTGTTGCCTGCGCGTCGGATAACGGCGGCGAGGACGGCCTGGACGTGATCCCCGCGGATGGCTCGGCGGCGAGACGGATCGGGCACGGCCAGTTCGGCCGGATCCTGGAACTCGCGGTGGCGCCGGACGGGCGCACGGCGGCGGTCGCGTGCGCTGACGGCCGACTGCTGACGGTGGCGCTGGACGGCGAGCCGGTCATCACCGAGATCGCCCGAAGTACCAACGCGGAGGTTGCGGGCCTGGCATTTTCTCCCGACTCCGCGCT
>Ga0307372_10008091_pt1 | contig 14856 bp, 9 predicted proteins | sample OX1MG_FD_202533 | JGI IMG/M metagenome (GOLD analysis project Ga0307372, IMG submission 202533) | Soil microbial communities from Risofladan, Vaasa, Finland - OX-1 | ecosystem: Environmental > Terrestrial > Soil > Coastal area > Acid sulfate soil | place: Finland: Risofladan, Vaasa | collected... | reverse complement strand
TACATTCCCCGCGTTATCGACGGCAGAAATAGAAAACGAGGCGTTATACACACCCACGGCCAACGCGCCGGTATTAGGAACGGGATTCGCATCCACCGAGAAGCTGGCTGATTGGCCGGTACCCTGGATATTGCCTGACGCTTGTGGAATGATAAGCCAGTTTGCGGTGGGCTTGCCAACGGTCAGGGTCAGAGGCCAGGCACAATTACCTGTCCCCGAAATCAGCAACGTCTGGGAGATAGGATCATTGCCACTCCCCTGCACGGCGCTAAATGCCAGAGAACTGGACGAGGGCTGCGTCAGAGTGCATGGAGGCTGCACGACAAGATTGACTGATACGACTTGCCCGCTGCCACTGGCTATTACTTTGCCACTGCTATCGGTACCACTGAGGGTAATCAGTCCGGCGTAAGTACCGGGCGGCAGATTAAATGTATTTATATTGACAATTAACTGCGCAGTCTGACCCGGTTGCAGTGGGCCACCCGATGGATTTGAACAAAACCAGGTACATGTAAACGCATACTGGTTGGTTTTCCACAAAAGTGGCTGCTTCCCGCTATTGGTTATCGTCACAACCTGGCCCTTCGGGTTAGGCTGTCCCTGCGTGTTGCTAAAATTGAGGTTGAGCGGCGCAACCACCATAACCGGCACTGTTGCCTGCGGCGACTGCACAATCAGCGTCACCATGACTGTTTGCGTAATTTTCGGCGTGGTTAAGGCAATGAACCCATAATATGTTGTTCCAGCCTTGAGATTTGTTGTATTCACCCCTATCGAGAGAAATTCGCTGGTCGTTCCCTTGAGCGTTCCAGCGAGTGGCGTGGCACTGAGCCAGCTTGAAGCAGCGGATGAAGCATATGATATGGCGGCATTCCAGCTAATCGATTGGCCCGCGCAACTTGCCGTAGCATTCACGCCTAGTGACTGGTTAGCGGGGAGCGTTCCCCCCAGCACCGCCGAAAATGAGAGATACCCCGGCGCAGTCACAACTCCGCAATGCGGCTGTATAGTCAGTGAGACGCTGACCTGTTGAGATGGATCAAGGGCTCCCTGCGCGCTAAACGCCAGTTCTCCCAGGTACGCTCCGGGCAGGAGATTTAAACTATTCACCGATACATAGAGCTGCTGGCTGCCCCCTGCCGGCAGTTCAATAATGCTGCTGGAAGTAATGCTGGTGCCCTGAGGTTGTAATTTGACACTCAACCAATTATTAACCCCTGCCGACTGTGTTGACCCTGTTGCCGGGTTAGAGATGCCGAGCGACCACTTCAATGATTGGTTGCCTGGATTGGTCAGCGTTACCATCTGCTCGTTTGGATTCGGAGATGAACCGTCGATCGTAGTAAACGAGAGCACGGCAGGACTCAACACCAGCACAGGGCCTGGATTTGCCGGTAACGCGCTCACTACCATCTCTACCTCGAAGCTCTGCGAAGCGCCCACGCTGTTAACTATGGTTATCTTTCCCGTATACGGTTCCAGTCTCGGCTTCATACCAGTGCGCTGCACGGCAACTTCGATAGTTTGACTCAGGCTAAACATGCCCTGACCAGGAGATACCAGCAGCCAGGGCTGGTCGCTGTTGGCGGACCAGGTGATAGTGCCATTGCCGGTATTCGACAGTTGCAAGGGTTTGATCGTATCTGATCCCACGATGCCTGTACCAAAATCAAGCACGTTTTTATCCGTTACAGGTTTGTTGTTCTGGTCTTTGATCTGAAGGTGCGCGGGTGTTGATTGCGGTTTTCCAAGTACTACCAGCACAGCGGTAGCAGTATAGTGTGTCGTGGTACCCTCCGCCGCTACCATATCTGGTCCCGGCTCCCAGCTATTATCTATGGTAATCGTCACATCCGCCGAGCCATCGCTTCTGAGATTCACCATGCCGGAGACATTGATTGTCGTCTTCACTACTTCCTGCACGTTGTGCGACAACTGAACGCTGGAGTCATGCTTAAAATTCGCGATGTGTACCTGCACCTGCACAGTTTGGCTCCCAGTCTGGCCCACACTTACCTGAGTGGACGAGAAGGTCAATGAAGGAGCAGAAGAAACAACCTGCCCTTTAGTCACCTGGTGGGGATGGATAACTACTATCGAGAACAATACACCATCTACGACAATCGCGATCGCTGCTAGAATGGCCAGAATCGCGAACGCCACGCGCAGTGAAGGACGGCGCGGTAGGACCCGGGCCAGGTTATGTTGCGTAGGGACACCTTCCGCCAGGGCGCGCTTGATATCCTCTTCCTCGATGCGGGCCGACTCGCTGCTATTGGGAGCGTGGCGCGAGATCAAAGGGTCTGTGCTGTTGGCCCAGGTATCTTCGTTTTCTTTCTCTTCGGCTTCGGTATCCAGCCAGGGCCAGAAATCCGGCAGGGCGTCATCGCCATCGCGCCAGGTGAAATTGCGATCCGCTGATCCAACCTTCGCCGCTGGCATCTCGTCGGGCGTGCTGCTTTTATCGCGAGTTCCCGCCCCATGCTTCATTTTTGAATAGTTAGGCAAAGGTGTACTCTCGCGTCGAATATCGGCGGAAATATCATGAAATGGGGATAAGCGCGAAGCACGAGGTAAGCGCCGGTTGGGAGTGGGAGACTCACCCTCCGAGATGAGATGCGCAGCCTCGCTTAAGCGCGACACTGCCCGGTCAGCAATATCAGGATAGGTACTCAATACAGGTGGATGGGGCGTCACCGGCGCTTGCGGCGTTGCGGCAATGAGCTGTGGTGTAGTACTCTGATTCGCCAGGTCACCCGGTGAACCGCTATTTTCTTGCACGAGCATCAACGGCGAGATAAATTGCGTCCCGCTAGCAGAGGCAACATTGCCAGGGTCAGAGGTACGAGAAGCGGACCCCTGGTGAAATTCGCTTCGCAACAGGGACCGGCAATCGTCACAAAATACAGCAGTTGATTCACAAGGCTTGCTACAACGCAAACACTGGCTCATAATTAACTCTCACCGCCTGAGCACAACCCGTTACAGCCCACCAAACTATGCTTGCGCATTAACCTCGCAAGTACTGCGTCACAAGCTCACGCGTCGCAGCCCCTATACACAAACTCATCTTGATTGAGTTATTGTACTAATACAACGTTGAAACAGGCACTTTTGTCACATCAAGCAAGCAGCTTGGTAGGGACCATTTTGTGGGTATCCATTGGTCTGCTTTATGAAGCATGCCAACGAACACAACGGGCATGAGCACAAAAACATGCATCAAGTTATTTCTCATTATATCAATGTATTGCTTGAATCAAGTTGTCCACAAGTTATCCACCACTTTAAGTGATTTTGGTGGATAACACTCTTTTCGCGGCGTCACTCGTAATGGTATACTGTTGTGGGGAGAAGTGGGGCATTGTGGGGAACTTGATAGAGAAAGTGGTGGATGTGACCAGCAAGTGGGGAAAGAGGTAAAATAAAGCGCCCGGCACGAGGAAGAAAGTAACACGATGTTTCTGGGTCAATACGAACATTCAATCGACGCCAAAGGACGCGTAGCGGTTCCCGCGAAATTCCGGTCGCAACTGGAAGCGGGCGCGGTGATTAGTAAGGGTATGGGAAACTGCTTATCCGTCTATACGATAGCGCGCTGGGAGGAGAAATCGCAGGAACTGACCGAGGGCAAAACATCCGAGGAACTACGCGACTTCGAGCGGCGCATCTATCCGAGCGCGAGCGAAGAGAAGCTGGACGGGCAGGGGCGGCTGGTGCTTCCCGCCCGCTTACGCACGTATGCCGGGTTGGAGAGTGATGTCACGGTAGCAGGCGTGCGCGATCACTTTGAAATCTGGGACCGCAGCGCCTGGCAGGATTACCAGAACAGGCTGGATGCTGAAGGGAATACTGTTCCCTTTTGAGAGCCAGGAATCGGTGCTTACAAACGCATCGTTGTGGATAGATATGCAAACAGGACAATCAGGCCATATCCCTGTACTTCTGGAAGAGGTGCTGAAGTATCTTCAGCCCAAAGCTGGCGGGCAGTATATAGATGGCACATTAGGCGGAGGCGGTCACACAGAGGCCATCCTCGATTTATCAGCGCCGGATGGCAAAGTGCTCGGTATCGATACCGACGCGCAAGCCCTGGAGCGAGTCGGTAAACGGCTTTCGGGCATGGTCGAACGTGGACGCTTAGCGCTGGTACGAGGAAACTTCGCGGAACTGGCCCGTATCGTACAGGACGAGGCCGATTTTGTGTCTTCTGTGGATGGTATTTTACTCGATCTGGGTTTTTCATCCGATCAGATGGACGACCCACAGCGCGGTTTCGCCTTTAGCAGCGATGGGCCGCTGGATATGCGCCTCGATCAATCACAGGAGATAACCGCCGCCGATCTGGTGAATAATGCCAGCGAGGAAGAGTTGGCGAACATTTTCTGGCAATATGGCGAAGAGCGACGCTCGCGCCAGATCGCGTGGCGGATCATCCGAGAACGCGCGCGAGGACCGATTACCAGCACCGCGCAGTTGGCGCGGCTGGCTACGGCGGGCGTGCCTTTCAAGCCGGGGATGATCCACCCGGCTACGCGCGTCTTTCAGGCTTTACGTATCGCCGTTAATGGCGAACTTGAGCGGTTAGAAGCTGTGCTGCCGCAGATGCTGGATATACTCAGCGCGACCAGCGCGCATAAAAACGCAGCGGGCAGTACGCGTGGTGAGAAGGATGAGGAGGCCGACGAGCAAAGTGGCGGAAGAATGGTCGTTATCTCGTTTCATTCTCTGGAAGATCGGCTGGTCAAGGTGTTTATGCGGCGTGAGGCAAGCGACTGCATTTGCCCGCCCGGCACGCCGGTGTGTATATGCGGCCATAAAGCACGACTGCGCATTCTCACACCTAAACCCGTAACGCCAGGCAGTCAGGAGATACAGGCTAACCCCCGCGCCCGCAGCGCGAAATTGCGGGCGGCTGAAATAATTGTTGCGCCCATGTAGGGGTGACCGGACAGAAGAGAGGGAGAAAATTTATGCAAACGGCACCAAAGCCTATCCTGGCTGCCAGGCGGCGACGGCAATTGCATCCCTTTTTCTTCCGTATAAGCCCTGTCGGTTTAAGTATCTGTAGCGTGTTGCTTATCAGCCTGATGGCCGTACTTTACCTGTCGCAACTGGGGCAGGCAGTCACCGCCAATCAAGCCATCCAGACTTTACACAGTCGGCAGGACACGCTGGCGCGCGAAGATCAAGACCTGGTCTACCAGATTGCACAGGAACAATCACCTACCTATATTGAGGAGCATGCAAGGGCGATGGGATTGATTCCGGCCGATCCGAAATCTGTCATCGTGCTGGTAATAGCGCACCTCAAGCCCATACCAGCGGGCGACCAACATATACAACCATGAGCTAGTAACTGTTAGTACCAGGCAGGAAAGGAGGCAAGAACTTGAACGCAGAAATGCAACGCGCGCGGCACCGGCAAATGTTCATTTTCTTGCTGGTAACTGCCGGAATGTTAATTCTACTGGGACGGCTCTACTACTGGCAGATTCTCCAATCGCATAGCGGCTACAACCTCGCGCAACTGGCACAAGATGAGCACCTGCAAAATCAAATACTGGATGCTCCACGCGGGCTGATCTACGACAGCACAGGCCACGTGCTCGCAACCAATGTGATTCGCGATGATGTCTACATCGAGCCGGTGCAGTACTCGATTGACCACCCGAACTACACGCAAAACGACCTGCAAACGCTCGTTACTCAGTTGCACCAGGCCTTGCCCGCGGTGCCGGTGGCCATGCTGCAAAACGCTTTTAGCACCGGCATTGCGCGGGGACAATGGGCTGTGCGCGTTGCTATCGGTATCAGCGATCAACAAAGCCAGCAATTGCAGAACTTGCAACTGCCGGATGTGTTTCTCCAGCCGCGCACCTGGCGCACGTACCCGGGCGGCACGCTGGCCGCGCAAATACTGGGCTTCGTGACCCAGAATGACACCGATAATCACGGCATGTACGGCATCGAGAAACAATATGACACCCTGCTGCAAGGCAAGCCGGGCAGCTTTACCGCCGAAACCGATCTGCAAGGCAATCCGCTGACTTTTGGACCCGACAGCGAGCAGCAGCCAGTCAGCGGCGCGAATCTGACGCTGACTATCGACAGCACCATGCAGAATATGCTGCAAAACGCGCTGGCTAATGCCGTAAAGCAGCTACAGGCCGAGAGTGGCACAGTGGTGGTTCTCGACGCGCGCACCGGCGCGGTCGTTGCGATGGCTGGCTATCCCACTTTCGACCCCAACAATTATGGAAACTACGCGAACCAGTTGGGATGTTTGAACAGTGAAGGAGTGTACTTAAATCCTGCCATCGACTGCGATTACGAACCCGGTTCAACCATGAAGGCGGTCACGATGTCGGCAGGGCTGAATCAGGGATTGATTACGCCAAATACAACGCTTAACGATCAGGGCTGCATGAGCTTTAACGATGCACCCACAGTTTGCAACTGGCAAGACCTGGCCTATGGCACTGAGACTATGACGGGCGTGCTGATCCATTCCGCCAACGTCGGAGCAGCATACGTAGCGCACAATATTCTGGGAGCGTCCCGTTACTATCCATACCTGCAACAGTTTGGCTTCGGCCAGTATACTGGCATCGCAGATGGGCCGGAAGACGCTGGTTCTTATCGCCAGCCGGGTGACGCAAACTGGACAATCAGCGACTTGACGCGCCAGGCTTTTGGGCAGAGTATTCTCGCGTCTCCGTTGCAGGTAGCAATGGTCTATCAAACTATCGCTAACAGCGGTGTGTTGATGCAGCCCTACCTGCTATCGTCCATCGACCAGAACGGGCATGTCACGCAGATACAACCAACCGTCAAGCGGCGGGTTATCAGCACACATGCCGCGCAACTCTTAACAGGCATGCTGGAACAGGCCGCTGTTAAAGGCTTCGCCCAACTGGCACAGGTTCCTGGCTATAGCATTGCCGCTAAAACCGGCACGGCAACGACTCAAGGTATCTCAGACACGCAAACGGAGGCTTCCGTGGTAGGTTTCATCCCTGCCTCGAACCCCCGCTTCGTAATTCTGGTGAAATTAGATCGACCGCAAAAAGCTATCTATGGCAGCACGGCAGCAGCGCCACTCTGGGGCACAATCGCCCAACAGTTGGTGTGGTACTACAATGTACCGCCAGATTTGCCGCTTTAAGTCGCTGTATTACGTGTATCAGTATATATTGGTCTCTTTTTTGCTTTTTCGAGGGGAAACGGGCAGCAGACAATGCCTGACCGGGTAATCATCCCATACCCGGTCAGAGTCAGGGATGTAGCAAGCATCCCATCCTATGGTTCGTAGTTAAGTATACTTGAAAATTTGTTCTATTTCAAGGGCTGTAGGTCAGGAATCAAGATGACACGCGACAACCGCCGAAAACCGAATAGGGACAAAGAGGTGCAGCCGCGTTACCCACGCCGTTCCCCCGCGCTGGAAGCTATCGAGCAGCGCGAAGCGAGTCAGAGGCAGGCAGCGCGCCGTAACTCGACCAGGAGCGCGCGGTACGCGGCGGATGATGCGCTTTCCGGCCTGGATTTCAACGCGACTGGCGCAAAAAGGCTGCCGCCGCTGCGTTTTACCTCTAAGGCATCTATCACGCAGGTTGAAGGAGAGCGCTTGCATTCGGGAGTGACGGCTGGCTGGCGCAAACACGCTCCAGAGAAACAGGAACAGCCACAACCAGCGGCTGCGGCTGCGCAGGGACTCAGCGAGGAAGAAACAAACAGGCTGGCGGAGCTGGAGATGTGCATGCCGCGCGTGGCTGGCAAGATTGACTCGTGGCTGCTGATCGTGGTGCTGGTGCTGTCGTGCATCGGCGTTGTGATGGTGTACAGTGCCAGTTCGTTTGTGGCAGCGAGAGACGAGGGTGACGCGGCCTATTACTTCCAGCGCGAGTTGATCTGGCTGGCGCTGGGGCTGATCGCCATGCTGGTAACAATGCGCATCGATTACCGCGTGTGGAGGCGCTATTCGCTGGTCGGTTTGATCGTCGTGCTGCCCATGTTGATTATCGTGCTGAAATTCGGCACGACCATCTACGGCGCGTCGCGCTGGATCTCGCTCGGTTCTTTTTTCTCATTCCAGCCGAGCGAACTGACCAAGCTGGTGCTGGCCCTGTACATCGCGGACTGGCTGGCGCGCAAAGGCAGGCAGGTAAGCACATTCCTGTATGGGCTGGCCCCCTTCGTGATCCTGGTTGGCTTCATCCTGGGGCTGGTGCTGCTGGAAAACGACCTGGGAACCGCCATCATCATCGCGGGTTTCGCGACCGTCATGTTTTTCACGGCGGGAGCCAACATTGTGCAATTTTTGTTGGCGATGGTATGTGGCAGTTCATTTTTCTTGCTAGAGGCATTCAAAGGCTACAGGTATTATCGCCTGCTAGGATTTCTCAACCCTTTTAAGGATATCACGGGTATCAATTTGCAACTGTACCAGGCATTGCTCGCGTTCGGATCGGGTGGATGGTTTGGCCTGGGGTTGGGAGCCAGTCGCCAGAAGACGGGCTATCTCCCATTCCCATTCAGCGACTCTATCTTCCCGATCATAGGTGAAGAACTGGGTTTCATCGCCTGCGCGCTTATCGTGATACTGTACCTGTTCCTGGCGTTTCGCGGGTTCCGGCTGGCGCGCCGCTCGCGCGACATCTATGGGGCGCTGCTGGCGACAGGCATTACGACCTGGCTGGTATTGCAGGCCATGATTAATATCGGAGCCAACACGGGCACCGTTCCCTATACAGGAGTGCCGTTACCCTTTATCAGCTTTGGCGGCTCGTCGCTGGTTGTCTCACTGGCCGCGATAGGCGTGTTGTTGAACATATCGCGCTATATCCAGGAGCCGACGTCGCCAGCTTTATCGCGCCAGACGCTCAGCTTTCGCAAAAAACGCACTATCACAACATAGAAACTGTATGTAGGGACGCGATAAATCGCGTCCAGGCGTGGCCGGATGGTCGCGCATGAAATGGTGGACGCGATAAATCGCGTCCCTACATACGCTAAAGGATAAATATGCGAGTACTTGTATCAGGTGGAGGAACCGGAGGCCACATTTACCCGGCCCTGGCGATTGCCACCAGTTTGCGGACGCAATACCAGGCCGAAATCCTGTTTCTCGGCAGCGACGACGGGCTGGAAAAGGAGATCGTTCCGGCGGCAGGCTTTCGATTAGCCACCGTCAAAGCGGGCAAACTGCGCCGCTACATCTCGTTAGAGACCATCACAGGAGTGATGCGAGTACCGCTTGGGATGTTCCAGGCGATCAGTATTGTAAGGAAGTTTCGACCTGATGTCGCTTTTACAAGCGGCGGGTATGTAGCGGTGCCAGCGGCGCTGGCAACGCGCTTGAACGGAGTACCATTGTTGATGCACCAGCAGGATGTACCGCCAAACCTGTCGAACAGGTTGGCCGCGCCACTGGCGACGCGCATTTCGGTGGCTTTCGCCGGCTCGCTGCCCTACTTTCCAGCGCGCAAAACGCTGCTGCTGGGCAACCCGGTACGGCAGGTCATGCTGGATGTGCGCGCGATCACACCGGGTGCAGCACGCGCACAACTGGGCTTCGATGCTGGTACGCCGCTATTGCTGGTGACAGGCGGCAGCCAGGGAGCGAGACATCTGAACCAGGTCGTATGCCAGGCGTTGCCGCGCCTGCTCGCGCACTGCCAGGTACTCCAGATCAGCGGCAAGGACTTGTATGACGAGACGCGCTCCCTGGCCGATAGCTTGCTGGCAGGGCAGAGCGAGGCGTTGAAGCAGCGCTACCGGCTGGTGCCTTATCTGAACGAGGAGATGCCAGCGGCGATGCAGGCGGCGGACCTTGTGCTATGCCGGTCGGGCGCATCCACTCTGACCGAGCTGGCGATTCTGGGCAAACCCGCCATTCTGGTTCCGTTGTCACCAGCCGTCGGTGGTTCAGCGCAGCAGGAAAACGCCGCCATGTTCGAGCGCAAAGAGGCGGCTATCGTGATCTCGAACGATGATTTGAGGGCAGACACACTTGTAGAGCATGTCCAGACTTTGTTTGCATCGCCAGAGCGGCTCGCGACAATGGCCGTGGCAGCCAGCGCATTCGCGAAGCCAGAGGCGACACAGGATATCACTAAAGAGCTTGTAAGGATTGCAAAATGACGTTCGACCTTGAGATCGCTTATAAAGAGCTACACCCGCACTTCCAGGGGCGCACGCGGCGTAACGAAACCCTGGCGCGTCACTGCACGTTCGGCGTGGGTGGACCGGCGGATCTCTGGGTCTCACTCATGTTGGCGCAGGAACTGATCGAGCTGGTACGCCTGTGCGCGCAGCGCCAGTGGCCACTACTGCTGGTCGGCAATGGCACCAACGTCCTGTACGCCGATCAAGGCGTGCGCGGTATCGTAGCGCGTATCGCCCTCGACCACTACAGCATCGAGGATCGCGGCGACGGGAGCGCGTTGATGATCGCCGAAGCCGGGATAAGCTGGCCGCGCCTGCTGAATGATCTTGCCAGGCAGGGCTGGGGCGGTCTGGAGTTTGGCCCTGGCATTCCTGGCACGCTGGGTGGCGGCGTCATCTCGAACGCGGGTGCGCATAACCACGAACTCGGCTCTGTGCTGGAATGGGTGGAAGTATTGGATGCGCGGGGTAGTTCGCTCTCCCACAACGGCGACGAACTTACTGTTCCGGTGCTGCGTCGTTACGCGCGTGATGAGATCGACTTGAGTTACCGGCAGAGTCGCTTTCGCACTGGACGGCATATCGCGTTTGACGCCCAGGGAAACCCCATCGTGCCGCCGCGCGGGCTGATCGAGCCAGCCGAAATCATCGTCCAGATGGGCGTGCGACTGCATCGTGAGGACCCGAAGCGCTTGAAAACAATTATTGAAGAACATAAACAGCACCGTAAGATGACGCAGCCGTCGCAGAAAAGCGCGGGTTCCGTCTTCAAAAACCCGCCGGGTGACTTCGCCGGGCGGCTGATCGAGCAGGCAGGTATGAAAGGCACAACGCGCGGCAAAGCGCAAATCTCGCCGCGTCACGCCAACTTCTTTGTCAACCTGGGCGGAGCCAGCGCAGCCGACGTGGTCGCCCTGATCGTAGAAGCTCGCGAGCGCGTGCGCGCGCAATTCGGGGTGGAGTTGGAGTTAGAAGTCGAATTGCGCGGCGAATGGGGGATGCCCGAGCAGGCGAGCAGCGAGGAGAACAAGGCATGAGCTATAGCTATAGAAACGAGGCACCGGAGCCACGCAAACGCAATGTCAGCGTGCCGGAAAGAATCGAGCAGCCACTGTCTCCGGCGGAACGACGCGCGCTTTATGCTCGCTCGCAACCTCGCCAGGCATCGCGCAGCGCGAACCGGCTGGTCAAGCGCACGCTTGCTCAAACAGGCGTGGCTGCGCCCGAAGGACGGGTGCGTATCGTGCGTCCATTGCCGCGCCAGCAACCCCAGCGCACCCCCATACCTGTGCGCAGCGGGCAATTTAAGCGCAAGCGGAGTTTCTGGCGGCGTTTTCTGGCCCTGTTCGCGCTTATCGCGCTGGCATCGCTGGCCGTTGGTTTTGCCCTGTTCAGTCCAGATTTTCGCGTGCGCGACGTATCAGTTACAGGTACGACCAACGCCGCGCTGGTACACACTATTCAACAGATGGGTATGCAGGGGCAGAACATTTTTCTGATCGATGTGACCGGCTTTACGGATCGCGTTGACGCACTGCCGCAGGTTGCTTCGGCAAGCATTCAGAAAGCCTGGCCCAACCAGTTGACCGTGACCGTTGTCGAGCGTCTGCCGGTATTACTCTGGCAAACGCCGCGCGCAACGTTTAGTGTAGATGGTCATGGTGTCGTTATCGGCCCGGCCAGCACAACCGCAGGGGCCGATCATTTGATGACAGTTGTCGATACGCGCAACAAAGGAGTAACCCAACAGGTGCAGCCGGGAACGCAGTTCAACGCGGCGGATATTACCTTCGCCCTACAGGTGCTTGAGCGGCTGCCGCAGGTCACAGGCATCACTACTTTTACATTACGCTATAGCTCGCCGTCCGGCAGCCAGTCTTCCGGCGACGGATCGTTCATCGTACAGAGTCAGCAGGGATGGATTGCTTACCTGGGCAGCGCGGACGATACGAATCCGCTTGATAACCGGTTGCTCGAACTCCAGCAGATACTGAAGAACGCGCAACAGCAGCAACTCAACCTGGCAACCATCGACCTGCGCTATGGTTTACGCCCGGTGTTTACCTTGAAATCGTAGAACGGACGCGATTTCTCGCGACCAGTATAATTTCGTAGGGACTCGATTTATCGCGTCCGGTTCAATTTCGTAGTGCGTGTTGGGACATCGCCTCTCGTAGGGACGCAATTTTTGGCATCCGCTACCACGGGGTAGAGTACCCATCAACCTCCCTAAGGAGCGTATATCGTGCAAGAGCGGGTGATAGCAAGCATCGACGTTGGCACCACAAAAATCTGCATACTCGTCGGCGTCTTAGAGCGTGACGGGAAGCTGAATATTGTTGGTGTTGGCACCTGCCCTTCACAGGGGCTGCGCCGTGGGGTGGTGGTGAACATCGAGGAAACGGTCACTTCCATTGCAGCGGCGCTTGACCGGGCAGAACGCCTTTCTGGAAAAACCATAACGACCGCGTATGTTGGCATCGCGGGCAGCCACATCGACTCTGAAAATAGCAAAGGTTTTGTTGCTATCTCGCCAAGTCATCGCGACATTATGCAGAACGACATCAGCCGTGCTATCGAGGTGGCACGCGCCATCGCCATACCCGCCAATCGCGAGGTGATTCACGTCATCCCGCGTGGCTACGTGGTTGATGGACAGGAGGGCATAAAAAACCCCATCGGCATGTCCGGTTTCCGCCTGGAAGTGGAGACGCATATCATCACAGGCGCTGTATCGTCGATTCATAACTTAATTAAATGCGTGCATAAGGCGCGAGTCGAGATTGAAGACCTGGTGATAGAGCCACTGGCTTCAAGCGAGGCCGTGCTGGAGGATGGCGAAACCGATCTTGGCGTGGCCCTGGTTGATATCGGTGGGGGGACAACCGATATCGCTATCTTTGCTGACGGAGCCATCTGGCAAACCGTCGTCTTGCCTATCGGCGGGCAACTGATCACCAGCGATATCGCCATCGGCCTGCGCCTGCCTATGCCAGTGGCGGAGGAACTTAAAGTAACCTATGGTCACTGCAACCCGGATACCATCGCGGAGGACGACATGATCGACCTGTCGCATTATATGCCCGATTGCAATGACCTTGTGCCGCGCAAACTGCTCGCCGAAATTATCCAGGCGCGGGTCGAAGAGCTGTTTGAGATGGTACACGAGGAGATCAAGAAGTCCGGCTACGACGGACTGCTGCCCGCGGGACTGGTCGTCACCGGCGGCACCGCTGAACTGCCCGGCATTCTTGACCTGGCCGGACAGATTCTTGATCTACCGGCGCGCATCGGCTCTCCGTTGGGCCTGCATGGACTGGCCGACTCGATCAGTCGTCCGGCCTATGCTACTTCGGTGGGTCTCTTGCTGTGGGGTTTGCGCCATACCTCGCAGTTTTCTGAGGATGATGAGGATGAGCAATCAGGTGCGGGCGATGTAATGTCCCGTCTGGGTCGCTGGTTCCGCGCGTTTATACCATAGAAATGTCTGTAGGGGCGGCTTTCGCGGGTCGCCCGCCAACCGCCATTGTGGGCGCGTAAGGACGCGCCCCTACAAAGGAGGCCACACATGCTACCAATGGGAAATCATCAAGTTGAGGGCTTCGCCCAAATTCGTGTGATCGGCGTAGGAGGCGGCGGCAGCAATGCGGTCAACCGCATGATTCAGGCCAATATGATGGGTATCGAGTTTATCGCCGTGAACACCGACGCCCAGGCACTGTTGCTCACCGACACACCGCATCATATCCGCATCGGCGACAAACTCACGCGAGGTCTCGGTGCTGGTGGCAATCCTGCCGTGGGGGCCAAAGCGGCGGAAGAGAACGCCGAAGAACTGTACGAGGTGCTGAAAGGCTCAGACATGGTCTTCATCACGGCGGGCATGGGCGGCGGCACAGGCACGGGCGCAAGCCCGGTCGTGGCCCAGATCGCGCGCGAGCTGGGAGCCTTGACGGTCGGCGTCGTGACCAAGCCGTTCACCTTCGAGGGCAACAGGCGCAGGCTGGCGGCTGAGGAAGGCATTGCCAACCTCAAACAGCACGTGGACACGCTGATTACGGTTCCCAACGACCGCCTGTTACAGGTCGCCGACAAGAAAATGCCCCTCAAAGAGGCGTTCAGGCTGGCCGACGATGTGCTGCGCCAGGGCATCCAGGGCATCAGCGATCTGATCACCGTGCCAGGGCTAATCAACCTGGACTTCGCGGACGTGAAAACCATCATGTCGGCGGCAGGTTCGGCCTTGATGGCGATTGGCGAGGCCAGCGGTGAGTCGCGCGCCATCGACGCCGCGCATATCGCTATTGCCAGCCCCCTGCTCGATATCGACATCAACGGCGCGCGCGGGGTGCTGTTCAACATCACCGGCGGTATGGACCTGACGCTGTACGAAGTCAACGAGGCAGCCGATATCATCAGCAAGGCGGCGCACCCCGAAGCCAATATCATCTTCGGCGCTGTCCAGGACCCGGCCTACGAGGGCAAGGTCAAGATCACCGTCATCGCCACAGGCTTCGATACGCGCACGCCCGTCGGTGCCGGTCAGCAGGGCCGCCCTGATTACAACCGCAGCGTCTACTACCAGTCGGCTCCGTCAACCGGCATGAATGGCAACGCGGCATACAGCCAGCCACGGAGCGCGCCACAGAGCCAGGGAGGATACAATCCCCTGCCTGTCACGCC
>Ga0307372_10008088_pt1 | contig 14860 bp, 17 predicted proteins | sample OX1MG_FD_202533 | JGI IMG/M metagenome (GOLD analysis project Ga0307372, IMG submission 202533) | Soil microbial communities from Risofladan, Vaasa, Finland - OX-1 | ecosystem: Environmental > Terrestrial > Soil > Coastal area > Acid sulfate soil | place: Finland: Risofladan, Vaasa | collected... | reverse complement strand
GACGACTTGCCCGCGCAAGCCAACAGTCCCCGCTGGGATAGTCGTTCCCATGTGTCCTCGTATCCGAAAGCTTCAAGAACCTTCGTTTTACAAGGATCTGCAGCGGACGACTATCCCTTTTCTACCTCATACAACTGCACAAGAGCCCAATTTCGACTGACCCTACCATAAGATTTTAATACCCTGATATTGAGAAAAATACAGACGAGATGGTTGATCAATGGCATGACGAACAGGTTGATCGACCCTCACGCTGCGCACTTGAGGCGGGATTATCATGGCCATTGCCGATTGATCTCTCCGACGACGGCTTGAAAGCGCGTCTGTATCCGGTCGAGCGCGAGCGCGTGCCATATTCGGCTGCTTATGTAGGTTAGCGTACAGAAACCGGCGGACTGATCCGATATTGTTTGCATCTCATGACATGAAGGGCATATAGTTTTTCAGACTTTTCCCGAGGATCAATCGGCGATATGACCCATCAAGGAATCTTTCACTCAGAAGACACGAAATCAGCAAAACCACGGTCTTGGGGGCATGCCACTTCCGCGAAGAATTGCCGCACCCGTCTGGTTGATGCTTTTTGCACTGGCTATCGCCGTTGCGACACCTGCACGGGGCCAGACGCATGCCGGTGGCATTAACGCCATGCCACAGGTTGCAAGGGTGCTGCAGCAGATGATGGCCAAACTGAAATCGACCACTGGAGCTCAATTCAACAAGGCCTACGTCATGGCTATGGCGAAAAGCCAGGCGCACATGCTGCGCCACGCCCAGGCGCAACAGTTGAATCAACCCAAGTTGATGGGACTCATCGGCAAGCTGATTCCGATTCTCCAGCAACACGTCGAACTGGCCCACCATCTGCAACGCCGCATGACCACGTAATCCGGGAACATTTGGCGTATGGAGGTTCAGCAATGAGTACAGCGTATAAGCGACACGATGATCGGCGCGGCCGTACAGGTTTAGTCAGCGCTACGGTGACGGGGGCGTTGCCGGTTTCATCGCTGGTGTTTTTGTCGCGACCGCGGCGATGCTGTATGCCGGACTCGCCACCCCGGAAGAAGCGTGGTTGCCGATGAAGAACGTGGCGGCCACATGGCTTGGAGTTGATGCATTGATCGGTGGCGGCGGCACGATCGCGCTGGGCTTGGTGACGCATCTGTGCGTAGCGATCGACTGGGGCGTGATTTTCGGGCTGCAGTTGAGTCGAAGCCGCAGTGCCCCGCTCAGGTTCTGGCCGGCGTGCTCTGGAGCGACGTGGTGTGGGTGGTCATGACCCCGGGGATTTTGCCGTTGCTCAATCCGACCATGGCCGCGCGCGTTGCCATTGAGCCGTACTGGTGGTGGATGCTGCACATCATTTACGGCGTGAGCTTGGCGATTGTGTTTCTGATCATCAGGGCCATCGCTACCCCGCGCCCAAGCCATGCCTGACCAACTACACAAGCCTGACGCGGCAGATTTGCGTGGCCGCGGCGCGACCAGTCCCTGGAAAATCCCCTGGCGTGGGTGGCGTGATGCCTGTCTGCGGGTCAAGAATCAGATCGGTAAAGATAACATCTCGTTGATATCCGCAGGCGTAAGCTTTTATGCGTTTATGGCGCTGTTCCCGGCGATCACTGCGCTGCTCTCGATCTACGGTCTGATTGTCGCCCCGGCGCAAATGGCGCAGCAATTGGATACGCTTCGCGGCACGATCCCGTCGTCCACGATGCAGATGATTCAAAAGCAGATGACGCACATCGCCGCTAGCCACAGTGCACTGGGCATCGGCCTGATCATCAGTGTTGTATTGGCGCTTTATTACGCATCCCAAGGGGTGGGCGCGCTGATCGCTTCACTAAATATTGCCTACAATGAGAAGGAGAAGCGCGGATTCATCAAACTCTATCTGGTCACGTTTGCCGCCACGCTGGCGGCGGTGGTGTTTGTGGTGCTGATGCTGGTGGTGATCGGTTTGCCGGGGTATCTGCAGCACGCCGGTTTGCCAGCATGGCTGACGGTACTTGTTCGTGTCGGGCGATGGATACTCACGTTGGGGCTGATGGGAGCGACGTTTGTCGCCATCTATGTGTTTGCTCCCAGCCGCGACCGACCGCAGATCCAGTGGGTGAGTCCAGGCGCCATCTTTGCCACCGTCGTGGGAGTTTGCGCGTCCATCGCCTTCAGTTACTACATTGCCCACTTCGGCAGCTACAACAAGATGTATGGCTCGGTCGCCGCCATCGTGATTCTGATGCTGTGGTTCTGGATCAGCACGTTCGTCGCCCTTATCGGCGCCGAACTGAATTCGGAGCTGGAGCGTCAGACACGTCGTGGCAGCACACCGGGCGAGCCTGAAGCGCACGGTCAGCGGGATGCAATGGCTGTCGATACGGTCAAGAAATCGCACTGACGCGGCGCGTCGAGCATGGCCACTGTTGCATAAAACCAAGCGCCAAGGGTCAGGTTGTTGCCGTACATTACAATCTTTATTGCCAGTAATCAGGATGCGCCGCTCGTACAGTCTGAGTCGTGGGCGACAGTTCATCCGTGTAACTGAGTGCGGCTTAAATCTCCTCCGTTTCTTTGTCCGTGGGCCGACGAGTGCGCGACTGCTATCGGAGGACGACGCAGACTGGCGATTGGATTTATTTTGAGCCCACCCACTCACGCCGGGCAATGCTGCAGGCATCTGAAAGAAGGGCCGTTTCACGGCTGACGGACCTGCGGTATAGCTCATTCGGGTTTCGCCTTTAAGCTCGCTTGTTAGACCCAAAGCTATATCTTGTTACACCCGGTTGTCTATGGCTGTCAGAGCGATGAGCGCGCTGATCAAATCAAGATAAGCGTCAACAGGATCTCAGACACGTCTGGTTTCCTGTATGCGCCCCTATTGATTGAAAGTACTGGTAAATCCTCAAATTATGGCAGCAGGTTCTCACTCTGCTGTGCCATGGGCAGCAGCAGTATTTCATGCACTTCCATGTGAGCCGGCTGCTCAATCGCATAGAGCACGGCGCGCGCAATGTCGTCGGGCTTGAGCATGTCCGGCTTAGGATCGTCGAAGAACGGAGTGTCGACCATGCCCGGCTCAATCAGGGTGACGCGCACGCCATACTTCACGATCTCTTTGCGAAAGCCGTGACCGATGCCGGTAACGGCCCATTTGCTGGCGCTGTACATGGAACCGGGAATGGAACGGCGTCCGGCAACGGAGCCGGTGATGACGGCGTGGCCCTTACTCGCTTTCAGCGCTTCGGCGGTGGCCTGCAGGGTCAGTGCCAAGCCGTAAACGTTGGTCATCAGCAGCGTTTTCCAACTTTCCGCATCGGCACCGCTGAAGCCGCCCGGCGCGCCGCCAGTACCGGCGTTGGCGAACACCACGTCAATACGACCGAAGGCCTTGTGCGTGGCTTCGACAGCAGACTTGAGATCGCCCTCGGAGGTGACGTCGCAGGTACAAGCGATGACGTCGTCGCCGAGTTCATCGCGCAATGCATTGAGTTTGCTGGCGGAGCGCGCCAGCAGCGCCAGCCGGTAGCCGCGCGTGGCGGCCATACGTGCCACCGCTGCCCCAATGCCGGTGGACGCGCCGGTGATGAGCATCACCTTGTCATGGTCGGGCATGCGTATAGTCTCCTGGTTAAGATGATGTCGCCACCACGCCCGTGCATCCACGAATGAGACGGCCCAAGCGCGTCTCCCCATCGCATGTGGACGGGCGGCGATCAATAATTGGAGCGTCCTACTTCAATAGTTCCTGCTTGCGCATCGCCAATTTGTCGCCAAGCGTTTTCAGCTGTTCTTTCGACATCAACGCCTTGGCGCGAGGAAACATATCGCCTTCTTCTTCCTCGATGTGGTGTTCGACAAGCTCCTTGAGGACTTTGGCACGGCCGCTGAATTGCTCGGAGCCGGGTGGCGTCTTGTTCAAGTCAGGCAATACCAGATCACCTACCGCGCGATGCTCTTCGTACGCCTCGAACACCATTTGTGAATCACCGTTCTTCTCTCCGGCTTCCTTGAACGCCGGATAAAAAATCTCGTCTTCGATTTTTGTATGGACTTCGAGCTCGGTAGTGATTTTACCTAGCAAAGTAGCACGCGTCTTTGCGCCGCGTGCCGTTGTGCCGGCAAGGTCGTCCAACAGTTCACGCACCTTCTTGTGGTCTGCCTTCAATAATTGAATCGCGTCCATGTGCACACTCCTCCAAGTAAGAGGCTCTAATATAGCAAGAATTTCAATTAATAGACCGTGAATATTGTGGAGCGCGCTCGGACCTGAAATTAGATGATGCTTTCATGAGCGAGCGCATCACCACGCCCGACTGCCACTTGGGCTTTGGCGGGGGTCAACTACGAAGCGCAACGCGTTTGAAGGCTTGTTCGAACATGTGTTGCGGTGCTCGGTAGCGTAGACGTTTTCGTCTGAAGTTAGCGGTGGACGCGGCCCGCTCTCAACGGCGCGAACTCAACAGCCCGCCGATCAAGCCGCTGGCGGCCAACGCAATCGCCACTGATTCGACCGGCTTCTCGCGCACGCACTCGCACGCATCGTTGAACAGGTTGCCGGCCCGGTCGCGCATGTTGTCCACGACGGCGCTATCGCGTTCGCGCCACTCAGCGGAGATGTCTGCCGCGCGATGCACGCCTCTGCTTAACGCGATCAGCTGCCTGTTCGATACGTCATGTCGTTCTCCTCGCTGAGGATCGTACACCGTGTGGCGGTGTTAAAAATCGTGGATTAGTGCACGAATTGTCGTTCGCGAGAGTGAGAGGCCGCGCCCTTCACGAATCCGCATAGGCGATGGTGCTGAGCAGGCCCAGAGCCTCTTTTCGAGAATCCAGCCGCGTATGCTGGACCACGATGGGGAGGTCCGACTCGATCACGCTGGAATAGGGAGTATCGCGAGGTACCGGCTCGGGATCACCGAGATCATTGAATCGAAGATGCTTGGTTCGCCGGGCTGGGAGCAACACGCGATAGGGTCCGACGGGATCCTTGTCGACGAAATACAGTGTAATGGTCACATGAGCGTCCTGATCGTTCGCATTCAAAAGGCAGGCTGCCTCGTGGCTGACGAAACGTGAGCCCTTTTCTTCCTGCGAATCAGGAGGGATATAGCCTTCGGGTATTACCCACAACTTCTTGCCGATCGTCATTGCTATTTCTCCTGTAAGTGCATTAGCTACGCCTCACCGCCGACTAACTGGATTTCACGTTTCTCTTGTATCCGGAACTTGATAGATGCATTTGACTTCTCCGGTGCACTTTTCGTATGGCGTGACGTCCCCACGGCATCCGCTGGCTGCCGCCGCAAACGCTGCGCTCGCGTTTCTTCAGGGCGATCTGGGCTGCTCGTTGGCATTGCACTCCGCGTGCCCGCATCCACATGCACTGCGGTCCTCTGTGCTTACACTCTCTGTGCTTGCGGCGCTGCGACAATGCCCGCTGCAGAACTCTTCGCCGACGGGCACGCCGCAGTCACAGCTTGGGTGTTTGCATTGGGCGCTGCTGTCGAGATGATTGATTTGCATGAGTTTTGCTTCTCTTGAGGTCGCGCTATTCGTATAGGGCATCAGATTGCGTATTCTGTTGCGTCGGCATGCTTGAATTCAAGTCCTAGTCCCGAGCGCGAAAGGTCGGGATGCAGCGCGCCGTCCTGCGGTGCCAGCGCGCCGTCGAACAACATCTTTTCTATGCGAACATGGTCATGGAAATATTCGATGTGCCGCAGCCGAAACGCTGCGCAGGCGGGGTGCGCGTGAATCGATGGTGCACAATGCGCCGAAAGCGGCAACTGGAATGCGTTACACAGCGCTGCGGCCTGCATGAATCCGGTGATTCCGGCGCAACGCGTGGCATCCGCCTGCAACACGTCCACGGCTCCAGCTTCCAGCATCCTTCGGAAGTACCAAGTGTCGTATCCGTATTCGCCTGCCGTAATCTCCATATCCGCAGGAGCTTGATCGCGCAGCAATCGCAGCCCCTCCAAATCGTCCGATGACACGGGTTCCTCGAACCAGGCTACGTCGTACTCCGCGAAGCTCTCTGCCAGACACAACGCCTGCTTGCGCGCATACGCACCGTTGCCATCGACGAACAGCTGCGCGCCATCACCGATCTCATCGCGTGCCGTCGCCACCCGGGCGATATCGCGCTGTGGGTCGCGGCCGACTTTCATCTTAACCATGGTGAGGCCATCGTCGACCCAGCCGCCGAGTTGCTCGCGCAACTGGCCGTCGCTGTACGAAGTAAAGCCGCCGCTGCCATACACCGGCGCGGACTCGCGCACCATTCCGAGCAGCTTGCACAATGGCAGGTCGAGCAAGCGAGCCTTAAGATCCCACAACGCAATGTCGATAGCGCTGATTGCCATTGAGGCGATGCCGGGGCGGCCGAGGTTGCGGATCGCGTGAACCATTGCGGCCCAAGCGCCTGAAATGTCGAGCGCATCGCGGCCTTCAACGATTTCGGCGAGCGTGTCGCGTATCAGGGCTGCGGTCGAGCTATCGGCATAGCTGTAGCCCAACCCACGCTTGCCACCCGCGTCAATCTCGACGAAAACGAGCGTGGTCCTGTCCCATTCCAGCGTGCCATCGGACTCGTGCGCATCCGTTGGAATCTTGTAAACGGACACCCGCGGCGCGGTCAGCTTTACGGTATCCATGCTAGTCACCATTTGTTGCCCGAAAAGATCGTTGCCATCGTTTCACGCGCGGATTCTTTGATCGTTGCCGGGCTCGGTTTAGGGGAAAGCAGTCGCCGTGCCGACGAGGAATCACTTCCGCAACTTTGTCAGTCATCCGCAGGGTGTCATCCTCTTCGGCACAGGTGATGTTACATCATGACGTCGCCGCCATTCGGATGCAGCACCTGGCCGGTAAAATATGAGGCATCGGCGCTTGCTAGTGTAGTGTCCGGTAATTAGCTTTGCATTTACTTTCTGGTGCGTCGGCTTCTCGGCGCCGTGCAGCCAAGTGTGATCTGCTCCAAGGTCTGCCTGCACTTGGATAGCTTGGCCTGAATCGAATCGACAGTCGCGGTCCAGACGAAGGGGTTTCGAAGACATCCACAGGACCATCGGCACGATGGTTTACTACGTGATCGGACCGCATATTCTGGCCACGTTATGGCATCACTTCGGCCGGCGTGACAACACGCTCACGCGGACGCTCTGAGGGGTCAACTCACGAAACGGAAAAAATCGTACGCTAAGCTGATCCACGGATTATCAGTGGCGCACCTGCGCGAGAACCTCGCCAGTACGGCGCTTGTACTACCCCGGAGCGAGCTAGCTCTTTTGAATGGCATCGCGTCGTGAGTGCGGTCGCCATTGAGCGGATGACACACAAGTCACCGATATTCGAGCTGTCCTGGGCAATCCGCTCACTCAACCGTAGGTTCGACGGTGACGGTTTGCGGGCTTCATGAGTTCCACTCCTGAATGCTGAGAGTCAACGTAATTCGCCGCTCGCATTCAAATCGCCCGACAAAGCCTTCAAATAGTCGATGAGCCATCTTCCCGCTGGCCCGGGTGGCGCCGACGCCCGATAAAAAGCATTCATGGTCAACGCGAAATCCTCGCGTACGTCGAGTATCAGCAAGCGCCCCGCGGTGATGTCTGACTGCACCATGTGGCGGGGCATGCTACCCCAGCCGACACCATCCTTGAGGAAGGCGTGCTTGGTTGAAAGGTCTGCCAGCCGCCAGGTAGTCGGGGACAGGACACCGTAGTCCTTGCCGGCCATCAGACTCGAGCGATCGGTCAGCACAAGTTGCACATGCTTTGCCAGTTCGCGTTTGGGTATCCGGCCACGAAACTTCGCCAACGGGTGCTGTGGTGACGCCACCATGACCAGCGGAATTTCGCCCAGGGGTTCGCTGACCAGCGAGGGAAATTCCAATGGCAACGACGCCAGAATGCCCAAGCTGCAACGTTCGTCCAACACGGGTTGATACGCCGCGCCCAACCCCTCCACGAAGAGCCGCAACGGCGTGAGCGGGAACCGTGCGACGAACGCCTTCGCCGCGGCGGCGATTGTAGCGGTTGGAAAAAATACGTCGACGACGACCGCCAATTCGGCCTCAAGCCCTCCGGCCATGAGCTTGGCGCGCGCCTTCATCGCGTCAACCCCGGACACGACGTTGCGGGCATCCGCGAGCAGAAGCTCACCTTCGGGCGTGAGTTTCGGAAAACGTGCTGAGCGGTCGAACAGCACGACGTTGAGTTGCGCCTCGAGACCGCCGATCCATCCACTGACCGCCGATTGCACACGATAGAGCTTGCGCCCCGCGGCCGAGAAGCTTCCCTCGTCGACTGCGGCGATGAAGGCTCGCAGTTGATCCAGTGAGACGCCGTCGATCATGACAATCCATCCCACGGATAGATGGTTTGAATCTCATTTTATCGTCTTTTCAGATTCGGTGGCAGGGCTCACTGTTGTGTTCGTCACCACCACACGGACACCACCATGAACCGTTCGAACATCCAATCAAACGTCCTCGACCTTGATCCCGCAGGCCGCGCCGTGGCCAGCGAACCCGTAACCCGTTTGCTTCCGGCCCCTGCCGCCGCGACGGGCGCTCTGTCTGCCGTGTCCCTGGACCAGCTTTTCCGACTGGCGAGAACTTACAACGAGTGGAGCGACCGAGAGGTCGACGATCAGACCATCCACGAATTGTACGGACTGTTCAAGTGGGGCCCCACCGCCGCCAACAGCACCCCCGCGCGGTTCGTGTGGGTGAAGAGCGCCGAAGGCAAGCAAAAATTGTCAGCACTCGCGATGGATGCCAACCGGGCGAAGATCCTGGCGGCACCTGTCACGGCGATCATCGGCTACGACCTCGCGTTTGCCGAGACGATGCCGAAATTGTTCCCCGCGCGGGGCGAAATGCTACGCGAGTTTTATCGGGAACCGACAGTCGCCGCAGAAACGGCGAAGCGCAACAGCAGCCTGCAGGGCGCTTACCTCATCATTGCGGCGCGCGCCCTGGGCCTCGACTGCGGCCCCATGTCCGGGTTCGACAACGCGGGTGTCGATCGCGAGTTTTTCGCCGGCACACGCATCCAGTCCAACTTCATCTGCAGCTTGGGCTACGGCAAGCCCAATACACCGTTTCCGCGCAATCCACGGTTGTCATTCGACGAGGTCGGCCGCTGGGCATGAGCCGGTGCGGTAGCGGATGACGGCGCGGCGTGGATTGAAGATCACTCGACCCTGCTTGTGTACACCTGCATCCGTTGAGCTGGGCCTCCGAGCCCGCCGCCTCGCTTCCACACACATCACCTGGAGAAAAATCATGAAAACGGAATACAGCATCGTAGGGTCCGGCCCTGTTGGCAGGACGTTGGCAGGCCTTTTTGCGCGGGCGGGAATCGACGTACACATCGCCAACTCGCGCGGGCCGCAGTCCATTGCGACCATCGCCATGGAGCTGGGCCGACACGTCGCCCCGGTCACGCTGGAGCAGGCACTCGACGCGGATGTCATTTTCCTTGCGGTCGGATTCATGCAGGTCCCGTCCGTGGCCGTGAAACGGCTCGACTGGACCGGCAAGATCGTGGTCGACATGACCAACGCTTTGCAGCCTGCTGGGCAACGCGAAACGGAACTGCGCGGTCTGCTGTCATCCGAGATCAACGCGAAGTTTGTAGCGGGCGCGAAGCTGGTCAAAGCCTTCAATCACTTACCCGTCCAGAAGCTCGGGATGAATCCTCATGTCGAAGGACAGCGGCAGGTGGTTTTCGTCTCCAGTAATGACGCGGACGCCAGCGCCACGATCTCCGCGCTTGCCGAGCAACTTGGCTTTGCTCCGGTAGAGCTGGGCTGGCTCGATGAGGGCGGCGTCGCTCTGCACGCTGTAGGCGGAAAGCCGGGCGGACTGCTGTTCCAGAACTTGGTGAAGCTCGGTTGAAGTGGCGCTCGCTTGAAGGGGGCGTCTCAGAAAACGGAAAATAAAGCACGCTAAGCTGGTTGCAGCGGCCGTAACGCCCTGAACTTGCCTGCGTCGATCTTGGCGCTACTGCGCCACAGGTAATCGCCGGTCAGATTGATGTGCTCCCAGCCGAGCGGCGACAGGTACTGCAACAGAGCATCGTCGACGGAATTGCCGTTGCCGCGCAGCGCATGCGCCGCCCGTTCCAGATAGACCGTGTTCCACAGCAGGACAGCCGCCGTCACCAGGTTGAGGCCACTGGCCCGGTAGCGCTGCTGCTCAAAGCTGCGGTCGCGGATTTCGCCCAGTCGGTTGAAGAACACAGCGCGGGCCAGCGTATTGCGGGCTTCTCCCTTGTTCAGCCCGGCATGCACGCGGCGGCGCAGCTCCACGCTTTGCAGCCAGTCCAGAATGAACAGCGTGCGTTCGATGCGCCCCAGCTCGCGCAGCGCCACGGCCAGGCCGTTCTGGCGTGGGTAGCTGCCGAGCTTGCGCAACATCAGCGAGGCCGTCACCGTGCCCTGCTTGATCGAGGTAGCCAGCCGTAGGATTTCATTCCAGTGGGCGCGGACGTGCTTGATGTTGAGCGTGCCGCCGATCATCGGCATCAGTGCGTCATAGGCGGTATCGCCCTTCGGGACGTAGAGCTTGGTGTCGCCCAGATCCCGGATGCGCGGCGCAAAGCGGAAGCCCAGCAGGTGCATCAATGCAAAAACGTGATCGGTGAAGCCAGCCGTGTCGGTGTAGTGCTCCTCAATGCGCAGGTCGGACTCGTGGTACAGCAGACCGTCAAGTACGTAGGTCGAGTCGCGCACGCCGACATTGACCACCTTGGTGTGAAACGGTGCGTACTGGTCGGAGATGTGGGTGTAGAAAGTCCGTCCTGGGCTGCTGCCATATTTCGGGTTGATGTGACCTGTGCCCTCGGCTTTGCTCCCGGTGCGGAAGTTCTGGCCGTCCGACGATGACGTGGTGCCGTCGCCCCAGTGCCCGGCGAACGGATGCCGAAATTGAGCATTCACCAGCTCGGCCAGCGCCGTCGAGTAGGTTTCATCGCGGATGTGCCAGGCTTGTAGCCAAGCGAGCGTGGCGTAGGTCGTGCCGGGGCATGACTCAGCATCTTGGTCAGGCCCAGGTTGACCGCGTCGGCCAGGATCGTGCTCAGCAGCAGGTTCTTGTCCTTGGCGAGGTCGCCCGATTTCAGATGAGTGAAGTGGCGGGTGAAGCCCGTCCACTCATCGACTTCGAGCAGCAATTCTGTGATCTTGACGTGCGGCATGCTCAGGACTCGCGCAGGTACTGGTACAAGGTTTCGCGGCTGATGCCGAAGTCGCGGGCGATCAGGGCTTTTTGCTCACCCGCCGCGACGCGCCGTTTCAGTTCGGCAATCTGCTCATCGTTCAATGACTTCTTGCGGCCCCGATACGCGCCCCGTTGCCGGGCCAGCGCGATACCTTCGCGCTGCCGTTCGCGGATCAAGGCCCGCTCGAACTCGGCAAACGCGCCCATGACAGACAACATCAAATTCGCCATTGGCGAGTCCTCGCCGGTGAAGGCCAGACTTTCCTTGACGAATTCGATGCGCACGCCGCGCTTGGTCAGACCCTGCACGACGCGGCGCAAGTCATCCAGGTTGCGCGCCAGCCGATCCATGCTGTGAACCACCACGGTGTCGCCTTCGCGCACGAAGGCGAGCAGTCTTTCCAGCTCGGGGCGCTGAGTGTCCTTGCCGGATGCCTTGTCGGTGAACACCCGCCCCACCTGAACCTTTTCTAATTGCCGTTCCGGGTTCTGGTCGAAGCTGCTGACGCGAACGTAGCCGATGCGTTGACCGTACAAAGTGCCTCCAAGGGGTAATGTGTCAGGGTGAAATCTACTACTCTTGACTGATTGTGTCAATAAAATTAATATTCGACTCTATTCTGACACGATTGCTGCCTATCTCCTGACGTGCTGTTAGGGTATAGCCCAATCTGACACCACAAGGGGAAGATGTGACACCCACGACCATCGAATTGATCGGCGCAGCGTTGTTTGCCGTTGCCATCCTGCACACCTTCGCCACGATATTCTTCGAGCATCTGGCGCATACCCGACCGACGCATGCCGGGGTGTGGCACCTGCTGGGCGAAGTGGAAGTGGTGTTCGGCTTCTGGGCTTTGGTGCTGGTCGTGGCGATGTTTGCCACCGATGGCGCGAAAGTGGCGACGCAGTACATCGACTCGCGCAATTTCACTGAGCCGATGTTCGTCTTCGCCATCATGGTGATCGCAGGCACCCGCCCGATTTTGCAAACCGCAATGGCCGGTGTACGCCTCATCGCCCGCGTCATTCCCCTGTCGGGCAGCATGGGGTTCTATTTCACTGTGCTGTCGCTGGTGCCCTTGCTGGGGTCGTTCATCACCGAGCCTGCGGCCATGACACTGGCCGCCCTCATCTTGGCCGACAGCTTCTTTGGAAGCGGCATTTCGTCGCGCTTGAAATACGCCACGCTGGGCGTGCTGTTCGTGAATATTTCCATCGGCGGCACGCTGACGCCGTTTGCCGCGCCGCCTGTGCTGATGGTCGCCGGAAAATGGAATTGGGACATCGCGTTCATGATGTCGGCGTTCGGCTGGAAAGCAGCCATCGCAGTGGTTGTGAACGCCTTGGGCGCAACGCTGCTGTTCCGCAAGGAGTTGAGCCAACTGTCACCAGCAGACAGCGACGGTAGCGATCCGGTGCCGGGTGCCTTGGTGTTGGTTCATCTGGTGTTTCTCGCCGGTGTCGTGGTGTTCGCCCATCACCCGGCAATGTTCATGGGCCTGTTCCTGTTTTTCCTCGGCGTGGCCCACGCCTACCAGCGCCATCAAGACCGCCTGATCCTGCGCGGAGGATTATTGGTCGCCTTCTTCCTGGCTGGACTGGTGGTGTTGGGCGGGCAACAGCAATGGTGGTTGCAACCCGTGCTGATGAGCATGAGCAGCGATCAGGTGTTCTTCGGGGCGGCCATCCTGACTGCGTTCACCGACAACGCAGCGTTGACCTACCTCGGCTCGTTGGTCGAAGGACTGTCCGATGGCTTCACGTACGCCCTGGTCGCTGGAGCCGTGACAGGGGGCGGTCTGACCATCATCGCCAATGCGCCGAATCCGGCAGGCATCGCCATCTTGCGTAGCCACTTCGACGATGAAGCGGTGCATCCAATCGGGTTGCTGTTGGCTGCATTGCAGCCAACCATCATTGCGGCATTGGCATTGAGATACCTGTGATGTCCACCTCCCGTGGGCACCCGTCGGTCGAGCGCGTTACTGCATGGGCAGTGTTTCTGATCTTTGGGGGTGCGGCGATGGTCAGTTTTCAGTGAGCGCCAACAATTCTGGGAACTGTTGCGCCGTAGCGCGCGTACCTAAGCGGCGCTCGTTGGAGTCAACGCGGCTGTCGTTGGCGTGCTGTTGGCGGCGCTTTATCAACCCGTCTGGACAAGCACCGTATTCAAGACCGAAGACTTCGGGTTGACGTTGATCGCGTTCGTTGCTTTGATGTTTTGGAAGCTCCCTCCCTGGCTGGTGGTGTTGGGATGCGGTGCTGCCGGGTGGCTGCTGAGTGTCGTGTTTTGAGCGGGCTGCGGTCGTCAAAGAAATTTAAGGAGGCCCGATCCGCTTACCCCGCCACATCGTTGAAGAAGCATTTTTGCTTTTGGCATGGCTTAGCGTGCTTTATTTTCCGTTTTCTGAGACGACCCCAACTGGAACGCCATCGCCGCAGTGAAGTTGCCGCCTTTGCGCACGATCGAGCGCGCCATGGCCACCGCCGCATACGAGCACGACGAGGTTGCCGCGCCGAACAGGCCCGCAGTCGCGATTGAGCGTGGGCCGCCATCTGGCAACAATTTCGACATCGTGTCTTTTGGGATCAGCACCTCAATGATTGCGGAGAAGGCAAATCCAAGGCTCAAGCCCCAGAAGATCTGCCAGAACATGGTGAAGGCCAACCACAACGCGTGACCAATGGGATTGAGAATGTCCATGAAGCTCCTTGATGCGCCCGCGGACCCAGATGCAAGTCAATCCACGGTTCTGAATGCGATTATTGTCCTGAGATTGCCAGAGCAGGTGTTGCCGACGTAGGTGCCGGCATGTCCATGTCTTCGTCTGGCGGTGCCTTGGCGACGATCGCCTTGTATTGCGCTGGCGTCATGCCGGGGAGTTTTTCGATGAACGCGACCATGCTCCAGATAGTCGGGTCATCGTGACCGGCCATACCCCATGCCGGCATCGCACTCATCTTGATGCCGTGCTTGATGATCCAGAACGCGTCCTGCGGGTCGAAGTGCGTCTGCGAAAGATTGGGTGGCTGCGGATACATGCCTTCCCTGAGCTCGGAATTTTTCACACCAGGCCTGAGGTGGCATTGAGTGCACATCGCCGCGTACTGGCCGGCCCCTTTTAGGATCAGCTGCGGATCGTTGAGGTTCGGAACCTTGATGTGCTCCGAACGCACATGAATCGATCGATCGCGCAGCATGGTCAGTATCTTTAGTGTGGGCGGGTAGTGATGATCGTCGGCGCCGATGTTGTACAGGCCCGACCAGGCGAAGATGCCGAATCCGATCGCGATCGCGACCAGCACGGAGGTGGTGACGATGACGTGTTCCGTATGCCTTTTCATGTTGCGTTCTCCGAATGTTTGCGATCTTCCATGATCGCGAAGATCTAAAAGCGGCCGTTTTGGGCCGCACTTTTCAAAGAAGTTAGAACCACATGTGCACACCGGCGACAAGCTGCGGCTCGAACACCGGCTCGCCGGCGGCGCGGACAAAATCCGCGGTCTTGCCGAACCGCCGGGTGAAGTCGACGCCGACGTACGGGGCGAATTGACGGGTGATCTCGTAACGCAGGCGCACGCCGAGTTCGGCGTCGGACAACCCCGCACCGATGTGGCGTTGCGGAT
>Ga0307372_10008087_pt1 | contig 14862 bp, 15 predicted proteins | sample OX1MG_FD_202533 | JGI IMG/M metagenome (GOLD analysis project Ga0307372, IMG submission 202533) | Soil microbial communities from Risofladan, Vaasa, Finland - OX-1 | ecosystem: Environmental > Terrestrial > Soil > Coastal area > Acid sulfate soil | place: Finland: Risofladan, Vaasa | collected... | reverse complement strand
CTCGGTCCGCCGAGGCGTGCCGATCCGCGAACCGATATCCGCCATCCACTCCTTACAATGATGGGGTCGGGTTGAGCAACCGCTTTCCGCCAGGCGGTTGCTCCCCGGCACCTACGACCTCGTCGGCCCGGCCGGCCCTCGCTCCCTGTGCCTCCGACTGTTAGATTGCGGCGCCGGAGCGAATGACGGGTTGCGGAGTCGAGCTGTGGCCCACGCTCCGTCGCACGTCGAGCTACCGAGGCGAGGAACGGGGACCCCCATGCACGCACTCTCCGGCTATCTGGACTTCCGGCCGGGGGAACGAGCCGAGACGGTGGCCGCGCTGGAGGCGGTGACCGCCCTGAGCCGAGCTGACGCCGGGTGCGTGGACTACTGGTGGTCCGAGGACCTCGAGCGGCCGTGCCGGTTCCGGTTCTTCGAGTGTTGGGAGTCCGAGGAGGCCTTCGACGCCCATCAGGCCCAGCCGTACGAGCGAGAGTTCATGAACGGGCGCGTCTCGAGGATCGTCGGCGCCGACGCACACGTCCTGACCGTCTCGTCACGCCGTCCGGCTGCGGGCGGCTAGCCGATGCGGGGGGTGAGGATCACTGCCGACGGGCTCCGGGTGGTCGAGGTGCCGGACTCGCCGACCACAGGGGTGAGGGTGTCGGTGGCCAGCTCGGGCATCTGCGGCTCCGACCTCCATCTGGCCTCGTTCGGTCCCTCCGAGGTGACCCTGGGCCACGAGTTCTGCGGAAGGCTGGACGACGGCAGCCCGGTGGCCGTGCTCCCGGCGGTGCGGTGTGGACGGTGTGCCCGCTGCCTGGCCGGGGAGGAGCAGCAGTGCGTCGCGGCCCTCGACTCGACGTACGGGGTCACCCTCGACGGAGGCCTGGCCGACCAGGTGTGGGTGGATCCTGCGTGTGCCACACCGCTCCCGCCGACTCTCGCCCTCGACGTGGCGTGCCTGGTCGAGCCCGTCGCCGTCGCCCTCCACGGCGCGCATCGGGCCGGGGTGGCGGCGGGCGCCCGGGTGCTGGTCATCGGGGCCGGGCCCATCGGGCTGTGTGCCGTCACCGTCTCCCTCTCTCTGGGCGCCTCGGTCGACGCGCTTGCCCACCGCGCCGAGCGGCAGGGGGCGGCCGAACGCCTCGGGGCGGGCCGGGGCGCCGGCTTCGACTACGACGTCGCCCTCGACGCGGCCGGCACCCAGGGCTCCCTGGACCAGGCGGTCAGGCGGGTGCGGCCCGGCGGCACCGTCGGGGTTCTGGCGGGATACTGGGAACCGGTGACCGTGGGGATGGCCCTGTTGATGAAGGAGGCGGCCCTGGTGCCTGCGTTCACCTACGGCCACCACCACGGGGGCTCGGAGTTCGAGGAGGCCGTGCGGGTACTCGACGCCTCCCCGGAACTCCCCGAGGCCGTGATCACCCACCGCTTCCCGCTCGACGATGCCGCCGAGGCCTTTCGGGTGGCCGCCGACCGGACCTCGGGGGCCATCAAGGTGGTGGTCGTCCCGTGACACGGCTGACCCTGACCCACGCCACGGTGGTCGACGGGGACCGGACAGTGCTCCGTGACGCCCACGTGGTGGTGGACGGCGACCGGATTGCCGCAGTGGGTGCCGGGCCGGTGGCCGACCCACGGCCCGATGACCGGGTGGTCGACCTGGCCGGTCGGACCGTCATGCCCGGCATGGTCAACTGCCACTTCCACGCCACCTACCACAATCTGGGCGCCACGCCGGCGCCGTTCGGGCTCGAGGAGCCGATGGCGCTCCAGGCGGTCAGGGCCGTCAACAGCCTGGCGATGCTGCTCGACTGTGGGTTCACCAGTGCCGTCTCCGCCGGCGCCCCGTTCGCCATCGACGCCTCGATGAAGGTGGCCATCGACCGGGGCCTCATACCCGGCCCGCGTCTGGTGCCCTGCAGCCGGGACATCAGTACCACCGGCCATGCCGGCGACCGGAGCTTTCCCCCCCACTGGGGCGTGGGAGCACTCGGGGCCATCCGGCCGAGCGACGGTCCCGACGAGTTCCGGCGATCGGTGCGGGCCGAGATCAAGGAAGGCGCCGAGATCATCAAGATGTTCGTGACCGGCGGGCACGGGACCGTCGGGCCCAAGGAGCAGCTCGAGATGACCAAGGAGGAGATGGCCGCGGGGATCGAGGCCGCCCACCTGCGCGGGGTGCAGGTGCGCGGTCATATCGCCAATCGCCGTGCCATCCACATGGCCCTCGACCTGGCCATCGACGTCATCGATCACGGGGACGGCATGGACGACGAGTGCATCGAGCGGATCGTGGCGTCCCAGACCCCCGTGGTCCCGTCCATGATGTTCCCGACTCGCTTCCTCGACTCCATGGGCGGGGGCGCACTGGGCTTCACCGACAGCATGAAGGCCGACATCGACGCCATGGCCGAGGTCCTGCCCCGAGCCAACGCCGCCGGCGTGCCCCTGGTCCTCGGTGACGACTACGGTGCGCTGTCCTTCCCTCATGGCCGGTACGGGGAGGAGCTGGGGTTCTATGCCACGGAGGTCGGGATCCCGGCCCTGGACGTCATCCGGTGGGCCACGAAGCACGGGGCGCAGCTGATGGGTCGGGGGCACGAGCTCGGCACGGTCTCGACCGGAAAACTGGCCGACCTGGTGGTGGTCGACGGCGATCCCGTCGCCGATCTCGCCCTGCTGGCGGACGGCGCCGGTCTGCTGGCGGTCGTCAAGGGTGGTGCACTGGTCCGCGACCGGCTCCCCGACCGGTTCCCGGTCTGATCGCCACCCTCGACCGCCTCCTGCGTCGGCCGCGAGGGGGGGTACACCCTAATTTCACCGCCGATTCGCCCGTTCGAGGACCGGGTCGGTTCCGCTCCACGTAACGTGATCGGATCGACGGCAACGGGGCAGACGGGCGAGACCGGACCAGGGGCTCTGCCGCGGGTGGACGCGGCTCCGGCAGGGCCGACCGCTACCAGGACCAGCGGCTGGCGCGGGGCGTCCGCACCCGTTCGAGCATCCTCGAGGCCATGATCGACCTGATCGTGGAGGGCCACGCCGAACCCACCTCACAGCAGGTGGCCAACCGGGCCGGTGTCTCGGTCCGTCTGGTGTTCCACCACTTCGGCGACGTGCACCGCCTCTTCACCAGCGCGGCCGCCCATCAGGCCTCACGGTCCCTGGGCCTCATCGGCATCCTCCCGCCCCACGGCCCGGTGGGGACGCGGATCCTGCTCATCTGCCGGCAGCGCCGGCACCTCTTCGAGGCCAACGCCCACCTGCTCCGAGCCTCCTACGCCAGGTCGCCCGCGTCGACCGCACTCGCCGAGTCCCTGGAGGGCCACCGCACGCTGCTGCGTCGCCAGCTGGACGTCACCCTGGCCCCGGAGATCGACGCCCGAGGGTCAGAGGCCCCGGTGGTCCTGGATGCGCTCGACGTGGCCACGGGCTGGCACAGCTGGAGCGCGCTCCGGTTCGACGCCGGCCACTCGGCTGCGGCGGCGGAGCAGATCATGGTCTTCTCGGTCAGCCGACTCCTGCTGTGACGCCCCGCCGGCAGGCAGCGCCGGTCATTCGTCGGCCGACCACGCCGACTCGTTGAACCGGGCCAGGACCGGGCCGGCGGTGCCCCAGGTGATCCGGGTCACCGACCCGGTCGCCAGGTACAGGCGCCACGCCCCTTCGTCCCCGAGGCCGAGCGCCCAGCAGGTGGCGGCCTTGATCGGCGACACGTGGCTGACCACGACCACGTCGCCCGTGCCGCGGGCCCCCGCCCCTTCGGTGGCGAACAGTTCCTCGCACGCCGTCCGGGCCCGGGCCCCGGCCTCGCGGAGCGATTCGCCCCGCGGGGGCCTGAAGTCCGGGTCCGAGCGCCAGCGGACCCAGACCTCGTCGGGCACGGCGCCCAGCGGGCGGCCGTCGAACTCGCCGTAGTCGACCTCGATCCACCGCTCGTCGACCTCGATCGGCAGACCCGTGCCCAGGGCCTCCGCGGTGTCGAGGGCACGCCGGAGCGGGCTGGAGACGAGACGGGTGGCGGACTGCACCAGGGGGCCGACCGACCGCGCCTGGTCCCGGCCCCGGTCGGTCAAGGGGGCGTCGACGCGACCGAGGAGGAGGCCGTCGGCGTTGCCGGTGGACTCGCCGTGGCGGACGAGGATCAGCACGTGCGGTTGGCGGGGTCTGCCATCGGCTCAGTGCACCAGGATGCGATCGCACTGGGTGCAGGTGGCGAACTCGTCGGCAGGCAGGTGACGGATGCGCTCCACCTCCACCGACGGCAGCGTCAGATGGCACCCGTCGCAGCGGTCCCCGACCAGCCGGGCCGCCCCGACTCCGCCCAGCCGGGCGCGGAGCACCTCATAGCGCCGGGAGAGCTCCTCGGGGAGGGCGGTGGCCAGCTCCTTCCGCTGGGCCTCCTCGGCGCTGATGGACTCCTCGATGTCGGCCTCGGCCCCGCCGATGGCGGCAGCCAGGCGATCCGACTCGAGCGACAGTGACGCCGACTCCGCCCGGAGCTCGCCCAAGAGGGAGTCGAGGGGCTCCTGCTCCTCGAGAAGGACCAGTTCGTCCTCCTCGAGATGGGACTGGCGGTCGGACAGCTGGTGGACCTCGTGGTCCATGGCCTGGAGGTCCCGCGAGGCCGAAATGGTCCCGGACTGCATCCGCTGCTCGATCTCGTGACGACGCTTGGCGGTGGCGGCGATGTGGTCCTCCAGCTTCCGCTGCCGCCCGGCCAGTTCGTCCACCTGTGCCTGCACCTCCCCCGCGGTCCGGTCCAGGCGGGTCCGCCGGGCGACCAGCTCGGCCAGAGCCGCCCGCTCGGGCAGGGTCTCCAACCGGTGCCGCAGTTGGTCGAGGGCGGTGTCGTGCCGCTGCACCTCCATCAACACGTCGAACGGCTCGGCCATCACGGATCCTCTCCCTCGTGGACCAGGCGCCCGGGGTCCCCGGTCGTCGAGGCCCGGGCCAGCCTACGGGCTGAGACGAGGCCCCCGGTCAGGGCGTCATCGGCGATCTCGAGCGCCGCCTCCCAGGTGAACCAGGCCACCTCCTGACTCTCCCCGGGCCCGGGGGCCGGCGGGAGGTCGGGTGCCCACATCAGATAGCGGAGGTCCAGGTGGACGTGATGGCGGGCGCCGGCGTGGACGTCGAGGTGGGCCAGGATCGGACCGGACGCCGGGTGGGCCACCGGGAGTCCGGTCTCCTCCACGCACTCGCGGAGGGCGGCGCCGGGCGGCAGCTCCCCCTCTTCGACGTGCCCTCCCGGCTGCAGCCATCGGAGGAGACGACGGTGTCGGTGCAGGACGACCCCACGGCGCCCGACCACGAGGCCGGACGCCGTGACGTGGGTCAGGTCTGCGGACTCGTCGAGGGGCCGGTCCAGTCGCTCCAACTCGCTCAGGATGATGGATCGGGACAGCGACTCACGCTCGTCGGCGGCCCGGTGGGCCCGGACCGCCTCGAACACGCTGGTGGCCCCGGTGTCGTCTCCGTGCCTGGTCAGGTCAGGAGGTCCGGGTGGGTGGGGGACCCGGTCGGGAACCGTCATCGTGTTGCCGGGCGGGCCATGGCGGTCCGATCCGAGCGGAGTGCGCCTCAGGCAGACTTGCGACGCTGGCGGTGGATGCGGCGCCGCTCCCGCTCCGTGGTGCCGCCCCAGACCCCTTCACGCTCACGATTGGCGAGAGCATGCTCGAGGCACGACTCTCGCACGGGGCACTGATCGCAGATGGCCTTGGCCTCACCGGACTCCTCGTCGGAGATCGGGTAGAACACATCAGGATCGATGCCCCGGCAGGCTGCGTGCTTGCGCCAGGTGGCACTCATGAAAACGTCACTTCCTAGGATTGCGGTTGGGTTCACTGGTTGAATCGCCCGACACAACATCCGGTGACCTGGGAGAATGCGGCCTCCCGGAGAAAACAGGCGGAACTGACAGTATGGCTCAGTCGGGGCCGTGGTGTCCACAGCCAGGTCGCCCCGGCGGACCCCGGCGCAGGGACGTCCGACCCCGTGCCGGGGCACCGGCGAGGGCTCGACCCACCGGGTGCCGGGCGGCGGCACCACCTGTCTAGGATCACCCGACAGTCTCGTGACGTCCGTCGCCCGGTCCGCATCACGGCTCGGTCGGGCGCCCCCGGCTGCCGTCCCCGCGACGCCGTCACTGCGTACCCGAGCAAGGAGCCCCTCCGTGACCACAACCACCCTCGAAGGCAAGACCATCGTCGTGACCGGCGTCACCGGGCAGGTGGCCGAGCCGGTGGCCATGGCCCTGGCCGGCCAGAACCAGGTGATCGGCGCGGCGCGCTTCAGGGACGAGGCGGCACGGACACGGCTCGAGGAGGCCGGCATCCGGTGCGTCCCGATCGACCTGGCCGCCGGGGACGTGGCGGGCCTGCCCCGGGACGCCGACTACGTGGTCAACTTCGCGGTGTCCAAGACCAACGACTGGAACCTCGACCTCCAGGCCAACAGCGGGGGCCTGGCCTGGTTGATGGAGCACCACCGGGACGCCACGGCCTTCCTGCACTGCTCGACCACCGGCGTCTACAAGCCGCTGGGCCATCACGTCTTCGCCGAGGAGGACCAGCTCGGTGACAACCACGGCGTGTGGCCCTTCCTGCGCACCTACAGCATCTCCAAGATCGCGGCCGAGGCCACCGCCCGGTGGGCGGCCCTGCGCTTCGGCCTGGCCACCACGGTGGCCCGCCTGTCCGTGCCCTATGGCGACCGAGGTGGATGGCCGGCCATCCACCTCGAGATGATGATCAACGGCAGCGAGATCCCGGTGCACCTCGACGCTCCGAGCGTCTACCACCCGCTCCACCAGGACGACATCATCGCCATGGTGCCGCGGCTGTTGGGGGCGGCCACGACCCCGGCCACCACGGTCAACTGGGGTGGGGACGATGCGGTCAGCATCGAGGAGTGGTGCGCCTACTTCTCCGAACTGACCGGGCTGCCGGCACGGTTGGCCCCCACCCGGGACACCATCGACAGCGTCCAGATCGACCTGACCCGGATGCATGAGCTGGTGGGTGGGACCGGTGTGGCCTGGCGGGAGGGCATGCGGGCCATGGTGGCCGCCCGGCACCCCGAGCTCCTCACGGTCTGAGGTCCGGCACGCTCAGGCCGCGGGCGGTCGGGGCCCGGCTCCGCCGGTCTGGGCGTAGACGTTCCCCACCGACCACGCCGTGCTCGAGGGGTCCGGTGACACGGTCAGGACCGCCCGATGGTGGAAGACCAGTCTCAGTTCCCCATCCGCCGACGTCCACAGCCAACGGACCGACCCCGGATAGAGGGCCACCAACGGCCCGAGCCCGTCCCAGCGCTGCGGGCTGAGGTGGTGGACCACGCCGTCCATCTCCAACACGAACGGGCTCCCGATCATCACCTCGGTGCGCCCGAAACGGAGCCTCGACTGGTGGTCGATCCGGATGAACGACAGTGTGGTCTCCTCGAGGACGAACTCCCGTCCACCGTCGGGGAGCTCCCTGATCCAGCAACCTTCGAGCACCGCGCCATGTTCGCACGTGGTCTTCGACGCCGCACATCGACTGCACCTCCGCCGAGACCCCTCGCACGGCTCGCCGCGTCGCCGCCGAAGTCGGTCGGCCTCGTGCGCTGCACCGGCGCGTGGGCCGGGAAGGGCCGCCCGGAACGGACGGTACGTCCTGCTCGCTCAGGAGCCCGAGACGGCGTCGCGACGGACCGCCTGGTGCGGCCAGAGCAGCTGGGCCAGCCGCTCGGTGAGCTCGGCCAGCTCGGTGGCCGTGGCCCGGTAGTCGGCGAGGGGGCGGCCGTAGGGGTCGTCGACCTCGTCCACCGGGGACCGGTGCACCAGCGCCTTCCGGGTCCGGTCCCCGTGGGCGGAGTCGACCCACGGACGGATGCCCTGGCCCGGTCGGCGGGGGCCCTGCTCACCACCTCGGCGGACCAGCTCCTTCAGCATGAAGGCCTTGGGCCAGCTCGGAGGGTCGATCAGGATCGCCTCCTGCACGTGGCGGCGGCCCATGCCGATGATCAGGTCGGCACCCTCGACCAGCGATTGGGTGAGGGCCCGGCTCCGGTGGTCCCGGAGGTCGATCCCGTAGGGAGCCATCACCTCGAGCACCTCGTCGGGCACACCCCTGCTCTCCGACCCACCACCGGCTCGGATCCCGGCCGACGACACCTCCACCGGCTCGGTGACCTGCTCGATCTGCTCGGCGAAGAGGGCGGCGGCCATCGGGGACCGGCAGATGTTGGCGGTGCAGACGAAGAGGAGGTGAACGGGACCATGGTACCCGCGACCCGCCTGTCCCGGGCGGCCCCACCGCCGGGTCCCGACCCGGTGCGTCCCCACCCGGGACGGGATCGGCCCGAGATCGCCGTCCCGGCCCGGCGGGGGGCGTACGCTCACCATCGACGATGCGCTGCACCGTCCGGGAGCGACCGGCCACCACCCTCTCGCCCCCTCCGTCCGACAGCGCCGAACGAGCGACAGGAGCGAGCCGTGCCATCCAATGCCGACATCGTCAGGACCGTCACCGACGCCCTCGGGCGGGGCGATCTCCTCGCTGTCATGGGCCTGGTGGGCAAGGACGTCCGGTGGGCGGTGAATGCCGCCGACCGGGAGGCGGCACCGTGGTTCCGCGTCTACCGGGGCAAGCGGAGCCTTCCGGACTTCTTCGCCGAGCTGGCCCGGGTCACGTTCACCGACTTCACCCTGAAGGCCATGCTGTCGGAGGGGGACCTGGTCATCACCTGGCTCCACGTGGCGTTCACCAGTCCACAGGGCCGGGACGTGGACATGGAGGAGGTCCAGATCTGGCAGCTGGCCGAGGGCAAGGTCCAGTCGGTCGACACCCTCCTCGACACTGCAGCCGTGGGGGCCGCCTTCGCGTGACCGCACCGGACCCGGTGGCGCTGGTCCACGACTACCTCACCCAGCGGGGCGGGGCCGAGCGGGTGGTGCTGTCGCTGGCCGGTGCCTATCCCAGGGCACCCCTCCACACGTCGCTCTACGACCCCGAGGGCACGTTCCCCGACTTCGCCGGGCTGGACGTCCACACTCTGCCCGTCGACCGGATCGGCCTCCTGCGATCCCACCACCGACTGGCCCTCCCACTGCTGGCCCCGGCGTTCTCGCGGCTCCTGGTCGACGCCGAGGTGACCATCTGCTCCTCCAGCGGATGGTCCCACGGCGCTCGCGTGACCGGGAGGAAGGTCGTCTACTGCCACACGCCGGCCCGCTGGCTCTACCAGGCCGAGCGCTACGTCGAGGGGACCCGTCGGCTGCCGGCTGCCGCGCTTTCCGTGCTGGCACCCTCCCTGCGCCGATGGGACCGGAGGGCCGCCTCCTCCGCCCACCGCTACCTGGTCAACTCCACGGCGGTCCGCCAGAGGGTGGCCGACCGCTACGGAATCGACGCCGAGGTGGTGCCGCCACCGGTCGAGGTCGACCCGGACGGGGACGACGCGGAGGTCCCCGGACTCGAGCCCGGCTTCTTCCTGTGCGTCTCGAGGCTTCTGGCCTACAAGAACGTGGAAGCGGTCACGGCTGCCTTCGGCCTCCTGCCCTCCCAGCGGCTGGTGGTGGTGGGGTCCGGCCCGCTGGCCGCATCCATCCGCGCCTCCGCGCCTCCCAACGTCACGCTGCTGGGTCCGGTCGGAGACGCCGAGCTCCGGTGGCTCTACCGGGCATGTGCGGGCCTGGTGGCCGCGTCGCACGAGGACTTCGGGCTCACGCCGGTGGAAGCGGCCGGCTTCGGCAAGCCCACCGCCGCCCTCCGTTGGGGTGGGTTCCTGGACACCACGGTGGAGGGGACCACCGGGGTGTTCTTCGACCGGCCGGAGCCGCAACTCATCGCACGCGCCCTCGCGGACATGTCGCGGACGCGCTGGAACGCCGGGGAGCTCCGGGACCATGCCGGACGGTACTCGGTCGACCGGTTCGTCAGGAGGGTCGACGACGTGGTGTCCGAGGAGCGCCGGGCGCTCTGATCCCCGGGGCCGGGCCGGGGCCGGTCAGGAGGCGCCCCGACCGCGGAACACCGTGGCCGGGGTCTGCCAGAGGATCTGCATGTCCCACCAGAACGACCACGAGGCCACGTAGAGATAGTCCAGCCGGCACAGTTCGAGGTGAGAGAGCTCGTTCCGGCCCGAGACCTGCCAGAGCCCGGTCATGCCGGGCCGGGCCTCGAACCGCTTGCGGGCCCAGCCTTCGATCTTCATGGACTCGGCCACCACGAAGGGACGGGGGCCCACGAGCGACATGTCCCCCGTCCACACGTTGATGAGCTGTGGGATCTCGTCGAGGCTGGTCCGGCGCAGGAAGCGGCCCACCCGGGTGACCCGGGGATCGTCACGCACCTTGAACAGCGGGCCGTCCATCTCGTTGAGGTGCTCGAGCTCGTGCCGGCGCGACTCGGCATCGTGGTACATGGTGCGGAACTTCATCATCGAGAAGGGTCGCTCGCCCCGGCCCGTGCGGACCTGCCGGAAGAACACCGGGCCGGCGCTGGTGGCCTTGATCAGGACGGCCATCACCAGGATGACCGGAGACACCACGAGCAGCACCAGCGAGGACACCGCGATGTCGAAGGTCCGCTTGAGGAACCGGGCGCCGGCGCTGAGGGAGGCCGGCGCGATGTCCAGCATGGGCAGCCCGGACAGGTCCTCGACATGGGACCGCGCCGTGATCAGCTCGTAGTACCGCGGCACGATGGACACCCCCACGTGCCCGGTGAGTGTCTTCAGCATTTCGGTGGTGCGTTCGGGGTGCGTCCTCGAGAAGCAGACCACCACCCTGGCCACCCGGTACTCCCGGCAGAGGTCGGGCAGCTGGTCCAGCTCGCCGAGGACGTCGTTGTTCCCGAGTGGGTTGTCGTCGACGAATCCGACGAAGTCCACAGTGGAAAGGGCCCGCAGGTGATTGGCCACCGTCTGGGCCAGCTTGCCGGTCCCCACCACGATCACCGGGACGGAGCGCTGCGAGGCCCGACCGAGCAGACCGAAGGCCACCACGCGGGCCAGCGGGACGGTGACCACCCCCAGGACGCACATGGCGGCGATCTTGGCCACGGTGACCTGGTCGATGCCGAGGGCCCGCTTCGCCGCGTCGGTCGCCACGGCGTAGACGAAGCCGCTGATGATCAGGGCGTGCATGATGTTCCGGAGGTCGGAGAAGACGCTGGTCGAGATGCGGCGCGCCGTCCCCCGGTACAGGCCGTAGACGGCGAAGACCGAAACGAACACCGGGATCATGGCGAGGCCGAAGAGGTACACGGCCCCGTTCAGGCCCACCGAGCCGTTCGCGTTGTCCGAGAGGGCCGAGACGACCAGTGGGCCGAGGAGCGCCGCCAGGGCCAACCCGATGACGTCGGCCAGCATCAGGCGGCGCAGGGTGTGCCGGCGGGTCCGCTCCGCCACGCCACGGTGGCCTCCGGCTTCATGGGCCCCCCGGCGGTCCGGCGCGACGACGTCCGGCGCATCCTGCAGTCGCAGGGGGGACTCGCTGCCCAGCACTGCCATGCCCGCCGGCCTGCCCCGTCCTGGGCCGGTGGCCAGCGGGTGCTCCATCGAGCCGGGAGCGTCGCTCGACGGGTGCGGGTCCGACGTCACCGAAACCTTGCCCTCCGACCCGCACCGCCGTCCCACCCGGACCCGGCGCTCCCCATGGGTCCACCGGTCGCGAGGCCGGAAGGGGCTACGGCGAGATCCTGGCCACCTCGTCCGAATTGAGGGCCCGGACCTGGCCTTTGGGGGTGTCCGGCCCCGTGCCGTCGGGGTGCAGCCCGATGGACACGGACCCCCCCGGTTCCAGATGGAACCACGAGTCGTCCGGCCTGAAGCCCGGCACGTCGACCGAGACGAACTCGGCAAACCGGCGGGTGGCGACGGACAGAGACCATGACTGTTCATCGACCGGTTGGACGATGGCCTGAAGGCCGAGTTCGCCCCGGAGGGGACGGCGCGGGCCGTCGGGAAGGAACCTCCCGGTGGCCAAGACGTCCCCGGACCCGTCGACCAGGCGGGCCACCACCACCTCGGCGCTCCGTGGACCGAAACGGTAGGAATAGGTGAGATCGCGGAACCCGTCGAACAGGTCCTCGGCCAACAGGTCGATCCCGGACCTGGGCGGGACGGTGACGGGGCGCTGTCCCTCGTCGATGCGGTGCTCCGCCGAGTACACCTCGACCCGGACCTCTCCGACCACCTCGTCGGGGCCGTCGTTCACCAGGTGCAGCGCCAGCCCGTTCAACCCCTCGTCGGTCATGAGCAACGCCACCGGCTGGGAGGCCCGGGCCAAGGCGAACCACGGGGCCTTGGGGCGCCCGAGGGCGTCGACCACCCCCCACCCGGCCCCGGCGCGCAGGTCGCGGAGGCCCACCAGCAGGAAGCCGGCACAGCGCGACCCTGGGCGCCGCCACTCGGCCATGGCCGCTTCCATCACGCAGGCGACCGCGGCCCGGCCGAGGTCGAGGGCCCGCTCGGGGTCGTCCCTGCGGAGCACGGCCGGAGACTCGCCGAACAGCGCCTCCACATAGTGGTCACGCACGTCCTCGAGGTCCCACGAGCCGCCGGTGTCGTGGTGGACGGCCCGCTTCCACTCGGGGTCGTGCCCACTGCGGCGGGCCCCCCCGCACGCCCCGTCGACGGTGCACCTCTCGGGCGGCACGGCGAAGGCCAGACCCTCGCTCACGAACCTCACGTCCGACCGGCGGAGGTCGTCGAGCGGCCGGAGGAAGACACCGACGCCGGTGTAGTGGCTCACACCCCGGTCCGTCTGGAACGGGAGGGACCCGCCGCTCGGCGAGGAGGTGAGGTACGGGACCCCCGGGGCGAGCCGGCGGGCCAGCCCGGCGATGACGTGACCCGTCATCGGGGACGACCACCGGTCACGGGACAGGCCGAACATGGCCGGCTGCTCCTCCAGCTCCTGCCCGCCGCAGACCACGCTCAACGAGGGATGGGACGCCGCGGCCGCCAGCACGCCGGTCAGCTCCTCGGTCACCGTCTCGGTGAACGCCGGATCGTCGGGGGGGTCCAGGAAGGCGAACATGGCGTCCTGCCACACCATCAGCCCGAGGCTGTCGCACAGCGAGAAGAACGCCTCGTCCTCGTAGACCGTTCCGCCGGGGATCCGGACCATGTTCATCCCGGCCTCCCTGGCCAGGGCGAGCGTCCGGCGAAGCTCCTCGTCGGGGGCGTTGTAGGTCACAGGGTCGATCGGGTACCAGCAGCCGCCCCGGCAGAACACCGGCGTCCCGTTGACGCTCATGCGGAACCCGCCGTCGTCGGTGTCCACGTGGAGGGTGCGGAACCCGACCGCTCCGAGCTCGAGACGGGCGGCGCCGAGCCACACGACCAGTGGGTACAGGGGCTGGGGCCCGTGGGTGTGCGGCCACCACCGTTTGACGTCGTCGACGGAGGCGGAGCCGGAGAGGTGGAGGCGGTCTCCGGCGGACCGCACCGCGAGTGGCACCCCGACCCCACCGACCTCGAGGACGGCCTCCGGCGGGGGGCCATCGGTTCCGAGGGCGGCCGTCACCGTGAGGTCCAGCGCGACCGTGCCCCTGGTCGTCCCGTCGTCGGCGGAATGGCAGGACGTGACCAGCCGGCGGTCGAGCACCTGGTAGGACGACCACGGGACGAGGCGGACCGGACGCCACGGCCCGACAGGTGCCGGGGTCACCACCCAGCCGGGCTGCCGGCCGAGGAGGGTGGTCCGGAGCCATCGGAGGTTCTGGTGGGAGGCCCCGTTCGTCTTCCACCGCGGCCGTGGGCGTCGGGTGGCCAACCGCTCGGAGAGGGCGGAGAACCGGATCACGAGTTCGTTCTCGGCGGCCAGTGACACCAGGCGCAGGCGGACCGGGGTGAACATGTCCTCCGAACGCGCCAGGTGGTCGCCGTTCAGCCACACGTCGGCGATGGTGGCCAGTCCCTGGAGCTCCAAGAGCCACGGACCGGTGCCACCACCATCCGGCTCGCCGGCCCGGTCGGCGCCTCCACCAGGGGTGACGGCCGACGTGAAGTGACAGCGGAACCACCAGTCCTCACCGTCGAGCTCGGTGGAGGTCCGCTCGGGCACCCCGGCCCGGCGCAACGCCCCCGCCACCGTCCCCGGGACCGGGGCCGGGATCCACCGCACGGGGAGCGAGGAGAGGGCGTGGGGCTCGGCCGCCGCGGCGGGAGGGGTGGACGCGCACTCCCACCCGAACCCGTCCAGCAGGTCGTCGTCAGCTGCCATAGCGGCCGACCAGCATGGCCATGCCGGCGTCCCAGTGCTCGGCCATGGCCCCGAGCAGGCCGGCCAGGTCGACCTGGCGACCTCGCACCACGCGGGCCAGTGCGAACTGGAGCGATTTGGCCCCCATGGCCAACTCGGCGAACTCGGCAGCCGCCGGTTCGGTGCCCGGCCGATCCCATCGGTTCAGCCACTCCACGAACGTCGAGGCCAGTTCGGCGGTCGCTCCACACTGTCGGCACATCCCGAACGAGTAGAGGTGGAAGGTCTCGAGATCCTGACCGGCCAACCACGGGAGGTCGTGGACAAGGCGCTCACCCAGCCTCACGATGGGGTTGTCGGTGGGGCGGCGGGCCAGGTGGTCGCCGGTCAGACCCACCACCCCGGCCACCAGCCCGGGATCGTCCCGGCGGATGCGGTCGATCCGGATCACCTCCACGTAGGGCGGCAGCCCGGCCGCCTCGGCGTGGTCCCCCAGTCGGAAGGCGCCGTCGAAGTCGTCGCCCTCCAACTCGAAGTAGCCGGCGTTGTGGAAGTAGCCCAGGCGCCTTCCGGCCCGATCGAGCAACTGGGGAACGATGGTGGTCTTGACGTGGGCCGTCCCGTAGGACACCCCCCGGGTGTCGGGAAGGAACCACGCATCCACCTCGACGGTG
>Ga0307372_10008086_pt1 | contig 14865 bp, 13 predicted proteins | sample OX1MG_FD_202533 | JGI IMG/M metagenome (GOLD analysis project Ga0307372, IMG submission 202533) | Soil microbial communities from Risofladan, Vaasa, Finland - OX-1 | ecosystem: Environmental > Terrestrial > Soil > Coastal area > Acid sulfate soil | place: Finland: Risofladan, Vaasa | collected... | reverse complement strand
GTACCTGGCGGGCGCGGCGTCTTCCATGCCGACATGGCGAGCCTGCCTCGGGTGGTGGCCGAGACCGCTAAGCCAGGGGATGTGGTGCTGACCATGGGCGCGGGCGATGTCACCACGCTCGGTCCGGCCATCCTCGCTGCCCTGCGAGCCAGGTCAGGCGGCGGCGAATGAGCACGGCCGTGCCCGCCGCCGGGCGCGGGCACGATCCGTGGAAGACAGCCTTTTTCGGCGTGAGCGTCGTCGCCCTGGCTGTCGGCATCGCCTGGGCGCTGCTCGGATCCAGCCTGCTGGTCGTCCGCTCGGTGCAGGTGACCGGCTCCGCGCAAATCTCCAGGCAGCGAGTCATCGCCGTGGCCGGCATCGCGATGGGCACCCCGTTGATCAGGCTCGACACGGCGGCAGTGGCACGCCGGGTGGAGCGGATCACCCAGGTGCAGATCGCCCGGGTGACCCGGTCATGGCCGGACGCGGTGGTGATCTGGGTCAAGCGGCGCACGGCCATGTTCGCCGTCCCCGCGCACGGTGGTTACGACCTGGTCGATTCCTACGGGGTCGTGCTGGCCTGGGCGGTGACCAAGCCGACCCGGCTGGTCCTGCTGAAAGCCCCGGTAGGGTCCGCGGCCAGGCTGCGCGGTAACGCTGCCGTACTCGCCGCCGGGGCCGTGGTGCGCAGCCTGCCGGCGTGGCTGCGCCGGCGGGTGACCACGGTCCGGGCCACCGGGGCAGCAGCCATCACCCTGGTCCTGCCTGGCGGGGTGACCGTGGCCTGGGGCGGCCCGGGGCGCGCAGCGGCCAAGGCCAGGGAGATGGCTGTTCTGCTGCGCACGGGCGCCAGCTATTACGACGTCAGTGACCCAGTGACAGCCGTGACCGGGCCGACGGGAGGCCCAGCCGGATGAACGGGACGTTGAAGGGGATCATCGCGGCGGTTTCCGGCAATCTTAATGCACGTACCGTGACTTTATCTTCACTGAAAGCAACACGCAGGGCCGGTCACGGCGGGGTTAGTTGACCGCCGATGCCAGGCAACTCTACTGTCCCTATCAATCGGCAGCTTGACATAACTCTAAATCTCAACCTGAGGGTGAGAGTTGACATGCTGGATCGCGGCACCTGCCGTGCCTGTCTTCGCAGGGGGGTCTCGGGAAGCCGGCCGGCTGTTAGGCCGGGCCCGGCAGGATGACCGGTCGCGGTAGCGGTCGGCCAGATACGCGATAGGCAAACGAACGGGAAGGTCCCTCCGTGGCAGCACCGCAGAACTATCTCGCGGTCATCAAGGTCGTCGGCATCGGCGGAGGCGGCGTCAACGCCGTCAACCGGATGATCGAAGAGGGCCTCAAAGGCGTCGAGTTCATCGCGATCAATACCGATGCCCAGGCGCTGCTGATGAGCGATGCCGACGTGAAGCTGGACGTCGGCCGCGAACTCACCAGGGGTCTCGGCGCGGGTGCCAACCCTGACGTCGGCCACAAGGCGGCGGAGGATCACCGCGAGGAGATCGAAGAGGTGCTCAAGGGCGCCGACATGGTCTTCGTGACAGCGGGAGAGGGCGGCGGAACAGGTACGGGCGGCGCTCCGGTCGTCGCGCAGGTGGCGAGGTCGCTCGGCGCGCTGACGATCGGCGTGGTGACCAGGCCGTTCGGCTTCGAGGGCAAGCGCCGGGCGGCTCAGGCTGACGCGGGAATCGAGCGGCTGCGCAGCGAGGTAGACACACTCATCGTGATCCCGAACGACAGGCTGCTCTCGATCTCCGACCGGCATGTCAGCGTGCTCGACGCGTTCAAGGCGGCCGATCAGGTGCTGCTGTCCGGTGTCCAGGGCATCACCGACCTGATTACGACTCCTGGCCTGATCAACCTCGACTTCGCCGACGTCAAGTCGGTGATGTCCGGGGCCGGCTCGGCCCTGATGGGAATCGGCTCGTCGCGCGGTGACGACCGGGCGGTGGCAGCGGCCGAGATGGCGATCTCGAGCCCGCTGCTCGAGGCGAGCATCGACGGGGCGCACGGCGTTCTGCTGTCCATCCAGGGCGGCTCTGACCTCGGCTTGTTCGAGATCAACGAAGCCGCTCAGCTCGTCGCCAACTCGGCGGCTCCGGACGCCAACATCATCTTCGGCGCCGTCATCGACGACGCGCTCGGCGACGAGGTCCGGGTGACGGTGATCGCGGCCGGTTTCGACGAGAGCCAGACCGGCCGGGCCAGGCCAGGGCGGCCGGTCGCCTATCAGCCGTCGCAGGGATCAGATGCCTTCGGGGCGCCCTGGCGGCCGGTGACGCTGCCCGGAATCAAGGATTCGGCCGGGGCGGCGGGCCAGGCTGGCGCTAGCGGGTCGCAGCCGGCCGAGGGTTACCAGGCCGAGCACGCGGGCTCCGGATCGGCCGCGGGCGGTGCCGGGTCCGGCGGCGCTGGCGGGGCACCGGCGGCGAACGCGGTGACCGACTCGGTCCCCGCGCCGCGAGCTGCGGAGGACCCGGCGGCTGCCGACGATCGCGGTTCGGGCCAGCCTGGCCGTGACGGCGCCGGCCCTGGACTGCGCGGTGACGGCTCGAGCACCCGGCGCAGGTCGGTGGTGTTCGAGGAAGACGACGAACTCGACGTGCCCGACTTCCTCAAGTGAGCCGGGGAGCTGCGGTGCCCGGCACGCCCGTGCCGCAGCGCACGGACCAGGTCGGCGCGCTCAAGACCGGGCCGGGCCGGTCGTTCGAGGTATGCGCCGGAGTGCGTGCGGTGTTCACCGGGCGAGCGGGCGGCGTCAGCGCTGACCCGTTCGGGACGCTCAACTTGAGCTACTCGGTCGGCGATGGTCGGCGGGCGGTCGACGCGAACCGGGATCTGGTGCCGCGCCTGATCGGCCCTGGACCGGAACGCGTCGCCTGGCTGCGACAGGTACACGGCGCCGACGTGGCGTACGCGGCCGGGCCGCCGCCGGATGAAGAGCCGCAGGCAGACGCGGTCTTCTCCGATTCCCCGTCCGTCGCGGTCGGGGTACTGGTAGCCGACTGCGCGCCGGTGCTGCTGGCTGATCCCGCGGCCCGGCTGGTAGGCGCGGCGCACGCGGGCCGGCCCGGCCTGGCAGCGGGCGTGGTGCCCGCGCTGGTGGCGGCCATGTCGCGGGCCGGAGCCGATCCAGGCCGGATGCGCGCCGTGATCGGCCCGGCGATCTGCGGCCAGTGCTACGAGGTGCCCGCGCGGATGCGCGACGAAGTCGCCGCGGCGGCGGCGGATTCCGCCTGCGTGACCAGGAAGGGCACCCCGGGCATCGACCTGCGCGCCGGGCTGCGCCGCCAGCTCGCGGACCTGGGGGTCGGGCGGCTAGCCGACGACGCCAGGTGCACGGCGGAGTCGCCCGAGCTGTTCTCCTACCGGCGCGACGGCAGCACCGGCCGGTTCGCTGGCCTGATCTGGCTCACGACGTGACCGGCGTGATGCCGGGGGCGAACGGCGACCGGGCCGCTGAGCTCGCCGAGCGGCTGCGGGCGTTGCGCGCGAGGATCGCGGCCGCCTGCGCGCAGGCCGGCCGCCTCGCGGACGACGTGACTCTGGTCGCGGTGACCAAGAACTTTCCTGCCTCGGACGTGGCCCTGCTCGCGGCTCTGGGCGTCACTGACGTGGGGGAGAACCGCGATCAGGAGGCCGCGCCGAAGGCTGCCGAGTGCGCGGCGCGCGGGCTGGCGCTGCGCTGGCATTTCGTCGGCCAGCTGCAGGTGAATAAGTGCGCCAGCGTGGTCAGCTACGCCGACGTGGTCCACTCGGTTGACCGGCTCAGGCTGGTCCGGGCGCTCGGCACGCGTGCCCGGGCCGCCGGGCGCGTCGTCACCTGCCTGATCCAGGTGCGCCTGGACGAAGCGGCTGAGCCGGCGGGCGGTCACGACGGGCAGCGCGGCCACGACGCGCGGCCCGGCGAGCGAGGCGGCGCGCTTCCTGCCGACGTCCCTGGCCTGGCCGACGCGATCGCCGCCGAGGATGGCCTGGTCCTTGGCGGGGTGATGGCCGTGGCGCCGCTCTGGGCCGCGCCCAGGCCGGCGTTCCGGCGCCTGCGCGAGGTCGCCGAGCTGGTCAGGTCGGAGCACCCTGGCGCATCGACCATTTCCGCGGGCATGAGCGGTGACCTGGAAGACGCCATTGCGGAAGGTGCGACACACCTGCGTGTTGGTACGGCGTTGCTCGGAGGCCGGCAGGCCTTCGTCAGGTAATGTCCGACGCGTAGCAGCCGGCGTGAGCCGGGCTGCTTAACAGCATGACGGAGGACTGACGATGGCCAGCGCTATGCGCAAGATGGCGGTCTATCTCGGCCTGGTGGAGGATGACCATCGTTACGACGATCCTTACACCGACGAGTATGGCGAGAGTGACGATTACGCGGATTACGTTACCGAGTACGCCGACCACACCGATCCGCGTGAGAACGCTGGCTACGGCACCGACGGCGGCCAGGATGGCCGCTTGCGAACGGAACGCCGCGTCGCGACCGAGCACTTGCAGACGACTGACCTCGCGCGGATCACCACACTGCACCCGCGAACGTATAATGAGGCGCGGACCATCGGGGAGCATTTCCGCGAAGGTACTCCGGTGATCATGAATCTGACCGAGATGGTCGATAGTGACGCCAAGCGCCTCGTGGACTTCTCGGCGGGACTGATCTTCGGGCTCCGCGGCTCGATCGAGCGGGTCACCAACAAGGTGTTCCTGCTCTCCCCTGCCAACGTCGAGGTCACGGCTGAGGACAAGGCCAGGATCGCGGAACGGGATTTCTTCAACCAGAGTTAGGCGTAAGCGAGTGTGCACCATGAGGTGTCGGTCACATCTGCCACCACGGCAGGCACCGGACCGATGTGGCGGGCGTCAGGCCCGCCCGGGGGGCAGGGCAGGCCGATGACGATCGTCAAGGTCGTGTTCACGTACGCATTGACGTTGTACTTGCTGCTGCTCATCGGACGGCTGATCATCGATATGCTGCAGGCGTACAGCAGGTCCTGGAGTCCGTCTGGCGCTTTGGCGATCGTGGCGGAGATCGTCTTCACCGTGACTGATCCGCCACTGAGATTGCTAAGGCGCTACCTTCGGCCTGTGCGGCTAGGTAGTGTTGCTCTAGACCTCAGCTACACGCTGTTGTTCCTGGTGATCGTTGTGTTGCTATCGGTCGTAAGCAGCTTGTGATCAGGTAGCCTCTCTAGGGTACCCACGCGCCAAGGAGACAAGGACATGCCACTGACGCCCGCGGATGTGCGGAACAAGCAGTTCAGCACGACCAGGCTCAGGCCTGGCTACGACGAGGAAGAGGTGGACGCCTTCCTGGACGAGGTCGAGGCTGAGCTCGACCGGCTGATCCAGGAGAACGAGGAGCTGCGGGCGAAGCTCGCCGAGGTTCTCCGTGGCGGGAAGATGGCGGCCCCGCTGAATTCGCCGCACCTTGACGGCCCGGACATGATGCAGAACGAGTCGCTGCGCGTGGAGTCCGAGCGCCGGTCCGAGTCTATGCCGATGGGTGGCATGAAGGCGGCCGAGGACAACATGGACACCGCGGCGCGGGTCCTTGCACTGGCGCAGCAGACGGCAGACCAGGCGATTGCCGATGCCCGCAGGGAGGCTGACGAGACGCTGAGCCGTGCTCGCCGCGAGGCCGACGACCTGCTCACCAAGGCGCGCCGTCAGTCTGAGCAGATCACCAGCGACGCGCGGGCGCGTGCGGAGAGCCTGGAGCGGGATGCTCAGGAGCGGCACCGTCAGGCGATGGGTTCGCTTGTGCAGTCGCGCGAGGAACTTGAGCGGCGTGTTGACGACCTTCGTGCGTTCGAGCGCGAGTACCGGAGCAGGCTCAAGGCGTACCTTGAAGGCCAGCTACGTGACCTGGAGGCTGGAGCCGCGGATAGCGGGGTGTTCCCTGCCGTCGGGGCCACCGGTCCGCAGCCAGCCGTACCGGTGGGCATGGGCGGCCGGATGGACATGCGGAACGGCGGGCCAGCGACCCCGACAGGCTCATTCTCGGGCATGCCAGAGCCGGTGGCGCACAGTGGCGGATACCACCCGGCAGACTCCGGCCAGCACGATCGCCGCTAGCAGACGATTGGCTTAGCCTCGCGAGTGGAGTTCGCGCGTGATCCGGTTCGGCGTCGTCCTGTCGATCGTGCTCATCGCAATTGGGCTGCTGGTGGCGGGTTTCGTCACCGGCAGCCTGTTGCTTGTCTTCGTCTCTGTCGGCGTCGCTGCCCTAGCCGGGCTGATGCTGCTGGTAGTCGTTCTTATCTGGCGCGACGAGATCTTCGGGTCGGCTGCGGCAGAGCAAGCGGCCGGCGCTCCCGTAGCTGGCGCTCAGCTTGTCGGCGCTGAGCACGCGGGCCATGTTGCGGAGGCGATCGACGCGGTCGTGCGGTCGGCACCGGCCAGAGCCCGTGCGGCTGAGCCAGCCGTGGCTGGGCGGCGAGTTGCCGCCGGGGGACAAGCCGCGGGACAGGTAGCCGCCGAGCGGCCGCCCGCGGGAGTGCGGCAGAGCACGCATCGAGCGGGCCCCGACCGGATCGGCCCGGACCGGGTAGCACCGGACCGTCAGGCCACGGACCGTCAGGCCACGGATCGGGTCGCGGCGGACCGGGCGGCGGCGGGGCGGGCGGCGGCGGACCGCGGTCGGCGCAGCGGACGTGAATCGGCGGCCTTCGCAAGTCCTGGCGGCTGGCGTGATGGCAACGAACCAGATCGGGCCGACCGGTATCGACCCGTCGCGAGCACTGAGTTCACCGAACTTGACCGTCCAAGTGGTAACCGTTCCGGTGGCGGCCGTCCCGGCGCTGACCGTTCGGGCGCTGACCGTTCCGGCTGGGTTGCTCCGCGTGCCGACGGGCCAGCCGCAGCCAAGCAGCCGGCCGACGGGGCCGTACCGACTGCGCCCGCGAGCGCTGCTGAGGCGCAGCGGCTGGGAAGCGGGCCGCCGCTAGGCGAAGCCGTACCTCAGGCGGACAGGTCGGCCGGCACTGCCGACGTGCGCAAGCCGGCTGCGACCAGCGCGGATCGGGCAGATGCGCCGGCTCGCCCGGCTGCGCGGCCGGGTCGGCCGGATGCGCCGTCTGCGGGCGGCCCGGATGCGGCTAAGCCAGATCGGGAAACGGGGAAACCAGATCGCCCGGAAGCGGGGAAACCAGGCCAGCCGGATGCGGAGAAGGCAGGCCGGCCGGATGCGGCCGGGGCAGATCAGCCGCGAGCGGCGCGTTCTGGCGTCGGTCGCGCATCCGGGAACGTACCCGCCCCGGTGACTGCCGGGGCCGCCGCTGGCGCAAGTGCGCCAGCGGTCCAGCCGGCCGGCAACGTCGGCAAGCCGGCCAGCAGCGCGAAGTCAGGCGGCTTCGGTTCGGGCAAGGCTGACGCCGGCCAGGCTGAGGTCCGTAAGGCTGACGCTGGCCAAACTGACGCCGGCCAGGCTGAGGTCCGCAAGGCTGACGCCGGCCAAACTGACGCCGGCCAGGCCGAGGTCAGCAAGGCCGACTCAGTCAAGGCCGACTCAGTCAAGGCCGGGCAAGCGAGCGGAACAGCGAAGCCCGGTCCGGATGCCGGCCAGCGTACGGGCGCGGCCGCGGCGGCCGACGGGGAGATCTCCGTCCGGGTGGTACCCGGCATTGCCAGGTACCACAAGAGCGATTGCATCCTGATCCGTTTCCTGGCAGACGATGATCTGGAGGTCATGAGCCGCGAATCGGCGGCGGCAGGCGGGTACGCGGCCTGCAAGGCATGTCAGCCGGATCAGACCGCGGCGAGCGTTCCGGCCGGCTGAGCGAGCCGATCGACCGGGCAGGCTGACGGCCCAGGCCGGCCGTACATGCCGCGCGCGTGCCTCCCTGCCTGCGGATCGTATCCCGCTAGGAACTGATCCGCCACAGCCAGACCGTCAGGCCAAGCTGAGCGTTGACATGCGAGCGGATATCGGGCTGCGGGATCTCGTTTGCCTGGCCGGGGCCGAAGTCGGGTGCCCGGGTCTGCGCACTGATCGCTGGCCGGTGCTCGGCCAGCGCCGCGGCGAGCCCGGCATCGGCGGTGTGCCAGCGAAGTGCGAGCTGGTCGCCGTCGTCGAATGCGTCACTCTTACGTGCCCGCTGGATCATCCGCACGACCTCGCGGGCCAGCCCCTCGCTGCGCAACTCCGGGGTGATCGTCAGGTCGAGTGCCACGGTGGCGACCGCGTCGCGGCCAACCGCGCTCCGGCGGCCCCGGGTGGAATCGCCGCTAGCCGGCGCCAGTTCGCGCAGCGCGCGCACGTTGATTTCGTCGGCCAGGAGCGAGCGTAGTTCGCTGCCGAGGTCGGCGAATCCGGGTGCGGCTACGAGCGCGGCGGACAACGGCTGCCGCACCTTGATCATGGCATCGGCTCGGGCGGCATGGCCGAGCCTGGCCAGTCGCCGCACCAGCGTCATCTGGCCGGCCAGCCGTCGATCGATCAAATCGGGCGCGGCCTGCGGCCAGGAAGCGTGGTGGACGGAGTCCGGCGCTGCCGGTGACCGGAGCAAGCCCCACACGTGATCGGCGAGGAACGGCGCGATCGGCGCCATCAGCCTGGTCAGCGTCTCGAGGCATTCGTGCAAGGTCGCGAACGCCGCTGTGCTGCCCGCGTTCACGTGGCCAGGCAGCACCGGACCCGGCCGGAATCTGCTACGCGACAGGCGCAGATACCAGTTGGACACGTCGCCGACGAAAGCTGCGATCCGGCGGGCGGCCAGATCGGACCGGAAGCTGTCCAGCGCGGTGGTGACTTCGCCAATCAGCGTGTTCATCTCGCCGAGCAGCCAGCGATCCAGCGGCGGCCGGTCCCTGGCCGCCGGCGCCCCGGGACCGCCGGGTTTCCGCCGGCCACCCGCGGCCGGCGCGTCCGAATACCGGAGCAGGAATGCGGCCGCGTTCCAGTAGGTCAGCAGTACCTTCCTGACGACCTGGCGCAGCGCGTCGTCGGAGAGCGTCACGACGGGGCGCGATGACGTCGCGGCGACGAGCCAGCGCACGGCGTCGGCACCGTACCTCTCGATCACCGGCCGTGGCTGGATGACGTTCCCCAGCCTGCCGCGCATCGGGCGGCCGCGGCCGTCGGCTACCGATGCGGCGCGCAACCCGGTCACGAAGGTCGGCCTGTCCAGGACAAGCCGGCCGACGGCCTGCAGCGAGGAACGCCAGGACCTGGCCTGCTGGCTGTCCTCGGCGAGAAACTGCGCGGGAAGGCGGCCGGGGTCGCGGTCTCGCGGCGCGGTCTCGCCGCGCGCAGGGCCGTGACGCCGGGCGAACGGCATGGCCCCGGCATCAAAGCTGGCGTCGATGATCTCGGGTACCCGGCGGGCGGCGGCGCCGCAGTCCGGGCAGCCGATCACGATCCGGTCTACCTCGGGCCGGTGCGGGTCGATCCCGGTCACGTCACGGTCGGCTAGCCGGGACAGCTCGGCGAGCGAGCCCGCGCAGGTGAGGTGACCGTGCCCGCACTCCCACAGCGGCATCGGCGTGCCCCAGTACCTTGTGCGGGACAGCGCCAAGTCCGCCGATCCAGCGGTCATGCCGCGCACGTACCAGGACCGCACCGGGTACGGCAGCAGCGGCGTGCCGCAACGCCAGCAGTGCGCGCCGGCCTCGTTTTTGGTATGTGCGGAGAACAGCAGGCCGCGATCGGCGAGGCTGGCGACCAGGACCGGGACGGCGTCGAGGAAGAAGACTCCGCCGACTAGCGGCAGCGTCGGGTCGAACCGCCCGTCCGGGCCGAGCGGGTTGACCACCGGCAGGTCGTGCGACCGTGCCGCGGCCAGGTCGGCTGTGCCATACGCCGGCGTCAGTTGCACCAGCCCGGTGCCGACGTCACCGCGCACGAACGGTTCGGTGACGACGCGCCGCGGGCTGCCGTGCTCGCCGGTGCCGAACACCGGGCGGCAGGTCGCGCCGGCCAGGTCGCGGCCGGGCAGGCGTGCCGCGATGTGCCAGCCCTCGCCGAGTACCCGGGCGAAGGCCTCTTCCGCCAGGACCACCCGGTCGCCATGCCCGGCCCGCCGGGCTACCGCGTAGCTGGTGTCCGGATGCAGGGCTATGCCGGTGCAGGACGGCAACGTCCACGGCTTCGTCGTCCAGGCAAGCAGGTCGGCGCCGTGCAGCTGGCTGCCAGCGCCGGCCGGAACGGTCAGCAGCGGGAAGCGGACGGTGACAGCCTGGCCCGGCTGCGAGCTGCCGCCGTCCGCCGGGCCAGCCTCCTGCGGCGACAGCGGGGTCTGGCAGCGCGGGCAGTACGGGCCGATCCGGTAGTCCCTGAACAGCAGGCCCGCGTCGAAGAGCTGCCGGACTGACCACCAGACATACTCGATGTAGCCGGGATCCATCGTGCGGAACGCCGACGCCAGGTCAACCCAGCACCCCATCCGCTCCGCCAGGTCCGCGAAGGCAACGACATGGCGGAGCGCGGATTCCCGGCAGCGGGCGATGAACCGGTCGACGCCGTATGCCTGAATGTCCGCGGGGCCGCAGAGCCCGAGTTCCTTTTCGACCGCGACCTCGACCGGCAGGCCATGACAGTCCCAGCCGGCCTGCCGGGCTACCTGGAAGCCCCGCATCGCTTTGAAGCGCGGGTAGATGTCCGCGATCACCCGGCCCGGCAGGTGCTGGATTCCCGGCATCCCGTGCGCCGTGGCCGGACCGTCGTAACAGACCCAGGCGGAGCGGTCCGCTGTCCGTGCGAGCGAACGGGCCGGCGTCCCGTGCGCGGTCCACCGGCTGAGCATCTCCCGTTCGGCCGAAGGCAGGTCGATGGTGGCACGGACGTCGCGGCTCGGACGTAGCTGCCCGGCGCGTGCGCCGGCTGGTCGCGGCATCCTCAGCCCCCGCTGGTCGCCCCCGTAGACCCGTGCAGCGCTTACCATAACCGACGGCCCGCTGCCGGCAGACGGCGGTCAGCCGTGTCGTCGCCTGGCCTGTTTGCGAATCGGCCCGGTCACCACTTATCCTCCGGTGACGCATGTCACCCGTGATCATCGTCATCTCGGCGTCAAGGGAGGCGGGAATGACCGCAGCCGCGCAGTCGGATGCTGCTGGCTTTCCGGTGCGGCAGGGCGAGACGCGCTGGACGGACGCCGAGATCGCAGAGGTAAGGTCGCAGCTTGTGCTGGAGGCCACGGAACTCCAGGCCGAGATCGACCGGGCCGAGTCTGACATCGCCGACCGGCTTGGCGACTCGGTCAGCGAAGCGGGTGATGACCAGGCGGACATCGGTGCGAAGGCGTATGAGCGGGAGCACGAGCTCGCACTGAGCTACAACGCGCGGGAACTCCTCGCGCAGACCGAGCGGGCACTGGCCCGGATTGAAGCTGGCACTTATGGAGCATGCGAGTCATGCGGCGAGCCGGTCGGGAAGGCCCGCTTGCAGGTCTTTCCGCGGGCGACGCTGTGCGTGAGCTGCAAGCAGCGGGAGGAACGCCACTGAGCGGGGACGAGCACGTAGGCAAGGACGCCGAGCCGTCGGCCGGCGGTGCCGGCTCTCCGGCCGGGCGGGCCGGCCATCCGGCCGGGCGCCGCCGGGTCGCGGTTCTGCTCGCGGTGGCGGTGACTGTCCTGGCGCTGGACATCGCGTCCAAGACGGTCGTCGTGGCCACGCTGTCCGACCGGGCGCCCGTCCGGTTGCTCTGGGGCTTCCTGCATCTGACCGAGTCACGGAACCCTGGCGCGGCGTTCAGCATCGGCACGTCGATGACGGTCGTGTTCTCCGCGATCGCCGTCGGCGTGATCGTGTACATCTTGCGCACGTCGCGGCGGATCAGGAACCTGCCGTGGGCGGTGACGCTCGGGCTGCTGCTCGGCGGTGCGACCGGCAACCTGATGGACCGGCTCTTCCGGTATCCCGGCCCGTTCCGCGGCTACGTCGTGGACTGGATCCAGGTGCCGCATTTCCCGATCTTCAATTTGGCCGACTCTTCGATCGTGTGCGGTGGCGTGCTCGCCGTGCTCCTGGCCATCCGTGGCGTGTCCATCGAAGGGCCAAGCGGGCCAGGACCGCACGGCCAGCCACCGGGCGCCTCCGCCGGCACGGCCGGGGAGACTGGCCGCGATTCGGCGGACACCAGTTACCGTCCCGGTGGTGGCGTGGCGTGACCGCCCCGGTCCAGCGCCGGGTACCGGTGCCCGACGGGCTCGACGGCGAGCGGCTGGACGCGGCGATCGCCAGGATGTTCGGCCTGTCCAGGACCCGGGCTGCCGAGCTGATCGCCGACGGCGCCGTGCTGGTCGGCGGCCGGCCGGCCGGCAAGTCCGACCGGGTGCCCGCGGGCGAGTGGCTGGACGTCACGCTGCCGCCGGTGGCCCGCGCTCCGGCGGCGCCGGTCCCCGCGGCCGTTCCCGGGCTTGCCGTGGTGCACGAGGATGGCGACGTCATCGTCGTCGACAAACCCGCCGGGGTAGCCGCGCACCCGACGCCGGGCTGGACCGGACCCACGGTGCTGCAGGGGCTGCTGGCCGGCGGCCACCAGATCGCTACCAGCGGCGCGGCCGAGCGTCAGGGGATCGTGCACCGGCTCGACGCCAACACCACCGGCCTGATGGTCGTGGCGAAGAGCGAGCGCGCCTACAGCGTGCTGAAGCAGGCGTTCAGGGACCGGGAGGTGGACAAGCGTTACCACGCGCTCGTCCAAGGGCATCCGGACCCGCTGCGCGGAACTATCGACGCGCCGATCGCCAGGCATCCCGCGGGCGACGGGCGGTTCGCCGTGATCGCGGACGGCCGGCCATCGGTCACCCACTACGACACGCTGGAGGCGTTCCGCGCGGCTAGCCTGATCGAGATCAAGCTGGAGACCGGCCGGACGCACCAGATCCGGGTGCACATGGCTGCGGTGCGGCACCCGTGCGTCGGGGACCGGCTGTACGGTGCCGACCCGGTGCTTGCCGCCAGGCTCGGCATCGCACGGCAGTGGCTGCATGCGGTCCGGCTCGGGTTCGCGCATCCCGACGACGGCCGGTGGGTGGAGTTCACCAGCGGTTATCCGGCCGACTTGAGCGCCAGTCTCGACACGCTCGCGGCAGAGTCCTGATCCTCGGGCGCGTCCGGCCGCGGATGCCCGGTTCGTTGGGTTAGGGTCGGAGCACCGTCCAGCGACTGCGGGCGGCAGCGTGCCTGGAGGAGGGCGTCGATGGCGGCAACTCGGGACGGCTTCGCACATCTGCACGTGCACACCGAGTACTCGATGCTCGATGGTGCCGCCCGGCTTGACGACATTTTCGCCGAGTGCCAGCGCACGGGCATGTCGGCGATCGCGATGACCGACCACGGCAATGTCTACGGCGCGTACGACTTCTACAAGAAGGCGAAGGCGGCCGGCATCAAGCCGATCATCGGCATCGAGGCCTACCTGGCGCCCGAGCACCGCATGCACAAGCAGCCGGTGCGGTGGGGGACGCCGGCCCAGAGGGACGACGACGTGTCGGGCGCGGGTGCCTATACCCACATGACGCTGCTGGCGCAGACCACCCGCGGCATGTACAACCTGTTCCGGCTGTCCTCGCTGGCATCGATCGAAGGCTTCTTCCGCAGTCCGCGGATGGACAGCGAACTCCTGGCCAGGTACTCGGACGGGATCATCGCCACGACCGGCTGCCCTGGCGGCGAGGTGCAGACCAGGCTCAGGCTCGGCCAGTACGAGCAGGCCAGGGATGCGGCGGCCAGGTTCCGCGACATCTTCGGGCCGGAGAATTTCTTCGTCGAGCTGATGGACCATGGCCTGGAGGTCGAGCGGCGCACGTCCGAGGGGCTGCGCCGGATTGCCAGGGAACTGTCGCTGCCGTTCCTGGCCACCAACGACCTGCACTACACGCGGCCAGAACACGCCCCCGCGCACGAGGTCCTGCTGTGCGTGCAGACCGGGACGAACATGGCCGACCTGAACCGGTTCAAGCTCGAGGGCTCCGGCTACTACGTGAAGAGCCCGCAGGAGATGCGCGCGCTGAGCGCTGACGCGGACTGGCAGGCTGGCTGTGACAACACGCTGCTGATCGCTGAACGGGCCGGCGTCGAGTTCGCCAAGACCAGCCTGATGCCGAACTTCCCGCTGCCGCAGGGCGAGACCGAGCAGAGCTGGTTCGGCAAGGAAGTCTGGGCTGGCCTGGACCGCCGATTCCCCGGCGGCTATGACGACGAGCGCCGCCAGCGGGCCGAGTACGAGATCGGCATCATCGAGCAGATGGGATTCTGCGGCTATTTCCTGGTGGTCGCTGACTTCATCATGTGGGCCAAGCGCAACGGCATCAGGGTCGGACCTGGCCGCGGCTCGGCGGCCGGCTCGATCGTGTCCTACGCGCTCGGCATCACCGACCTGGACCCGATCGCGTTCGGCCTGATGTTCGAGCGGTTCCTGAACCCCGAGCGCATCTCGATGCCCGACATCGACATCGACTTCGACGAACGCCGGCGCGGCGACGTCATCCGGTACGTGACCGAGAAGTACGGCGACGACCGGGTCGCGCAGATCATCACCTACGGCACGATCAAGGCCAAGGCGGCAGTCAAAGACGCGGCCCGGGTACTCGGCTTTCCTTACGCGCTCGGCGACCGGATCACCAAGGTGTTCCCCCCGGCCGTCATGGGCAAGGACGTCCCGCTGTCCGGCATTTTCGACCCTGACCACCCCCGGTATGGTGAGGCCGGCGAGATCAGGGCGCTGTACGAGGCGGAGCCGGAGGTCAAGCGGGTCATCGAGACCGCACGCGGCCTGGAGGGCCTGATCAGGCAGGCGGGCGTGCATGCCGCCGGGGTGATCATGAGCAGCGAGCCGCTGGTCGACCACGTGCCGGTCTGGCGCCGCCCGTCGGACGGGGCGATCATCACCCAGTTCGACTACCCGAGCTGCGAAGATCTGGGCCTGCTCAAGATGGA
>Ga0307372_10008079_pt1 | contig 14872 bp, 9 predicted proteins | sample OX1MG_FD_202533 | JGI IMG/M metagenome (GOLD analysis project Ga0307372, IMG submission 202533) | Soil microbial communities from Risofladan, Vaasa, Finland - OX-1 | ecosystem: Environmental > Terrestrial > Soil > Coastal area > Acid sulfate soil | place: Finland: Risofladan, Vaasa | collected... | reverse complement strand
GGTGGTTGTAACCCTTCCCGCTTTTGCTGCATCGAATGAGTTAGGCAAGGCCCCGCTAGAGTTTGTTCTTGCGTGGCCGAGAGGGGAAAACATAATGTCGAAGTCACAAACTGCCGTTCCTCGAGAACTACCGATATTGCCTCTAAGAGACACCGTGCTTTTTCCCGGCGCGGTGATGCCGCTGACCGTCGGCCGCGAAAGCTCGCTGGCGCTTCTCGACTCGCTCGAGGGTGAAGACAAGATCCTGGGTGTGGTCGCGCAGTTGGATCCGCGGATTGAGGACCCGGTTGGTACCGATCTCCATACCGTGGGCGCGCTGGGCAAAGTCCACAAAATGGTCCGGACGCCGAATGGAAATGTCGTGGTCTTCCTCGAAGGCCTTACGCGAATTCGCGTTGTCGAAGTGCTCGGACTGAAGCCGTTTCTGCGCGCGCGCGTGGAAGAAATGCCTGACGTGGACGACGCTCCCGAACCGGAATTAACCGCGCTCTTCCGAAATACTCAGGAGCTGTTCCGTGAAGTTGTCGCGCGTTCGCCTCAGCTTTCCGACGATCTTCAGGGCGTGGCTTCCAATATGGAATCTCCGGCGCAGCTCGCCGACTTCGTCGCGGGGACGTTGCCGTCGCTCAGCACCCTCGTGCGCCAGGAACTTCTCGAAACGGCCAGTGTGCGCAAACGTCTCGAATCGTTGATTCGCGAACTGACCAAGGAAAAAGAAGTGCTCGAGCTTCGCGCAAAAATTCATGATCAAGTGCAGGAGCAGGTCAACCAATCGCAGCGCGAATTTCTGCTGCGTGAACAATTGAAAGCCATTCAGAAGGAGCTTGGCGACACCGACGACACGCAGGCCGAAGTCACCGAACTGCGCGAGAAGGTCGAATCGAGCGGCATGTCCGCCGAGGCAAAAAAAGAGTGCGAGCGCGAATTGAAGCGTCTCGCCCGCATGACGCCCGCCTCCGCGGAATACATGGTGTCGCGCACCTATCTCGAATGGATGACGTCGCTGCCATGGGCGAAAACGTCCGGCGTCGAGGACATCGACATTCCGAAGGCGCAGGGAATCCTCGACGAGGATCATTACGACCTCGTGAAGATCAAGCAGCGCATTCTCGATTATCTCGCGGTCAAAAAACTCCAGCCGGGCATGAAAGGCCCCATTCTCTGCTTCCTCGGCCCTCCGGGAGTGGGCAAAACTTCGCTCGGTAAATCCATCGCGCGCGCCCTGGGACGTAAATTCGTGCGCATTTCGCTTGGCGGCATGCACGACGAAGCCGAGATTCGCGGCCATCGCCGCACGTACATCGGCGCATTGCCGGGACAAATCATTCAGGGCATTCGCCGCGCGGAGACGCTGGATCCTGTCTTCATGCTCGACGAAGTGGACAAACTCGGCCGCGATTTCCGCGGCGATCCATCGGCGGCGCTGATGGAAGTGCTCGACCCGGAGCAGAATTCGTCGTTCCGCGATCATTACCTCGACGTGCCGTTCGATTTGTCGAAGGTGCTGTTTGTGGCCACCGCGAACTGGATGGACCCGATTCCGGAACCGTTGCGCGATCGCATGGAAATCCTCGAGCTTGCCGGATACACGGAAGAGGAGAAGATCCATATCGCGAAGCGGTTCTTGATTCCGCGGCAGTGCACGGAAAACGGACTGAAAGCCGGCGAGCAGATTGAATTCGCCGACGAAGGTCTGCGCGAAATCATTCACGGCTACACGCGCGAAGCCGGCGTGCGAAATCTCGAGCGCGAAGTGGCCGCTCTGATCCGCAAGCAGGCGCGGCGCATCGCTGAAGGCAAAATGGACAAGCTGCTCGTCACTCCGGAGGTCGTTCGCGAAGTTCTCGGCGTGCCCAAGGTCCATATCGAAAAGGAAGTCGAGGAGCGCGTTTCGCGGCCCGGTGTTTCCATCGGTCTTGTCTGGACGCCCGCTGGCGGCGACATTGTCTTCATCGAAGCGACCAACATGCGCGGCGGCAAGCAGTTCACCATGACCGGGCACCTGGGCGAAGTGATGCAGGAGTCCATGCGCGCCGCTCTTTCCTGGGTGCGTGCGAACGCCGAACGCTATGGCATCGATCCGGATTTCTTCCGCAAGCAGGACGTGCACATCCACGTTCCGTCCGGCGCGATTCCGAAGGATGGCCCGTCCGCGGGCGTCGCGATGGTGACGGCCCTCGTGAGTCTGTTGAGCGGCCATGCCATTCGCCCGCGCGTGGCGATGACGGGAGAAATTTCTCTCACCGGCGTTGTCCTTCCCGTCGGCGGCATTAAGGAAAAAGTCCTCGGTGCGAAACGCGCCGGGATCAGGGAAGTGATTCTCCCGGCCGAAAACGAACCGAACGTGCAGGAAGATTTACCGGCCGACTTGCTCGACGGGTTGCAAATCCACTTCGTGCACACGGTGGATGAGGCGCTCGATCTCGCGCTCGGGAAAATCGAGCCGTGGCCGCGCGCGGTCGGCGGCCCTGGCCGTCGGGAAGAACGTCCTCCCGTGAGTCCGGTCCACTAACGGTCTGAAGATCGCAACGCGAGAGGCCCGGCCATTCAGCCGGGCTTTTCGTTTTTGCAGGTTCAGTGTCGTGTATTCCGTTGCGTCGCCGCGCACAATCGCGCAGGCGTATTATTTTCCTTGATGATCTCGCTCACCCCAAGGCAGGTTGCTGTTCGCGCGCAGGAGGCGGCCTCGCAGCTTCTTGCGGCGCTGGATCGCGGCGCTCTTGTGCCGAAATTTCTGCGCTTGTACGTCAGCGAGAAAAAGCGCCCCGGCCGCACGTCGGAGCCGCAGCGTTATCGCGATCTTATCGAAACGATCCGCCGCGAAGCCCTTCTGGTTCTCGCGCTGCAAGTTGAATCCCAAGCGCCTCGCGGCCTCGGCATTCGTCCCACCAAGCGCGTTACTCCGGCTCAGGCCAGACTCGTCAATTTATTTCGTGAGGAGTTTTATGTCGCGCTCGGCCGCGGTCTGGATTGGAGCAACGAGGAATATGCCGACTTCCGTCGCGACCTCGAACTCTTCCGCAAACTCTACGCGGACATTCCCCGCGTATCGAAGCGCGGCAGCGCGCTCGCGCCGCCGAAGGGCCCTTTTGTCGATCGCTGCGGGCTGCTGCTCGACGCTCCCATGCTCGACCAGGCGCGTCGCGCCGCCGCCAAATTTGAAGCCGAGCTTGTCGCCACCGCCTCCGCCGTGCTCAAGAAAATTTTCTCGACCCGCAAGCGCCGTTAGAGCCCCAACAGCTTGCCGCTGCGTTATTTCGCAATTTCCAGCGCCGTTTTGATTCCTTCGCCGCGCTGCGTAAACCACGTCTTGTACTGTTCCCACGGCAAATGATTGGTGATTAACTTTGCGAGCACGCCGGGACGCTTCGCCTCGATCGCCTTGAAATCTTCAATCCCCATTTTGTAATGCCTCGGATTGGCGTTGACGCTCCCCAACACCACATTGTTGCCCAGCACCAAATCTTCGTTGATTTGTGCCGTCGGTTCGGGCTGCTGTTTGTCGCCCCCCGTGACGCTCAGCAGGCAAAGCAGCGCCGTCGGCGCCAGCGTTTGCATCGCCTCGAAAACGACCCCCGGATTCCCCGTGCACTCGACGACTAGATCGAGCGGCCCAAGCTGCTTCGGCAGGCTCGGTATCGGAATATTCGCGACGGAAAGATATTCGCCGCCCAGCTGCGGAACAAGCTGCGCGCGCAAATCCGTTGCCGGCTCGCGCCCCACTACAACCGTGCGCAACCCTCTTTGCACCAGCACCGCCGCGGCCAGCAATCCCACCGGCCCCGCGCCCACCACCAGCGCCGTCTTCGGCAGCCACGTGAAACGTTGCTGCACCAGATACGATTCGTCGATGCCTTTTTCGACGATGGACATCGGCTCGAGCAGCACGCCAATTCCTTTCAGCGCCGCGGGAATGTTGTTCATATACTCAGGCACCTCGACGTAGTGCTCGGCCATGTAGCCGTGCCGCCCTTTGATTCCGCGCTCCGTGTATTTTCCGCTGGTGCACATATCATTTTCACCGTGATTGCAGAAGTAGCATTGCCCGCACGGCCGCCGCACCGTCGAAACAACGAAGTCTCCCGCCTTGAATCCTGCATCACGCGCCTTTACGCCCACGTCCTCCACGACGCCGAAATTCTCATGCCCCAAAATCAAGTATTCGCAGCCCTCCGGCGCTTGCCCGTAAAGCCCCGCGTCGATTTCCGCATCCGTGCCGCACAGCCCAACGCGTATCGTTTTTACTGCGATCTGCTCCGGTGCCATTTCAGGTGCTGGAACGTCACGCATCTCAATCGAATTTTTTTGTCCCGGATGAATCACAATGGCCTTCATAAGTGCTCCTTTATGAACCGCTCCCGCACTATTCTTGTCTCGCTTGCGCTTGCAAAAGTCAAACGCGCCCGTCAATGCCTACCTGTACGCCTCCCTGTCCGGAAGAACAAATTAACCTTTAGGCGTCCCGGCAATCCTCCGCCATTGGCTAAGCGCGGTATTCCGTTATCCTCAAAGGAGATGCTGACTGCTTTCTACATTCTCGTTCTTCAGCAGATTGCCCAGGGGCTCGTTTCACTCTGGGACGGCTGGAAATGGCTCGCGATGGTGCGCCTGCGGCTCACCACGCATGCGGGCTTCTACGCCCCGCGTGCCGCCGTGATCTGCCCGTGCAAAGGCTCGGAGGCGGGCCTGGAAGGGAATCTGGCGGCGCTGCTCAATTTTGATTATCCTGATTACGAAGTTTATTTCGTGTTGGCCAGCGCGCTCGATCCCGCACGCGCGGTAATTGACCGCGTAATGGCTGCAAGCAATCGTCCATCGCATCTCGTAGTCGCGGGTCAGCCCACTGGCCGCGGCGAAAAGGTGAACAATCTCCGCGTCGCGGTTCAGGATGTGTCGCAAAAGTGCGATGTCTATGTTTTCGCCGATTCGGATGCGCGGCCCGGCCGCGGCTGGCTTGCGCACATAGTCGCGCCGCTGGCCAACGCGCTACTGGGCGCCGCGACCACCTACCGTTGGTATTTTCCAAACAAGGGCGGCTTCTCGAGCGCCATGCTCTCCGCCTGGAACGCCGCTGTGGCCACGCAATTCGGCGATCACAATCACAATTTTTGCTGGGGCGGAGGCACAGCCATACGTCGCGAAGTATTCCAGCGCGCTGAAGTTTTGGAAGCCTGGGAAGGCGCGGTCAGCGACGACTGGGCGCTCACGGCTGCCCTGGAACGCGCTGGTTTGCCGGTGCTTTTTGTTCCCGAATGCCTTGCGCCCACGATTGGCGACGTTAATCCTGAACAGTTGATCGAATTCACGAATCGCCAGATGATTTTGACGCGCGTGTATTCGCCGCGCCGCTGGAGTTTCGCCGCGCTCGCGCATCTCTCGTATTGCTTCACGATTTTTTATTCCGTCTATGCAATTTTCAATCGCATGTTCACGGGATACTCCTGGACGGGGATGTTCCTCCTCGCGGTTCTCATCGTCCTGCTGGCTGCGGGGAAGGGCGCGCTACGCGCCATCGCCGTGCAGGAGATTTTGCGCGAATGGCGCGCGAAATGCGATCAGTGGAGCTGGGCGTGGATCGCGCTCGCTCCCGTAGTGCCGTTTTTGTTCCTGTGGAATTTCATTGTTTCCGCGTTCGGTCGCCAAATCCGCTGGCGCGGAATCCGCTACGAACTCGTCTCTGAAACGCAAACGCGTATTCTTTCCCACTAACTCATTCTCGATAACGTTCGCGCCCCAGCGCGAATATGCGGAATTCCCTCACCGCGCGATGCTGCCAAGAAACGGAAAATGCTCCGCGGCGGCCATAAAAAACAGCATCGGAAACGACAACCAGAACGCCGTCCGCGATGCGATATTCGCAAAGTGCATCATTTTCCGAGCTTTATCGGGAATGGGCGTGCCATTTTCCACATTCGCGCGCGTCCACTGAATCATCCGCTTCTGCACGCGCCACACAATTCCCCAGGCATTAAGCAGCATCACGAATCCCAGGCCTCCGCCGACACTGATCGCCAGATGCGCGTTCGACGACTCCGGCCCGGCATTCAAATCCAGAATCACCCAAGACGCCGCAACGACTACGATCGCAATGAAAATCGCCCGCACCCATCCATTCCCGAGCGGCCCCCCAAACGGCATTTGCAGCGCATAAAGAATCGCGTATGCCACAATCCACACCAGGAACCATTCGCCAAGCCACCGCCCCATCAGTCCCGGATGCCCCGCGTTTTCCGCGTCTGCCTGTAGCAGGATCATGTAATACCGCAAGCCAACGATAACCGTCACAAGCGCCGACCAGCGGAACCACGCCATCGCTCGCGACATTAGCGCCGGGTAAACTTTCTTGCGCGTCGCGTCATCGAGTGATTTCATCGCCGGGCCGCCCACCAAGTTGAAAAAATAGAGCAGCCCAATCCATATGATTCCCGAAACAAAATGAATCCATCGCAGCACGATTTCTTCATTCGTCACCGCGCCCTGCGGAAAACTGATTTGCGGCGCGAAATAAGCGGCGTGCGCCAATAGTAAGTCTGCGACCATGCCGAATCCTCCCTTGAAGCTTCTTTCGCCGGCCCATAGTTCGCGCCTACGCTAAGGAATGCAGCACGCAATGTCAATCCGCGGCAGGCACGTCGCTGTTTTCGGCGCGCATTCGCGCCAAAGCCCATCTCGCATGTTCGGCGATCAGCGTGTCTTCCCCGGCCGCTAGCTCCTCCAGCCGCCTCATGATGCGGCTGTATGCCGGATTCCCTGGCGCAACACGCGAATTTCCCACCGCGACACATGCATTGCGAATCAACCCGCGCCACTTCGTTCGCTTCACGGGACTGCGCTGAAAAACTTCCCGAAATTCGTCCGCGTCCAGCGAAATCAACCATTCAAGCGCGGGAGCAAAAAGCGATTCGTCTTCCGCGACACGCCCCGCACGATCTTGCGCCGCGCCCATATTGTGGCCGTTCTCGTGAATTGTCCGCGGCAAAAATTCCGCGATTCGCGTCGCCGGCGCCTTGCGATTCCACGGGCAAACATCCTGGCAAATATCGCACCCGAAAACCATGTTCCCCATCGCCGGACGGAACTCTTCCGGTATCGGCCCGCGCAGCTCGATCGTCAAATAAGCGATGCACCGCCGCGCGTCCAGCACGTACGGCGCAGCGAACGCTTCCGTCGGACACGCGTCGATGCATCTCCGGCAACTCCCGCACAAATCCGGCGGCGGCGCTTCGCCGCGCGGCAAACTCGGAGCCAGCTCCAAATCAGTCAGAATCACGCCGAGAAACAGCCACGATCCCAGCCGCTGATTAATCAAGCAAGTATTCTTCGCCTGCCAGCCCAGCCCCGCGTATTTCGCCGCCACGCGCTCCAGCACCGGCCCCGTGTCCACGTACGCGCGCGCCTGAAACGCGCCGCCAAATTCCGCGCGCATCCATGCTAGCAGTTCCTCGAGTTTGCGTTTCATCACATCGTGATAATCGTTGCCCCACGCGTAACGCGAAATCCATCCGCGCGGCCCGCGCGCGCCGTCATCGCCAGATGCCGCCGCGATCGAATCCGCCGCCGCCGAATATGGCAACGCGGCGTTGTAATTCAGCGCGCATACAATCACCGACTGCGTCCCGGGCAGCACATCCCGCGCGCGCGCTCGCCGCGCGTCATGCAAATAGCGCATTTCTCCCGCGTAGCCGCGCTCAAGCCATTCCGGCAATCGCCGCAGCTCTTCGAATTCCTCCGCCGGTGCGACGCCGCATAATTCAAATCCAATCGCACGCGCGCTTTCCACTAATCGCCCGGTTTGCGACGCTTCCATCATTCGCCTATCATGCCTCAAATTCGCGCCGCCTGAGCCAGGCGTTACACGCGGCGCATTTTTTGCGAGCGCGCTGGCGTGTCCGCGCGACCGTTGATACAATCCCGAGTCATGGCAAACTGGCGGCAGATCCAGGGACGTATTCGCAGGGCAAGAACCAGCGCGGACCCGCTCGCGAAGCTCAACGAATTATTTCAGAAAACGCGCGACGCGATGGTCGCGTTCGAGGCGGCGGCGCTCGAAGAGAAAGCCGGCCGAAACGACGAGGCCATCCGCTGGTACACCGTCGCCGCCGAACGTTTCCGCCGCGCGGATTGGCGGCTGAAGGCCGGCGAGGCGCTCACCCGTCTCGGCGCGCCTGTGCCTCCGCCCGCGAGCACTTCATCGCCATCCGCTGCTCTCGATTCTGTTTCTGAGGATGCCGAGCCTTCCGGAAATATCGCCGCGCCCGCGGAACGCGAATCAGTTTCCGATGACGTCGACTCTATTGAATCCGCCGATTCCGCTGATTCGGAAATCGCGCCGGAAAGTTCCGCTTCCGCAACGAAAGACGCTTCGGCTCCCGCGCGCCCGGGTGAACATCATGGCCGCCGTCGCGGACGCCGCGGAGGCCGCCGGCACAAACGCCGTGGCGCAACAACGGCGACGTCCGCCGTCGCGCCCGCGAAGCCACCGACGATGCGAACGTCAGCGACGCCGCGCCTCAGCGAATCGGTATTCGCCTCGCCAAGCCGCACCGCGCCCGAAGCAGAATCCGAACCCGCCGCCCGATTTGTCCCCGAGCCGAGCGGCCCGCTCGTCGAGCGCTCCACGTACATTCGCGCCGGAGATCCCGCTCTCGCCTCGCGCTTCGCGCATCTCGAATCCATGCTCCGTCGCTTGATCTCCGCGCCCCTGCATCGCGTCGACGAATTGGAAGAGGCCCCGGCGGGCCCGGGCGTTTTCCTGCTCTCCGATTCCGATTTGATGACCAACTACTACGTCGAAGCCTGCCAGACGCTGCGCATCGGCACCAGCCAGCTTGCGCGCGCGGGTCGCGCGGGCCGCGGCGCACGGACCGAAGGAAAAGCCTCGCTCCGCGCGCAAATGGCCGAGCATCTCTCCATCAACGACACACAAGTCACCGCGTACCTCGGCAAGCATTGCGTCGTCCGCTGGCTTCAGCTCGACGAAGACGCGCCCCATCTCGCCCATTTCGCCATCGCCCTCCTTCGCCCCGCTCTCAACGTGGACTAGCGCATCGTTTCCTGTCCCTTTGCACCCCTCTCCACGCGCAGCCTCTCGTAGCTCACGTCCCGTTTATCCTGACGCAGGAAGGGTTCGCGTTTTTCGCGAACTGACGTGAGGTCTTGCTCGCCCATTTCGCATTCGCGCTCCTCCGTCCGTTCAACGTAGACTGACCCGCGCCGCTTCCAAAATAAAAAGGGCCCCTGCGGCGCAAACCGCAAAGGCCCTTACTCCTGCTCAATCTCCCTGCTGTGACTTCTTCTTGCCTACAGTTCCCGAAAACGCCGCCTCAGAACGTCAAATGCAGCGCCATCTGTATAAATCGCGGACTCCCAATCGTGCCTTGAATTAATCCGATCCCTTGGTTTGAGGCCGGAGGATTCTGGTAGCACGGCTGCGGGCTAAAGCAGTTATTCAAGCTTACATTGTTATTCGGTGCGTCGAAGCTGGGATGATTGAACAAATTGAAAAACTCCGCGTCGTATCGCAGGGTAAACCGTTCGCTCAGCTTAAAATCTTTGAACACCCTGAAGTTAAACTGCGCCTGGAACGGGCCGCGAAAGATGTTCCGGCCCGTGGTTCCAAAGCCCGTTTCCGTCGTGTCGCAAAAATTGGTGGATGTCCCTCCCACCGTTGGACCGCAAGGAGGCACACCGCTCTGGCCCGGATTCAAAAACGGAATCGTGAACGCATTTGGATCAAAATACGGGTTGGCTGCGTTCACGCCTGTGGTGCCCTGCAGTTGGACCTGCGAGACTGTCTTACCTTGTATGATGGGGAGAATCGGGTTTGTGATGAAGTCGTCGGCGCTGAAAAAAATGTTCCCAACCGATCCTGAAAAATCATATACGCTGAACGGCTGCCCGCTCTCCATCACAGTGACTCCACTGATTCCCCAGCCGTTCAGAATTTTATCAGCCGCACCCGTAAATCGAGCGACAGTCGGCACTTGGTACAAATAATTGATGACGAAGACATGTGTCCGGTCGAAGCCAGAGTTTCCGTACGCCGACCTCGGGTTCAGCGGATCGTTGCCGTTATAAAAGAGCTGAAGACCGCTGCCCTCGTCCAAGGCATGCGACCACGTGTAGGAGGCATTGACTTGCAAACCGTGACTCAGCCGCTTGTTCACGCTCAACGCCAGCGCGTTGTAATGCGAGATGCCCTCCGCCTTATTAAAGTCAGAGTTCGGGTTGTAGCCGATGAACGGCACACGGAGTGCCGTGTTCCCGTCGGAGAACGGGAACTCGCCGATGCTGGTCTGTACCTGTTCGGTAACCAGCGGGTTTCCCTGCGCATCCAGCGGCTGCATGCCATACGAGAACGTCTGGCCATTAACAGGATTCGTCGGGGTCGCAATGGCGGGTTCGTTGAACGGAATCGGAAGCACTTCATGCAGCCCGTGGTTTCCGGTGTACGCGACCGTTGCCACCAGGCTGTTATACGGCTGCCATTGCAAGTCCAAGCTCCAGTTTTCCGAATACGGCAATGTGTTCTTCGGATCGTAGCCGCCAAACAGGAACGCGAAATTCGCAAATCCGGTCGGCGTGCATGTGGGTGTCACCGGCTCCGGACACCCACTGAGTTGCGATTGATTGTTGATCAAAGCGGCGACCCCGGTCAGATTGCTCGGCGGTGGCGGCGGAGCCGTCGTGCCGAAGGGATTATTGCTCAAGCACCCCTGCCCCGTGCAGCTCGTGGTCACCGGCACAGTGAATGGTTCCTCCGTGGTCACGCCAAACGGGCCGCTGATGCCCAGTCCGGCGCTCGGCGAGAGTTCGGTGAAGAATTCGCCACGATCGGCGTAGAGGCCAAAGCCTGCCCGCACCACAATGTTCTTCAGAGCCGACGGACTCCAAGCGACGCCGATGCGCGGCTCGAACAACCATTGCCGTCCCGTCAGCGTCGAATTGCTGGCGCAGAAACTCGATTTAGTTCCGCAAAACTGCTTGTTGTTTCCCGCAATGACCAGCCCAATGTTGTTGATCGTGTCGCTGCTCAGTGTGTAGGAGTAGTTTTGCGGATAGAAATTCGTCAATAGCCCGTTCTTTTCCGTCAGCGGACCATCCCAATCCCAGCGCAGTCCTAAATCAACGGTTAAATTCGGCCTGAGCTTGAAGTCATCCTGGGCGTAAAGACCCGCCTGCTTCGACCTGTAGTATCGGTTTGTCTCTCCGTCGAGCAGGCGACCGCTATTCCGACTGCCATTGAGTGTGCCCGTCAGAAAATTTGCGAAACTGTCATTGCCCCCTCTCGTGCTGTTGAAATTAAAGGTCGCCACCTGGTTTTCCCGATTGACGATGTTTAGCTGTCCATAGTCAAACGTGAAACCGAACGACAGGCTGTGCCGGCCGACAACCCAGTTGTAGTTCGACGCTCCCTCGAATTGGTTCTGAAACACTCCTGCGTTCGCGAAGTTATTCGCCGGCCCAATGCGCAAGCTGCGGCCGTTTCCACCCGGGCCTTCCACATTGGCTATTGTGAATCCTGGAAAGAAGCTGCTTCCGAAGAGATTGATGCCCGTACCACTTGGGGTCAGTATTTGGCCCGTCTTCGCATTCGCAATTTCGCGAATGAAGCCAATGCGCTGCTCCCACGACGTGTTGGGCGTCAGCGAGGTCGTGTTATCCAGCGACAAAACCTGGCTGCCCCCTTGTAACGACTGAGGGAACCCGAGCGTTTGACTGACTGCGAATGGACTCGTGGATGGATTCCGCTGATAGTAGTATTTTCCGGAAAGTCGGTCTCTTGCGCCGAAATCGTAATCCACATTCCCGTTGACTTGATCTGCGTTGAATGTGCTCGGAGGCCCTTGCTCCAAAGCATTTCCACCGAGTGCCCCGATTTGTGCGCCGAAAATATTCTGCGATGGCACGATGAACTGACCGCTCGAGGTTTTAGCCTGCATAATCGCTAGAGATACGTTATCGATGCTGGTTTGCGGCACACCCGCAAGCGCAGCCAGCGTCGCCGGATCGCGCGCATTTGTAAGCCCGTCCGGCACCGTGACGATATCGGTCGCCCCGTTGAACCCGTCGGTCACCCTCTGTGCCTGGTACGACCCAAAGAAAAACAGCTTATTGTGGATGATTGGTCCACCCAGTAATCCGCCGAACGTGTTTCGGTGCAGCGAAGGCCGCGAAATGCCCGCCGCGTTCAGAAAGAACGGATTGGCATTCCATCCCGCCGTCTGATGGTACTCATACAGTTGGCCGTGGTAGTTGTTCGTTCCCGATTTCGTGGTCAGCTCGATGTGCGCGCCGCTATTCGCGCCCTGCGACGCATCGTACATCGACGTGTTCACGTGCAATTCTTCAATCGTTTCCGGCGGTGGCGTCGGCAGTCCCTGGCCGATCGCGTCGTACACCGAAGTATTCGTCTGGATTTGCCCGCCCGGCAGAAAATTTTCGTTCGTATTCAGAACGAAGCGCGACTCGCTAACGGAGCTAGAAGATTTTCCGTTAAATAGGTTGTTCGCGTTCACGGAATTAAAACTGATGCTGTTGCTGGTATCCCGCTGGCCGTTGGCCCAAATCTCCTGGTTGCCGAGCCCCGCGTTCGTTCCCGATCCACTCAGCAAATCCGCATTCACGCCCGGTGCCAAAATCGCCAGTTGCGTGAAGCTCCCCGTCCCGAGCGGAGTCGACTGAATCACATCCGTGCCCAGCGTATAGCCGTTTGTCGTGTCCGTCTGATTCAGCAGCGGCGTGCCCGTCACCGTCACCGTCGAGCTGATCTCGCCCGGCTGCAGCGTCGCGTTCACCGTCGTCGTCAGGTTCCCGCGGACCAGAATGTTCGAGTGCACTTCGGTCTTGAACCCTTGCTTCGAAATCGACACGCTATACATCCCGATCGGCAAATTCGCAATGTTGAACGAGCCATCGTTCTGCGTCGTCGCGTTCACCGTCAGTCCCGTGCCCAAATTTTTTACTTGCACCGCGGCCTGGAGCACCACGGCGTTCGTCGTATCCGTCACTGTTCCATTGATCGCGCCCAGCGTCTGTTGCGCCTTCGTTGCCATGGATAAGCAGGCGCAAAAAATCAGCAATGCAAAAGCGAACCAGCCAGTTTTTCGTGTCATCATTTTCCTCACCCCGGACAGATTAGTGTTCGCTTGTACTACCACTTGCGAAATGCGTCAAGCAGTCCTGTGGATTTTTTTCTCGCCGCCGGCGCTTCCCCGCATTTTTGGTCCCTGCGAATTCTTTCGCTTTCGCGTTACGCCTTCTTTGCAGGTCCGTTACGCCTCGATGAATCGTCTCCGGCGTCCCAGCAACAGGCCCCGCGTCGCCCCATTGGCTGCTCCATCGCGCCGTTTAACCCTCAAAACAACCACTTGGATGTTTACACTGGACGAACCCTCCCATACATTGCAAACTATAGGCGGGCAATACTTTAGGGGGAGCCGCCGGCCCGCGCCCAACGGGTTAATTCCCGATCGCTGGGTCAGGCAGCTTCGCAACAATTAAGTCAGCGTCTCTTAAACTCTGAGGAAAGAGAGGTTCGAGCCATGCCCATTACGGTTCGTAACCGTATCTGGAAATCATTTGACTGGGCGCTTTGCAAAGCGGCCACCGTCACTTTCAACGGCATTCAATATTTCAATAAGCGCAACCCGAATCCCGCGTTCACGCCGAAGTGGTCCGATAAGCCCATGCTGAAATCATGGGAGAAGAGCAAGCCGACGCTCGGCTGGCCGCGTACCACGGATTCTCTTTGTCCGGGCTGCGTGAAGGACGCCCGCGAAGCCATCATCAGTGGCAAAAAAGATTGGACCGATCTCGTCCACGAGAAAGTCGGCGAGATCAAGGCGCAGATCGTCGAGCGCGACGGCCAGGTCTGGATGGTCAAGGACTGCCCCATCCACGGCAAATGCGAAGACCTGATGGCCATCGATGCGAAATTCCTCGAATGGATCGAGAAGAATTTCCCCGGCCGCGATATTCCGGCCCACAATGACGAAGATCTCCATCGCCACGGCTCCAGCACCGTCCGTTACGGCCGCGGCTCCGTGCTCACCGTCGACCTCACCAACCGCTGCAACATGATGTGCGATCCCTGCTTCATGGATGCCAATCAGGTTGGCTACGTTCACGAGCTGAGCTGGGAAGAAATTCAGGAAATCCTCGAGAATGCCACCAAGATCAAACCGCGCCGCCAAATGTCGGTGCAATTCTCCGGCGGCGAACCGACGATGAGCCCTTACTTCCTCGACGCCGTCCGTTACGCCCGCAAAGTCGGCTACAACAGCGTCCAGGCCGCCACCAACGGCATCGAATTCGCCAAGAGCAAGGAATTCTCGAAGAAGGCATTCGAAGCCGGCCTTCGCTACGCCTATCTGCAATTCGACGGCATCGGCAACGACGCCAACAGCCATCGCCAGGTCGGCAATCTGTTCGACGTGAAGCTGCGCGCCATCGAAAACATGCACGAAGCGGGCATCGAAATCGTTCTCGTCACCACCATCGTCAACAATGTGAACAACGACCAGGTCGGCCCCATCGTCAAATTCGCGATGGACAATCCGAAGAAAATCGCTTTCGTCTCCTTCCAGCCCGTTTCCTTCACGGGACGCGACGAAGACATCACGCCCGAGCGCCGCATGCGCCAGCGTTATACGCTTTCGCATCTCGCCAAGGACGTCTCCGCGCAGGTCGGCAAAGTCGAGCCTACTCGCGACTGGTTCCCGATTTCCTTCGTCAGCACTTTCGCGGGCTTCTCGGACCTCGTTCACGGTCCCGACTCGCAGTGGGGCGCGCTTTCTTGCGGCTGCCATCCGAATTGCGGCGTTGGCACCGCGCTGATGATCAACAAAAACACGAAAGAGTGGGCGCCCGT
>Ga0307372_10008076_pt1 | contig 14875 bp, 18 predicted proteins | sample OX1MG_FD_202533 | JGI IMG/M metagenome (GOLD analysis project Ga0307372, IMG submission 202533) | Soil microbial communities from Risofladan, Vaasa, Finland - OX-1 | ecosystem: Environmental > Terrestrial > Soil > Coastal area > Acid sulfate soil | place: Finland: Risofladan, Vaasa | collected... | reverse complement strand
CCATTGGCCAACCTTGACCTCCGCTCGGCGCAGGAGGTCGTGGGCCTGTTGCACCGCATCGCCGTCGAGCAGCGAATCGCGGTGTTGCTGTCGGCGCACGAGATGAACCCGTTACTGCCGGTAATGGACCGGGTGGTCTACCTGGCCGGTGGGCGGGCGGCTACCGGTCCGGCGGAGGAAGTGATCCGATCGGATGTGCTGACCAAGCTGTACGGCCATCACGTCGACGTCCTGCGGGTGCACGGCAGGGTCGTGGTGGTCGCCGGAGATCCTGACGTCACCATCACCGGGCCCGATCTCGCCGCCGACGCGGTCATCTAGGTCATCGAGCCGTGCACTGGGTGATCGAGCCGGGATTCTTCTCCAGCCAGCCCGTCCACACCGCGCTGGCCATCGGTGGCGTGGTCGCGGTGGTGTCGGGCGTGGTCGGGGTGTTCACTGTCATGCGGGGGCAGTCCTTCGCGGGTCACGCTCTCACCGACGTGTCCACTGCCGGCGGCTCGGCGGCCTTCCTCCTCGGGATCAGCCCTCTTCTGGGTTTCATCGGACTCGGGGTGATCGGAGCCGGGTCGATGGACGCCATCGGTGTGCAGCGCGTCCGCGGCCGGGATCTGGTCACCGGCGTCGTCCTCGGTGCGGCCACCGGGCTCGCCGCGCTGCTCCTCTACTTCGACACCACGTCGCATGCCACGACGGGCGCGACCCAGACGATCCTGTTCGGATCCATCTTCTCGGTAGCGCCGGGAACGACACCGGTCGTGGTCGCCTTCAGCCTCGCGACCGTCGCGATCATGGCCGTCCTCTACCGCCCTCTGCTCCTGGCTTCCACGAACCCTGATATGGCCGCCGCCAGAGGGGTTCCGGTGCGGGCCATTGGGCTCTGCTTCATGGCAGCGTTGGCGGTCGCCGTCGGCCTGTCGTCGCTCGCCATCGGGACCATCCTGTCCACCGCTTTGCTTATCGGGCCTGCGGCGACTGCCCTGCGCCTGACCCGACGGGTCGGTGCCGCGGTCGCTGCCGCCGCGGCAATCGGCGTCGCAGCGACGTGGATCGGCGTGCTTCTCGCCTACGACAGTTACTCGTGGGGGTCGAGCCACAAGGGGTTCCCTGTGAGTTTCTTCATCGTGGCTGTGACCTTCCTCGCGTACTTGATCTCAGGGGTGACCCGAGTACGGGCCGGGGCGAGAGAAGGGTGAGCATGTTCTCGGGATTCATGACCAACGCCTGGATCGTGGCCACCATCGTGGCGGTGATCGCGGGCGTCGTCGGGTTCTTCGTGGTGCTTCGCGGTTCGGCGTTCCCCGCGCACGCCATTCCCAACAGTGCCTTCGCCGGTGCCGCGGCTGCGAACGTGTTCGGGTTCAATGCCCTCTTGGGGTTGGCCGGTTTCGCCGCCGCGGCGGCGGTCGGGGTCGCAACGCTGGGACGGCGCGGCCGCCACGACGTGGCCACCGCGCTGGCTCTCGTCATGGGACTTGCCATTGGAGCGGTGTTCTTGAGCAGGTCGCAGGAGTACGAGCCGCGACTGTTCGCACTTCTCTTCGGGGAGGTGCTGGGTGTCTCCACAACCGACCTCTTGCCGGTCGCAGGCCTCGCCCTAGCCTGCATCGCAGGCATACTCGTGCTCTACCGGCCTCTCCTGCTCTCCTCCGCCGTCCCACAGATCGGCGAAGCGCGAGGGGTGAACCCGTTCCGGATCGAGTTGGCCTTCCTCCTGGTCGTCGCGGCCGCGACCGCCATGACCGTACCGGTCGTCGGAGCGTTGCTGATCTTCTCGCTGATGGTCGGCGCGCCGGCAGCGGCGCGGTCGTTGACCAACCGACCTCCGGTGGCGATCATCTTCTCGGTCGTGATCGCCCTGCTCACAGTATGGGTGGCGATTGCTGCGTCCTACACGACCAACTGGCCAATCGGCTTCTTCGTCGGCACGATCAGCGCCGCGGCCTACGCGGCCGGACGGATCTGGTTCAAGTGATGAGACCCTTGCGGACCTGCTGCTTGTCCTTCTTGTCCCGGCGTTTCTCCTTGAGCGTCTTGCCGGATTTCTTCGACGCGACCTTCCGGGGCGACTTGTCAGCCATGTCTACCCCCTTTCGTTGCCCGATCCTACTCTCGGGCGACGCACCCGGGGTGCGCCGTTCACCGCATCGACCAGGGGTCGAACCGGGGGCCTCCCGATGAGATCAGCACGCCGCTGAGGACTTTGAAGTCCTCGAGACACTGGCCGGCCCCGATGGCCACCGACTGCAGAGGGTTCTCGGCGATCCGAACCACCATGCCCGTCTCGGCGCTCAGGTGGGCGTCGAGCCCGTGCAGCAAAGCGCCGCCACCGGTGAGAGCCAAGCCCTGCGCCATGATGTCAGCGGCCAGCTCGGGCGGTGTGTTGTCCAGAGTCTCCTTCAGGGCGTCGACTATGGCCGCCACCGGCTCCTCGAGGGCCCGGCGGATCTCGTCGCTGTTGATGGAGACGGTCCTGGGCAGCCCCGTGAGGAGATCGCGACCACGAACCTCGCCGTAGATCTCCTCTTCGAGTGGGCAGGCGGAACCGAAGGCGATCTTGATCTCTTCCGCCGTGGAGTCACCGACGGCCAGGCTGTACTCCTTCTTGATGAACTGGACGATCGCTTCGTCCATCCGGTCGCCGCCGACGCGTACCGATGTGCTGGTCACGATCCCCCCCAAGGAGATGACCGCCACCTCAGTCGTGCCACCTCCGATATCGACGATGAGGTTCCCGGTCGGCTCATGGACCGGCAGGCCGGCGCCGATCGCGGCGGCCATCGGCTCTTCGATGATGAACGCGGGCTTGCGCGCCCCGGCCAGCTCGGCGACTTCCTGAACTGCCCGCTGCTCTACCGCGGTGATCCCCGACGGAACGCAGATGACCATGCGGGGTTTGGCCACCCGCCGGGCGCCGTGCACCCGGCGGATGAAATAGGCGAGCATCTTCTCGCAGATCTCGAGGTCGGTGATCACCCCGTCGCGGAGGGGTCGGATGACATGTATGTGGCCGGGGGTGCGGCCGATCATGCGCTTGGCCCGCATCCCTACGGCCAGAAGACGCTTGTCTTTGGTGCTGACGGCGACCACCGACGCTTCGTTGAGCACGATCCCCTTGCCGCGCACGTACACGACGGTGTTGGCAGTGCCAAGGTCCACGGCCAGGTCCCGGCCTAAGGAGCCACCAAAGCGGTTACCAGACACGAGCTTGGCCTCCAAATGAGAGGGTCGGAGGCGAGACGTGCCGTCCTACCGCCCAAGACCGATCGCGCGCCTCTCTCTGGGTTCAAGTTAACGCCCCAGCGACCCGAAGCGGCGGGAGGTTCTGGTGGTAGGGTGAGAGTAGCTCAATGTGAGCGATAGCGCCCCTGCTAGACGGGGGAGGATCGGGGGTTCCGATGGGAACCCGCACGTTCAGCACCACGGCCGGCGGTGGCCGGATATGAGCCTCGAGGCGGACGAGCTGATCCGGGACGACGGACGGATCGCCGTGCCTCTCCCGCAACGTCATTGCGGGCGTTGCCAGCGCCCCTTCCTTGGCGACCCGACCTTGTTCTTTCAGACGGATTGGGTGCTGTGCCCCGCATGCGAAGCGATTCTTCTCCCGAACGATCGGTGATGCCCCCTTCGGGAGGGCCTGGCGGATTGGTCATCTGACACTCACTCCGAGGAGGAGCAACCATGCAGAACCATTCAACCCCCAGCGTCGAGTTCACGGTCGACGAAGCGTCGGATGATCCGCTCGCTGAGATCGACCATCTAATGCAAAAGCGAGTCGACGAGGAACGCCGATCGACTGCGCGGAGCGCCGAGCTCCTCGCCGACCGAGTGGAGTTCTCCGCGCAGTTCTCGGCCCTGTGCGACCAGCAGGTGCGGCCTCGGATGGAAGAGATCATCGAGCGTCTCCGCCGCAACGGTGGCGATGGTGCCATCGAGGAGCTCCCCGAGGATGAAAGCCTTCGCCGCGGTCACCGGCTGATCCTCTGGATGTCCCTCGACGGCGAGATCATCGGAACACCCCGCCAGGACCGCCATCCCTACCTGCAACTCGACGCGGATGTGGACAAGCGATCCGTCTCGGTATCGGAAGGCGATATGTGGCAAGGACATGGAGGCAACCGCAGCGGCAGGGTCGGGGAATGGCGAATCTCGGAGATCACTCCAGCGCTGGTCACGAAAGAGGCCCTTGCCGTCCTCCGCCGGTCCGTTCGCGCGCCCTCCACATGATCCACTACTTGTCAGGCGACCAGAGGCAGGGTATAGCCGCGGATGACATTCTCGTAGAAGTTGAGGTGATCGGCGACCATACGATCAGCTGAGAACCGGCCGGCCACGTCTTTGCGGCATTCGTTCCTGTCGAGATTGGCCGAAGCCGCTACGGCCTTGGCGAGAGCGACCTCTCCGGAGCAGATGAAACCGGTCTTGCCGTGCTTGACGATTTCGGGGGCCGCTCCCATTGGGGTGGCGACCACCGGGGTCCCATATGCGAGGGCTTCTATCATCACCATGCCGAAAGGCTCGGGCCAGTCGATCGGGTTGAGCAGGCAGACAGCGCCGCCCAGCAGACCTGCCTTGTCGGCACCTCCGACCTCGCCGACGTAGTCGATCTCGCCGCCGAGGAGCGGCTTGACGTGCCGCTCGAAGTAAAGCAGTTCAGCAGGTTCGGACATCTTCGCCGCGATTCGCAGCGGGATGCCGGCCCGACGGGCGGCTCGAATGGCCGTGGGGACTCCCTTTTCCGGGCACATCCGACCCAAGAACAGCGCGTAGCCACCGTCGCCGCTGCCGGCCGCGAAACGCTCAGGGTCGACTCCGTGGTGGATGACCGCGGCGATCGGGATGTCTGTCGCCTCCGATGCTTGATGGTGGGAGATGGCGATGATCGGGGTGTCGGCCGCGATGGCCCGGTAGTAGTCGCCCAGCTCGCTTTGGAACGGTCCGTGGTTGGTGGTGACGACGGGTAGCCCGGCGAAACGATTCGCGTATACCGGGCCAGCCAATGTGTGGTCGTGGACGATGTCGGTCTTGGTGTCGATGGCGGCCTCATACGCGTGGATTACGTGACGCAGTTCGGTGGCCGAGCCGCCCTTGCCGACTCCGATTGCGGCGGGCAGCACCCAGTCTCGCGGCACGTCGCACGTGCTGTCTCCGGTAGCGAACAGCACGACGTCGTGGCCGGCGCGATGCAGGCCCCGGGCGAGAGTGTCAAGGACCGCCTCGGTACCGCCGTAGGCGGCGGGGGGGACCGCCACCCATGGAGGGGCGATCAGCATGATGCGCATTTCTGTGGTTCCTCTCGAGCGTCAGGACGATCGAGCTTCGCCCTGCGATTCGCCTAGACACCGCGGGCAGACCCAATCCGCCGCTGGGGCAGATGCTCGCCACCCGATAGGGGAGAGATAGGTGATCCTGCAGGCCGTGCAAGTGATCGGCGGGAAACGTCGTCGCAGGTCGATGCCGGGCGTCGAGCGAACGAAGGTGCCCGTGTCGGAGGCTCGTTCGGCACACGACGGATGTGGGACGGGCTGCGAGCCCGAGATGGATGTGGTGACTGTGGCTGGGGTTTCCATCGGGAAACCACCGATCTGCCCTGAGTACGCCAGGGCTGCTAGCAACTCAAGTTTGAGCGCAACAAGCAGCCTACACCTTCGGCAACGCCGACCTGTCAGGAGAAGTCAGAGGCTCCGAGACCAAGGGCGACGGTTTGCGGGTCTCGCTCACCGTCGCCCCGGCGTCTCAGAGGCGGTTCACGTTGGCGGCCTGGAGGCCTTTGGGTCCCTGGGTGGTCTCGTACTCGACCTTTTGGCCTTCGTCGAGATTGCGGTATCCGTTGCCGGCGATGGCGCTGAAGTGTACGAACACGTCAGGGCCGCCGTCGTCTTGGGTGATGAAACCGAAACCTTTTTCACCGTTGAACCATTTCACGGTGCCGGTTGGCATGCGATCCCCTCCTTTCTTCGCCTGAATCGACCCTGGGATCACAGGAATCGCGGCGTGGCTATGGTCAGCCGGAGGGAGATCATTCGATGCTTAAACCCTCGCCACCACTTTACAGTTTCTGGATCCTGCCGTGCGCCGCTGTTCGCCAGGGAGGTAGGGTTTGCTTTCTAGCGTGTGTCGGGAGACGTTGCCTGCTTCCCATTCGCTCAGGCCAAGACCCCGCCGGGGGTGACGCAGAGGAGCGGGAATGGCACGGAATTCCAAGGTGGCCAAGAAGACATCGAGCCGTAAGCCTCGGCCGACAGAAGGAAAGGGTCGGCTGCGGCGTGGCCGCCCTAAGGTGTGCCGATTCTGCTCGGAGCACACGGTCTGGGTGGATTACAAAGACGTGAACGTGCTCGCGCGGTTCCTGAACGACCGTGGCCGCATCAAGGCTCGCGCGGCGACGGGCACGTGCGCCCAGCACCAGCGTGACGTGGCCGTGGCGATCAAGACGGCGCGGGAGCTGGTCCTGCTGCCCTACGCGGTGCGCACCATGTCCGCCGATCCTTCCGATCGGCGCGGCGGCGGCCGGCGCGGCCCTGGCCGGCCAGCGCCGTCGGCCGAGACCGAAGCGTCCCAAGAGGGCGGGTCGGAGATGGACACCGTCGCCGCCGATGGGGTCGAAGACGGAACCGCTGACGAGGCCGTCGACCGCCCGGAGGCAGATGTCGCCGATGACGGCCAGCTCGCTGCAGAAACGGCCGCGACGATCTCATAGCCGCGGCGCCCGAGCCTTCGTCTCGTCGGTGCGAGGCGGAGTTGGTCAGCTCAAGCGGCGCGGCTGCGTCGACGCGATGATCGAGGGCGGCGGGATGCTCGATCGGACGACGGTTGTGGCTCGGGTGCGCCCTTGGAGCCCGGCTTCGGCGAGAGAGGATGACCGATCGCTCGCTGCAGGGCCCTCACGGGTGCCACGTCGGCTGGTGTCACCAAGGAGATGACCACGCCCTCGGCCCCGGCTCGGCCGGTTCGTCCGGACCGGTGCAGGTAGTCCTTTGGGGTGGCGGGCGGGTCGAAATGCACGACGCACCCCACTCCGTCGACGTGGATCCCGCGGGCCGCCACGTCTGTGGCGACCAGCGCCTGGGCCCGTCCGGACGAGAAGGCCTTCAGGGCCCGCTCCCGCTGGGATTGCGTTCGGCCCCCGTGGAGGGCTACGGCTTTGACGCCGGCCGCGACCAGTTGTTTGGCGACCCGGTCGGCGCCGTGTTTGGTGCGGCAGAACACGACTGTCGACCCGTGGGAGGCGACCAAGCCGGCCGCTACGGCCACCCGGTCCTCTCGCATGGTGTCGACCCAGTGGTGGATCGTGGAGGGAGATGTCTGCTCGTCGTCGTCGACCGACACGCGCACTGGTGAGCGCTGATACCGCCTCACCAACGTGTCGACCTCGCCGTCGAGGGTGGCCGAGAAGAGCAGGGTCTGGCGGTCGGGGCGGACCTGGTCGAGGATCGCCTTCACATCTGGCAGGAAGCCCATGTCGGCCATACGGTCGGCCTCGTCGATCACGACGATGGAGACGTCGGCGAGGGTTACAGCTCCACGTCCGATCAGGTCCTTGAGCCGGCCGGGGCAGGCGACGGCGACATCGACCCCGCGGCGCAAGGAGTTGAGCTGGGCGGCGAAGCCGGCACCGCCATAGAAGGCAGCGACGCGGCGGCGACGGTCTGCACCCATCAGCTGGGACATCTCGGCTTCGATCTGTGCGGCCAGTTCCCGGGTGGGCGCCAGTATCAGCGCGCGGGGGCTTCCGGGGCGGGCACGCCCGACCCTGGCGGCGACGGGGATGCCGAAGGCGATGGTCTTCCCGGACCCGGTTGGGGCACGGCCGCAGATGTCCTTGCCTGCCAGGGCGGGGGGGATGGCCAAGGCTTGAATGGGGAACGCCGAGGTTATGCCGCGCACGCGTAGAGAACGGGCGACTTCGGCGGGCACGCCGAGATCGGCGAAAGATGAAGACAACTGAACACTCCTGAGTTAGGCGACCAGCCGGTGCGACCTCAAGAGGGGACACGGGATCGCCGCAAGGTGGGGTGACTCCACCCTAGCTCAACTCAACGATGATCCCGCCGAGTCTTGCGTCAGTCAAGCGTCCTCGAGTATCTGGCTTCGCATGCGGTCGATCGTCTTGAGCTGTCGCGCTCGGTCGAGGTCGCTCTTGGTGGAATCGGCGCGAACTCGCTCGGCGAGGCGATCCAGGCGCGATACCTCCTCGCCGCGGACCCGTTGGCGTTCCGGGTCTGGAAGACCCCGAACCGCCCGGTGGAAGGCGCGCTGCGCGTCGACGCCGCGTTCGAGACCCAAGTCTCTGCTGATGCGAGCGAAGGCGCGCCCCATGCTTCGGAGCCGTAGTACTTCGCTATCAACCGATTCGGACGGCTCCGACATGGCGTCACCTCCTGAGCCTCGAGGCTCGGCCCTACCGGAGGGGACAATTTCCCGACCGCTAATCAAGCGTACCGCTTGCGGTCGTCATCGGCAGGGTGGCCATCGGATACGCTGTGACTCCTGGGCAGGTCTGTGACCCGGAGCAGCAGTCGCCCAAGTTGTCCCGGGTGAATCGAGAGACGAGGACGAGTGCCCACCAAGCGAGCGGCACAACCCGAAGAGGACTTGGTTCGTCTCTACCTCAACGACGTCGGCAAACATGCTCTGCTCACGAGGGAGGACGAGGTCCGGCTGGCTCAGAGCGTCGAAGCCGGCCTGAAGGCCCGAGGCGAGCTGGCTGGTGCGGAAGGCATTGCCCCGTCCCGCCAGCGGGAGTTGCGCAGGCTCATTCGCGACGGCGACAAGGCAGCCGACACTTTCGTCACCGCCAATCTGCGATTGGTGGTCTCCATCGCCAAGAAGTACCACGCGGCCGACCTTCCGCTTCTGGACCTGGTCCAAGAGGGCAACCTCGGACTGATGCACGCGGTGGAGAAATTCGATTGGCGCAAGGGGTTCAAGTTCTCCACCTACGCCACTTGGTGGATCCGCCAGGGCATCACCCGTGGGATCGCCAACAACGGGCGCACCGTGCGCCTCCCTGTCCACGCCGGCGACCTACTCGTCAGGGTGACCAAAGCCCGCGGCCGCCTCGAAGGACAGCTGGGCAGGCGCCCGAGCATCGCGGAGCTGGCTGCCGACCTCGACTTGGACGAGACCAAAGTGACCGAGATCCTCCGTTACGTCGGCGAGCCCGCATCGCTTTCCGAGCCGCTGCGGAGCGACAGCGACGCCGAGCTGGGCGACATCGTCGAAGACCCGACCGCGGTATCGCCCTTCGACGCCGCCGCGTCCGCCCTCCTGGTTGGCGAGGTCGCCAAGATGCTCGAGGTTCTCGACCAGCGCGAGCGCGAAATCCTGCGGCTGCGTTTCGGCCTCGACAAGGGAGAGCCCTGCACCCTCGACGAAGTCGGAGCCCATTTCAACCTGACCCGCGAGCGGATACGCCAGATCGAAGCACGAGCAATGTCCAAGCTTCGCCACCCCATGCTCGACCGCCGGGCCCACGAACTGCTCACCGGCTAGCGCACGCCGGGTTCGCTCTCGGTCATCGCCGTACGGCGCGCACCAGGGCGTCGATCGCGGTCTTCTCGCCTTCATCTGTCTTGACGGTCCTGAGCACCTGCTGCGCCTTGACGATCTCGAGGCCGGCCAGGTCGCCGGCGACGTCGTTGGTGCTGAAGAGCACCGACGGATCCTGCGGGCCGCCGTAGCCCCGGGCGAGGTTGTCGGAGTCATGGCCCACCACCAGGATCGTGCCGCCCGGGGCCAGGCCGGCCGCCATGTTCCGGTACACCTTCCTGCGCCGGTCTGCGGGCAACTGCAGGTAGAAGATGATGACCAGGTCGAAGGCCTCTGAATCGGGTGCCCATTCCATGAGGTCCGCACCGACCCAGTCGACGTCCACACCGCTGCGCCGGCTGAGACGGTCCGCCTTGGCTAGGCCCACCTCGGAGAAGTCGACTCCCGTTGCTCGCCAACCGCGGCTGGCGAGCCAGATCGCGTTGCGACCCTCCCCGCAAGCGACGTCCAGGACCCGCCCAGGCGGCAGGTCGGAGACCTCCTCCACCAAGAAGCGGTTCGGCTCGGCCGACCAGAGCAACTCGTCGCCGGCGTAGCGGGCGTCCCAGTCGTTTCGGTCCATCGTCTGTTACCTCCTCCTCTGGGCGCCGGGGGCGGCCCTTCTCGACAGCTCAGTTCACCAGGCCGGTCCCGGCGCGCACGGCTATGTATATGGCGACGGCGACCAACACGGCTGCGAAGTACCGCAGGCTGCGTTCGGGGTCGAGCCCGCTTCCCAACCGCTTGCCGGACACGACTCCCGCGACAGCGGCGACCGTGAAGGGCAGGGCGACCCGCCAGTCGATGCCGGTGGTGGCCACCCGGGTCACCAGAGCGCTGGCCGAGTTGATGGCGATGACGAGCAGGGATGTCCCGATCGCGTCGGGCATGTTCAGGCCGAGCAGGAGGGTGAGGGCGGGTACTATCACGAAGCCTCCGCCGACACCGAACAACCCCGTGACGACCCCGATGCCAGTGCCGGCGGCCAGCACGGCGGCGGCGACCTTGGCGTCGACACGGTGGCGAAGTGCAACTCGCAGGCCCCCGCCCTCCTGGCCCGGCGGCACCGGGCGGGTCAGTGCCCGGCTCTCCCCGGCACGCGTGCAGGTCGGGCAGCCCACGAGCATCCGCCACGCCGCCACCAGCACCATCACGCTGAAAGCGAGGAGAAGGGCGTTGGGGTCGAGGTGGCGGTTCAGGACGCTGCCCGCGACAGACCCGCCGACCCCGGCGAGACCGAAGGCCACCCCCATGCCGACCCGAACCCGTCCTACCCGGTGGTGAGCGACCATCCCCACGACCGCGGCGGCGCCGACCACCAGGAGGCTGGTGGCGGTCGCAGCGCGAGCGCCTTCGCCGGCGGCGTACACGAGGACGGGCACCGCGAGTACCGAGCCGCCTGCTCCGAGGGCCCCCAGCGACAGGCCGATCAGGAAACCGAGTGGGGAGGCTATAAGCGCTCGCACCGCTCAAACCCTGGGGCCGGCGACCGGAAGCCCCGCCGACGCCCACGCGTCGAAGCCGCCGAGCAGGTCGGCGACGGTGGCGAAACCCTCCGATCGGAGCAACGACGCGGCCATGGAGGAGCGGCTACCTGACGCGCACACGACCACGACGTCGCGCCCAGGGTCGAGCTCGCCCAGCCGGTCGCGTAGCACTGCGAGCGGCACCGCCTTTGATCCGGGGATCATCCCGCCCTGTAGCTCGGAGGAGTTGCGCACGTCGAGCACCTGCAGGTCTGGATCCGCGGACATCCACTCGGCGAGGTCCGCGTTGGGGAGGCGCCTGGCGCGGCTGGACATGCCGGGATGGTCCGCCAGCACCACTTCGATTGCGGGGAGGTGCCCGACGACGTTGTCGCAGCCGACCCGCGCGAGCCTCGTCCTGGCCTCGGCCTCCCTGCCGGCGTCGGTCACCACGACGACCGGCCGTCCCGGCTCCACCAGGGCGCCGGCGTACTCGGCGAAGCGCCCGTCGAGGTCGACGTTGACCGACCCTTCGAGGTGCCCCGAACTGAAGGCCTGTGGCGATCGGGCGTCGACCACCACCGCGCCGAGCCGCTGGTGTTCGCTGACCTCCTCGATTGACAGCGACGGGGGAAGCTCGCTGTCGTCGTGCAGAACGTGGTGGCGGCGGTTGGTGGAAGCGGCGAAAGCGAAGTACGCGGGGACGGTCGGCTGGTCGCCGGCAACCGCGGCTACGAACGCTTCCTCGCCGATCGGGGCCAGCGCGTAGTTGGTCCTGCGTTGCTCGCCGATGGTGGAGCTGGGATCCGACGACATGGCCCGCCCGCACGACGATCCCGCGCCGTGGGCGGGGAAGACCCGGGTCGCCTCGGGGAGCGTCAGTAGCTTCTCGTGCAGCGAGCGGTACAGCTGCCGTGCCAGAGCTTCCGGGGAGATCCCCGCGGATGCCAGCAGGTCCGGCCGGCCGACGTCACCGATGAACAGGGTGTCCCCGGTCAGCACGGCCCACGGGTCGCCGGCGCCTCCGTTCTCCCAGACGACGAGCGAGATCGATTCAGGAGTATGGCCGGGGGTGGCGCGTACCTCCAGTACGACATCTCCCAGCAGCAGCCGCTGCCCGTCGGCAAGGGGCTCGATCGGGAATTCCGTCTCGGCTCCGGGGCCGTACGAGATGACGGCCCCCGTCGCGCGGGCCAACTCCAAATGGCCGGAGACGAAATCGGCGTGGAAGTGGGTTTCGATCACCCGCTCGATCTTCAGGCCGCTCGCGGCGGCTTCTTCGAGGTAGATGCCGATGTCTCGCTGCGGGTCGATCACCACGGCCCGCCCGGTGGTCGTGTCGCCGATCATGTAGCTGTAGAGCGACAGGCATCCAAGCTCGTACTGGCGGAAGAACACGTTCCTCTCCTCGATGAGGTCAGCCGGCGCGGATGGCTCGGCGGCGGTCCAACTCGTCGCTCATGATCGCCCGCAGGACGTCGATTGCCTCGACGACCCTGGGGTCGCGCAGCGCGTAGATCACCCTGTTGGCCTCGCGCTGAGGCTCGACGAGGCCCCGGTCGCGCAGAAGGCCCAGATGCTGCGAGACGTTCGACGGCGACACCTCCAGGAGCTCCGCGAGCTCACCCACCGCACGGGGTTGCTCGGCCAGCGCGTAGAGGATCATCAGCCGCTTCGGGTCCGACAACGCGCGGCATACCCCTGCAGTCAGCTCCTCCAGCTCCTCCCGTAACCGGGTATCGAACCGTACGGTCACCGGCCCTCCTTCGTCAACCACATCCAAGAAACCTCATCCCCAAAAACCGAAATCCAAGTATATTCGTATCTACGAATATAGGGAACAACCTAGTCCAGGGGCTTGTTCCCTACACATGTCCGAGTTCCCACCCGTGACCGAGAGAGAGGAACACCCGATGCAGTACGGCAAGAGCGTCAGGTTGAAGGTCGCCTTCACAGAGGCGGTGCCCAGGGTCAAGGAGGCATTCGCCGCCCAGGGCTTCGGGACACTCACCGAGATCGACGTGCGCGCAACCCTGCAGGCGAAGCTGGGTGCGGAGATCGAGCCGTACGTGATCCTCGGCGCGTGCAACCCTCAACTCGCCCAGCGGGCCCTGGACGTGACACGCGACATCGGTCTCCTGCTGCCCTGCAACGTCGTGGTCCGCGAGGAGGACGGCGGCGTTGTGGTCCAGGCGCTCGACCCCTCGATCATCGCAACGGTCCCAGGCATCGCCGAGCTCGAACCCATCGCCGCGGAAGCCGCCCGTCGCATCGACGCAGCGCTCGCCACATTGGAGGAAACGCGATGACCAACAAAATCGTGGCCTGCCCGTCCTGCGACGTCCGCAATCGGGTCCCCGGTGCGGCGTCCGGTGTCCCCCGGTGCGCGTCCTGCCACAGCCCGCTTCCTTGGCTGGTGGAGGCCACCGATTCTGACTTCGACGCCGCCAGTCACGCCCCTGTGCCCGTCCTGGTGGACCTGTGGGCGCCGTGGTGCGGACCCTGCCACATGGTCTCCCCGGCCGTCGAGCGTGCCGCGCTGGAACTCGCCGGGCAGCTGAAGGTGGTCAAGGTCGACGTGGACCGAGCCCCGGGTATCTCCACGCGGCTGGGAGTGCAAGGCATCCCGACCCTTCTCGTGCTCGAGGGGGGTGAGGAGGTCGCCCGCCAGGTCGGAGCGGTACCCGAGAACCACCTCCTGGCGTGGATCCGGTCCTTCACCGCGGCTCCCGCGTCCAAGGTCGGGTCCTGACGGCATGCCCGCCACCCGACGCTCCGCCGGTGCCCGGCGGCCATACCTAAGCGCCGTGAACAACCTGGACCCCGAACCCCGCCCTGCCGGCGGCGAAGCGGATGTCGCGCACCACAGCGGCTGGATGCCGCGGCTGGGAGCTTGGGCCGCAACACACCTGAGGGCGGTCCTGCTGATCTGGGCCGTGGTCATCGTGGCGTTCGGTTTCTTCGCCCCGAAGGTTCAGTCCGCGCTCGCCGGCGCCGGCTGGCAGGACTCGACCAGCCAGTCCGTCGCTGCTCGCAACGTCATCCAGCGTGACTTCTCCGGTCTGGGCGCCAGCGCGCTGCAGGTCGTCGTCGTCGACCACCAAAGACCGATCGCCACCGACCCGGCCGCCCGGGCGGTCGTCGCCCATGTGACGGCCTTGTTGCGCGGCGATTCACGGATCTCCACGGTCGTCGCCCCCCAGCCGGGACTGTCTCTGTCGGCTGACGGGCGCACCGGGATCATCACCGCCGGGGCTGCCGCCGACACCAACGCGATGGTCAAGGCGGCCGAGCAACTCGCCGGGCCCGTCACCCGGGCGGGGAACGCATCGGTCAGCGCGACGTTGACCGGCGACAGCGCCCTGTGGGCAAACTTCAACACCGCCAACCACTCGGCCATGATGCGCTCGGAGTTGCTGTCCTGGCCGGTCACCTTGGCCATCCTGGCCGTGGCATTCGGCAGCCTTGTCGCCGCCGGCCTCCCCCTCATGCTCACCATGGCCGGGCTGCTCGTCGCCGCCGGGGCCCTGGTCCTCGCCGACAAGGTGGCACCGGTCTCCATCTGGGCGTTGAACTTCGCCTTGATGTTCGCCCTCGCCTTGGGCATCGACTACGCCCTGTTCGTGGTGGTCCGCTTCCGATCCGCCCTGCATCGACGCGGCGCCGTCCCAGGGGACCGCTCGGCCACGGTCGAATCGATCGCCGAGACGATGGCCACCGCCGGCAAGGCCGTTGCCTTCTCCGCTCTGACGGTACTGGCCTCACTGGCGGCGATACTGCTGGTACCCAGCCCCGCCTTCCGTTCCATGGCCCTGGGCATCATGGTGGCCGTGGTGGCCGTGCTGGCCGCGACCTTGACCCTCCTACCGGCGGTCCTG
>Ga0307372_10008070_pt1 | contig 14886 bp, 21 predicted proteins | sample OX1MG_FD_202533 | JGI IMG/M metagenome (GOLD analysis project Ga0307372, IMG submission 202533) | Soil microbial communities from Risofladan, Vaasa, Finland - OX-1 | ecosystem: Environmental > Terrestrial > Soil > Coastal area > Acid sulfate soil | place: Finland: Risofladan, Vaasa | collected... | reverse complement strand
CCAGCATGTACGCCGACTACATCGTTCCGGATGGCAGTTTCCTGGAACGCTGGAGCCACGCCGACACGATGCCGACAACCTTGACGAGAGGCACCGGTATTCGCTGGCCGGTCATCGAGCTGACCGAGAAGACGCCCGACGGCCGGCATATGTGCTTGGAAGAATTTATGATCGATATCGCCAAGCGCGTCGGCATGGCCGGTTACGGCGAGAACAGCATCCCCGATGCCAGCGGGCGGATGTGGCCGCTCAATCGCAAGGAAGACTGGTATCTGAAGGCCACCGCGAACGTCGCCTTCGTGCCGGGCGGCGTCGGCGATCAAGTGCCCGACGTGACCCAAGAGGAAATGCAGGTCAACGATCTCCAAGGCTACCACGACGCGTTCACGGCTGCGCTGAAGGCTGAGGAATGGCCCAAGGTGCTGTCAATCTTGGCCAGGGGCGGCCGCATAGAGTCGAGCCGCAATGCCCGTCAGGGCGACAAGCTCACCCACCGCTTCACCAAGACGCTCCACTTCTATGCCGAGGAGGTCGCGCTGACCCGCAACAGCATGACCGGCGAGTATTTCCTCGGCACCACCACCTGGGTCGAGCCGACCACCGCGCTCGGAAAATCGCTGGACGCGCTCGACGATCCGAAGGATTGGCCGCTCACCATCATCACGTTCAAAGGAGCCCTGCAGAGTCATTCGCGACTCGCCTCGAACTACGTGCTGCGTCAGATCGATCCGGAAAACGGCATCCAGGTGGCCGTTGAGGATGCCCGGCGCCTGGGTATCAGCGACGGCGAAAAGGTCTGGGTGGTGACGCCACACGGCAAGCGCAAGGGCACCGCGCGCGTCGTCCAAGGCATTCGGCCCGGCGTGATCACCTTCAATGTGGGCTACGGTCACTGGGGCTACGGCGCCACCAACTATCAGCTCGGCGGCAAGCGTATCGCGGGCGATCGCGTGCGCCGAACCGGTATTCATCTCAACCCGATCATGCGGCGCGATCCGGCTGTCGAGCAGATGTCGCTCATGGACTTGGTCGGCGGCAGCGTCGTGTTCTTCAACACCCGCGCCCGACTGGAAAAAGACAGTGCCCATGCGTGAGCCAGCGCTGCCGCAGATGCTCGCCGCGTCGGCCGCTTTGCTGTTGCGTCCGCCCGACGCACCAGCGCTAGTGGCTCTTGCCGAGAGCAGCGGGATCAATCTCGATGCGGCGCAAGCCAAGCAGGATTTTTACGACGTGCTGTGCGTGCCGCAATCCGGCCGTTACATCCCGCCCTATGCTCACGTGCTTGCTCAGGGCAGGGAACGGGACGACTGGTGGCATTTCCCACCGCCGCGTTTCGACGGCGGCGATGCCTTGGCGCCGTGGTATGACGCGGTCGGTTTCGATCCGACGCGGCTCGACGCCGATCCGATGCTCAAAGGACCGCATCGACCGCTGGACAATGCCGGCTTCATGCTTGCCTACCTGGCGGGCCTGGTCGCCAGCCGCGAGAGCGGCAAGACCGACAAGGAAGCTGCCGACGCCATCATCGCCGGTTTCTTGACCGAGCATGTCGGGGCGTGGCTCGATCGCTTCTGCAATCTTCTCGGTGGCAGCGGAAGCCCGTATCTGGAAGCGGTCGCGAGCGCCGTGCTCGAAGCCGTTGTGATGGCGCGCGCGGACTTTCCGGCGCCGGTCGTCGCGACAACGTCCGCGGAATTCTCCTATGCACGATCAGAGGTGATATCGCCATGAACATCAAAACTAAAGACGCGTTGCCCGGCTTCGCCCGCCGCGTCTCGGAAACGAAGCCGGAATTGTGGAAGGCTTACGAGAAGCTCGGCGAGGCCTGTGCCCAGGCCGGCCCGCTCACCGGCACGGTGCTTCATTGCGTCAAGCTGGCGCTTGCCATCGGCGGCGGCAGCGAAGGTGCCGTTCACAGCCATGTGCGGCGCGCGCGCGCCGCCGGGGTCGCGCCGGACGCGATCCGCCACGTCGCCTACCTCGCCGTCACGACGCTCGGCTTTCCACGCGCCGTCGCCGCCTTGACGTGGATCGAAGATGTGCTCTCAGCGCCGGGCGATCACTGACCGGGCGACCGCGATTGCAGGCGGCTTTCGCCTCAGCCGCCGTCGCTGGCTGCAAGGCTGCGCCGGCGGCGTTCTGCTTGGAATGATCGGATCGGTCGCCGCGCATGCCGAGGGCAAACTCCCAAAAGCCGCCGTCTCCTATCAGGACCATCCGAACGGCAGCAAGCGGTGCTCGACCTGCTCCCATTACATCCCCGCTGCCAAGGCAGGCGAAGCGGGACGCTGTGAGATCGTGGCCGGGCCGGTTGGCCCGCTGGGCTATTGTATCGTCTGGGCCGACGCCAACCCCAAAGGCTGCACCTAAAGGCTGCTGAGCCGAACCCGACGAACACGTCAATCCGCCGCCGGCCGACCGCGCTCATTTCTTCGCGCCGGTCTGGTTCAGGAACATCTCCTGCCACTGCTTGAAACCTTCGAGGCCAGCGGGGAACCACGTCTTCATGAGCTCCGCCGGGTCCATCGCGCGGATGTTCGCGGTCATGCGGTCCTGCATCTCTTTCAGCAGGACGTCCTGCATCGGCCCGAGATTGGGCAGGCCGAAGAACGCGCGCGCCTCCTCCGGCGTGCAATCGATGTTGACGGTGATCTTCATCGGCGCTGCTCCCGACAAATAAATAAGGCGTGGATGCCCGGAACAAGTCCGGGCATGACGAACGAGGAATGCGCGGTCAGCCAACGCCGAAGCGCAAAGCTGTCACCCCTCACCCTTCCCTCTCCCCGTAAGAACGGGGCGAGGGTTTCATTGAGCGTGGATGCCCGGAACAAGTCCGGGCATGACGCCGCGATCGCGGCGTCACTTGCCGAGCTTCTTGCTCTGCGTCGCCAGCGAGTGCTCCTTGCGGTGCCTCATCTCGTCGGCCGAGAGCTTGCGCAGCAGCGCCGGATCCTTGAGCCGCGTGTCCTGGCCCTTCACCGGATTCTCGACCGCCTCCTCGAGCGAGTGCGCCCATTTCCATTCCGCGGATGGCCGCGCCTTCTGGCCCGGCGCGAGCTGATCGAGGCCCCAGAAGATCTCGAGCCGGTGATTGTCGGGATCGCGGAACTCGACCGCGATCTGGACGCCGGCGCGGCGGCGGCCGTCGAAGTCGACCGGCACCTTGTGCTTTTCCAGATGCGCGCGCGCCGCCACCACCTCGTCGAGCGTCGCGACCTCGAAGGCGATGTGATTGAGTTCGTAATTGTCGTTGCGCTTGCTCTTGTCCATCGAGCCGACCAGCGCGATCGTGTGGTGATCGGGGCCGCAGCGCAGGAACGCCATGCCGCCGGGCGCCATATCGGAGGGATAGATGTCGGAGACCTCGAAGCCCATGATCTCGGTATAGAACTTGAGCGAGCGCTCGAGATCGGCGCAGTTGATGACGATGTGGCCGAGCTTGCCGATCTTGAACGGCAATTCCCGCGGCTTGACGTAGTGCCGCTTCAGTTCCTCGACCTTGGCCTGATCGATCGCCATGGGGTGCCTCGATAATTCCGCCTGCAGGCGCGGACTCTAGCGCCGGCGGCAGCCGAAGTCAGCAGGCGACCGCGCGTCGCTTGCCCCCGGATCAAGTCCGGGGCAGGCTCTGGACCCCGGCTTGCGCCGGGGTGACGGACGGCGGCGTGCGGCGCTCACAACGTGCGGTACATCACCAGGGCATCGACGAAGCCGAGGCGTGGATGCTGGAACGCGCCGGGCAGCCGGCCAACAACGGCGAAGCCGCAACGCTCCCACAGCCGGATGGCGCGCGCGTTGGTGGCGACGACGAGATTGAACTGCATGGCGCGGAAGCCGCGCGTCCGGGCGACGTCGAGCGAGTGCGCGCACATCGCGGCAGCGACGCCGCGGCCGGTCGCCTCGGCGGCGGTGACATAGCCGCAATTCGCGACATGCGCGCCGCCGCCGCGCTGGTTCGCATGCAGATAATAGGTGCCGACGACCGCGCCGTTATCCTCGGCGACGAAGACCGCGTGGCCGGGCGCGCGCCAATAGCGCAACGCGTCGTCGCGGCTCCAGTCCGACGGCAAGGCATAGGTCTCGCCGGCACGGATGACCGGGCCGATGATGCGCCAGATCGCGTCGTCGTCCTGCGCCGTGGCCGGTCGGATTTGCATGGCACGAGTGTGGCGGCCGATGCGTCGCTTGAAAAGGCCGCCGGCAGGTCAGGACCGCGCGCGTCTCGACCGCCCCTGCTCGAGCGCCTTCAGCGTCGCCTGTTCGTCGGCGAGCATCTTCTCGATGGCGAGCCGCTCCTCGTCGTCGAGCGCGCCCTGGAGCTGCTGCTTGTAGCGCGCGATGTTCATCCGGGCGATCCAGCGATCCATTGCACCTTCCAGCTCGCGTCAGCCGCCGCCGGCTGCCCATTGATTGATCACTTGCGCCGTGCCGTGTTGCGAATCTATCTTAATACGGCAGTACGGTAGAGTACAGTTCCCCTCCCCGCCCTGATGGCAATGCGCCGGCGGGATCGATCGATGGTCGGGGCCATGTCCAAGCTCGATCAACATGGCGCCAACCGTCTGATCGCCGCCATGCCGGCGCGCGATCTGGCGCAACTGGCGCCGCATCTGGAGATCGTGCCGCTGCGGCCGCGCACCGTCCTGGCCGAGCCCGGCGGCAAGCTGCGCTACGCGTATTTTCCGCACAGCGGCGTCATTTGCCTGATGGTGGCGCTGCGCAAGGGCATCACCGAAACCGCGACCATCGGACCCGAAGGCTTCGTCGGCTTCAGCGCGCTGCTCGGCAGCAAGGTCGTCAGCCAGCGCTTCCTGGTGCAGGTGGCCGGCACGGCGTCGCGGCTGCCCATCGACGCGCTGCTGCCGGCGGTGCGCCGCAGCCCGGCGCTCCAGTCGCTGCTGCTCGGCTATGTGCGGTTCTTCATCGTCCAGGCGCTGCAGGCGGTCGCCTGCAACGGCCTGCACAATGTGCGCCAGCGTTGCGCGCGCTGGCTGCTGATGGCGCACGATCGCGCCCGCGCCAACAGCTTCGCGCTGCCGCACCAGTTCCTTGCAGAAATGCTCGGCATCCAGCGGCCGAGCGTCACGCTGGTGGCGCGCGCGCTGCAAGACGCCGGCCTCATCCGCTACCGTCGCGGCATGATCACCATCGTCGACCGCAAGGGCCTCGAGCGGACGGCGTGCGAATGCTATGGCATCGTGCGCAAGGCGTACGGGGAAATCGTGGCGCGGCCGACGCGGAAGCGGCGGCGCATGGCTATGTAATAAACCTTACCTAGTGTTATGATCGACATTGCGGCCGGTCGACGCGGCGCGCAGGCGCACGCCGCGACGGCCACCGGCGCATGGTGGGAACGTAATGCAGATGGCCGACAACGTCGCCACGTTGATCGCGCCGGGCGCCGACTTGCCGCCATGCGACAAGCGGATCAGCGAGCTTTATGGCTACTGGCGATCGATCCGGCCGGCACCCGACCGGCTGCCAGGCCGGCAGCACTTCCAGCCGACCGACATTCCCCACCTGCTACAGTGGATCTGGCTGGTCGACGTGCAGCGCACGCCGCTGCGCTTCAAATATCGGCTGGTCGGCGCGGCGCATGTCGATGCGGCGGGCTCAAACCCGACCGGACGCTGGTACGACGAGGCGCATCCGCGGTTCCGGCAGTCGACCGCCTATCCGCATTTCGTCGCCGCGGCCGAGCGCGCGCAGGTCGCGTTCTATCGCGGGCCGCCGGTCTACGTCATCGATCTGCAATTCAAGACGATCGAGCGGCTGATCCTGCCCATGGCGCAGGACGGCGGCACGGTCGACATGCTGCTCGGCATCACCGTGCTCGACCCGACGGTGTAGCGGCCGGCCAATCGAGGCCGGACTACAATCCGTAAAACGCCTGGAGCGCGCCGAGCGCGGCGACGAGAATTCCCGACGCGTTGTCGGCGGTGATCGCGCGGCCGCCCCAGCCGGCGCGCAGGCGCCATTCGCGCAGCGTCCAGCCGCAACCGACGATATGCCAGACGCAGGCGCCGGCCGGCGATGCCGGACCGCCCAGCACCTTGAGCGCGGCCCAGACCCTGCGCCGCGCCTCTTCCGTTCGCGCCGACACCGGCAGCGCGCGCACGGCTTGCGGTACGCGACGGAGATCCGGCGCGCCGAGCGGATCGAGCTGCGCCAGCATGAAGAGCGCGTGGAAATCGTCGCCGGCCTGGCGCATCTCGGCCGAGATCGTGCCCAACCGTTGCATGCGCGCGAGGGTGTCCTCGGCGCGATAGGGCCGCGACGGCCGGCCCTGCTCGTCCGCTATCGCGCGCGGCACGAGCGCAAGATCGCCCTTGGTCCAGCGCTCCGGCGTAGGCGCGAGCGCCTCGGCCCGCGGCGGCCGATTTTTCGATCGGGTCATGTTGCCTCCGTCATTCGTCTGAGGAAATTCCGGCCGGCGGCAGGTCGAGGCCGGCGAGACGCTCGGCATCGCTTTCGTCAAGCGGCTCGGGTGGCCCCGGCGCCGCGAGCCAGCCGAACTCCGGCGGCGGCATGGACAGGGCATCGCCGGCGCGCAGCTGCGCATTCGCCAGCGCGGCGAAATCCGGGCTCGCCGGACCCACCGCACAGAGCGCGCGGTGCCAGGCGCAATAGGAGCCGCCGGCCAGCGCCGGTCGATCGCAGAACGGCGCCGCGCCCGGCGCCACGACATAGCCGCACAGACCCGCGCGGTGCAGCGCCGCCGGTTCTCCGGTGACAGCCGGCGCGGCAGGCGCTACTGTCGTACTTGTTTTGTTCTCATCCTCGAGCGTGCAACCGTGACGCCGGATCGGCTCCCGCATCGGCCTGTCTCCATCGGAAAAGCGCAGCCGCTGCGCACTGTGGCGGCCGTCCGGATCTCTTGTACGCTTGCACCGGCGCAGTGTCAACGCAAAATGCGTATAGCGGCGGACGGCGCGAGCGTACAGACTTGGCGGATGCCTGCAATCTCCGCCGCCTCGCGCAAACTGAAGCAGCTTCGCCAGCGCGCCGGCTTGTCGATCCGCCAGGTGGCGCAAGCGCTGGGCATGGAGTACGGCAGCTCGTATCAACACTACGAAGACCGCTTCAAGAAGCCGCTGCTGCCCTTGGAGCTGGTGCTCAAGCTGGTGCCGATCTTCGCGCCGGCGGGCATCGAGGCGGCCGAGCTCTATGCCCTCGCCGGCGTCGATGCCACCGGCGAGCGGCCGACGAGCGGCGGCGCCAAAAGCGAGGCCAGCGGCCGGATTCTGCGCATTGCCGAGCTCGATGTGCGCGCCGCCGCGGGCGATGGCCTGGTCGGCGACGGCGTGAAGATCGTCGAAGAGTGGGCGCTGCCGAGCGGCATGGTGCGGCAATATTCGACCGCGCCGGCGACCGACCTGCGCATCATCACGGTAATGGGCGACAGCATGGAGCCGACGCTACAGCCGGGGCAACGCGTGCTGGTCGATACCGGCGACCGCAATCCCAGCCCGCCCGGCGTGTTCGTGGTGTGGGACGGACTCGGCCTCGTCGTGAAACGCTGCCAAGTGGTGCCGCACAGCGAGCCGCCGCGCGTGCGCATCACCTCGGACAACGCCAAGTACGACCCCTACGAGCGTACGCTGTCCGAGGCCTATATCCAGGGCCGCGTGATCGGCCAGTGGCGCTGGCTGTAGCCGCGAACGCAGGCGCGCGCTAGGCCTTAACGTATCTGGCGTACCCCCTTACACCGGAGGGCACCCAAGAACACGGGCGCTCGAAGACGATGGTGCGACGGCGATGCAAGGCGCAGCTCGGTTCAGCGGATGGCTTGCCATATCATGTTCAACCATCGCGTAGCGCCGCGGAATCGCGGGAAATCGGCGGCTCCGAAATCGCCTTCTGTTCGACGCCGCTCACGACGCTGGGCGGCGCGGTCGTTCCGCCCCGCCCCATCATGCACATGCCGAGCGCGCACATGACCGCGCAGGGCGCGAGCGAGAGGATGATCGGCGCCAGACCGGCGGCGACCACCCAGTTCCAGCCCAGCGCGAGGCCGGCCGCAACGACGGCGATGCCGCCGATCAACAGGGCGCGCGGGCTGGCAAGCCAGGAACGAGTTCGCTCCCGGGCGCTTGACACCGCCGGGGCGCGCGCAATTTGCGGTACAAGGCTATCGCGGGTTTGCATGCGAACCTCCTTTGTCATCCGATTTTGCTGAACACCGGAAAAGTTTCCAGAAGCCAATAGGAAAGGGTCGTGAGTTCGCCAGTGATGACGGCAATGCCCATCGCCACCACCACGGCGCCGGCGCCGATTTCGAGCATCCGTCCGATCCGGCCGAGCGCTTTCAGGCGACCGACGAGCCGGTGCGTGAACACGGCGGCGCCCAAGAACGGAATCGCGAGGCCGAGCGAATAAGCCGCGAGCAGGACGAGTCCCTGGGTCACCGTCGCCGAAACCGCGCTCATCGTCAGGATCGTGCCGAGCACCGGCCCGATGCATGGCGTCCAGCCAAAGGCGAAGGCGAGACCGAGAACATAGGCGGCGAGCGGCCGACCGCCCGGCAATTTGGCGTGGAAGCGAATGTCGCGCATGAAGAATATCGGCCGCGGCAGGCCCACCATCAGCAGGCCGAACAGGATCACGACCGCGCCGGCGACGAGATTCGCTTCGTACCGGTAGGACAGCAGCCATTGGCCCAGGGCCGTCGCGCTCGCGCCGAGGATGACGAACACGGTCGTGAACCCCAAGACGAAAAATCCGCCGAGCCGGAGCGCCGCAAGCCGAGCCGGCAGGCCCGATGCGAGCTGGTCGAGCGACTGGCCGGCGACATACGAGACGTAGCCCGGCACGAGCGGCAGGACGCAAGGCGTGAGAAACGAGATCATGCCGGCCGAAAAGCTGGTCAGCAGAGCAATGGTGGAGAGCCCGGTCATCACGGCCCGCCTCCCAAGTCCGCTTTGGCGCCCCCGGCACTGGTGGCCGCCGTAACGGTGCGGCGGATCAGCGCCACGGTTTCGGGACTGTCCCATTCCGCGGCGCCGATCTTGCGGCCCAGCTCGTAGCCGCGACCGTCGATCAGCAGCGTCGTCGGGAGACCGACGACACCGAGCCTGCTGGCATCCTTGCCCGATCGGTCCACATAGATACCGAGCGCCTTTATTCCCTCTTCGCGATAGAACTTCTCGATCACGGCGCGACCCTGACGGTCAATCGAAAGCGGCAGAACCTGGAAGCCGGAGCCGCCCATTTTCTGCTCGAGACGGTCGAGCGTCGGCATCTCCTTGCGACAGGGAACGCACCACGTCGCCCAGATGTTGAGCAGGACGACACGGCCGCCGAAATCGGCGAGCGTCATCGGCCTGCCGTCGCCGTCGACAAAATCGACGAGGGGAACCGGGCGCGGGGTTTTCCGCAACGTGAGCGAACCACCAGTGCCGACGATTTCGGGCGTGGCCGGAGACGGAGCCGGCCTGATCGCCGCCGGCTGCTGGTTTGCGCGCCACAGGAAGAACCCGCCGATCGCCGCCGCGGCCACGACGGCGACAATAATTCCAGCGGGAGTTCGCCGGTCTCGCATCGGCCCGCTATTCCGTCGCGTAAACCGTCGCCGGGCCGGCGCCGAAGGCGTAAATCTGGAACGGGCCGGTCTTCGTGCCGTACATGCCGGGGGCGCCCGCCGGCATGCCGGGTAGGGTGATGCCCTTGATCACGGGCTTCTCGGCAAGTAGCCGCTTCACCACGTCGACCGGGACGTGACCCTCGACGATGTAGCCTTCGACCTTCGCCAGGTGGCAGCCCTGTAGCGTATCAGCAAGGCCGAGTTGCCGGTTCATCAGCGGCAGGTCGTGCGTTCCCACCACCGTCACCGCGAAGCCGTTTTTGCGCAGATAGTTGGCGTAACTCTCGCAACAACCGCATTGCGGGTCTTTGTAGAGCGTGACCGGGATCGGGGCCGAGCCGGCCCAGGCCGGTACGGGGACCACGGTCGCGGCCAAGCCAAATCCCAATTTCAACGCATCTCGACGGTTCATGATGGTCCTCTTCGGTTGGTGGTTACGAATCATCCTTGCGGTCTCCTCAGCGCGCGAATCGTGATAATGGCGGACGTCAAGCCCACGGGAAGCGCCGCCAACAGGATAACGAACCAGAGGGGCGGCATACCGCCGCCCGCCGCGCCGGAAGTTTCCGCGCCGGTGGCGGGCGGCGCCGCGTCGTCGTCATCGACCGTGCCGGGACGCTCGTTGGTCAGCGCATTGACGAACATGATGAGGTCGACGGGGTCGAACTTCAGCCCATGAAATCGCGCGCGCAGATGTCCGGCCTGGTCGATGACATGCGTGACGACGCCGTGCATCTGGTCGCCGTCCTTCGTGGCCACGAATTTCAGGCCGTAGGCGGCAGCGGTGTCGATGCCGGCGCGCGGAGAACCGGGTCCGCCGTAGAGGAACAGCCAGTTGACCGGGTCGAAGCCATGTTGGACGCCGTAGCCGCGCATGATCGCCGCGGTCGGCTTCGCATCCTCGGTGTCGGTGGCGATCGAGACGAATTCGACTAGATCGCGCATCGGCGTGAGATTGATCTGCCGCTGAATCGAGGACAGGAGGTTGCTTTGCAGTGGGCATTCCTCCTTGCACCGCGCATAGATGAAGTTGAGGACGACGACCTTGCCCCGCAAATCGCCAAGACCGACTTTGCGTCCATCGGCGGTCTCGAGCGCGAAGGCGGGCGCGACGCGATCCACGGGCTGGAAGAACATATCGCGCTTGTAGAGCTCCGCCTCGAGTTCCTTGACGCCGTGCGCCGCCGCCGGCAGCGTGCCCAGCAGAAGGAACGCCGCCGCGACGACGACGCGTCGGACCCGAATCATGGCCGGCGCCGGTCCCGCCGCAGGCCGCACTGCCGGCACCCTTGCGGCTGAGCCGGCGGCCGTCGAGCAATTAATTCCATCGCTCTCCTAGTCGTGCCGTTCGGGCGTCTTAGGCGGCGTCGCTTGCTGCCATTGCCGGTTCGGCGCCGCGCCATGGTTCGTCATCATGCTGGTCATCGTGGCGTTGCAGTTTTGGGCCATCTGACTCGTCTGCCCCATCATGTTCATCATGCCCATCATGGTCCCGGCGCCCGGACCCATCATCGCGCTGCTGCCCATCATGGTTTTCGAGCCTTGGCCGGTCATCGGCATGCCGCCGGAATTCGCGCGGGCATGAAGCGCGGGTGCTGCGAGGAGCGCGATTGCCGCCGTTGCTCCGAGAAACGTCTTGAGGTGTTTGTGCATGGCCGTCTCCTTTCAGGTTTCAGGTTGCGTTACGTCCGGTCCAGTTCCAGGTGCCGTTCTCGCCGCCATGATCATTTTGGCGCGTCACACCGGTGCTTGATGAAGCCACTGATTTCGTCCGGCGCGGCGAAGATGACCGAGGCGCGGTCGCCCATCATGCCGGCCGGCATGATGACGGCCGTCCCGGCCGCAGGTCCGAGAGCGCTCGAATCGGTCTTGAAGCGGAGATTAGGTTCCCAGAAGGCCGCGGTCTTGCCGCCCGCCGTCGTCACGAAATAGCTGTCGCGGCAGATGCGGATCGAACGGACTTGGCGGTCCGCACCCAATTTCTTGAGGTCGGTGAAATGGGGAGCCATGCCACTCATCATCCCGCCGCCTTGGCTCGCCGCGGCCGGCGTCTGTCCGCCGCTTGCCGCCTTCAGGAAGGCGATCAGGTCGACGCGCTGCTTTGCGTTCGGAATGCCGGCGAAGGGCATGCGGCTGCGCGGGATGAAGCCCGCCGGCGACGCGAGCCAAGCGTCGAGCGTCTTCGCGTTCCAGACGACGCCGGATGCCTCGAGCGCGGGCGAGTAGCGATCGAAGCTCGCGAGACTGCCGGCCTTTCGCCCCCAGATGCCGGCAAGGCTCGGGCCCGTCATGTTCCGGTCGGCGATCAGGGAGTGGCACGCGGCGCAATCGCGGAAGAGCGCGGCGCCGCGGCTGGCGTCGCCCGACGGCTCGGCCGCGCGAGCGCCGACAACCACAGTCAACATGACCGCAAGCGCGAGTGAATTGGTTTTCACGATCGGGGACCTCATGTCACCCGGATGACGGCCATCATGCCGCCGTCTTGGTGATCCAAGATGTGACAGTGGAACATCCAGTCGCCCGGGTTGTCGGCGACGACGGCGATCTCGGCGTGTTCGCGCGGCGGGATCAGCACGGTGTCGCGCCACGCGCGATATTTGGTCGGCCGGCCGTTGCGTGCGATGACGCGGAAAGAATGGCCGTGCAAGTGGATCGGGTGGTACCAGGCGGTCCGGTTGTCGATCGCCAGCACGTAGGATTTGCCGCGCGTCAACGTCAGGACCGGCTTCATGTGCCGCATGTCGTCGTTGACGATGGCAGCGCCGTTGATCGCCCACATCGCGTGGCCGCCGCCCATCATGCCCATCCCCATGCCGCTCGTGCCGCCGCCGCCCATCATGCCGCCCGTGAGCGTGACGAGATGGCGCTGCGCGCGCGCGAGATCGGGTTCCGGCTGGGTGTTCCGCGCCAGCTTCGCCGGCATCGCCAGCGGCTTGGCCCGGAGCGGCGGCGTACCGGCATAGGCGAGATCGACCAGCGGGTAGGCCATCTGCCGATAGAAGGTGTCGACGACGGTCAATTTGCTTCCAGGCTTGCCGGTCATGTCGAGGACGAGATCGATCCGCTGAGCCGGCGCGAGAATGATGCGGCCGCCATCCGGCGGATGCGGTGCGATCGGCTGGCCGTCGAGCGCGACGACGATCGGACGGTGGTGCGTGAACTCGAGCCCGAAGATGCGCGCGGCGGCGGCGTTGATCAGGCGCAGCCGAATGCGCTCGCCGCTGCGCACCGCGAAGTCCGTCGGCACGCGGCCGTTGATCGTGACCGTGTTGCCGATCCGGCCGGCCATGCTCATTTCCATCGGGTTGTCGAAGCCGCCGGCGACGCTGGCGTCGGGCAGCAGGCGGAAATCGCCCAGGACCCACACGACCTCGCGATCGACCGGCAGCGGCACGGACTCTTCGATGACGAAGGCGCCCATCATGCCGCGGCCGATCTGTTCGCTGCTGTGGTCGTGCGGGTGGTACCAATAGGTGCCGGCGTCCGGCACGGTGAATTCGTAGGTGAAGCTCCGGCCGGGCTCGATCGGCGGCTGGGTGACATAGGGGACGCCGTCCATGGCGTTCGGCACGCGGATGCCGTGCCAGTGGATCGTCGTGTCCTGGATGAGACGGTCGTGGCAGACGATCCGGATGCGCTCGCCCTGGCGCAAGCGTATCTCCGGGCCGGGAACCTGGCCGTCGTAGCACCACACGTCCGTCTCCGGATAAGGCGCGCCGGCCAGCGCGACGCGGCCGGGTGCCGGCGTCAGCCGTACGTCCTTGTCGGCCGAAGCGGCGCGCAGAACGCGCGGCAACGCCGCGACCAGGCCGCCGGCGCCCGCCGCCAAGAGGAGAGATCGACGTCGAATCGAAATTCCGTGCATTCGCACCACCACCGTTCCGGCCTTCGGCCCGGGCGACGTGCTTTGCCCGCTGCGAAAGCCCTCGCCGCGCCAGAGGCGCCGCGATCTAAAGGATCAGGAAAGCATCCGCGCGAGCGCGGACGCAGTCTCAGATGGAGGTGAGAGAGCGCGGCGGGTGGGGCTCGGGCCGAACCGCGATTCCGTGCGGAAAGGTACCGGGCGGCAGAGCGAAAACGACTGATTTCGCGCGTTCAACGCGGGCCGCTTGCGCTGGAACGGCGACCATGCCCCAGCAGATTCCCACGGCACAATTCGGCACCATGCCAGTGGTGTTAGCTTGATCGCAGGCGGGACACCGGGATATCCCCCCTGCGCCCTTGATCATCATCGCCATCGTCGGCTTGGCCGTGGCGGCGGCGTATCGGTCGGCCACGACCGTCGCTGCAAATGCTTGGCCGGCTAAGCTCAGGCCGAAGGCCACGAGCAGCAGGATCGCGCGCAAACGAGCGAATCGTGAACCGGCCATGCCCCGCATAGATAGCATTCGGTGACGGCATTTCCTAGGGCGGTCGGCTCCCCGCTCCTGCGGTGCGATGCCACGCCGCTCACCGGATCGTGATGAAAGGCCGAATGACGAGCGTCCGGCACGTTTTCAAAGCCGACGATCTACGGTTAGTCCATATTAGTATTGGGTCAGAGAGGTTTCATCAGTTGCACAACGGCATATGCATCCGGCTCTGTACCGCCTTCGTTGCGGTTTTGCTCGTCGGCCTCGGCGCGGCGCCGCTCTCGATTTTTGCCGCGGGGGCGAGCGACGCCGCGTCGGATGCGAGCGCGAGTTCTGTGCCATCCGAAACGGCGAACCGCGTTCACGTCGTCGATGTGTGGCGCGACGACGCAAAAGGTACGCTGGCCGTCACGCTCCGCATCGATTCCGGATTCCATATCAATGCCAATCCGGCATCTGACAAATACCTCATTCCGACCTCATTGAATGTCGTCGGCGCCCAACCCGTGCGCGTCGCCTATCCGCCGCCGGCGTACTTCAAGCCCAAATTCGCGGATGACCGGATCGCGGTCTATGAAGGCACGGTCGTGATCACCGCCGTTTTCGCCCGCGGCGCGCTCGGGCACTTGGCGCTTTTCGGCACGACCGTCACGGCCCAGGCTTGCACCGATGCCATTTGCTTTCCGCCCGCCGATCTGCCGCTTCGAATTCCGAAACCGGCTGGCGATTGAAAACCGGTCCCGGCTCATAACCGCGCGGTAGCCAACGTATCCAGGGTGCAAAGCGCGCGACGCTGCTAAACCTGCCGTAGCGCCTGGTCGAGATCCTCGATCAGGTCGGCCTCGTCCTCGATGCCGGCCGAGACGCGGATCAGCCCGTCGGAGATGCCGAGCGCGGCGCGCTCCGCCGGCGGCACGCGCTGATGCGTCGTCGTCGCCGGATGGGTGGTGA
>Ga0307372_10008069_pt1 | contig 14888 bp, 13 predicted proteins | sample OX1MG_FD_202533 | JGI IMG/M metagenome (GOLD analysis project Ga0307372, IMG submission 202533) | Soil microbial communities from Risofladan, Vaasa, Finland - OX-1 | ecosystem: Environmental > Terrestrial > Soil > Coastal area > Acid sulfate soil | place: Finland: Risofladan, Vaasa | collected... | reverse complement strand
GCCGCCACCGCGACGCTGCAGCGATCGCTGATCGCCATTGCGGGCGGCCTCGTGGTGGCCCCCGAGGACGCCCCGTCACCGGCGGCCACCATGGCTTCGGTGCGCGGCGACCACCCGGTGCCGGGCCGGCACTCGTTCGCCGCGGCAGCACGCCTGGCCGAGACCGCCGCCGGAATGAAGAGCAACGATATCGCCCTCGTGCTCATTTCGGGAGGCGCGTCGAGTCTCATCGGCGCTCCGCTGAGCGGCATGAGCGAGGCCGATTTCGCTCACCTGTACGAACTGGTGCTCAACAGCGGGCTCGACGTCCGCCAGATGAACGCCGTGCGCAAGCGGTTCTCACGCTGGGGCAGTGGCCGCCTGGCGCTGGCGCTGGCGCCGGCCACGATCCACTGCCTGGCCATTTCCGACGTCATCGGGGACGACATCTCGTCCATCGGCTCCGGTCCGTGCGTGGCGGACCCGTATACCGTAGCGGACGTGCTCGAGATCTTGCGGCACGCAAAGCTGTTGCAGCGCCTGGCACCGTCATTTCGCGAGCATCTCGCGGGAACGCAGCGCGGCGTCATCCCCGAAACGCCCAAGCAGACGCACCCCGCGTTTGCGCACGTGACGGCACGCGTGATCGTGAACAACCGCTCGGCGCTGGAAGCGGCCCGGGCCAAAGCCGTCGAGTTGGGAATCGCCCAGGTCACCGTGGCGGATGCGACGCTCGCTGGCAACGCCGCCGACGCGGGCGCGGCGATGGCGCGGGCCCTCATCGAGCGGCGCGCGCAGGCGGGTGGGCGCGCCTCGGTACTCATTTGCGGTGGGGAGACGACGGTCTCCATTCCGCACCCCTCGCTGACCCCCGGATTGCGGGCGCGGAGTGAGTCGGGGGCCATGCCGCCGGAGCCGCAACCCCAGGGTGGGCGCTGCCAGGAACTGGCGCTCTCCGCTGCGCGGGTGCTCGGCGAGGCCGGGGAGGCCGCGCGCGGCATCACGCTGCTCGCCGCGGGCACCGACGGCCGCGACGGCCCCACCGACGCAGCGGGCGCCTGGGTGGACGCGCACACCTGGGATGCGATTCGCGATGCGGGGCGCGATCCCGGCGCCGCGCTCGCCGCCCACGAATCGTACGCGGCGCTGGCCGTGGCCGGCGCCCTCTTGCACACCGGCCCCACCGGCACGAACGTGGCCGACGTCGTGATCGGTTCGATTGCCGCAGGCGCGTAACGTCGCACGCCGGCGCCTCGCTCCCCGCACTCCACACGCGTGACACGGCGCGCCTGCCTCATTGTGAATCCGGTTGCCGGCCGGGGCCGCGGCGCGCGCCTCCTGCCGCACGTGGCCCAGGCGTTCGCCGCCCGGGGGATCACCGACATCCGGCCCACCGTGGCGCCGGGTGACGAGGTACGGCAGGTACGGGCGGCGCTGGATGATGGATGCGACACGATCGCCGTGTTGGGCGGCGACGGCACGTGGAGCAAGGCGGCCGCCGAGTTGGTGCGTCATGGATGCCCGGCGCGGCTGGCGCTCATCTCCGCGGGCACCGGCAACGACTTCGTGAAGAATCTTCCCGAGCCGTCGGGCGCCATCGAGGCGATGGCGCGTCTCGTGGCTGGCGACGCCGAGGAGCGTCGCGTCGACATGGCGACGGTGGACGGCGAATTGTTTCTCAACGTCGCCGGATTCGCCTTCGACGTCGCGGTGCTCGCGCGCACCCAACGCACGCGCTGGCTGGCCGGCGCTGCCTTATACGCGGCGGCGGCGCTGCAGGAGCTGTTCGCCTACCGCGGCCTCGAGGTGGCCATCGACGATGCGCCCTACCCGTCGAGGTACCTGCTGCTCGCGTTCGCCAACGGGGCGCACTTCGGGGGCATGTTTCACGTGGCGCCCGGGGCGCGCATCGACGACGGGATGCTCGACGCGATAGCGATCGCCGACGTCGGGGCGTTGGGCCGGCCCGCGCTGCTCGCCCGCGCCGCCAGGGGCACACATCTGAGTCATCCGCGCGTATCGGCGAGGCGCGCGGCCACCTTCTCGCTGCGGTTCGCGGCGCCGCCGCTCTACGAGGCCGACGGCGAACTTCGCCGCGCCACGTCTACCCACGTTCGCGTGGAGAGCCGGCCGGGAGTGCTGCGGGTGCTGGTCCCGCCGGGGAGCGCCGGCTAGCCAGCCGCCCCGGGCACGGTCACCCTTCGGCCAGCGAGTGCCGCGACACCGGGCCGGTGAGCGTGCGGTCGCCCAGCGTGAGGTACAGTTCGCCGCCGGTGGCTGACAGGTCGAACTTCATCCGGCGTTCGAGGCGCTCAGCCAGTGCGGCGAGTAGCTCGAAGTCCACGCCGTGCACGTCGATCGCCTCGCGCCGGTGGATGCGTTGGCCGCTCAGTTGCCGCACGAGCGCCCGCGGGTCCCGGTGTGTGTACACGGCCACCCGCGGCGCGGCTTTGCTCGCCCGATGGAGGCGCGCCGCATCGGGCGTTCCGATCTCGATCCACGCCCGCAACGCGCCGGTGAGGTCACGTACCACGACCGCTGGCTCGTCGGGCTCCGCCAGCCCTTTGGAAAAGGCAATGCCTTCCTGATACTCCAGGCAGTACGCAATGACACGCGTGAGCAGATATTCGGACGTCTCCGACGGATGCTGGGCAACCTTGAAGGCGAGCGACTCGTACACGCCGCGGTCCACGTCGGCGAGCTGAATCTCGAAATTGTAGATCGTGGCGGAGAGAGCCATGGCGGGGGACGAGTCGATTGATGGACGTTCCTCAACATAGTCGGGGCCCGGCCGCTGCCGGCCGGCCACCCGGCGATCTTGCCCCACACCCTTCCTGCCGGTGTCCGGCGACTGCAACTTTCCCGCATGAGTAGGCAGCCTTTCACCGTGGGCATCATCCAGGACGCAGCAGTCGCTGATCCCAAGGCGGCGTTGACCGCGGCCACGGCGCGCGTCCGCGATGCGGCTGCGCGCGGAGCGCAGATCATCTGCCTCAAGGAACTCTTCAACGCGCCCTACTTCTGCAAGGTCGAGCACGCCGAGCGATTCAACATCGCCGAGCCGATTCCGGGCCCGACCACCGACGCGATGCAGCGCCTGGCCCGGGAGCTGGCGGTCGTTATCGTGGTGCCACTGTTCGAGAAGCAGGCGCCCGGGGTGTACCGCAACTCGGCGGCCGTTATCGACGCCGACGGATCGCTGCTCGGGGTGTATCGCAAGATGCACATTCCCGACGACCCGCTCTATCTGGAGAAGTACTACTTCACACCCGGTGATGGCACACCCGATGCGACGCTCGATGCGCGCGTGGCGGCGCAGGCCACGGGCTTCAAGGTCTGGAAGACGCGCTACGCCAACGTCGGCGTGCTCATCTGCTGGGACCAGTGGTACCCCGAGGCGGCCCGCATCACCGCGCTGCTCGGGGCGGACGTGCTGTTCTATCCCACCGCGATCGGCTGGCATCCGGCCGAGAAGGCCGAGTTCGGCGCGACGCAGGTAGATGCGTGGCGCACCGCGCAGCGCGCGCACGCCATCGCCAATGGCGTGTACGTCGCGTCGCCCAACCGCGTGGGCTTCGAAGCGGAGCCTGGCACCGCGGGTCTCGAGTTCTTCGGGCATTCATTCATCAGCGACCCCTTCGGTCGCCTCGTCGCCGACGCCGGTACGGACCCTGCGGTGTTGATTGCGACGTGCGATCCCACACTGATCGAGGAAACGCGCCGCAACTGGCCGTTTCTCCGCGACCGCCGCATCGATGCCTACGCCCCGATCCTCCAGCGCTACCTCGGTTCGTAAACGCACCACGCCCACCTCGCAGCGCCGGTTCCCCGCCGAGTGGGAGCCGCACGTCGCAACGTGGATCGCGTGGCCGCATCACGAGCCCGACTGGCCCGGCAAGCTCGAGGCGGTGCACTGGGTGTACGCCGAGATCGCGCGCGTACTGGCGGCGTGCGAGCCAGTGGAGATCCTGTGCCACAACGAAAACGTGCGCGCACGGGCGCGGGCCTTTCTGGCGGCACACGGGGTCACCGCCAACGTCCGGCTGCACCTGGTGCCCACCGACCGCGTGTGGCTGCGCGACTCCGCTCCCACGTCGGTCGTCCGGCCGGACGGCAGCGCCGAGTGGATGAACTGGGCGTTCAACGCCTGGGCGAAATACGACAACTTCTCCCGCGACCGCAAAGTGGGAGCGGCCATCGCGCGCCTCTCGGGCGTGCCCCGCACGGCGGCCACGCGCCCCGACGGCGCACCGATGGTGCTCGAGGGCGGCGCTATCGATACCGACGGCCGCGGGACGCTGCTCGTGACCGAGGAGTGCCTGCTCTCCGACGTGCAGGCGCGCAATCCGGGAATGACGCGCGCCGCGTACGAACGGGCATTCGCCGAGTGGCTGGGCATTCGCAAGACGATCTGGCTGGGTGAGGGGTGCGTGGGGGACGACACCCATGGGCACGTGGACGACGTGGCGCGGTTCGCCGCCCACGACGTGGTCCTGCTCGCCTACGAGGAAGACCCATCCGACGATAACCACCTCCGCTCCGTGGACAACTTGAAGCGGCTCGAGGCGGCGGGCGGCAGGAAGGGCGACTTCACCGTCATCAAGATGCCGTACCCGCGCCCGGTGATGATGGACGGCGTGCGGCTGCCGGCGAGCTACGCCAACTTCTACATTGCCAATGACGTCGTGATCGTCCCCACCTTCAATGACCCCAACGATCGCGTCGCGCTCAACATTCTCGCCGAGATCTTTCCCGCTCATCGCGTGGTCGGCATCCACGCCGTCGATCTGGTGTGGGGTCTCGGCACGCTGCATTGCCTCACGCAACAGCAGGTGCGCGGCAGGTAGCGCGGACGGTTTCTCGCAACAAGGAGTGCGCTATGGCCGGCAAGATGGTCACCTTCCCGATCAACGGACGCGACGGGTCCGGGTACCTCGCCACGCCGCCGCTCGGCTCGGGGCCGGGGCTGCTCGTCATCCAGGAGTGGTGGGGCCTCGTGGACCACATCAAGGACCTCGTCGATCGGTTCGCCGCCCAGGGGTTCGTGGCGCTCGCGCCCGACCTGTATCACGGCACGGTCACCAAGAGCCCCGACGACGCCGGCAAGCTGCTCATGGCGCTCAACATCGCCGAAGCCGGCAACGACATGCGCGGCGCGGCGAAGTACCTGTTGAGCCGCGACGACGTCACCTCGCGCCAGGTCGCGGCCCTGGGCTTCTGCATGGGGGGTCAGTTGGCGCTGTTCGCGGCCTGCGCACACCCTGATCTGGTCGGCGCCGCCGTGGACTTCTACGGCATCCATCCCAAGGTGGACCCCGACGTCACACAACTCTCCGGCCCCGTGCTCGCGCATTTCGGCAAGAGCGACCAGTCGATCCCCGCCGCGCAGGTGGAGGCGATGGTCGCCAAGGCGCACGCCGCCGGCAAGACGTTCAATGTCCATTGGTACGACGCGGGGCACGCCTTCTTCAACGACACACGGCCCACGGCATACAACAAGGTCGCCGCCGAGGCGGCCTGGACGCGTACGCTCGTGTTCCTCCGCGGCGTATTCAAGACCGCCCAGTAGCACCCGGCCACGGCGCGGTCATCGTGACCGTCGCTGCCGGAACTGTCGACCCCGGCGCCCGTGCCGCCGTCGGTGAAGTTGGTTACATTGGGTCCACTACAGAAGTACCCTGTAGCATACCCAGCACCGATGGCGACGACGCCATGCTTCGCCCTTCCCTACCGTCGTCCCCCTTCCTCTCGTGAAAAGGCTCCTCCCTCTCTTCAGTCTGCTGCTGATCGCCTGCGGCGGCTCCGGCTCCGGGGCGGTCGTGCGGTTCGGAGCGGCCGGTCCGTGGGATGAGGCGTACGGTGCGATGAACCGGCGCGGCATCGAACTCGCCTACGACCAGATCAAGGCACGCCCTGACTACGCCCAGCATCCCGTCGAGATCGATTGGCAGAACGACCACGCGGACGGCGAGGAAGCCACGAACATCGCCCACCATTTCGTGACCGATCCCGCTGTCGTCGCCGTGATCGGCCACGTGAATTCCGGCACCGAAGTCGCCGCGGCCAAGATCTACGACGCCGGCCACCTGGTCTCGATGGCCACCACGGCCACGTCGCCCGCGCTCACCGGCATCTCACCCTGGGTGTTCCGCGTGATCTCGAGCGACTCGATGAACGGGTTGCACATGGCCCAGTTCGCGGGCACGCGCCTGGGCGAGCGTCGCGCCGCCGTGCTCTACGAGAACAACGCCTACGGGCGCGGTCTCGCCGATGCGTTCCGCCGGAACTTCACGGGGACCGTCCTCAGCTTCGACCCGATCGCCGCCGATTCCCAGAACTTCGAGCCGTACGTGTCGTACATCAAAGGCGAGAATCCGGATCTCGTCTTCGTGGCCGGCACCGACGCGTCGGGCCGCGCCTTCGTGAACGAAGTGCGCCGCCAGAAGTTCGGCGTGACGCTGCTCGGCGGCGACGGATGGACCGGGCTGTCCGTGGACACGACGAGCGCCGAAGGCGTGTTCGTGGGCGCGCCGTTCAGCGCCGAGAACCCCGATCCGGGAGCACAGAAGTTCGTGCACGAGTTCCGCGCCAAGTTCGGCCTCACCCCCGACGGCAACGCGGCGCTCGCTTACGACGCCACGAACCTGCTCTACGAGGCGCTCACCCGGGTGGGCCCCGACCGCGCCAAAATCCGTGATTATCTCGCTGGACTGAACGCGGCGTCGGCATTCAAGGGCGTCACCGGCAATATCTACTTCGGGGCCAACGGCGATCCGGTGGGCAAGACGGTGGTGATGACCATGATCCACAATGGAGCGCTCCGAGTGGTGGAGGGCTCGCCATGAAGCTGTCGCTCGGCGAGCTGGGCACGATCGGCGGCCGCCTCTGGGGTGGTTTCGGCATTCTCGTCGCACTGCTCGTCATGGCCGGCGCCATGGCCCGCAGCTCGATGTCCACCCTGGCCGACAACATGACCGCCACGCTCTCCGGCGTGCAGGAAGAATCGCGGCTGGCCGCGCAACTCTCGGCCGACGTCGCGCAGACGATCGAGGCCGGCGCCCAATATCTGGAGAGCCGCGACACGACGTCGGAGCGGGTGTTCCGCGACGAGGGCTGGGCGGCGCACGCCATCCAGCGCCAGATGAACGACCGCCCGGGACAGACCGCAACGGAGATCGGCGTGCTCGCGACGATCGATGCGCGATTGTCGGACCTCGAGATCAAGTACACCCTGGCGCACCGCCTGGCCGACCTCGGCCGCACCGCCGAGGCGCATCAGGAGGCCGCGAGCGCCCGTGCCGTCGTCGACCCCCTGCTCGCCAACATCAATCGCCTCGCCCAACTCAAGTCACAGAAGGTTGCCACCGCCGCGGCCTCACTCGCATCCGACACCAAGCGCCGGGCGAACCTGCTGCTCGTGCTCATCGGTCTGGCCGTGGTCATCGGCGTCACGGTGGTCGTGGTCACGGTGGGATCGGTGAGCCGCCCCCTCTCGGCACTGGTGGGCCACGCCGAGCGGCTGAGCCGCGGAGACCTCACGGCGCGCAACACCGCCCAGATGCCAGGCGAATTCCGTATTCTCGCCGACGCCATGAACCGCACCGGCGATTCGCTGTCGCGCGTCGTCGCGGCGGCCGCCCGCACCGCCGAGAGCGTGTCCAGTTCGGCGCACCAACTCTCGTCGGTTTCTGAGGAGATCGCGGTGTCGGCGAGCCACATGGCCAACGCCATGTCGGAGGTGTCGCACGGTGCCGAGACCCAGGTGTACCAGCTCCACGCCGTGGACGAGACCCTCACCACCGTGCGCAACGCGTCGGGTCAGGTCAAGGCTCGCGCCGATGAGGTGCAGACGCTGGCGAGCGACATCGAACGCTCGGCCACCGAGAAGCGCGCCGAGATCGAACGCGCCCTGGGCATCCTGGCCGACGTGAAGAACGGCGTGGAACAGGCCGCCGGCGAGGTCGCGGCGCTCAGCGCCGCCGCGGCCGACATCACACGGTTCGTGCACTCGGTGAGTCAGATCGCCGAGCAGACCAACCTGCTGGCGCTCAACGCGGCGATCGAAGCGGCACGCGCCGGCGACGCCGGCCGCGGCTTCGCCGTGGTGGCCGACGAGGTGCGCAAGCTCGCCGAGCAGTCACAGAAAGCGGCGCAGGACGTGGTCCAGATGACGAGCCTGGTCACGACGCGCGTCTCGTCGAGCGCCCGCGCCATGGAAACGGGCGCCTCCCGGGTGGGCGAGATCGAGCGCTTGTCGCGCGAGATCGACCAGGCGCTGCTCGTGATCGGCACCGCTGCCGCAAAGACCAAGGTCGCCGCCAGCGGCGTGTCGGCCGCCGCCGAGCAGAACGCCGGCGCCGTAGCCAGCGCCATCGCCGGGCTCGACACGATCGGCAAGACCGCCGAGAACCACGCCGCCGCCGCCGAGGAGGTGAACGCCTCCACCGAAGAGCAGAGCGCGGCGTGCGAGGAGATGACCTCGTCGAGTAACCTGTTGCTGCAGGAGAGCGTGGAGCTCAAAGCACTGGTGGGCGGATTGAAGACTTGAGGTTCGGCGCGGCGGGTGAGAATAGGAGGGTAGGAGAATAGACGGCGTTACGCAGTTATCCGTCCTACTCTCCTACCCTCCTACCGTAGTTCTCAGTTCCCAGTCGCCAGCGGCGCCCCGTTGTTCACGCACCGCGCGTGCGGATCGGCCGGTTTGGGCTGGTCCACTACCACGCGATGGTTCAGGTCCGCCACCTTCACCGCCACATCGAACACCAGCTGCGACACGCGCGCCATGTGATCGTAGTCGATGTACTCCGGCTCGTCGGTCACCTGGTGGTAGTCGCCGTGAAGGCCCGTGGTGAAGAACGTGATCGGAATGCCGTAGCGGGCATAGTTGTAATGGTCGCTGCGGCAGTAGATGTTGTCGGCCTGGCCCGGTGCATCGTACCGGTAGTCGAACGCGAACGGCATCTTCTCCGTCTTGTTCACCGACTCGACGAGATCGCCGAGTTCGGTGGACAGCCGGTGCGATCCGACGAGCTGCAGATACGTTGGGCCGCCCACCGGCAGGTCGCTGGCGTCGCCGCGACCGTCCATGTCGATGTTCAGCTGCGCCACGATCGAATCGCGCGGCACGGTGGGATGATCGGTGAACCACTCAGAACCCCACAGCCCCTTCTCCTCGCCCACGTGCCAGACGAAGATGATCGACCGCCTGGGCTTGATCCTGCCCTTGGCGAACGCCTCGGCGAGTTCCAGCACCGTCACGGAGCCCGATCCGTCGTCGTCGGCGCCGTTGTCGATGGAATCGCGGCGAATGGGCCGCAGCCTGCGGACGCTGTCGAGGTTGAGGTGGATGTTGTCCAACGCCTGCTGCTGCTCGGCAGTTGGCCGCTGGCCGCGAGCGAGCATGCCGGTGATGGCGTACCGCGCCGCGTTGTACAGATGGAGCGAATCGTGATCCACCGGCGGACCCTGGCGAATGCCGATGTGGTCGTTATGTGCGCCGATCGCCACGTACTCCCCGCGGAGCGACGGATCGCTGCCCGGCAAGATCGCCACCACGTTGCGCGCCGGCGCCGGCTTCTCGTCGAACTTCGGGTTGCCCTTGACCGTCGCGCCGAGCGCGCCTTTGGTGGCCCGCGCCACGGGCATGCCGAGCAGCACCTCGGCCGCGTGCTCGTCGATCGTGAGCGTCGCCGCCTGTTCCGGCAGCGGCGCGGCGTCGGGATTCTTGAAGATCACGTTGCCCGCACGCGGACGAGCCGCTTTCACCGCGGCGTCCCAGGCTTCGCCCGTCTCGACCGTCGCGATCCCGGCCGCATCGGCCAGCGGATTGGCGCCGCCGCGGCCGCGCCCGAAGCCGCCGAAACCACGCCCGCGTCCCCGGCCGCCCGGGCGCGCCGTGAGCACGACCAGCCTGCCGCGCACCTGATCGGCGGTGAGTTGCGCCACCGTATCGCCCTGTTCGCCACCGAAGATCACCTGTGCGCCATCGATGGAGCGCGGATCACCGCCGCGTCCGGGACTGACCACGAAGTCCGTGAACGCCTTGAGCCGCGTGCCGGCCACCGCGATCGTCGAGGCCGGATCGAGGGACCGCTGGAACACAGGCAGATTCTGGAAATACGTGCCGTGGTCACCCGCCGGCTTGAGGCCGAGCGCCTTGACCTGGCCCGCGATGTAAGCCGTCGACTTGAGGTGCCCGACGGTGCCGGTCTCGCGGCCCTGCATGGAGTCGTCGGAAAAGATGTACAGCCGCGTCATGAGATCGCTGGCCGAGATGGCGGCCGTGGTCGGCTGTGGCTTGTGCTTGAGCGGAAGCTGCTGCTCCTGGGCCGCGAGCGCGGCGGGCAGGACGAGCATGGCGCACACGCGCCGGAGGATGGGAGGGGGGGTCACGGGGCGTTCCGGTTGGGGTAGGGACTGACGTACAGACTACGCGGCGGGGGCGTGGGATGCTGATCGGGGTAGGAGAGTAGGCGGGTAGGAGGGGAACTGCATCGGAACCGTCAACGTGTTATCGTCACGCGGTACGCCGTCCGACTGTCCTACCGTCCTACCATTCCCAGGCGCACGAATGCACATCGAGACCACCGCTGTCCACGCGGGCCATGCCCCCGACCCCGCGACCGGCGCCGTCACGCCGGCCATCCAGCTCTCCACGACCTTCGAGCGCGCCCCCGACGGTGGCCTGCCCAGCGGCTACCTCTACACCCGCAACGACAACCCCAACCGGCACGCGCTGGAAACGTGCCTCGCGGCGCTCGAAGGGGGAGTCGATGCGGCCTGTTTCGCGTCGGGATCCGCGGCCGCCATGGCCCTCTGTCAGGCGCTGGAGACCGGCGCCCGTGTCGTGGCCCCCGACGACGCGTACTATGGCACAATCAAGCTCATGCGCGAACTGTTCGCCCGTTGGGGTCTGGAACTCACGCTCGTAAATATGACCGACCTCGCCGCCGTGCGGCGCAGCGTGGATTCGCGCACCAGACTGCTCTGGGTCGAGACCCCTTCCAATCCGCTCGTCCGCGTGGTGGACATCACCGCGCTCGCCGAACTCGGCCGCGCCGCTGGCGCCCATGTGGTAGTGGACAACACGTGGGCTACGCCGGTGCTCCAGCGCCCGCTCGAGCTGGGCGCGCACATCGCACTCCACTCGGCCACCAAGTACCTCGGCGGGCACAGTGACGTGCTCGGCGGCGCCCTCGTGACCGCGCAGGCTGACGGGTTCTGGGAGCGGGTGCGCACCGTGCAGGCCACCGGGGGCGCCGTGCCGTCACCTTTCGATTGCTGGCTCACCCTGCGCGGCATCCGCACGCTCCCCTGGCGCATGCGCGCGATGACCGAGAACGCAGGGCGCATTGCTGGCTGGCTGGCGCATCAGTCCGCGGTGAGCGCCGTGCACTATCCGGGCCTGCCGTCACACCATGCGTACGCGCTGGCCGCGCGACAGATGAGCGCTCCGGGCGCCATGCTCAGCTTCGAAGTCGCAGGCGGACGAGAGGCCGCGGCCAGGGTCATCGGCGCGGTGCGTTTGATCACGCGCGCCACCAGCCTTGGCGGCACCGAGTCGCTCATCGAGCATCGCATTCTCGTGGAACCGCCCGACACCAAGACGCCGCCCGGGCTGCTCCGGCTGTCGGTTGGCCTCGAGCACGCGGATGATCTCATCGCCGACCTCGACGCCGCGCTCACCGCGGCCACGCGATAGCCTGCCGGTATGAGCGAACCCGCCAAGGCGGTGCTGCTGCTGAGCGGAGGTCTCGATTCCACCACCGTGTTGGCCGTGGCCAGGTCGAAGGGCTACTCCGTGTACGCCCTCTCGTTTCGCTACGGCCAGCGCCACGTGCATGAACTCGACGCCGCGCGCCGCGTGGCTGCCGCTTACGCGGTGGCCGAGCACGTGATCGCCGACATCGACCTGCGGGTGTTCGGCGGCTCGGCGCTCACCGGAACCGAGCCGGTGCCCAAGGACCGCGAACCCGCCGAGATGGGCGCCGGCATCCCGATCACGTACGTCCCGGCGCGCAATACGATCTTCCTCTCGTTCGCCCTGGCCTGGGCCGACGTGCTCGGCGCCCGCCGGATCTTCATCGGCGTCAACGCGCTGGACTATTCCGGGTACCCGGACTGCCGCCCCGAGTACATCGAGGCGTACGAGCGCATGGCGAATCTCGCTACGCGCAGCGGCGTGGAGGGCACCGCCCCCATCCGCATCAGCACGCCGCTGATCGACCTATCAAAGGCCGACATCATTCGGCTGGGCAGGTCGTTGGGAGTCGACTACTCCCTCACCACGAGTTGCTATGATCCCGACGCACTGGGCGCGGCGTGCGGCCACTGCGACGCCTGCCTGCTGCGGCTCAAGGGATTTGCCGAAGCTGGGGTGAAGGATCCGGCGCGGTACGCCGGCGGTTGACACCACGAATGACGCCGCAACCGGAGGCTGGGAGCGGTCCGCCGAGAGCCTGCGTCCTGCCGTTCGACCCCGGCGCTCCGTAATATTCTCTCGTGTACACCGTCCGCGAAATCTTCTACACCCTGCAGGGCGAGGGCTTCCACGCCGGCCGCCCCGCCGTGTTCTGCCGGTTCAGCGGCTGCAATCTCTGGTCGGGGCGCGAGGCCGACCGCACCGCCGCGATATGTAAGTTCTGCGACACCGAGTTCGTGGGCGTCGGGCCCGACGGTGGGCGGTTCGAGACGCCCGACGCCCTGGCTAGCGCCGTCGCCGCCCGGTGGCCGCGGACTGCGGCCGCACGCGGGCGCCCCTACGTGGTATGCACCGGAGGGGAGCCGCTGCTCCAGCTCGATGCCCCGCTCGTCGACGCCCTGCACGCCCGCGGCTTCGAGGTCGCGGTGGAGACCAACGGCACGCTGCTCGCGCCGCCCGGGATCGACTGGGTGTGCGTGAGCCCCAAAGCCGACGCCCCCCTCGTGCTCACGCACGGTGACGAACTCAAACTCGTGTATCCGCAGGCCGGCGGCGAACCCGACCGTTACGCGGCACTCGACTTCGCGCACTTCTCGCTGCAGCCGATGGACGGGCCGCACCTCGAGGGCAACACGCGGGCGGCACTCGCCTACTCCCTCGCGCACCCGCAGTGGCGGCTGAGCCTCCAGACACACAAGGCGCTGGGCATCCGGTAGCTCCCGGCACAAAGGTTCCCTCCCCCGGTTGACCGCACGCGTCGAACCGCGCCATCTTTCATTGTCCTTTCCCGTAGCCAGGTCCGTCCCTGGCTTCGTGTTTCGCCACGTTCCGTCCCGCTGGCATGCGCATCCACCTCGCTCCGTCCACTCGCTCCACGCGCGCGCTGCGTGCCGCCAGCCTCGCGCTCGCGGCCGCTCTCCTGTGGGTGCCGGCGGTGCGTGCTCAGGACCCAGAACCGGTGGCTGCGTCCCGTACCTCGATCGCGGTCCCGGGGTCCAAGCTCAGTCATCTGCTCGACGCCGCGGCGACCACCGACGGCCCCAAGCCCTTCGCCCGGTTCACCGCGTCGGCCGACGCGATGCGCGACTCGATCGTTGCCCTCGCCCGCGCCCAGATCGGCACACCCTACGTGCGCGGCGGTGCGTCGCCCGAGCGGGGCTTCGACTGCAGCGGCCTTGTGAAGTACGTGCTCGGCCTGCTCGACATCTCGGCCCCCCGCACCGCGCGGCTCCAGGCCCGCATCGGCGAGGCGGTGCCCCGCGACACCAGCGAACTCAGACCCGGCGACCTGCTCACCTTCGGCCGCTCCAAGCAGGGCGCCAGCCACGTGGCCATCTACGTGGGTGACGGCCGGTACGTCCACGCCAGCGTCACTGCCGGCCGCGTCATCGAGACCACGTTCGACCGCCGCAACGAGGCACTCGTGCGGGTATGGCGCGGCGTGCGCCGTATCTTCGAGCCCGTCGCCGACAGTGTGAAGAAGGGCGAGGGCTGATCGCCCTCGCCCCGCGCACCGTTCGCTGATCGTCGCCTGGCGCGCTAGCGGTACACCACGACCAAACCATTCGGCGCGCGCGTCCAGCACGGACCGGTTTCCGGCTGCGCGGCCGACGTGCCGTTCGGGTTCGGCGCCGGCGTCACACCCTGCGGCACCGGCTGCGTCGCGTGGGGCTGCACGACCTGGCCGTGGACGGTACCCGCGCCATCGCCTCGCTGCCTGAGTCGCTGCACCGAACACTGCTGCGGCACCAGCGTGTAACCGAACCCGAAGTTGGCATACACCCGCCCGTCCGAGGCCACGGTCACCGGCACCGAGGTGTAGAAGGCCGGCTGCCCGTAGACGTTCGGATAATACGCCCGCGGCGCCAGCATGGCCGGAGCCGGAGGTGCCGGCGGAATGGCCGCACCCGCCGTGGCTTGCTGCGTGCGCGGCGGCGGGGGTTGTGGCGGCAGCGGGCGCCCCTGGGCCAGCGCCGACCCCGAGAACAGTGCCGTCCCGGCCGCTGCCAACAGCATCATTGTGCGTCTCTTCATAGCACCTCCGGATCCCGTCCCCTTCCCTTTACCCTACCCTACCGGATCACACCGGGCAACTCGAGTGCGCAAGGCAAACGCGCGGGGAGCCGGAGCCCCCCGCGCGTCAACTGCCATGCGGGTAACGAGTTACCGCGGCGGCATCAGGTTGTCGCCACCGGCCACGATTACGAACTCGTCGCGGCGGTTCTGCGACCAGCACGACTCTTCGTGCTCGGTGCACACCGGCTTCTCTTCACCGTTGCTCACCATGTCGATGCGTCCGGCATCGATGCCCTTGTCCACCAGATAGCGGCGCGCCTGCTCCGCTCGGCGCATGCCCAGCGCCTGGTTGTACGTGTCGGAGCCCCGCTCGTCGGTGTTCCCCTCGATGCGGATCCGCACATTGGGATTCGCCTGCATCACCGGAATCTTGGCGTCGAGCGCGCTCTTGGCGTCGTCGCGCAGATCGTAC
>Ga0307372_10008067_pt1 | contig 14889 bp, 11 predicted proteins | sample OX1MG_FD_202533 | JGI IMG/M metagenome (GOLD analysis project Ga0307372, IMG submission 202533) | Soil microbial communities from Risofladan, Vaasa, Finland - OX-1 | ecosystem: Environmental > Terrestrial > Soil > Coastal area > Acid sulfate soil | place: Finland: Risofladan, Vaasa | collected... | reverse complement strand
TGCGCGTCGCCGGCGGCGAGGTGCGGTTCACGCAAGTGCGGTTCGGCTATCATCCCGGCACGGTCGCGCTTGACGGCATCACGTTCACGGTGCCGGCGGGCAGCACGGTGGCGCTGGTCGGCCCGTCGGGCGCCGGCAAGTCGACCGTGCTGAACCTGATCCCGCGGTTCTACGATGTCGATGGCGGCGGCATCGCGATCGACGGCCAGGACATCGCCTCGGTCAGCCTCGCCTCGCTGCGCGGCGCGATTGCGCTGGTGTCGCAGGAGGTCACCCTGTTCGACGACACGGTCGGCGCCAACATCGCCTATGGCCGGTTCGATGCGCCGCCGGCGGCGATCGAGGCGGCGGCGGTCGCCGCCGGCGCCGACGGCTTTGTCCGCGACCTGCCGCAAGGCTACGACACGCTGGTCGGCGAGCGCGGCGTCCGCCTGTCGGGCGGCCAGCGCCAGCGCCTCGCGATCGCCCGCGCGATGCTGAAGGACGCGCCGATCCTGCTGCTCGACGAAGCGACTTCCGCGCTCGACAGCGAGACCGAACGGCAGGTCCAGACGGCGTTGCGCAGCCTGATGCGCGGCCGCACGACGGTGGTCATCGCGCATCGCCTGTCGACGATCATCGGCGCCGATCTGATCTGCGTCATGGATCGCGGCCGTATCGTCGAGACCGGCAGGCATGCCCAGCTGCTCGCCAGGAACGGCCTCTACGCGCGGCTTTACGAGACCCAGTTCGCCACCGAGCGCGAACTCGCCGCGGCAGACGCCGCCGGGACGCTGGCGCCGTGAGGCGGCCGAGGCGCTGGGCGCGGCACCTGTTGCGCAGCTTCCGGCTGCGCCGGGTGATGTGCTGGGTTATTCATCTCTATATTCGCTTCGTCTATCGCACCAACCGCTGGACCGTCGAAGGCGGCGACATTCCGCGCCGGCTGCGCGACGAGGGAGGGAGCTTCATCCTCGCCTTCTGGCACGGGCGCCTGTTGATGATCCCGATGGCCTGGCAGCGGCTGGCGCCGATGAACATGCTGATTTCCGGCCATCGCGACGGCCGCATCATCGCCGATGCGGTGACCTATTTCGGGGTGCACTCGATCGCCGGCTCGACCCGGCGCGGCGGCTCGACGGCATTGCGCGCGATGCTGAAGTGCCTTGCCGCAGGCGAGTGCGTCGGCATCACGCCGGACGGGCCGCGCGGCCCGGCGATGGTGGCGAGCGACGGCATCGTCAACCTCGCCCGCCTTGCCGGCGTGCCGATCCTGCCGGTCGCTTTCGCCACCAGCCGCCGCCGCGTGCTGCGCAGCTGGGACCGCTTTCATCTCGCCCTGCCGTTCGGCCGCGGCGTCTTTCTGTGGGGCGAACCGATCGCGGTCGCGCGCGATCTCGATCCCGCCGGGTTCGAACAGGCAAGGCTGCTCGTCGAACGCCGGATGAACGAGTTGGCGAGCGAGGCCGACGGCCGGGTCAATCACGCATCATCCCTCGCGCTGCGCTCCACCGCTGCGCCGACGGGTCCGGCTGGCGGCTACCGGCCATGACGCCCTGGCCATGACGCCCTGGCCATGACGCCCTGGCCATGACGCTCTGGCCCTCGCTCTATCGCGCCGTCACCGCCGCCGCTGCGCCCATCGTGGCGCAGTACCTCGAGGCACGGTGCCGGCACGGCAAGGAGGAGAGGGCGCGGCTGGGCGAGCGCTTCGGCATCACCGCGGCGGCGCGGCCGGCGGCGCCGCTCGTCTGGGTGCATGCGGTCAGCGTCGGCGAGGCCAGCTCGGTGCTGGCGCTGATCGAGCGGATGCTGGCGCAGCGGCCGGCATTGGCGGTGCTGATGACGACCGGCACGGTGGCGGCGGCGCGGCTGCTGCAGGACCGGCTGCCGGAGCGCGCCCGGCATCAGTTCGTGCCGGTCGACCTGCCGCGCACGGTCGAGCGGTTTCTCGATCACTGGCACCCCGACCTCGCGATCTGGGTCGAGTCCGAGCTGTGGCCCAACCTCGTGCTCGCGACGCACCGCCGCGGCATTCCGATGCTGCTGGCGAATGCCCGGCTGTCGGCCGGCTCGGCGGCGCGCTGGCGCGCCCTGCCGGGGCTGGTGCGGCCGGTTTTGCGGTCTTTCGCGCTGTGCCTTGCGCAAGACGCGGCGCAGGCGGAGCGCTTTCGGCGGCTCGGCGCCGACCCGGTGGCGAGCGTCGGCGATCTCAAGGCGGCAGCCGCGCCGCTCGCCGCCGACCCGGCGGCGCTCGCCATCCTGCGCCAAGAGATCGGTGCCCGGCCGGCCTGGCTGGCGGCGAGCACGCATGCCGGCGAGGACGAGACCGTCGCCGCCGCGCACGCCCGTATCGCGCGCCAGCACCCGGGCCTATTGACGATCATCGCGCCGCGCCACCCGGTGCGCGGCCCGACCATCGCCGCGATGCTGCGGGCGCGCGGCCTCGCCGTCGCGCGGCGCAGCGACGGCACGCCGATCACCGGCGGCACCGACGTCTATCTTGCCGACACGCTCGGCGAACTCGGCCTGTTCTTCCGCCTCGCCGGGATCGCCTTTATCGGCGGTTCGCTGGCCAGGAAGGGCGGTCACAACCCGTTCGAGGCGGCACGCCTCGATTGTGCGGTGCTGCACGGGCCGGACATGACAAACTGCGCGGCGATGGCCGGCGCCCTCGATGAAGCCGGGGCGGCGCTGACCGTCGCTGATGCCGAGGGCCTCGCCGGCGCCGTGTCGCGGCTGCTCGGCGACCCCACCGAGCGGGCCGCGCGGGCGATGGCGGCGGCGCGCGTCGCGGCTTCGGGCGGCGGCGCCGTCGATGCCGTGCTCGGCCGCTTTGCGCCGTGGCTCGATATGCTGGCGCCGGAGGCGATCGCAGACAGCCCGCCGCCGGCGCGTCTTGCCGTCGCTGGCGGCGATGCGCGCACCTGAATTCTGGCACGCGCCGCCCGGGCTCGTCGCCGGGTTGCTGGCGCCGCTCGGGACGGCCTGGGACGCCGCCGCCCGATGGCGCCGCGCCGTCGCCCGGCCCTATCGCGCCCCGGTGCCGGTCGTCTGCGTCGGCAATCTGGTGGCCGGCGGCGCCGGCAAGACGCCGGTCGTGCTGTCGCTCGCCGGCTCGCTCGCCGCGACCGGCATCGCGGTGCACATCGTGACGCGCGGCTATGGCGGCAGGCTGGCCGGCCCAATCCAGGTCGATAGGGCCGGGCATGATGCGGCGGCGGTTGGCGACGAGGCCCTGCTGCTGGCGGCCGCGGCGCCGTGCTGGGTCGCGCGCGATCGCGCCGCCGGAGTGCGGGCCGCAATCGCCGCCGGCGCCGAGGCCATTCTGCTCGACGACGGCTTCCAGAACCCGGCGGTCGAAAAGGACCTGTCGCTGGTCGTCATCGATGCCGAATACGGCTTCGGCAATCGCCGCGTGATGCCGGCCGGGCCGCTCCGCGAACCGGTGGCATCCGGGCTCGCCCGCGCCGACGCGATCGTGCTGATCGGCGACGGCGCCATGCCCGATTCGGTACGCCAGGCGGTGAACCACGCCGGGCGCCCGATCCTGCGCGCCAGCCTGCAGCCGGTCGACGGCAGCCGCTTTGCCGACACGCCGGTCATCGCCTTCGCCGGCATCGGGCGACCCGACAAATTCTTCGCCACCCTGCGCGCGCTCGGCGCCTCGCTGATCGCGACACAGCAATTCGCCGATCACCACCGCTTTGCCGAAGGCGAGATCGCGGGGCTGCGGCAAGCGGCGCGGCATGCCGATGCCGCTCTCGTCACGACCGCCAAGGACTGGGTGCGATTGCCGCCGTCATGGCGCGCCGGCATCGCGGTGCTGGAGGTCGAGATCCGCTGGCACGACCGCGCGGCCCTGCGGCAGCTGTTGTCCGCCATTCTCGCCCGAGCACGCGATGGACATGAGCGAAGCGCGGCTCCCGGCTGACCCGGCGGCCGCTGCGGCGAGCTGGAGCGACCGAATGGAAGCCGCCGGCGCGGCGCTGTTTTTCGCCGCGATGCGGGCATTGCCGCTCGACCTCGCCTCGGCGCTCGGCGGCGCGCTCGGCCGATGGGCCGCACCGCGGCTGGGGATTTCGCGGCGCGCCCGGCGCAATCTGCAGGCCGCGCTGCCCGAATTGTCGGCGGCCGAGGTCGAGCGGGTGGTGCGCGGCATGTGGGACAATCTCGGCCGGGTCGCGGCGGAATACCCGCATCTGCGGCGGGTTCGGGTGTTTGCGCCCGGCGGCCGGGTCGCGACGGCCGGCCTCGAGCATCTCAGCCAGGCGATCGCCGATGGCCGCTCGGTCATCCTCTTCGGCGGACATCTTGGCAACTGGGAGATCGCGGCGCTCGCCGCCGGGCAATACGGCATCGATGTCGCGCAGATCTACCGCGCCGCCAACAACCCGCTGGTCGACCGCATGGTGGCCTGGTTTCGCGGCTCCGGCAGCGAGTTCATTCCGAAAGGCGCCGCCGCCGCGCGCCGCGCCTTGGCCGCGCTGCGGCGCGGCGCGCACCTGACCTTGCTGGTCGATCAGAAGCTCAACGCGGGCATCGCGGTGCCGTTTTTCGGCCGCCCGGCGATGACCGCGCCGGCGCTCGCCCTGCTCGCGCTGCGTTTCGACTGCGCGGTTCTGCCGGCGCGAGTCGAACGCCTGCACGGGGCATATTTCCGGCTGACGATCGGCCCACCGCTGCCGCTGCCGAACAGCGGCGACCGTTCCGCCGATGTCGCCGCCCTGATGGGGGCGGTGAACCGCACGCTCGAAACCTGGATCCGCGAGCGCCCCGAACAATGGTTCTGGGTGCACAATCGCTGGCCGGGTTGAGCGCTGGCCGGATTGAGCGCTGGCCGGAGTGAGCGCTGCCCGGTGTGCTATTCGGGCGGCGTCTCGGCCGAATACTCGCCGGCGCAGAACGTGCCGCCCTGGTAGCGCTCGGCGATCGGGTCGTGAGGCTGGCCCGCTTCGGCGGCGAGGATCGCGGCGGCCTGCGGCTCCGAATCGTCCTGCGGCCGGTAGCCGAGGCGAAAGGCGTTCGAATTGTCGTACCAGGACCGCTGGTTGTTCGAGACGCCGTAGACGATCTCAAAGCGAATGTCGGGGTGTTCGAGGCCGATGCGGACGAGCTGGGTATAGTCGCGCGGGCTGACCCAGATCGAGAGGCGCCGGCTGTCGATCGGATGCGTCCCGAAATTGCCGATCCGGGTGCATAGAAAGCCGATGCCGTGCTTGTCGGCATAGAGGCTGGCCAGCGCCTCCGAGAACGCCTTTGAGACGCCGTAGCGGCTGTCGGGGCGCGGCACGACGCGATGGTCGATCGTCTGGGCGCGCGGGTAGAACCCGACGGCGTGGTTCGACGTTGCCATGACGATGCGCTTGACGCCGGCCCGGCGCGCCGCCTCGAACACATTGTAGAGGCCGATGATGTTGCCTTCGAGGATCTTCTCCCAGGTGTTCTCGCCCGAGATGCCGCCGAGATGGATGATGCCGTCGACGCCAGCGACCATGCGCTCGACCTGCGCCATATCGGCGATGTCGGTCTGGTCGACCTCCTCGCCCGGTCGCGCCGCCGCCAGCGCCACCCGGTCCGACAGCCGCAGCACGGGATAGACCCCGCGCAACGTTTCGCGCAGCGCGCGGCCGATGCCGCCGCCCGCCCCGGTGATCAACACGCGCTGCATCGCTTGCCTCCTTTGCTCATCACTCGCCGCCATCATGTCATACCGGGCACCACAATTCGTCATTCCGGGGGCCGAGCGAAGCGCAGCAGCCCGGAATCCGGGTTCACCGACGGCGGCGGCGCCCCGGAATGACGGCAGATTGCCGTTACTGCGCTAAGTCGGCGAACGCAGAAACGGGTTCCGCGCAACGCAGCCATCAAATCGGCGAGGCCGGCAGGCGGAGAAAGCTGGCCGCCGTCGCGCCGTCCTCGATTATGATGCGGCCGGACAGGATGTCGCAGGGGGCCTGGCGCGCCGATGTATTTTGATCGACGCCTGTGGGAATTGACGCGCGGGCTGCGCGGGCGGATCGCGCTGGCGATCCTGATCGGGCTCGTCGCCTCGGGTTTCGGCATCGCCCGCTTTGCGCTGATGGGGGCATTGCTCGCGCGCGTCTTCGCCGGCTCCAGCGGCGGCGTCATCGCGCTGCTGGCGTTGGGGGTCGCCGGGGCGGTCCTCTTGCGCGCGCTGCTCGACCACGCCCGCACCATCATCGCCCACGGCAATGCGGCCCGGGTGCAGGAAGATCTGCGCGGCCGGCTCTATGACAAGCTCGCCGAGCTCGGTCCCTCCTGGTTCGCCGGCGAGCGCACCGGCGGGGTCATGCTGTCCCTGGTCGACGGCGTCGAGCAGTTGCAGATTTTTTTCGGCCAGTACCTGCCGCAATTGTCGGTCGCGGCGCTGACACCGCTGGCGATCTTCGCCTTTATCGTCTGGTGGGATTTGCCGGTAGCGAGCGTCATGCTGGTCGCGGCATTGGTGACGCTGATCGCGCCGGCGGTGTTCCATGCCGTCGAGAGCCGCACCGGCACGGCCCGCCAGCAGGCGATGAAGAGCTTCGGCGCGGAATTCCTCGACGCCGTACAGGGCCTGCCGACCCTGAAAGCCTTCGGCCAGAGCACCGCCTATGGCAAGCGGCTGGCCGAGCGGGCGCGCCACCTGTCGGACACAACGATGCGCGTCCTGTCGACCAGCGTGATGACCCGCGGCATCACCGATGCCGGGGTCGCGATCGGCGCCGCCGCGGCATTGGCGCTCGGGGTGTGGCGGGTCTCCCACGGGCTGATGACGATCGAGGCGCTGCTGATTGTGCTGATGTGCGGCACCGAGGTGTTCCGCCCGTTGCGCGACCTGCGCGCGGTGCTGCATCAGGGCATGGTCGGGCAGTCGGCCGCGTCGGGCATCCACGCGCTGCTGGCGGCCGAGCCGCTGGTGCCGCCGCCGCTGGCCGGCCCGGGCGGGCCGTTGCCGGCGCGGCTGCCGCTATCGCCGACGATCGCATTCGACGCGGTGCACTTCGCCTATCCCGGCGGGCGGCATCCGGCGCATGCCGGGCTGTCGTTCCATGTCGCCGCCGGCGAGAAGATCGGCATCGTCGGCCCGAGCGGCTCGGGCAAGTCGTCGGTCGCGCGGCTGCTGCTGCGTCTGTTCGACCCGCAATCGGGCGTGGTGCGGGTCGGCGGCCGCGACGTGCGCACCCTCGACCCCGAGGCGCTGCGCCACGAGATCGCCGTCGTGCACCAGGACACCTACCTCTTTCACGGCACCGTCGAGGACAATCTGCGCCTCGGCAGGCCGGATGCCTCGCAGGCCGAACTTGAAGCCGCCGCGCGCGACGCCAATGCGCATGACTTCATCCGGCAGTTGCCGGACGGCTACCGCACGATCATCGGCGAGCGCGGCGTCACCTTGTCGGGCGGGCAGCGCCAGCGCCTGGCGATCGCCCGCGCGCTACTGCGCGATTCGCCGATCCTGATCCTCGACGAGGCGCTCTCCTCGGTCGATGCCGAGAACGAGGCGATCATCCAGAAGGGCCTCGACCGGCTGGCGCAGGGCCGCACGACGCTGGTACTGGCGCACCGCCTGTCAAGCGTCATCGGCGCCGACCGCATCCTGGTGCTCGACCGCGGCCGCATCGTCGAGAGCGGCACGCACACCGAATTGCTGCGCCACGACGGACCCTATCGCCGGCTGATGGGAGCCCAAGCCGAGGAACGCGGCGACGACGTCGCATTGGTTGGCGCCGATCGGGCGGTCGCGGCCGGCGAGGCGGAGACGGCCGATTACGGCGTGGCGGCGCCGGCCGCGATGGCCGCAGCGGCAGCCCAGGTCGGCGCGGCGGCGACGCTGATGACGCTCGTCTCCGTCATCCGGCCGTGGCGGCGGCGTTTCGCGGTGGTGGTGACATCGGGGATCGGCCGGGTTGCCGCACTGATCGGCGTCGGCGTCCTCGGCGCCCTGGCGGTCGCCGCGGTCAAGACCGGCGGGCCGTTCGCCTATCTGTTGATCCTGCTCGGCCTTGCGGCGCCGCTCGCCGGACTCTTGCATTGGATCGAATCGTGGCTGGCGCACGACATCGCCTATCGGCTGCTCGCCGAGATGCGTATCGATCTCTACAAAAAGCTCGATGCGCTGGCCCCTGCCTATCTGGTCCGGCGGCGCTCCGGCGACCTGATCGCCCTGGCCAGCCAAGACATCGAGACGATCGAGTATTTCTTTGCGCACACGGTGGCGCCGGCCCTCGTCGCGATCCTGGTGCCGTCGGCGGTGCTGCTGACCCTGGCCGTGCTGGCCTGGCCGATCGCCCTCGCCTTGCTGCCGTTTGTGCTTTACGCCGGGCTCGCCCCGGTGCTGATGCGGGCCCGGATCGACCGGCTTGGCACCGCCGCGCGCGAGGCGCTGGGGCTGCTTGGCGCCTATGTCACCGAGACGATCCAGGGCCTCGCCGACCTGATCGCCTTCCAGGCGGTCGGCCGCCGCCGCGACGGCTTCCTCGGCGCGGTGCGGGCCTATCAAGAGACCCGCCTGAGATTGCTTCACGATCTGTCGTCGCAGACCGCGCAGCTGGAGATCGCGACCGGGCTCGGCGGGCTCGCGGTCGCGGTCGTCGGGGCGCATCTGGTCGCCGCGCATCTGCTCGCCGCGACGACACTGCCGCTCTTGATCCTCCTGGCGCTGGCCTCGTTCCTGCCGATCTCGGAGATCGCCCAGGTCAGCCGCCAGCTCGCCGACACGATCGCCGCGACCCGCCGGGTCTATGCGGTGCATCACGAACAGCCGGCGGTGCATGACGGGCCGGCGCGGCCACCCGCACCGGTCGGCGGCGCGGCGATTCGCTTCGAGGATGTGCGATTCGCCTATCCCGGCGCCCGCCGGCCGGCACTCGACGGCGTCACGCTGGCGATCCCGGCGGGCGCGACGGTGGCGATCGTCGGGCCGTCAGGCGCCGGCAAGACGACGCTGGCCAATCTCCTGCTGCGCTTCTGGGACCCGTCCGCCGGCGACATCGTGATCGACGGCGTCGATCTCAAGAATTTCGAACTGGACCACCTGCGCCGGCGCATCTCGCTGGTGTCGCAGGACACCTATCTGTTCAACGACACGCTGCGCGCCAATGTCGCGCTGGCGCGGCCGGACGCCGACGAGACTGCGGTGCGGCGCGCGCTCGACCAGGCGGCGCTCGGCGATTTCGTGGCCAGCCTGCCCGAGGGGCTGGAAACGCGCGTCGGCGAGCGTGGCGTTCAGTTATCGGGCGGCCAGCGCCAGCGCGTCGCCATTGCCCGCGCCTTTCTGAAGAACGCGCCGACCCTCATTCTCGACGAGGCGACCTCGCATCTCGATGCGGTCAGCGAGGCGCTGGTGCGCGGCGCCCTCGACGCGCTGATGCGCGACCGCACGACGATCGTCATCGCGCACCGGCTGTCGACCGTGCGCGACGCCGACCTCATTGCCGTGCTCGATCGCGGCCGGTTTGCCGAGACCGGTACGCATGCCGAATTGCTCGCCCGCAACGGCCTCTACGCGCGCCTGATTCGCCGTCAGCTCGGCGGGGCCCGCCAGCTCCTGCCCGCCATCGGCGACTGAGGCGGCGAGCGGTTTATGGTTTTTTTTACAATCCGAGACCGGCCGTGCTACCCTTTCGGGGCATTTGCGAACGAGCGGGTATATGACGACAACAATCCCTTCCTTCACACCCGACGAGAGCGCGCGGCTCACGAGAATCTGGGATCGGCTCTATGAGCTGTATCTGGAACAGGCCAATGGCGAGCGTGCCCGGAGCGACATCGACATCGAGATCCAGGCCCTGATCACCGAGCGCGACGCGATCCGGCCGTGGGGCTGGAGCACCGGGCGCAACTGGAAGGACGATCTGCCTACCGAGGTCGTCGAGAAGCTGATGGGCGAATAGGCCGTCACGGGCGCGACGGCTTGGGCACCGGCCGGCCGCTGACCTCGGCCCCGGCATCGGGCGACATTCTGAGGAAGAACGGCACCGACAGCATCGGCAAGACGCTGACCACGGCGAGGGCGAACGAGAAATCGGCCGCGCTCGACACCGTGCTGCCGTGCATCGCCAGCATCGCATAGAGCAGCAGCGCCCCGGTGCCGACCCCGACACTTTGCGACAATTGCTGCGCCATGCTGGTCAGGCTGGTCGCGCGGCTCAGCATCGCTCCCGGCACGTCGGCATAGGACAGCGTGTTGATGCTGGTCATCTGCAGCGAGCGGAAAAACCCGCCCGCCAGCAACGCCAGAAAGATCACCGCGTGCGCCGTCGTCGGCCGGAACAGCGAGTAGCCGAACAGGAAGACGCCGCTGACGAGCGTGTTGCCGATCAGCACCCGCCGGAAACCGAAGGTGCGGATGATCGGCCCGACAAACAGCTTGTTGCTGAGCGCGCCGATCGCGCTGGCAAAGGTGATGAGGCCCGATGACAGCGCGTCGAGGCCAAAGCCGACCTGCAGCATCAGCGGCATCAAGAACGGCAACGCCCCCATTCCCATGCGGAACAGGAAGCCGCCGATCGTCGCGGCCGCGTAGGTCGGGATGCGCATCAGCGCCAGATCGATGATCGGATGATCGACGCGTTTCGCATGGCGGACATAGGCGAACAGGCACAGCGCGCCGGCGGCGAGCAACCCGGCGGCGATCGGCCATGGCATGGCGCCGCGACCGCCGACCTCGAAGCCGAAGGCGATGCTGGCAAGCCCGATGCCCGTCAACACAAAGCCGCGCAGATCGAACGGCCGCACCGTCGCTTCGCGGATGTTCTCGACAAACAGGTTGACCAGCAGCACGCCAATGAGGCCGATCGGAATGTTGATGAAAAAGATCCAGCGCCACGAGAAATAGGTGACGATAAAGCCGCCGAGCGGCGGCCCCATCACCGGCCCGATCAGCGCCGGTATGCTGACATACGACATCGCCCGCACCAGTTCGGATTTGGGCACGGTGCGCAGCAGCACGAGGCGGCCGACCGGCACCATCATCGCGCCGCCCATGCCCTGCACGATGCGGGCAATGACCAGCATCCACAGCGCCTGCGAGAAGCCACAGCCGATCGAGCCCAGGGTGAACACGATGATCGCCGCGGTAAACACCCGGCGAGCGCCAAAACGGTCGGCGGTCCAGCCGCTGATCGGCACGAATACCGCGAGACTCAGCAGATAGCAGGTGATCGCCACGTTGAGCCGCAGCGGGCTTTCGTCGATCGCGCGGGCGATGGTCGGCAAGGCGGTCGCGATGATCGTCGAATCGAGGTTCTGCATGAACATCGCGCAGGCGACGATCAACGAAACGATCAGCTGACGCGTGCGCGGCGTCATTCGCGCCGCCATCCTCCCTCCAGGCCGCCCGCGGGCGCTGCCCAGCCGATCCCGCGCTTGCTCATCGCTGCAAAATAGAGCGGCGGGAGGCGTCGAGAAAGCCTATATGGCGCATACCCCTCACCCGTCTCAGGTGCTTGTGAGCGACAGCCAGATCTCCGAGCCGCTTGCGGTCGTCGACAACCGCGTTTTCGTGCTCGTGCTGCAGCATCCGCAGGAAGGGCGCGAGCCGCGCGCTACCGCGGCGGCCGCGGTCGGCGTCCTGCGGCATGCCCGGCTCGTCGCCGGCCTGTCGTGGCCCAACCTGGCGCGCGCCCTGGGGCGGCAGGCCGAGCCGCGGCGCTGGGCGGTGCTTCATCTCGGATCCGCGCGGCCGGCGGCGTTCGGCCGGGAGAGCGAGATCCTGCTGCTGGGGCGCGGCGGCGAACCGGTGGCCGATCCCCGCCCGATCCTCGCCGGGCTCGAAGGCATCGTGCTGCTCGACGGCAGCTGGAGCGAGGCGAAGACGCTGTGGTGGCGCAATCCGTGGCTATTGAAGCTGCACCGGCTGGTGCTGAACCCGCCGCACCCGGCGCTGCTCGGCAAGCTGCGCCGCGAGCCGCGCCGCGAGGCACTGTCGACGCTGGAGGCGGCGGCCCTGGCGCTGCGCCATCTCGAAGCCGGACCGGACGCTGCCGACGCCCTGCTGGCGGCGCTCGACCGGCTGATGGCGGCGGTGGCACGGCCGGGTCAGACCGCCGTCAAGCCGTAGAGCAGCACCGCCGCGGCCGCCGCAACGTTGAGTGACTGCACCGCGCCGGCGCCGGGGATCGTCACGACCGCGTCGCACAGCGCGAGCGTCGCCGCCGCGATGCCGCTCTCCTCGTTGCCGAGGATCAGCGCCACCGGCCGGTCGCTGCGCCAGGCGGCGAGCGGCACGCCCTGCCCGATCGCGCTGCCGACGACGCGGTAGCTGCGCCGCAGCACCGGCAGCACTTCGCCGAAAGGCGCGCGATAGAGCGTCACTCGGTCGAGCGCCCCTTCGGCGATGCGATAGCTGGCGGCCGACGGCAGCGCCTGCTCGGGCCGCTCGGCAAGCACGATGCGCTCGACCCCGAAATAGGCGGCGCTGCGCACGATGGCGCCGAGATTATGCGGGTTGCCGATGCCGTCGAGCAGCAATAGCGGCCGCCGGTCACGTGCCCAGCCGGCGGCGAGCGCGGGATCGAACGCCGTGAGCGGGCGCGGCCGCGCCACCGCGACCACCCCGCCATGGCGAACCGTGCCGGCGATCCGCGCCAGCTCGTCGGCGGCGACCTCGCGATAGGGCTTGCGCGCCTTGGCGAGGGCGCGGCGCGGCGCGGCCAGTGCGCCAGTGAGGCGCGGCTCGAAAAACAGCCGCTCGACGCTTGCCGCATCGCGCGCGAACAATGCCGCCACCGCGGCCAGCCCGCACACGCAGACCAGGTCGCGCTCATGCCCCGGTGCGCGCGGCGGCGAGCCGCGGTCACTGCGGCGCGGTGACCGGGGCGGTGAAGAGGGTCGCGGCATCGGCTGCCAGCGCCGCCCGCGACAGCGGGCGCATATACATCATGTGCCCGCCCTCGTAGACGCGCAGGCGGATCCGCCGGCGCACGGCCGCCGGCACCGAGAGCTGATCGACCAGCCAGCGCGACGCGAGATACGGTGTCACCAGATCGTAGCGGCCATTGGCGATCATCAGCTTCGTCTGCGGATGCGCCAGCAGCGTATCCTGCAGCGCGGAAAGGGCCAGACCGAGGCCCCCTTCGTCGCCGCGTACACCGTCCCAGTCCCAGTCCTGCGACACCTCGCGCGACAGGGCACGATAGGGTTGCTCGGTGCGGTAGCCGAGCGCCTCCGGCGCGTAGCTGTCGAACGCGGCGGTATAGGCGGCCGCGGCCGGGCCCAGCACCGGGTCGCCGGCCCGCCCGGCGCGCGGATCGGCGCCGGCGGCGCGCGTCACGGTGCCGTCGTAGAGGCTGAGGACCTCGCCCTCCGGACGGCGCAACTGGCGCGCAAAGACGCCGCTCGGCACCCGCCCGCGCTGGCGGCGAACGACCTCGGCTGGCAGGCCGATCAAGTGGGCAACCCGCGCGATGAAGGGGTCGCCTGCCGCCGGAATGCCGTCGAGGCCGGCCAGACCGACGAGATAATCCGACAGCGCGAAACGCTCCACCGTGCCGATCTCGACGGGCGGCGGCTTGCCGGACAGCGCGGCGGCAACCGCGGCGTAGCTCGGCAAGGCGAAGGCCGGCGCCAAGGCGTTGCTGATGTCGGGGTGCAGCAACGCGATGTCGAGCGCCGGCGAAATCAGCACCAGACCGCTCACGGTAACACCGACCTCACGCTCCAGGCTCTGCGCCAGGGCAGCGGCGCGCAGCCCGCCATAGCTCTCGCCGACCAGATACACCGGCGCGCCCCAGCGCTCGTGGCGGCTCAGCCAGCGGCGGATCACCGCGTCCAGCGAATCGAGGTCGGTGCGCACGTTCCAGAACGGCTTGTCGGGGTTTTCCTGCTTGCCGATGCCGCGGCTGAAGCCGGTGCCGACCGGGTCGATGAAAACCAGGTCGGTGAAGGCCAGCCAGGTCGACGGGTTGTCGACCAGATGGACCGGCGGCGGCGGCACCGCGCCGCTCGCGGGGGTATCGAGGATGCGCGGACCGAGCGCCCCCAGATGCAGGAATACCGAGGCGGCGCCAGGGCCGCCATTGAACACGAAGGCGACCGGCCGGGTGGGCCCGGCCGGCGTATCGGCGAGATAGGAGATCGTATAGACCGAGGCGGTCGGTTCGCCCTTCCGGTCGGTGAGGCCAATGGTTTCGGCCACCGCGCGGTAATCGAGCGGATGGCCGGCCAGCGTGATCGTATGGCGCGTCTCGACCCGCGCCGGCAGCGGCGAGGCCGGTTGCGGCGGCTGGTCGACCGCGCCGGCGGCGAGCGCGCCGACAAACAGCAGCCAACCGGCGACGGCCGCGCCGAACGCAGCCCGCCGCCATCCGCCGCGCGGGCTGTTAGGTGACACTCTCGGCCCTACCGTCGAGCCCCATCAGCAGCAGTTCGACGCCGAGCTCGGGGTGCTTCTTGACGATCTCGGCCCGCAGCGCGCGCATGTACCGGGCATGCACAATGAACTCCTCATGCGGATCGGCGGCCAGATCCTTGCCGAGAATGACCTTGTAGGCGCCGCAGTCGCGATGATCCATGACGACGATGCGGCGGATATGGTGCAGATCGATCGCCACCTGCACATGATCCCAGAACGTCGTCGCCCAGGCCGGATATTTGTCGGTGTTGGCGCCAAGCGAGGCGCCGGCCAGGATGAACTGGTCGTATTTGCCGGCCATTTTGCGATGCGCCATATAGCGCGTCGTCGCCCCCGTCAGGCGATAGTCGATGCAGTTGAGCAGCAAGGCCTCGGTGCTGCCGGCGGCCTGCGCGCGCTGCTCCGGCAGGCTGGCGCCGGCCAGCAGCGCGATCCCGCCAAACCCGAACCGCTCGAACAGCCGCCGGCGATCGAGGCCCGAACGTTGCGGGCGGCGTTCCGCCGTAGCCTCGCAGCATGGTTCAGCCAAATGCCCGCCGGCGGTCGTCGAG
>Ga0307372_10008066_pt1 | contig 14889 bp, 15 predicted proteins | sample OX1MG_FD_202533 | JGI IMG/M metagenome (GOLD analysis project Ga0307372, IMG submission 202533) | Soil microbial communities from Risofladan, Vaasa, Finland - OX-1 | ecosystem: Environmental > Terrestrial > Soil > Coastal area > Acid sulfate soil | place: Finland: Risofladan, Vaasa | collected... | reverse complement strand
GTCAATCCGCCATGCCGGCCCGCCAGCGAGACACCGGACTCGCGGAACCTGCGACATTGCTACAGCCAACGCGGCCCCGCGCACGCGAGACACCAGACACCGCGGACACGGCGACTGCGGACAGAAATAACGTCAAGCTCGCGAACAAGAGAATAGACGACGCGTTCCGGCGGCTGTCCTACCGCACCGGGCACCCGCACGAGGAGCTCGGGCTGCCCCGCCCGCTGCACTACATGCTCCGGCACAACATCGAGAACCTCGACCCCGGCCACCTGGGCATCATCATCGACGCCCTCGACGGCGACGCCGACGGCCAGCAGATCGCCGCCGTCTGGATCGCGAAAGAGCAGCTCCGCGCCCTGCTCGCCCTCCGGATCACGAAAACGCACGTCAGCCCCGCCCCCAGCCAGGTCCGCGACAAGCTCGCCTCCTTCTACGCCTGGTGCGCGGACCACCAGCACATCCCCGAGCTGAAAACACTCGCCGCCACCATCACGAAATGGCAGCAGCCCGTCATCGACGCCGTTCTCACCGGCTACTCGAACGCCAAAGCAGAAGCGCACAACCGCACCGCCAAAATGGTCGCCCGCACCGCACGCGGATTCGCCAACCCGGAAAACCAGGCCCGCCGCGTCCGCATGGCCACGACCCGCGGTGCCCGTCTCGGCATCCGGAGGCCGCCTCGCCGGCGGTCACGGAACGCTACCGGTCCGCCGTAGGGTCCTGTCGCTGCCCGTGACGGCCAGGACGGGACGAACGCACCGTGGACCACGGCACCCCGCTTAAGTACGGAGACCCGGCTGGGCGGTGATCGACTACGTCCGCCACGGCCGGCCCGGCAGCGACTGCCCGCAGGTGTTCCTGCGGCACCTGGCCCCGATCGGCCCGTTCTCCGACGACGACCACCTGCACCAGATCCTGGTCAAGCACGCCCGGGTGGCACGCGTCCCGCTCAGCGACAAGCGCAGGCACGGCATGCACTCGCTGCGCCACACGCTGGCGACCCGGCTGATGGAAGGCGGCACGCCGGTCGAGCAGATCGCCGACATCCTCGGCCACCAGTCGGTCGAGTCGACCGGCGTCTACCTGAAAACCTCCCTCGGGCTGCTGGAAAAATGCGCCCTCGACCCGGACGAGCCGGGGCGGGAGGTGACCCGGTGAGCGCCGCCATCACCCTGGGCGACGCGGTCACGGCCCTGGTTGCCGAGAAACGAGCCGTCGGGTACAAGTACGACGCCGAGGAGAAGGTGCTGGCCCGGTTCGCCGCGTTCTCCGCCAGCCAGTTCCCCGGGCTGGAGGCGCCCACCCGGGCCTCGGTCGAGGCGTGGATCACCTCGGCCCGCGATCGGGGTGTCAAGCCGGCGACCCTGCAGGGCCTGGCCGCACCGGTGCGGGAGCTGGCCCGCTGGCTGGGCCGGCGGGGCGTGAGCGCCTACGTCCTGCCGCCGCGGACGCTGCCCAGGCCCGCCCGTTACGTCCCGCACATCTGCACCGGCCAGGAACTGGCGGCCCTGTTCGCCCAGACCGACCGGTGCCGGTACTGCTCGCAGGTCCCGTTCCGGCACCTGGTCATGCCGGTGCTGTTCCGCGTGATCTACGCCTGCGGCCTGCGGGCCTCCGAAGCCCGGCTGCTGCGCTTCGGCGACGTCGACCTCGCTGCTGGGGTGCTGCGGATCCGAGGCAAGGGCGGTAAGGACCGGCTGGTACCCGTCAGCGCGGCGCTGCGCCGAAGGCTCGCCGAATACCACGCCCTGGTCGCCGGGCGCACCGGCGGGGACTGGTTCTTCCCCGGCAGCAACGGGCAGCCGCTGACTCTCATGAACATCTACAAGAACTTCCGCCGGTTCCTGTGGCAGGCCCGGATCTCCCACGGCGGCAAGGGCCACGGCCCTCGCGTCCACGATCTTCGTCACTCGTTTGCGGTCAGCAATGTGCGGTCGTGGAGGACGCCGGCGCGCTGCTGCCGGTCCTGCAGGCCTACATGGGTCACGACTCGATCGCCGACACCGACTACTACCTGCGGCTGACCGCCGAGTCCTACCCCCACATCATCGCCCAGGTCAAGGCCGTCACCGGCGACGTCGTCCCGCCCCTGGCCGAAGGGGCGGGCCATGGCGACTGACTTCGCGGTCTTCCTGCACCGGTTCCTCACCTCGCACCTGGCCGGGGTGCGCGGCTGCTCGCCGAACACGATCGCGTCCTACCGCGACACGTTCAAGATCCTGATCGGCTGGTTCGCCGGCCACCGGTCGGTCCCGCCGGAAAAACTCACCCTCGACCACGTCGATGCCGCCGCGGTCACCGACTTCCTGGGCTGGCTGGAGACCGGCAGGCGCAACAGCGCCTCCACCCGCAACCAGCGGCTGGCCGCGATCACCTCGTTCTTCCGGTGGCTGCAGTCCCAGGAACCTGCCCGGATGGCCGCCTGCCAGGAAGTCCTCGCCATACCCGCCAAGGGAAAGGCCCAGCCGGGCGTCCCCCACCTCACCGTCGCCCAGACCCGCCAGCTGCTCGCCGCGCCCGACCGGTCCACCCAGCGCGGCCGCCGCGACGCGACCCTGCTGGCCACCCTCTACGAGACCGCGGCCAGGGTCTCCGAGCTCGCCGGCCTGGCCGTCCGCGATATCCGGCTGGAACCCCCGCCGCTGGCCGTGCTGACCGGCAAGGGCCGCAAGACCCGCCAGGTCCCGCTCGGCGCCAGCGCAGCCGCGCTGCTGGGCGCCTACCTCGCCGAGAACGGCCTCGACAAGCCAGGCCGCGACGACCACCCGCTGTTCTTCAACCAGCACGGCACCAGGCTCAGCCGCGGCGGGATCGCGTGGATCACCGCCAAATACCACGCCCAGGCCGGCGGCCCGGCGCCCGCCGGCACCTGTCACCCGCACATACTGAGACATAGCAGGGCCATGCACCTGCTGGAATCAGGCGTGCCGCTGCCCTACATCCGCGACCTCCTGGGACACGCCGAGCTGTCCACCACCGAGATCTACGCCCGCGCCTCCACCGAAGCCAAACGCAAGGCCCTCGAAGCCGCCTGCACCGACATCGTCACCGACGACCTGCCCGAATGGAACCACGACCCCGTACTGCTCACCTGACTCGCCAGCCTGTGAGCCCCCGCCGCTGACAAAGGTTATGCGCAGTGCTCAACCGCCGGTGTCGCTGTCACCAGGGCCAGCACCACAGCGCTGCGCATAACCCGGCACTGCTCATAAGGGGGTTTATGTTCAGCTGCGCATAAAGCTCCTTGCGGGGTACCGCTCAGCGTGTCATGATGCTGCCAGTCTTCCAGGTATCCGGCTTTGAGCATGTTACGGATCAGCCGGAGGAATCGGTTGTCGTGGATCTTCTCCGCCAGGATCCCGACGAGAATGCCGTGATCAATACTGCCGAAACAGTCGGAGATATCTCCCTCAACGAACCATACGGTTCCGGTCCACGTGCGCTCGATCTCCCGCAGGGCGGTGTGACAGCCGCGGTTCTTCCGGAAACCGTGTGAGCGGCCGGAGAACGTCGGCTCGTAGTATGCCTCCAGCAGGAGACGCGCCACTTCGCCGACGAGCTTATCCGACCAGGTGGGCAGCCCGAGTGGCCGGGTTTTTCCATTCTTTTTAGGGATGAGCACGCGACGGACCGGGGCGAACCGGTACCGCTCGTGCCGCATCGCCTCGATGATGGCGTTTATCTTCACTTCGGACATGCCATCCGCGGTCTCATCACTGGCCCCGGGCGTCATCGCTCCCGGATTGGAGTAGATATTCCCGTACAGATACAGGTTGAAGTTGAACATCTGCCGGTACAGCTCGTTGCACGGCAGGCCGCCTTGATCACAGGCGGTCAAGGCAATCGGGCGGAACGGGTAGTTGTGCCTTACGGGAGATACGGGATCTTCGCTCATCAGGCCGCGATACGCTGCCCCCCTGCTCTGGGTTAGCCATCAGATCTAGAGATATACCTCCAATCTCTCCCCGCTTAGCGGGGGATATGAAACTGCGCCACGTGGCGCAGATGGACCCTGGATGAACCCGCGCGGCCGCAAGCGGCGGCAGGCCTGGCGACAGCCGGATAGAAGCGCCGGGCAGGTGCTTTGCTTTGAGTTTTGGCACGCCATAGGCCGACTTGCGGCTGGCCGGAGGCGACGTCGCAGCCAGGATGGCTGGTGCCGGTGAGGTGCATCATTGGGGTTCGAACAGTTGCGCGGCCGGGACTAGGTGGATGCCTTCGGCTGCTGAGCGTTCGCGGAGTGCCGGGGTGAACTGCTCGCGGCCGAAGATGATCAGGCGTGCTGCCGCGGCGCGGCCGCCGAGAGCCGCCTGGTGGTCGCGTAGCTGGTCGAGCACGTCGGTGTCCACGACGCGGCGCCACTTGCATGACCCGAGCAGCGTGTAGCGGTGGCGGCTGGTTCCCACGACGTCGATCTCGGTCTGGCCATCTCTTGACCACCAGGTGCCGATCTGGCGCGGTGCGCCGGTGACCTGCTCGTCGGCGTAGGCGGCGGCCCAGCGGCGGCAGCATTGTTCGAAGGCCCAGCCCATGGTGTTGTCCATGTCGGCGAGGATCTCCTTGCCGACTTCGGTGACGCGGTGCCGTTCGAGACGGCTCCGGTTGCCGGCGACGTAACGGAACCAGAAGCGGAAGAAGGGGTCCTCGATGTGGTAGCCGGGCCGCTGCTCACGTCCGTCGGGGGTCAGCGGGTAGCGGCGCTCGATGTAGCCGAGGTCTTCAAGGCGCTGCAGCTTGGGCGCGAGGCTGGCCGATGTCGCCCTGGCCTGCTGGGCGATCTCGTTGTGCTGGGTGGCGCCGTTCGCGATGGCGCGCAGGACGGACAGGTAGGTGCCGGGGTCCCGGATGCCCTCGCCTTCGCGCAGCAGGTGGCGCGGCTCGTCGTACAGCGCCGCGTCCTTGGCGAGGATCCGGCTGGTGATGATGTCCTCCAGCGGCCCGTCTCCGGCCCACACCTGGTACTGCGGGGTCCCGCCGAGGACCGCCCAGCGGCGCAGCAGGGCCTCCGGGTCGTTGTCGGCGGCGAAGGCTGCCGCGTCCCGGTAGTCGAGTGGTTCCAGCCGGGGCCGGGCTGTCGCCCGTCCGAACAGCGGGGCGCCCCGCTCCAGCATCTGCTCCATCAGCGTCAGCGCGCTTCCGGCCAGGATCAGGGTTACCGGCAGTGCCTCGCGGTCCCAGCGGTCCCAGTGCCGCTGGATGATCGAGTCGAGCGCGGGCTGCGCGTGCTTCAGCCACTGGAACTCGTCGAGGATAAGCGTCAGCGGTGCCGTGCGAGCCTGCTCGCCGAGGAAGGTAAACGCGACATCCCAGGTGCCGAACCGCAGCGCGTCGCTGCCGAGCAGCGCCCGTCCCGCCTCAGCGGCGAAGAGCTCTATCTGGTGGCTCTCATCCTGCTCGTCTCCCTGGAACGAGATAACACGGTCCCCGGTGAAGGTCCGCTCAAGCAGGAAGCTCTTGCCGATCCGCCGCCTGCCGATCACGGCGATCAGCGCGGGCACCGTCCGCGCAGCATCAAGGAGCAGCTCGCGCTCCTGGTCACGGTCCACCATCTCACGCATGTCAATAGAATACCAACCTCTGAGCCGTCAATCTATAAGTAACCAACTTACAGATTGGTGATACATGAATAGAGGATGCAAGAACCTATGCCGTGCCAGAATCCCCTCGGACGCACCGGTCACTGAACTCCGCCGCGCCGCTGAAACCGCTACCCGAACCGGTCGATCTCGCCCGGTACCGCGTCCGAAGGCAGACCCGCACCGGTTGCCTGATCAACGAATACCGCCTGGTCGCATGACGTGGACGAGGTCCTCGGCACGCACAAGTTGAGTAGCGATATTTAGTGACGACACACCGGGCTGGCCGCTACCACGTTCGTGCAGCTCAAGCGCAAGATCTACCGGCGAACTAGCCGTAACTTCGGCCTAGGGTGACAGGGTTTTCGGCACCCACACGGCCCGCATCGTTGCCGCCCGCAGTGATGGTGACCAGGCCCGCGCCGACGTGACGGCGCCAGTTGCGCGGCCCGGCCGCGAAGGAACTGCCCATCGCCGCGTAACAGCTCCCGGACGAGGTCGGCGGCGTCGTGATCTCTCCCGCGCTTACCGGCCACTGTAGACGAGCGCGCCGTACGTGATAGCCATGCTGATCAGTGCGAGGAGGACCCATCTGGTCCGCCATGCTATGCGGGCGGCGCGGCCGGGACGACGGGGGAGTGAGTGACTGTGCGGGCGCCTCGCTGAGATCACGAAGGGTCGGCTCACCGGTTTGCCCGACGTGCTGTTCTCTCACCACGACCCGCACCCGCCCCCCGTCCTCCAGCCTGTCCAGGGCATGGATGCCCTTGTCGTCGCGGCGGATGCCCCACTCCGGCTCCTCGCCCATCTCGACCTCAGCGACCAGGGAGCTGGCTGTCGGGTCCCACCCCGGGAACTCAATACCGGCTGCCTTGCGGATCAGGCTGCGTCCTCCGTCGCACCCGACGAGGTATTCCGCCCGCAGCGACCGGCCGTCGGACAGCTCGACGTCGACGCCGGTGTCGTCTTGCGCGAAACCCGTCACCTCACGTCCGCGATAGACCGGCACCTCCAGCTCGCCGACCCAGCCGGCCAGTGTGCGCTCGATGCGGTCCTGCCACAGCCCGAGCCCGTAGTTGTGCCGGGTGGGAAAGTCGCTGATGTCCAGAGGGATTCCGGAGAAGCTCGCGACCTGGGCCACCTGCCCCTGCGAAAGGAACCGGTCGGCGATTCCACGCTGATCGAGAACCTCGATGGTGCGTGAGTGCAGACCGCCTGAGCGCGAGCCGGCGAGGTCCTGGCTGGCGCGCCGCTCGACAATGGCGACGTCGGCCCCCGCCAGCGCCAGCTCGCCCGCCAGCATCAGCCCTGTCGGGCCTCCTCCGGCGATCACCACCGCATGCCCGGTCATAGCCGCACTCCGGCCGGCGTCACGCCGGTCGCCGCCAGCGCATCACATCCCTCGGCCGCCGCGGCGACCACCTCAATTGCGGGTGGTGTGAAGGGATGGGTGGGTTCGTTCGGGGTGAACGTGCTCATTGATGCCTCCGATGGTTGGTGCAGGTGCATGGTGGGTGGTGAGGTTGTCGCGCGTTCCGTTGAGCTTCGGTGGCGGTCCTCATGATCGTCGGGCGGCGATCACGTTGCCTTGGCCGGCGTCAGGAGCTCGTGAAGATGACGAGTCGCTGGGTCGCCCGGGTCATCGCGACATAGCGGTCGACCGCTCCTTCGATGCCCTTGCCGAACGCCTCTGGGTCGATGAGGACGACCAGGTCGAACTCGAGCCCCTTCGACAGCTCCGGGGTCAGCGACCGGACGCGGGACGTCGCCCGGAACGTGGGATCGCCGATGACGCAGGCGATCCCGTCGGCATGCGCGGCGAGCCAGGTGTCGAGGATCGGGCCCAGATCCGAAGCAGTTCCGTGTACGACGGGGACGCCGGTGCTGCGGATGGAGGCCGGCACGTTGGCGTCCGGGAGCACGGCCTGGATGACCGGCTCGGCTTCCGCCATGACATCTTCTGGCGTGCGGTAGTTGATGCTCAGGGAGGCCAGGTTGATCCGGTCGAGCCCGATCCGCCCGAGCCGTTCCTGCCACGACTCCGTGAACCCGTGCCTGGCCTGGGCGCGGTTCCCGACGATGGTGAAGCTCCGGGATGGGCAGCGGAGCAGCAGCATCTGCCACTCCGCGTCGGTCAGTTCCTGAGCCTCGTCCACGACGATGTGCGCGAACGGGCCAGCGAGCAGGTCCGGATCGGTACCGGGCAGTGCGGCCTCATTGACCAGGGCGTCCTGGAAGTCCTCGCCGCGCAGCATCGTCACCAGACCTACGCCTATTCGTCGTCCGCGGCCTCGATCAGGTCGTCGACGACTCGGGCCATCTGCTCGCGTTCAGCGGCGACCGCGGCGTCATGCCGACGCTTACGTCGTGATGCCTCCGGGTCGCCGAGCCGCCGCCGTGCCGCGTCCAGGAGCGGCAGGTCGGACACCGTCCAGGCCTGAGCGTCCTCGCGCTGCAGCTTCTGAACGTCATCGGCGCTGAGCCAGGGAGCGCACAGGCGCAGGTAGGCGGGTACCGACCACAGGTCTCCGACGAGGTCAGCCGCCTCGATCAGCGGCCACGCGCGGTTGAGGGCCGTGTGCAGCTCCCGGTTCTGCAGCAGCGACTTGCGGAGCAGGTCAGCCGAGACGTCGCCGTCGTGCTTGTCCATCAGGATCGCGAGCAGCTCCTCCCAGATCTGGTCGCGCGCCTCGTTGTGCGGAGTAACGGGATCAGGTGCTTCAAACGCCTCGGCCCAATCGGCGGCGCTCAGCCAGATGTCGGACCAGTGGGTCTCGACCGTCATCCCCTTGGTGGGCGGCTCCTCGTAGAACCTGACGGCCGTCTCGATCGCCTGCACCAGGTTCGCGGACGACTTCAGGCGGGCCACGTCCGGGTCGGCCTCGATCGCTGCCGTGGCTCCCTCGGCGACGAGGTCCCGCAGGGTGCAGGTCTGCACGCCCTCCTCGCCGAGGCCGGGGAGGACGTCAGCGACGTAGGCCAGGTAGGGCTGGTGCGGACCGACGAACAGCACGCCGCCCCGGCGGTGACCGAGGCGAGGATCGGAGTAGAGGAGGTAGGCGGAGCGGTGCAGAGCGACGACGGTCTTCCCCGTACCCGGACCGCCGTCGACGACGAGAGCGCCGCGAGATCCCGCGCGGATGATGGCGTCCTGGTCGGCCTGGATGGTGCCGAGCACGTCTCGCATCCGGGCCGACCGGCTGCCACGCGCGCAGTTGTTCCGCAGGTGGCTGGTGACGGTCGCGGCGGTTGCCGTGGCGGTGGCTCCGGTGACGGCCGTGGGCTGGGTGCAGCGGGCGCAGATCGCGTGGATACCGGCACCCGGCTGGCGCGACGCCGGTGACCTGGTGTCCACGCTGATCGCCGGCTCGGTGTGGGCTGCGATCGTGATCGCACTGCTGAGTGTGCTCGGCGGGATCTGTGTCGGCTCGGCCGCACCGGCCCGCCTTCGCCGACTGTCGTCCCTGCGGACCCAGGCCGTAGCCGCGGACCGGGGCCTGACCTGGCTCGCGGTGCCGTGGCTGGTGCTGCCGGCCCTAATCCTCATCGCGGCATCCTTGCTCAAGCCCGTCTACTTCAGCCGGTACCTGACGTACTGCCTGCCCGCAGTGGCGCTGCTGGCAGGTACCGGGCTCGCCTCCGTGCGCTGGCCGAAGCGGGCCGGCGTCCTTGCCCTGGTCGTGGCGCTTGTCGCGCCGGCGCAACTGGCGATGCGGGCGCAGGGCGGCGGCATGCAGATGGTGGCCCAGTTCCTGAGCGCCCATCGTCGGCCCGGTGACGCCATCGTCTATCCCGAGACGTCCATCCCGCCCTGGTACCTCGCCTATCCGGACGGGTTCGCTCAGCTCCGCGACCTCAGCATGGCCCAGACCCCTGCCGCGGCCGGCCGCCTGTTCGGCAACGCCGTCCCGCTGCCGGTCCTGGAACGACGCGAGGAGAGCGTCCGCAGGATCTGGATCGTGCCGCTGCCGGGCAAGGGGCCGGCCGCCTACCTCGCGCCAGGGTTCCGGCTCGCGCACGAGTGGAAGCTGCGGGGCTACCAGGCGGTGCTGCTCTACACGAGAACGAACTGACGCTGCCCGGCCCGCCGGCCCGCTGGGTCAGGCCCGCTGGCCCGGCCACGGGTTTACTCTGTGGGTGCCGAAAACCTGCGTCACCTGGTCAGATGCTCTGCAGATCGCGGTCCGCTCGGTCCCGCGTTCGGGTGCTAGGCGGGCAGGTCTTGGTCCGTCCGGAGCTGCGATGATCTGTGGTTTGCGGGCTTGAAGCTGACCTTCCTGATCGTCTCCCGTGTCATGTCGCTGCTCAGGTTGTCGCGCCGGGAGGCGTGGTGGAAGGACGCCGAGATCTTGATTCTGCGCCATCAGCTCGCTGTCGCGAAGCGTGAGCGGCCTCCGGTGCATGCGCGGTTGACGTGGCCGGACCGGGCGTGGCTGGTCCTGCTGGCCGGGACGCTGCCCATCGAGCACCTGGCCGGGATGCGGCTGATCGTGACTCCGGGAACCATCGTGCGGTGGCAGCGCGACATCGTCCGCCGCCGCTGGGCGCGCTTGTCGCGCCAGAGCCGGTCCGGCCGTCCGGCAACGCACCGTAACGTCCGGTCGGTGGTGCTGCGGCTGGCCCGGGAGAATGAGTCGTGGGGTTACCGCCGGATCCACGGCGAGCTGGCCGGGCTCGGCATCACCGTGGCGCCATCGACGGTGTGGCAGATCCTCAAGAGCGCCGGGATCGAACCGGCGCCCCGCCGGAACGGCCCAGGGTGGGCCGAATTCCTGCGGTCCCAGGCGCAGGGGATCCTGGCGCTGGACTTCTTCACCGCCGACCTGCTCAACGGCGCCAAGGTCTATGTCCTGGCCGTCATCGAGCACGGCACCCGCCGCATCCGGATCCTCGGCGCCACCGAGCACCCGGCCCAGTCCTGGGTGGTGCAGCAGACCCGGAACCTGGCAAGACGCCAGCCAGGTCAGCGCTCTCCGCGCCCTCATGACCGCCGGTCCAGCCGCCATCAGCCATGCCCTTCACCAGCACGCGGCCCAGGTCCGGCTGGCACAGGAACCCACCTGCACATCGGGCAACGCGGCCTTACCTGTGGTACCGGGTCAGCCACCCCGGTGAGCGCTACGGTGAGCCGGGTGAGGGCTGATACCCCGTCCACCCGTACCCCCTCCACCCGGCTGATCGTGCTGCGCGGTAACTCTGGGTCCGGGAAGAGCAGCGTCGGGGCGAGGCAAGGTGCCGGAAAGTGCCGTGAGCTGACGGGTCGTACCGCGGCATACGAGCAAACAACGAGCAAACATGGTGATCATTGAGCGCCATTCCCACCGCCGACGCGTACGGCGCCATCGCCGGGTTCGCTGACGCGACCGGGTGCTTCCTGCCGCTGGTCTGCACGCTCAACGCGGCCAGGGTCCTCGTCGCGGCGGCCGCGCTACTTGGCCTCGACCTCGACCGCATGGCCGAACTCGCGCTGGCCGCCCCGCCCGGCGCCGGAGGCTTGACCCTGCTGCCCTACCTCGAAGGCGAGCGCACGCCGAACCGGCTGGAGGCAACCGGCCTGCTGCACGGCATCACAGGCAAGAACGCGACGCGAGAAAATCTGGCGCGAGCGGCTGTCGAAGGGATGCTCTGCGGTCTGGCCGACGGACTCGACGCCATTATCGCGGCCGGTGTGCCGGTCCGCCGGGTGCTGCTGATCGGCGGCGGCGCGCGGTCCGAGACGGTGCGGCAGATCGCGCCGACTGTGTTCGGCGTGCCGGTCTACGTGTCTCCGCCGGGCGAATACGTGGCCGACGGTGCGGCGCGCCAGGCGGCGTGGCTGCTAAGTGGCGGCGCTGAGCCACCGGCCTGGACGCTCGGCGTCACCAGACGGTATGAGGCCAACCCGCTGCCGCACGTGCGGGAGCGATACGCGGCCGTTCGGGGCGACTGAGTCCCGGCCAGGGCACTGTGAGCCGAAGCGCGGTGCCGCCTGGACTGACGAGCGAAGTATGCGAGGAGGGAAGGCGGCGCCTTCAAGCGCCCGGAGGCGAGCGGGGGAAAACTTGCGTTATTGTTGCCGTTAGCGCGCAAGGACGCCTCCGGGTCCGCGGGCAGGACTTAGTCCACCTTTCTGGCATGTCGAGGCTGAGCACGGCGACATCCTGACCGGCCTGGCGCGCGGACCACCAGGGCGGTGGGGAGACGTCATGACAGTGCTTCCAGCCCAGCCAAACCTTGACCACCTGCACCGTCAGGCCCGAGATCTGCTGCGCGCCGCGGGCACTGGCGACACCGCCGCGGCCGAGCGCATTCACGCGGTCTCTGATCAGCTGAACCTGACCGCCGCTCAGCTGGCGGTGGCGCGCGAGTACGGCTTCGCTAGCTGGGCCAAGCTCAAGACCGAGGTTCAGGCTCGCAGCGCCGAGCTGGCCCAGCTCGCCGACGAGTTCTGCCGGGCAAGCATCAGGGACTGGACCGGTCGCGCGGCCAGGATGCTGGCGGCGCGACCCGAGCTTGCCAGCTACAACCTGGCGACGGCCGTGGTGCTCGGCGACGTGGACCCGGTTCGGGCCGCTCTCGAAGCTGACCCCGGCCTGGTGACACGCACCGACCCCGCGACGGGATGGACCGCGCTGCACGCCGCCTGCGCGTCGCAGTGGAGCCGGCTCGACCCCGGCCGAGAGGACGGGCTTGTCGCGGTGGTCAGGTTGCTGCTCGATGCCGGGGCGGATCCCAACGGGGTGGTCCCTGGTGGCGGCTGGAAGCCGCTGAAGTGCGCGGTCGCTGGCGTGCCTAATGCCGAGATCGCGCGGCTGCTGCTCGACCGGGGCGCGGTGCCCGATGACGATGACCTGTACCTGGCCGGTTTCGCTGATGATCATGAGTCCCTGCGGCTGCTGCTCAGCGGTACCGCGGACATAAGCGAGATCGCCCGGATGGCGCTCGCCGCGCCGATCAGCGGCAACGACGTCAAGGGCCTGCGAATGCTGCTGGAGGCCGGCGCCGACCCTCGCAGGTACCTCGATGACAGCGATGCCGAAGGTGGGTCTGACCACCCGTTCTCGGTCCTCTACGCTGCCGTGCGATCTGACTGCTCTGCGGAGATCGTCGAACTGCTGCTAGCCCACGGCGCCGAGCCCGAGAGGCCCGGTACCGATGGCCGGTCGCCGCACGCGCTGGCGGTCAGAAAAGGGCGCGATGATCTCGCCGAATTGCTTCGCCGGTACGGCGCCAGCGACGACGCCTCCGATGTCGATCGCTTCCTGGCCGCCTGTCTGCGCGCCGACCGGAAGGTCGCCGAGCGTCAGCTACCCAGCGACCTGTCGGCGCAGCAGCGGTCGGCGGCGATGATCAGGGCCGCGGAGACCGGCAACACCGAGGCGATGCGGGTCATGCTCGACCTGGGCTTCCCCGTCGATACGCGGGGCGGCGGAGACGCCCCGGGAACGCCGCTGCACACGGCCGCGCACGCGGGAAGCGCGGACATCGCCCGGCTGCTGCTCGAGCGAGGCGCCGACGTCGAGGCACGCGACGACCGGTGGGACAGCACGCCCATGGTCTGGGCGATCATCGGCAGCAGCGAGCGGCCGACCGGCAACCCCACTCCCGACTGGCCCGCCGTCGTCGAGATTCTGGCCAACGCCGGTGCGTCCTTCGACGGCATCACGCTCAGCCCGGATGACGACCATCCGCCGAGCCCTGCCGTCGTCGAATTGCTGCGCCGCTATGGTGTCGAAGGTGAGCAGCGCTGATGCCGTGCCCGACTGCGACCTTGTGATTCGTGGCGGCACCGTGGTGACCGCCGGGCGCTTGTCTGAGTGCGACGTCGGCATCAGCGGCGGCGTGATCAGCCAGATCGGCGGTGCGCCCCGCGGGCGGCGGTATCTCGACGCGTCGGGTGCGCTCGTGCTGCCCGGCGGGATCGACATGCACGTGCACCTGTCATCGCCCGAGCGGGCTGCTCCGGGTGAGCCCTGTGCCGCTTCAGAACTTGCCGCAGGTACTGTGGCCTGCGATTTGGCCGGATCATCCGGTTGCGGCAGACGCAGAGATCATGATGCTGCGTCATGTGGTCGCGGTGCTCCGCCGTCAGGTCACCCGGCCCAAGCCCGACTGGGCCGACCGAGCGGTCCTGGCGGCACTGGCCCGGCTGCTTCCAGCCGTGCTGCGCGCCCACCGGCTCGTCACGCCGTGCACGCTGCTGGCCTGGCACCGCCGCCTGATCGCACGCAAATGGACGTACCCGAACCGGCCAGGTCGGCCTGGGACCAGCCAGGAGATCCGTGACCTGGTATTGCGGCTGGCGCGGGAGAACCCGGCCTGGGGATACCGCAGGGTCCACGGCGAGTTGCGTCGGCTCGGTTACCGCACCAGCGAGGCGACGGTACGGCCGATCGTGCGCACCCGGCGGCGCAGGCTAGCCCCGCGGAACAGGGACACATCCTGGCGCGCGTTCCTGCGCACTCAAGCTGATGGCCTGCTGGCCTGCGATTTCTTCCACGTCGATACGATCTTCCTCAGGCGCCTGTACGTGTTGTTCGTCATGGAGGTGCGGACCCGGCGGGTGCACGTCCTGGGCGTGACCGCCCATCCGGACGGCGCATGGACCATCCGGCAGGCCCGCAACCTGCTCATGGACCTCGGCGACCGGATCGATTCGTTCCGCTTCCTAATCCGGGATCGCGACGCCAGGTTCACCCGCGCCTTCGACGCGATCTTTGTCAGCGAGGGCGTAAAGACGGTCAGGATCCCGCCGCAGACCCCGCGCGCGAACTGTTATGCCGAGAGATGGATACGAACCGCACGAGCCGAGTGCACCGACCGGATGCTCGTCTACGGTGAACGGCACCTGCGGACCGTGTTGGGGGAGTACGTCGGCCATTACAACGGGCACCGCCCGCACCAGTCTCGCCAGCAACGACCGTCCGACCAGGACGACCAAGCCAGCCCGCCGCTGGACTTGCCTGTCCGGCGGCGCAAGGTGCTTGGCGGCCTGATCAACGAGTATTACCAAGCCGCGTAGCTGATCTTACGAGTCCCAGGTCAGACACCATACGATTAGTTTTGAAGCGGTACAGGGTCGCAGAACCCGCGACGCTTGTCTGCGCACCTCCCAGGTGTCGGCAGCCCGATGGACCTCGCATCTCCGATGGACCTCGCGTGTACCTGACGGGAGATCCAGGCGTAACAGCGGTCCCAGCGCACTCCCTGGGGCCGCACCGGCGGCGAGCCCTCTACCTGTGCCTTCCCCTAGATGTCACGCTGTGTATAACCATCGGCAGGGGCCTCGCCGGGCATCCGGCCACCATGATCAACTATTTCCGGACTGACG
>Ga0307372_10008063_pt1 | contig 14895 bp, 13 predicted proteins | sample OX1MG_FD_202533 | JGI IMG/M metagenome (GOLD analysis project Ga0307372, IMG submission 202533) | Soil microbial communities from Risofladan, Vaasa, Finland - OX-1 | ecosystem: Environmental > Terrestrial > Soil > Coastal area > Acid sulfate soil | place: Finland: Risofladan, Vaasa | collected... | reverse complement strand
ATCTTCCCCGCCAGCGCGTCGATGAGAATCCCGGGCCGGCTAAACTGCTCCCGAGCCGACGCCACCAGCTCCTGGGTCGGCCCGCCGAGCTGCTCCTCCCCGACGTTGATAAGCACGAGCAGCGGCTTCGCCGTCAGGAAGCCAAAGCCGCGCAGGAGTCGATCCTCCTCGGGATCGAGCTCGACCTCCCGAATCGGGATGCCCTCCTCGACCGCACCGCGCAGCCGTTGCAGCGCCGCCTGCTCCCGCTCGAATGCCTCGCGCTCGGGACTGCGGAGCTTGGGAATCTGCGCCGCCAACCGCGGCAGTCGTTTCTCGATCAGGCCGAGGTCGGAGAAGGAGAGCTCGAGGTTCATCGTCTCGATGTCGCGCAGCGGGTCGACCGAGCCCTCGGGGTGCGGGGCCGCCGGGTCGTCGAACGCGCGCACGACGTGGACGAGGGCGGCGCCCTGGCTGAGATACCCCAGAAGGCGTCCGCTCAGCCCCTGCTCGTGGATACCTTTGGCGACGCCGGCCACGTCGTAGTACTGCACGTCCGCCGGGACGGTGCGGCGGGGCTTGAACATGTCGGTCAGGATGCTCAGCCGCTCGTCGGGCACTTTGACGGTGGCGAGGTTGGGCTCCTCATCGCCGCTCGAGAACACACCGGTCGGCGCCTCAGACTGGGTGAGCGCGTTGAATACGGTCGTCTTCCCGCTCTGCGGTAGTCCGATAATAACCAACTGCAGGGACATGCTCGCTCCCGACCTGCCGCCACTGTCGCAGGCTGACGCCACGGCCGTGGCTCAGCGCGCCCTAGGTTGTACCACGATCAGCCTTGCCGGCGGGCGATAGCGGCAGCGGCGGCACAGCCGCACCGCGGCCCGACCGCTTCGGTTGGGGGCTCGCCTCACCCATACGGACGTGCTGGCTTCGTCTCTGCGGTGCATACCGCGCCCGGCCGAGTGCCGGCGGGGCGCGGCGCGGATGGCATTGTGGCCTGACTCATAGACCGAGGCGTCAACGGGCGAGCAGCGGGTCGGCGACGCCGACCTCGGCGAAGGCGCCGGCGCGCAGGCGGCACGAGTCGCAGACGCCACAGGGCGAGAGCCCGCCCTGGTAACATGACCAGGTCAGTCCGTAGTCGATGCCGAGGGCCAGCCCGAGCCGCACGATGCCCGCCTTCGGCAGGTGCAGGAGCGGCGCGATCACCGGGATGCGCCGGCCCGTCTCGACGAACTGCTTGCTGGCGAGGTCCGCCGCGCGCTGGTAGGCGGAGACGAACTCTTCCCGGCAGTCAGGGTAGCCGGAGTAGTCGACCTGGCTCACGCCGAGGTAGATCGCGCCCGCGCCCACGATCTCTGCGTAGCCCGAGGCCACCGCCAGGAAGATCAGGTTGCGTGCCGGGACCCAGGTCGTCGGGACGCCGCCGGTGGTCGGCTCGGTGGGGATCGGTCCGTAGCCGGTCAGGCTCGATCCACCCAGCGCGGCGAGGTCGATCCGCACGACTCGGTGCTCGGCCGCCTGGAGCGCGCGGGCGACGGTCGCGGCCGCGTCGAGCTCACGGTGGTGGCGCTGGCCGTAGTCGAATGAAAGCGCGAAGATCTCCTGGCCCGACGCGCGCGCGAGGTAGGCGACGGTAGTGCTGTCCAGGCCGCCGGAGATGAGGACGACCGCGCGTCGCGACGCGGGCTCCACGACCGATGTCATCGCGGGCCAACCTCCTGGGATCGGTGATCGAACTCACGGCGTGGTGAATGTGGAGTGGGGATGAGCACCAAACGCATTGACCCTTCGGCCCCCCCCGGCGCGGCGCCTCGCGACGGCCCTGGTGGCTCCAGCCCCTGTCGATTCTGGCGTCGACGGGTGCGGCGCTGGCCACGGTGGCATGGCATAGGCGCTGGGAGGGCGCGATCGACGGCACTCCTCGTCGCGGCCTCATGGATGGGCTCTGTCACGGGGGCACCGCGCTCGCCGTGGCGCTGCCGGCACTCCCCTACGTCCGCGAGCCCGCCGCGTTTCTGCGGGTGGTCCTTTCGACAGCGCTGCTGCTCGACCTCGACCACATCCCCGCGGCCCGCTCGTTTCATCTGGCACGCACCATGACGATGGAGCACCGCCCGCCATCCCATTCGGTGCTGACGCCGTTGCTGTTCGCGATCCTGGCCGAGCGCTGGCGACCCGAGCGCCATCTGGGCCTGGCGGCTCTGCTCGGCCTCGGCTCGCACCTGCTGCGAGATCTCGGCACCGGTGGGGCGCCGATCGTTCACCCCCGCCGGATCGTCACCGTACCGTACCGGGTGGTCGTCCCACTCCTCGGGCTCGTGGCGATTTCGAGCCGGCACGCCACCCGCCGTCGCTTCGGCACCCGCCTATTGCGCCTGGCGTTCAGCGTCTGAGTCTCTGGCACCTCCCACGCCGTCTCCGGGTGTGATTCAATCGTGCGCCGGATCTCGGACGGCGCGCTTGAGGCATCGACGCGGGGGAGCAGCAGGAATGGCTCAATTTCACGGTGGCCTGGGTGAGGCGCTCGTGGTCATCTACCTGGGAATCGCGGTCGCCTCCTGGATCCTGGCTCGCCGCCAGGGCCTCCCAGCCTGGCTGACTGGCACGGCCCACGCGCTCCTCGGCATTCAGATCGTGCTCGGCATCATCCTGTTCGTGCGGCACCCACACGCGGTTCCCTGGACGCACCCGGTGTTCGGTCTGCTGGCCGTGCTCGCGCTCGGATTGATGGCACCGCTACGTCGCCGCTACAGCCGCGGAGCCGCCATCGGGATCACCTCGCTGGTGGTCGGCATCCTCGCGCTCGTCGCCGTGACCATCGCCGTCACCCGGTGAGGCAGCGAGCCGCCCAGAGAAGGCGACAAACGACCACTACAACTCGCTGATCACCGGCATAATCATCGGTCGCATCTTCGCGTGGCGGTAGATCTGACGGCTCAGCACGTTCTTCGTCCGGCTGACCAGGTAGCCGTAGCTGAAGCCGCCCTTCTGGCGCTTCTCCAGGAACTTCTTCAGCTCTTCCTCCGCCCGCTCCAGCACCCACGGTTCGATCTGTCCGTCGAGTCCCTGAGCAGAGACATCGGGACCGGCGATCAGGTTCCCGCTCTCGCGGTCGACGATCATGGTGGCGATGATGACGCCGGCCTTGGCGATCTCACTGCGCTGGCGCAGGATCACGTTGCGGTTGCCCAGGATGTCGACCAGCACCGCGCCGCTCTCCACCGTGCCCTCACGCCTGGCGCTGTCGCGGCCGAGGCTGATCTCACAACCCAGGTCCGGGATCAGCACTTGCTGCTCGCCGTAGCCAACATCCATCGCGAGGTCGCGGTAGAGCGACAGGTGGCGGTACTCACCGTGGATGGGGATGACGAAGCGCGGCCGGATCAGGCGGAGCATGAACTTGAGCTCCTCCCGGCTCGCGTGCCCGGACACGTGGATTGTCGGCTCGATGGCCGAGTAGATGACGTCCGCACCGCGCCGGAAGAGCTGGTCGATGGTCTGTGAGACCGTCTCCTCGTTGCCCGGGACCGGCGTGGCCGAGAAGATGACGGTGTCGCCCTTCTGGATCCGAATCGCCGGGTGTTCGCCGCTGGCGATGCGGGCCAGGGCGGCACTCGCCTCCCCCTGGCTGCCGGTCGTCAGAAAGAGGACCTGGTCACGCGGCAGCTTGGTCGCCACGTCGACAGGGACGATCACGCCGTCCGGGGGCGTCAGGTAGCCGAGCTCCATCGCGATCCGGGTGCTCTGCTCCATGCTGCGGCCCGAGATAGCCACCCTGCGACCGTGGCGGTAGCCGGCGCGGATCGCCTGATCGATCCGCGTGATGTTCGACGCAAACGACGTCAGCACGACCCGACCCTTGGCCGCGCCGATCGTGCGGTATAGGGTCTCGCTGACGACCGCTTCCGACGGGGTATGGCCCGGCCGCTCGACGCGCACGGCGTCCGAGAGCAGTAGCAACACGCCCTCGTCGCCGATCTCGCGCAGACGCGCCTCGTCCGTCGGCGGACCCAGCGGCGGCGTGGGGTCGAATTTGTAGTCTCCGGTGTGCACCAACCAACCCAGCACGGTCTTGAGGCCGATCGCGAAGCTACCGGGGATGCTATGGGTGACCGGGATGAACTCGGCAGTGAAGTGCTTGCCAAGCCGGTACTGCTGACGTGGTTCGATGATCTGGAACTGCGCCAGGTTGGTCACGCCCGCCTCGTCGAGCTTGGCCCGCACGTAGGCGATCGCCAGCGCGGAGCCGTAGATCGGGATCGGGGCCCGGCTCTTGAGCAGCGGCAGCAGGTACGGCAGGCCGCCGATGTGGTCTTCGTGGCCGTGCGTCAGCAGGATCGCCCGCAGGCGATCGATGTTCTGCACCACGTATGAGATGTCCGGGACGATCAGGTCGACGCCGCGCATCTCCTCTTCCGGGAACTTTGTTCCCAGATCGACCATGATCATGTCCCCGCGGTACTCGTAGACGGTGCAGTTCTTGCCCACCTCGCCGATGCCACCGAGGGGAATCACTCGAATGCGCGGACGCGCCATGTGTCAGCCCCGCTCCTGCCTGTCGCCAATCCGGCGCGTTGTCGTCGCGCCCTACAGATCATCTCACGCGGCGGCCAGGACGTCACGTCGACCGGTCGGTGATTGCGCGGGTCACGTCAGAAAGGTTCGCTTTCGCCCGTCAGTCTCCGTTCGTCGTCGGAAGTTCGCTGCTCACGATAGATCCGTGCCCCGGCGGGGTTCCCCGCGGCGTGGATCCGCGTGCTCCCTGTGCGGCTCCGATTCGCCGGCGCGGTGCCTCGTGGCCGCCGGGCGGCGCCGTTGCGTGGTCGCGTGTTGCGTTGTTCCGTGTCTTTGCCTTGACATGCGCCGATGGCAATCCTTAAGATGCTCCTTCACAATCTCCCGGTGGGGGCGTTAAGGGGCGGGTGGATGACTGAGCTGCTGTACCTCGCTGACAGCTACGTGCGTGATTTCGATGCGATCGTCACCGAGGTCCGTGGCGACGCCGTCGTCCTGGATCGCACCGCTTTCTATCCCGGAGGCGGTGGCCAGCCGAACGACGAGGGAACGCTGGCTGCCGGAGACCGGATGTGGCGGGTAGCGCGCACCGGCAAGGATGCCGGCGCGATCGTGCACGCGCTCGACGGCGGCGATCCACCGGAGCCCGGCACTCCGGTCCACGGGGCTCTCGACTGGGAACGACGCTACCGCCTGATGCGGACCCATACGGCCCTCCACGTGCTCTGTGGCGTCGTGTTCCGGGAATATGGTGCACTGGTCACCGGCGGGAACATGGCGCCGGACAAGGCGCGCATGGACTTCGAACTGGAGGATCTCAACCCGGAGCGCGTGGCCCACATCGGGGCCCTGGCGAACGACCGCATCCACGCCGGTCTTCCCGTCTCGTGGCGCAGCCTGCCCCGCTCCGAGGCCTTCGCCATCCCCGACCTGGTCCGCACCAAGATCAACCTCCTGCCGGAGGGCATCACCGAGGTGCGCATCGTGGAGATCGCCGGCCTGGACCTGCAGGCCGACGGAGGGACACACGTCCGGAACACCCACGAGGTCGGCGGTATCGCCGTCGTCGGCACGCGCAGCAAGGGACGCATCAACAAGCGCCTGGAGATCGTGCTGGTTGACGCGCCGTCTCCGCGGGCCACGGCGGAGGAGCGGCCGTGACCATCGACTGGCGGCGAGCGCTGGCATCGCGCGCGGATTGGCTCAAACCGCTGTCTCAGGATGCGTTCGTCGACGTCTCCGCGCACCCAGATCTGGTGCTGCTGGCGGGCGGCACTCCCCCGATCGAGTGCCTGCCGATCGAACGGCTCGCCTGGGCCAACGCCCGGGTGTGGGCCGAGGTCGACCCGACCATCCTCTACTACGGCGAGGTCGAGGGCTATGAGCCGCTGCGCGCGCTGATCGTCGAGCGCATGCGCCGGCGCGGGGTTTCGACCTGCGTCGAGGACGTGATCGTCACCAACGGCTCACAGCAGGGGCTCGACTTCGTGGCGCGGGCCTTCGTCGAGCCGGGCCAACGGGTGATCGTCGAGGAGCCGACCTACTTCGGCGCGCTCCAGGTGTTCGACGCCTACCAGCCGGAGTACGTCACCGTCGCCATCGACGAGCACGGCATGCTGCCGGCGGCGCTCGAAGCGGTGCTGGCCTCCGAGCCGCGGCCGCGCCTGATCTACAGTGTGCCGACGTTCCAGAACCCCACCGGGGTCACGCTGAGCACGAGCCGGCGGCGCGAGATCCTGGCACTCGCCGCCCGCTACAACGTCCCGATCGTCGAGGACGACCCTTACGGAGAGCTGTGGTACGACGGCGGAGATCAGGGGCCACTGCGCGCGCTCGACCCCTCGGTGATCTATCTGGGGAGCTTCTCGAAGACGCTCGCGCCGGCCCTGCGCATGGGTTGGATCGTCGCCCCGACGGTCATCCGCCCGATCTTTCGCAACATCAAAGAGGCCGTCGACATTCAGAGCGACCGGATGGTCCAGCGGGCGGTGGCGCTCGCGGCCGGCGACGGCTGGCTGGACGAGCACGTGAGCCAGGCGCGCGCGGTGTACCGGCGGCGGCGCAACCGGCTGCTCGACGCGCTAGAGCGCGAGATGCCGGCGGATGTGCGCTGGACTGAGCCGGCCGGCGGGTTCTTCGTCTGGGTAACGCTGCCGGACGACGTCGACAGCGCCGCACTCCTCACGGATTGCGTCGCCAACGGCGTCGCCTACGTGCCGGGCTTCCCCTTCTACCCGGACGGTCGTCGGTCTCCGGCGTTCCGCCTGGGCTTCTCGACGCTGCCGGAGGAGCGCACGGCGCTGGGCGTGCGACGATTGGGTCAGGTTCTGCGCGCGCGGCTGGGATAGACCGGGCGAGCAGTGCGCGAGACGAGGGCGCGGTGCCTGGTCACGACGATACTACCTGGGATATCGACGGGCGCGAGGTCGACCTGTCGAATCTCGACCGTGTGCTCTGGCCGCGCAGCGGGCTCACCAAAGCGGACCTGATCCACTACTATCGCGACGTCGCGCCGGTCATCGTCCCCTACCTCACGGCGCGTCCGCTCACGCTGCGGGTCTTCCCGGACGGGGTGGACCGCCCCGGCTTCTACCTGCGCGACCTTCCGGCCGGCGCGCCCGACTGGCTACGCTGCGCGCCCTATCAGCCAGAGACCCGCCCCGGCGAGCGCTGCGTGCCGCTGATCGACGGTGCGGCCGGTCTGGTCTGGTATGCGGACCGAGGCGGCATCGAAGTCCACCTCTGGCCCTGCACGGTCGCGGCGCTCGATCGGCCGGACTGGGTAGTCTTCGACCTGGACCCGGGGCCGGACGTGGGCTTCGAGCGCGTGCTGGACGCGGCGACGCTCGTGCGTGACGAATTGGATCGCCTCGGCGTGACCGGACTGCCGAAGACCAGCGGCGGACGCGGGCTGCACGTGTTCGTGCCGGTCGAGCCGAACGTTCCGTTCGCGAGCGCCCGAGACTGGGTGAAGGCTATAGCAGCGCGCCTGAGCGAACTACAACCCGACCTCATTGGCACGGCCGGCGGACGCACCCATCGGCAGGGGTTGGTCACGATCGACCACGCGCAGAACAGCCTCGGGCGCAACACGGCCGCGCCGTACACGCCGCGCGCGACACCCGACGCCACGGTCTCGGCCCCGCTGAGCTGGGACGAGGTGGAGACGGGCACGCTCCGCCCGGGCGATTTCACCCTCCTGACACTGCCCCGGAGACTCCGAGACGTCGGCGACCCGTGGCGCGCCGCGCTCGACGCTCCTCGCCACCGCCTTCCGACGGACCGGGTGACGCCCGCCTGATCGCCGGACCCGCCACGACCCATGCGTCCGTACGCGGGGAAGCGGAGCAGCCAACGTGGTACACTTGTGTGTTGATGGGCCAATCCCGACGGGCATTCGCAGGGATCAGGATGCAAGACCGCGCAACGCGATGGCACGCGACCACGATCCTCGGCGTCCGGCGCGACGGCGTGGTCGCCGTGGCCGGTGACGGACAGGTGACCTTCGGCGACGTCATCATGAAGCACCACGCGCGCAAGATTCGGCCGCTCCTCGATGGACAGGTTGTAGCCGGCTTCGCCGGGGCCGTGGCGGACGCGCTGACGTTGTTCGAGAAGTTCGAGGCGCACCTGCGCGACTGGGACGGCAACCTGCGCCGGGCCTCCGTGGAACTGGCCAAGGAGTGGCGCACGGACCGCTACCTCCGTCGGCTCGAGGCGCAACTGATCGTGGCCGACGGCGACCAGGTACTGGTGCTCTCCGGCGAGGGTGACGTCATCGAGCCGGACGACGGGATCGTGGCGATCGGAACGGGCGGTCCCTATGCCACGGCGGCGGCGCGCGCGCTGATCCAGCACACCGGCCTGAACGCCAGACAGATCGCCGAGGCAGCCATGCGCATTGCCGCAGACCTCTGCATCTATACCAACGACCACATTGTGATTGAGACAACCAGACAGCATGAGCCTAGTCAAGACGAATGAGTTGCCCGCGTCGGGCACTCCGGAAGGACCCCTGTCGGCCGACGCGCACCTCACGCCGCGGCGCATCGTGGATGCGCTCGATCGCTACATCGTCGGCCAGCAGGACGCCAAGCGCGCGGTTGCGATCGCCCTGCGCAGCCGGTGGCGGCGCCAGCAGCTCGACGACACGATGCGCCAGGAAGTGACGCCGAAGAATATCCTCATGGTCGGGCCAACCGGGGTCGGCAAGACGGAGATCGCGCGCCGGGTGGCCAAGATCATCGACGCACCGTTCGTCAAGGTCGAGGCGACCAAGTTCACCGAGGTCGGCTATGTCGGGCGCGACGTCGAGTCGATCGTGCGTGACCTGCTCGAGGTGAGTATCGCCATGCTCCACGGGGAGCGCATGGCCGAGGTGCGCGACCAGGCGGCGTCCGCGGCGGTGCAGCGTCTGGCGGACATCCTCGTCGAACAGCGTGCCGGTCAGCGATCCGCGCGCGGGCGCGAGGAGGTGGCCGCGACCGCCGAGGGCGAGGAGCGCGCGGACGGCGAGACGCGCAAGCGCCAGGCGGCGATACGTCGTCGCTTGGCACGCCAGCGATCCCAGGTTATCGAGCTCCTCAACAACGACGCCATCGAGGATGAAACGGTCGATCTCGAGCTCGACAACGAGGTCGACGTGTCGACCGTCGAGCTCGAGACTGGGTCCGGCATCGAGGAACTGCAGGAGGCCTTCAACGACCTGATCGACGGGCTGGCGCCGCGCCGCCGGCACCGCAAGGTCTCCGTTCGTGAGGCCCGGCGCATCCTCACCCAGCAGGAGGCTAACCGCCTGGTGGACTTCGACTCGCTGGTGGAGGCGGCCGTCCGGCGGGCCGAGGACAGCGGCATTATCTTCGTCGACGAGATCGACAAGACCATCACCCCGAACGGCGAGTACGGACCCGACGTCTCGGGCGAGGGCGTCCAGCGCGATCTGCTGCCGATCGTCGAGGGGTCGGTGGTCATGACCCGCTACGGGCCGGTGAAGACCGACCACATGCTGTTCATCGCGGCCGGATCCTTCCAGAGTGTGCGCCCGTCCGACCTCATCCCGGAGCTCCAGGGACGGCTGCCGATCCGCGTCGAGCTCGATAGCCTGTCCGAGGACGACCTGTTCGCGATCCTGACCGAGCCCGATAACGCACTGACCCGCCAGTACGCGGCGCTGCTCAGGGCCGACGGCGTGGACGTGGAGTTTGCCGAGGATGGACTCCGGGAGATGGCGCACCTGGCCGCCCAGGTCAACAGCCACACCGAGGACATCGGTGCCCGCCGGCTGCACACGATCGTCGAGCGGGTGCTCGAAGACCTCTCGTTCGAGGCGCCCGAGCGCCAGGGAGAGCGTGTGCGCGTCGACGCGGAGTACGTGCGCTCGCGCATCCAGGACGTGGCGGCGGACGACGACTTGAGCAAATTCATCCTCTGACTGTAACAACCGGTACCGCGGTCTCGAGCCCACCAGGATCAAGCGCCCACTCCTCGAGGCGACAGGCGTCCGGGCCATGCAGTAGCATCACCCCCGAGTCGCGCTGAGAGCCGGGAGGTGGGGGTGGAGCGGGTCTCGGTCGTCATTCCGGTGTTCAACGAGGTCGGTAGCCTCGAGCAGATCCTGACCCAGGTCCGGGCGATTGAGCTGCCGTACGCGAAGGAGATCGTGGTCGTCGACGACTGCTCGATCGACGGCTCGCGCGAGCTGCTGCTGAGCGAGGCACTGCAGGGCAGCGACCTACGGGTGCTGACCCACGACCGCAACCGCGGCAAAGGCGCCGCCGTCCGCACGGGACTGCGCGCGGCGAGCGGAGACGTCATCATCATCCAGGACGCCGACCTCGAGTACGACCCGCGCGATTATCCGCGCCTGCTGCGGCCGATCGAGGAAGGGCGCTCAAAGGTCGTGTACGGCTCGCGGTTTCTCGGCGAGCACAAGGCGATGTACTTCTGGCACTCGGTCGGCAACAAGCTGCTGACGCTGGTCACCAATGTGCTGTTCGACACCACGCTCACGGACATGGAGACGTGCTACAAAGTCTTCACAGCGGACGTCGCGCGCAGCTTCACCCTTCGGTCGGACCGTTGGGGCTTCGACCCGGAGATCACCGCCAAGATCCTCCGTCGCGGCCATCGCATCTACGAGGTGCCCATCGCCTACAACGGTCGCGAGTTTTGGGAGGGGAAGAAGATCAGCTGGCGAGACGGCCTCAGCGTCCTGGCCACGCTGGTACGCTACCGCTTCCTGGGCTGACCACCCCGCGTCAGTGGTGACTGGGCCGGCGACGCAAGGGAGAATGGGATGACCGAGTCGGCCATCGCCGTGGACCTGGGCGGGACGAACATCCGCGCCGCGATGGTCGGCCGCGACGGACGAATCGAGGGGGTCGTCACTCGCGGGACCGGAGCTGGCGAGGGACCGGAGGCGGTCATCGACCGCATCGTCGCCCTGGTCTCGGAGGTCGTGAACGGCGCGCAACCGGCACCGGAGGTCAAGGTCGGCGTGGTCGCGCCCGGGCCGCTGAACCCCTTCACCGGCGTGGTCTACTTCGGGCCGAACCTTCCCGGCTGGCACGACGTCCCGCTGCGGGACATTCTGCGGCAGCGGCTGAACCGCGACGTGGTCATCGGCAACGACGCGAACAGCGCCGCGCTCGGTGAGGTCATGTTCGGCGCCGCCCGGCAGGTGCGGCACCTGGTCTACCTGGCGCTCGGCACGGGGGTCGGCGGCGGTATCGTTTCGCACGGGCATCTGATCGAGGGAATACGTGGCGTCGGCGGCGAGGTCGGTCACGTCTCGATCGACCCCTCTGGACCACGCTGCCACTGCGGCGGGATCGGCTGCGTCGAGGCCTACGTGGGCGGGTGGGCCATTGCCCGCGACGGCGAGATGCTGATCCGCTCCAGCCGGTCGAGTGCGATCGAGACGGCGGCCCGCGGCAGTCCGGTCACCGCGGAGGTCGTGGCCGAGGCAGCCCGCGCCGGTGACGAGGCGGCGCGCGGCGTCTTCCAGCGAGCCGGCCAGGCGCTGGCCGTCGGCATCGCGGGGCTGGTCAACATCTTCAACCCCGAGTTGATCGTGATCGGAGGTGGGCTCGCCGCGGTGGAGGGACTGCTGCTGGACCCACTGCGGGAGAGCCTGCCCCGCTACGCCATGGCGCAGATTCACCCGGACGCCACCATTCGGCGCTCGGCGCTCGGCGGCAACACCGGACTCTTCGGTGCCGCGGCCCGCGTCTTCTACCATGAGCAGACGAGCAACGCGCTACTCGAACCCTGACTCATCGGCGCAGGGAGTAGCACCCGACGACCGGGAAGCCGCCGGCACCTCCCCGTCCCCGCACGGTTCGTTTTCGAGGATTATGTCGCGTCGCGCGCTGCTTCGTTCCGTCGCTACCGCCGTACCTGCGCTTCTCTCGGCCTGCCGGGCCGGCGTCGTGACTCCGACGCCGACGCCGGAGCAACCCCAGCCGACTACTCCCACATCGGCACCCGCTACATCGACCGTGACGTCCATCCCGGACGCCCCGACTGTGGTCCCGTCTGGCGCGCCGCCCGCGACGCCGATCGACGCCACACAGGTCTTCTACGACGGCAGCTACGCTCAAGATCCGGTCAGCCACGACTTCAACGCCAACCCCGGCTGCGGCGGTGAGCCGGAGCTGTGGGCGGGCCTGCTTACGTTTACCCCCGATCTCGAGCCGAAGCCCGACTGGGCGCAGACCTGGGAGGTCGCTGCCGACGGCACAACCTGGACTTTCCACCTACGGCCCGACAACCGCGGCTGGAGCAACGGCGATCAGCTCACGGCCGCCGACTTCGTCTGGTCCTGGCAACGCAAGCTGCTGCCGGCGACCGCGGCGAGCGACGCCGCGGTGCTGTTCCCGATTCAGGGAGCCGCGGCGATCCACGCGGGAACGGCGTCGCGGTCCACGCTCGGAGCCAGCGCGCTCGACGACTGGACGCTCCAGGCCCGGCTGACGGCGCCGTCGGCTGCCTTCCTCGACATGGTCTCCACCCTCGCGACGGTCCCGGCGCATCGCCCGAGTGTGGAGCGGTACGGAGCGAGCTGGACGGAAGCGGGGCGCTGCGTCTCGAACGGGCCGTTCCAGCTCGACGGCTGGGAGCGCGGCACGCTGCTGCAGTTCTCTCCTAACCCCGGCTATTGGGATGCCGGCGGACTCACGCTGACCCAGGTGCAGGCGCCGATCACGCCAGCGGACCGCGCGCTGATCCAGTACCGGCTGGATCGCCTCGACCAGATCGGCGTCATCGGCAGCGACCTTCCCGGCCTGCAGGCCGATCCAACGCTCGGCCCCCAGCTCCGGCAGACGGTAGGGAATGGGACGTGGGCACTCTTCCCGCAGACCACCGTCCGGCCGTTCGACGATGTCCGCGTGCGCCGGGCCGCCGCTCACGCCGTCGATCGCCACCGTCTGGTCGAGATCGTCTCGGGTCGCGCCTTGCCGGCCACCAGCCTGCTGCCGCCGGGATTCCCCGCCCACGTCGGCACCCCAGACATCGCGGCATTGCAGTCCTTCGACGTCGGCGCGGCGCTCGACGCCCTGAAGGACACGCCCTTCTCCGGCGGCGGGAACTGGCCGCCGGTGACGTTGCTGATGCGACAGGAGGACCCCGACTCCGAGCTGCTCGGACGCGATGTCGCGGCGCAGCTCGAGGAGAATCTCGGCATGTCGGTGAGCGTGACGGCGCTCGATCCGGCCGCCTTCGACGCCGCTCTGCGGCAGCGGCGTGCCGGTCTGATCTGGCTGCGATCGTGGTATGCCACGCCGGATCCGGCGGACGCATACGGGCGCCTGTTCAGCGGCGTGGATACCGCCGGTCCGACCACCTGGCGCAGCGCCGACCTGGACGCGCTCCTGGCCGGAGCGCTCGGCGAGGTAGATCTGCGCCGGCGGCTCGCGCGCTACGCGCAGGGCGAGCATCTGCTGCAGCAGGAGGTGGCCTACGTGCCCGCCGTCTACCCGGTCAGCTGGTACCTCGTCAAGCCGTGGGTCACCGGGACACCGGTCGACCAGGCCGGGTGGCCGCTGCTCGCCGATCGCGTCTACACGCGCCGCCGCATGCCGCTGCGGATCGTCGGGCGACCGCTAAGCTGAGCCCATGACCAACCATGGCTCCGGAACACGTCCGCGAATTGGCCGTATTCGCGCAGACAGGTGTGTGTTATGCTGCGCAACAGCATCGTCAGGAGAAGACGCCCCGCCGGCCGCAACATGAGCTACCCGGTACGGGACGCAGACGTGGGAGGTTGTTCGATGGCCGAAGCGCATCCGAAGTACGTCTGGTGGAATGGGGACCAGGTCCGCTGGGAAGACGCCACGATCCACGTCACCGACATCGGGTGGTCGACGGTGGGCGCGATCTTCGAGGGCATTCGCGCGTACTGGAACCCGCGGGAGCAGGAGGCGTACGTCTTCCGGCTGCCCGAGCATATGAAGCGCTTCGAGCGCTCGATGAAGCTGGTGCGGCTGCGGCAGGACATCTCCACGGACACCCTGTGTGACGTGATCGTCAAGCTGATCCACGACAACGACCATCGGGAGAGCGTCTACATCCGCCCACTGGCCTATCGCGGCGGTGGCGACAGCAAGAGCTTCAGCGGCTTCGGCGGCGAGGCAGCCATCCTGATCAACACGCGACCGAATCCGACGCACCTGCTGACCGGGAAGGCGCAGCACGCCTGCATCAGCTCCTGGACCCGCATCTCCGACAACGTGATGCCGCCGCGCATCAAGAACATCTCGAACTACCGCAACGGCCAGCTCGCCAACATGGAGGCCGCGATCAACGGGTACGACACGGCGATCCTGCTGAACACGCAGGGCACCGTCGCCGAGGGCGGCGGATCGTGCCTGATGATGGTCCGCGACGGCAAGCTGATCACGCCGGACGTCACCAGCAGCATCCTCGAGAGCATCACCCGTGACGCCATCATGACGATGGCGTCCGATGACCTCGGGGTCGAGGTCATCGAGCGGCCGGTCGACCGGACCGAGCTCTACATCGCCGACGAGGTCTTCATGTGCGGCACCGCCGCGGAGATCACGCCGATCGTATCCGTCGATCGCTACGACGTGGGCGACGGCAGCGTCGGCCCGATTACGCGCCGGCTCGAGCAGCTCTTTCACGACGTGCTGCACGGCACCGACCCGCGCCACGCCGACTGGCGGACCCCGGTCGGCCTGGGCACGCTCGCGACGGCCTGAGCCGTTCGCCGCAACCACGAGGTAACGCAACGGGGCAGGTGCGAACCACCTGCCCCGTTGCGCTGTCGCTACCACGTGCTCGGCATGCGGCGCCGCTACGCCTCCGGGAAGAAGCCTTCCTCGAGCATCCGGCGGATGGTCACGTCGAACGCCTGCACGGTCCGGTCGATGT
>Ga0307372_10008060_pt1 | contig 14896 bp, 12 predicted proteins | sample OX1MG_FD_202533 | JGI IMG/M metagenome (GOLD analysis project Ga0307372, IMG submission 202533) | Soil microbial communities from Risofladan, Vaasa, Finland - OX-1 | ecosystem: Environmental > Terrestrial > Soil > Coastal area > Acid sulfate soil | place: Finland: Risofladan, Vaasa | collected... | reverse complement strand
ACGGTCACCGCGAGCTGGATGCTGCGGTCCAGCTCCCTGGATAGCGCGTTCGTGATCAGAGCCCGCAGCCGCGTCTCCAGCTGCTCCTTGACGAAGTCGTTCGGCGCCGCGATGAGCGCGGTGTTCTCGACCAGGCCCAGCGGCCGGGTGAGCTGGAGCCATGCTCGCTGGTGCGGCTCGATCTGCATGTCGGCAAGATCGGCCAGGGACCGGGCCCAGACATCTGCGAGGTCGTCATCTTTCACTAGCAACTCACCTCGCGCCCCCACATATATTCAACAGGTTTTTCCACAGCATGTGCACGTTGCAAAGGTGCGCCGCCGCAGCAGGCTATGCGCCCGTCCGAGCGGACGTGGCTGAGGCCACGGGGCACATGACAGCCCCCGCGCCCGGCCCCACTATCCACAGCCTAGGGCCGCCTTTCCCGGCTCGGTTGGCAAACGGCCAGGGTCATAGTTGGGCATGGGGGCGGGGAAGGCAAGCTGGCGCCGGGCCGGGCGGCCCGGCCAGTTTGACCCGTGCTCCCGGTGCGCGTACCGTTTGTTAGCCCGGTTAGTCCCGAGCGGGTGAAGGCTGACCTTATCCCGGCTCGGGCCTGGCCCTGGCGAGTAAGCAAGCCCAGATTTGATCCGCAGCACAGATACCCGCAGCACCTGGAGTTCTGGTGAGTAAGCGTACGTTCCAGCCGAACAATCGTCGCCGTGCCAAGACGCATGGCTTCCGGCTGCGCATGCGCACCCGGGCAGGCCGGGCGGTCCTCGCCGCGAGGCGGCGGAAGGGCCGCGCGCGCGTCAGCGTCTGACTCGCGTCGGCCCGGGGTGGTGACCGCCGATGCTTCCCGCGGCCGCCCGGCTGCGGCGCAGCGCGGAGTTCTCCGCTGTCGTCCGTGGCGGTAGTCGTGCCGGTAAGCCCCTGATATCGGGGCACCTGCTGGTTCGCCCGGTGCAAGAGCCGGCGAGAGTCGGCTTCATCGTGAGCCGCGCTGTGGGCAATGCTGTGGTGCGAAACCGGGTGCTCCGGCGGCTGAGGCATCTGGCCCGTGGTCAGCTGGCATCGCTTCCGGGAGGTAGCCTGCTTGTGTTGCGCGCTAATCCCGGTGCCGCGACGGCACGCCAGGAGGATCTCGCCGCCGAACTCGACCTGGTAATCGCAGCACTGCTCCGGCGGCAAGATAGGGCACTGTGTCGGTGACCAGCACAGGCAGCACAGGCAGCACAAGCGCTGGCAGTCGCCAGGCGCCAGGTCGGCAGTCCCCTGCGGCCTGGGTGCTGGTATGGCTAGTGACGGGATACCGGTACCTGATCAGCCCGCTGCTGCCGCCATCGTGCCGTTTCTACCCGTCCTGCAGCGCGTACGCGCTGGAGGCAGTGCAGGTGCACGGCGCCCTGCGTGGTTCCTGGCTGGCGGTGCGGCGGCTCAGCCGCTGTCACCCGTTCCATGCCGGGGGCCTGGATCCGGTGCCACCCGCCAAGTCGGCCCGGGGCCGGGCAGTTGGCTGCGCGGACGGCGCGGGCCAGGACTTTTCTGAACAGAGCGCAAGGGAGCTGGCTGGTGGGTAATCCACTGAACGCCCTGTACCAGGCCGTTGGCTGGGTGGTCACGAAGATCTACGAGGGGCTGAGCCCGGTCTTCGGCGCGACCAGCGGATGGACCTGGGCGCTGACGATCATCATCCTCGTGGTCGCGATGCGCCTGATCATGGTGCCGCTGTTCATCAAGCAGATGCACACCACCAGGGCCATGACGTCCCTGCAGCCGCAGATGGCGGAGCTCCGCAAGCGCTACAAGAACGACAAGCAGACGCTCAACCAAGAGACGATGAAGCTCTACCAGGAGGCGGGTGTCAACCCGCTGATGGGGTGCCTCCCGGTCGTCGCCCAGCTGCCGTTGTTCTTCTCCCTGTTCAGCGTCCTGAGGGCGATCGCCGAGTGGACGCCGGGTCAGGTCCCGAAGTACGGCATGCCGCTGGAGATGGTTCGCAGCGCGAAGCAAGCCAAGATCCTGGGCGTCAACATCGCCGACAAGGTCCTGTTCACGCACGGCCTGCAGGTGCCATTTCACGCCAAGGCCGTCATCGTCCTCGCGGTCCTGGTCAGCATGGTGACGACCTACCTGACCGTGCGGCAGAGCATGAAGCGCGGCATGATGCCGACCGCGACGCCCGACAACCCAATGGGCCAGTCGCAGAAGTACATGGCCTACATCATGCCTTTCTTCGCGCTGACGGGTCTGTACTGGCCGTTCGGGCTCGTTCTGTACTGGGTGACCACCAACTTGTGGACTCTGGGCCAGCAGTGGGCCCTGTTCAAGCGCTACCCCTACACTCCGCCGTCCGCGGTGGTCGCGGACGGGCCCGCCCCCGCGGTGGGCGGTGCCGGGGCTAGGACGCTCGCGCCCAAGGCATCCAAGACGGCCGCGACTCCCCGGCCGGGCACCAAGGCGGCGGCCAACGGGGCCGGCTCGGGCCCGGGCAAGGCTGCCAAGCCCCAGGCTGCCAAGCCCCAGGGCGGTGCCGCCGCGGGCGGCGCGCCCGGCGGCGGGATACTCCGCAAGCTGGGCCGGGGTCGTGCCGAGCCTGAGCCGCGGCAGGAGGAGCCCGAAGTTAAGCTCGTGAGGCAGCAGCGGCAGCGGCAGTCTCGCAGTAAGCGGTCTGGCAAGCGCTGACGCGGTCGCCGGTCGGCCTGGGTACGGACAGTGTCGTGCTGGGCGGACCGGGCCATGCCCGGCGGCTGCGCGCGGAGGTGGCCAGCACATGGAGAAGCGGATCTTAGGAGGGCCTGGCGTGAGGCAAGGGGAGAACGTGGTGGCCGAGCCCGACGAGGAGCGGCACGCGCCCAGTCAGCAGGAGCTGCCGGGCGACGAGGCCGCAGGCCAGCCAGCTGAGCCTGGCGACGTGATGGTCGCAGAGGCTTCGGCCGCGGGCGAGGAGTCCGGCGCGGACGACGAGTCCGGCGACGCGCCGCGGGATGACGCGGAGGCCGCGAGCGGCCCGAGCCTCGCCGAGCTCGAGGCCGAGAGCGAGATAGCGGCCGACTACATCGAGGGCCTGTTGGATGTCGCCGACCTGGACGGCGACATCGACATGGACGTCGAGGGTGAGCGGGCGTTCGTCTCGGTAGTCGGCGCCACCCTGGATGAGCTTGTCGGCTCGCGCGGTGAGGTCCTGGAGGCACTTCAGGAGCTGACCCGTCTGGCGGTGCACCGCCAGACGGGCGTTCGCACCCGGATGATGCTCGACGTCGGGGGGTATCGGCGCCGGCGGCGCAGCGAACTGGCCGAGACGGGCAAGGACGCCGCAGACGAGGTCAAGCGGACCGGCCAGCCCAAGCGGCTGTGGGCCATGAATCCGTTTGAGCGCAAGATCGTGCACGACGCGGTCGCGGCGGCCGGCTTGCGCAGCGAGTCCGAGGGCGAGGAGCCCGACCGCCGGGTCGTCGTCCTGCCCGCTGGCTGACGTTCCCGAGCGGAGCAGATGGTGCCGGAGGTAGCCTCACCGGGTTTGGCTGGGTTGTTCGGCGACGCGCTGCCGACCGTGGCGCGCTACGCCGACCTGCTGACGGGCCCCGGTGTTGACCGCGGGCTAGTCGGTCCGGCCGAGGCCGCGCGCATCTGGGACCGGCACATCCTCAACTGCGCGGCGGTAGCCGACCTGGTGCCCGCCCGGTGCACGCTTATCGACCTGGGCTCAGGTGCCGGCCTGCCGGGGATCGTGCTGTCGATGCTGCGGCCGGAGGCGGACGTGACGCTGGTGGAGCCCATGGCTCGCCGGGTGGCGTTCCTGCTCGAATGCGTGGACACGCTCGGGCTCGCGCGAGTGCGCGTGGTGCGCGGGCGGGCCGAGGACCTGGCGGGCCAGGTGGCCGCGGACATCGTGACCGCTCGCGCCGTCGCGCCCCTCGGAAGGCTGGCCGGGTGGGCCGCTGGCCTTTGCCGGCCGGGGGGAACGGTGCTGGCGATCAAGGGCGCTGGCGCGAGGGACGAGGTAGCCGAGGCGAGGACGGTGCTGCGGCGCCTGCGGGTCAGCGACCTGGCTGTTCTTGAGGTCGGTGGCGGGAAGGTCGATCCGCCTGTCACAGTGGTGAGGTTCGTGGCACCCGCGCGACAGCGCGGGGCCGCCGCGGGCAGGAGTCCGCGGGCGGGTGACAGGCATTCGGGCCGGAGGACCTCCGGACGCGCTGCCTCCGGCGGGCCGGGCGGTTCAGGGCGAAGCCGGGAGCCGGAAAAGGGACGGGGCGACGGCTAAGCACGGGCATATGAGGCATGGGCATGTTAAGCACGACATGTTAGGCACGGGCAAGTCGCGAGGGGCGGCGTGCGGTCGGTTCGGTTCGGATCCATGATGGAGATAGCGGCGTGCGCCCGGTTGCGGCCGGCCCTGTGGCACGGCTGGATGCGCTGGATGCGCTGGATGCGCGCTGGATGAGGTGAACTGCTGATGATGGCGGCCATAGCCGGCCTTGGCTGGCCACGTCGGGCAAGCCTGGCCGCGCTGCCGACGGCTCAGGCGGGTATCGGCGAACTGCCGGTGGCTGGCACGGTGACCGTCGGACTGGGCTGGCCGGAGCTGCCCGGTGTGAGGAATCCGGCGGCCGGGGTGGCGCAGCCGTCGGCCCGGCTCCGGAAGATCCTGGCGGTGGTTTCACGTGAAACAAGGTCACCGACCCCAGGTGCCCAGGGCTCGCCCGCTGGTAATGCGATAACGAACGCGGCCTGGGCAGGCGAACCTGTCGCAATGCCTGTCGTAACGGGGATGGCGCGGGACCAGGCCGTCGCTACGGCGGCGACGGGCGGCCAGCAGCCGACGGAAGCCGCAGGTGTAGTAGCCGCGGGTGTAGTAGATGACGAATCTGGCGAGAGTGAGGATGACGTGGCCATTGCGGCTGGACCGGGCGGCTCGGCTGACACGCCGATCGCGAGGGCGGCACAGGCGGCCGTAGTGGCGAGGTCGGGTGGCCAGCAGTGGCCCCGTCCTGGCTCCTGCCGGATCATGACGATCGCTAACCAGAAGGGCGGCGTCGGGAAGACCACCACGGCCGTGAACCTGGCGGCGAGCCTGGCCATGCACGGAGCGCGGGTCCTGGTGGTCGACCTTGACCCCCAGGGCAACGCGTCCACGGCGCTGGACGTGGATCATCATTCCGGCGTCGGCTCTGTCTACAACGTGCTGGTCGAGGGGCAGCCGCTGTCCACGGTGGTCTGCCGGGTGGGAGGGTTCCAGCACCTGTACTGCGCGCCGGCGACCATCGACCTGGCCGGAGCGGAGATCGAACTGGTGCCGCTAGCGGCCCGCGAGTCGCGGCTGGCCAGGGCGGTGGCCCAGTACGACGCTTCCGAGCTGGACTACATCCTCATCGACTGCCCGCCCTCGCTCGGCCTGCTGACCGTCAACGCGCTGGTGGCCGCCCCCGAGGTACTGATCCCCATTCAGTGCGAGTACTACGCGCTGGAGGGACTCGAGCAGTTGCTGCGCACGGTCGAACTGGTCAAGAGCCACCTCAATCCGGGTCTGACGGTCACGACCATCGTGCTGACGATGTACGACGCGCGGACGAGGCTGGCCGCCCAGGTCGCCGACGAGGTTCGCCAGCACTTCGGCGACGTGGTCCTGACCTCCGTGATTCCGCGCAGCGTCCGGGTCTCGGAGGCGCCCAGTTACGGGCAGTCGGTGATGACCTACGACCCAGGCTCCAGTGGCGCCCAGGCGTACATGGAGGCGGCACGGGAGCTGGCCTTCCGCGATGGCCAGCTAGCCGCTAGCTAGCGCGGAGAGGCGCGGGCTAGGGCGCCCGCCACCGGCAGAGCCTTCCTGGCCAGCGGGCAGGGGGCTGTCGGCAGGGCGGCCGGGTCTGGCAGCCCCCTCGCCGAGATTCTGTTCGCTGCGCCTGAACTAGCTGACAGGATGGTGTCGCGCGCACGGACGGCGGCCGGGCTGGGAGGTGAGCTGGGAGGCGTTCCCGCGCCCAGCCAGTATTCGGGTCGTCCTGCGCCAGGCGTGGCGTGGCGCGAGGCAAGGAGAGACGATGCCGCAACCTAAGCGAGGGCTCGGTAAGGGGCTCGGGGCACTGATCCCCACGGCGCCGCCGCCGCTGTCGTCGGCATCGGCGGCGGGCGACCTGGCTGATTTCGCGCATCTCGCGGGTCAGCAGGCGGAGCCGGTGGCGGGCGCCTACTTCGAGGAAGTCCCGGTCACGGCCATTACGCCCAATCCGCGGCAGCCCCGGCAGGCATTCGATGAGGATCTCCTGGCGGAACTCGCGGATTCGATCCGGATCGTGGGCCTGCTGCAGCCCGTGGTCGTTCGCAAGGTCGACCAGGGTCGCTATGAGATTGTCATGGGCGAGCGACGGTGGCGTGCCTGCCAGCTGGCGGAGCTTGAGTTTGTGCCAGCCATCGTCAGGGAGACCTCGGACACCGACCTGCTTCGCGACGCACTGATAGAGAACCTGCATCGGGAGCAGCTCAACCCGCTCGAGGAGGCGGCCGCCTACCAGCAACTGCTGGAGGACTTCTCCGCGACCCACGACGAGCTTGCCCGGCGCGTGGGCCGGTCCCGGCCGCACATCTCGAACACGATCAGGCTGCTGAACCTGCCTGCGGCGGTGCAGAAGCGGGTCGCGGCCGGCGTGCTGAGCGCCGGACACGCACGGGCCCTGCTGTCGGTGGACAATGCCGCGACGCAGGAGCACCTGGCGCACCGCATCGTGGCCGAAGGGCTGTCGGTCCGGGCCGTAGAGGAGATCGTGACGCTGGGCACGTCCGGCAACCAGGCAGCCCCTTCGGCGCGGAAGCGGCCGGGCAGGGTGCCAGTCGCACCTGCGCTCAAGGACCTGGCCGACAAGCTTTCCGATGTCTTCGAAACCCGGGTCAAGGTCGAGCTCGGGCAGCGTAAGGGCAAGATCGTGGTCGAATTCGCGTCGCTCGATGACCTGGAGCGCATTGTCAAGAGCATGTCACCGGGCATCACCCGTGGCCGGGGAGCCTGAAAGCCCCGGTGCCCTGCCGGCGGCGGCCCAACTGTGGTGTCGCCGGGCACCGACGCTGACCTCGCCCGGTTGTTTCACGTGAAACAACGCCGACTGCCGCCTAGGAACTCGTCAGGAGACGGCGTGACCGCGCTTCGCGGTCTCCTGGATGGCCGCGATAAAGGCGTCTACGTCTGCCTCGGTCGTGTCGAACGCGGTCATCCAGCGGGCCACGTTCTGACCGTCACCGAGGTCGGCCCAGACATGGAAGTTCCAGTCCTGCCGCAGCGAGCTGATCTGCTCCGCGGGCAGGGCCGCGAAGACGGCGTTGGCCTCGGTCGGATAGGCGATCTGGAGCCCCGGAATGCCGGTGACCCCGTCCGCCAGCCGCCGTGCCATGCGATTGGCGTTGCTGGCGTTTTGCAGCCACAGCTCGTCATCGAGCAGTGCGACGAACTGAGCCGCCAGGAAGCGCATCTTGGACGCGAGCTGCATCAGCTGCATTCGGTGGAACGGCACGGCTGCCGCGAGGGCCTCGTTCATCACGATCAGCGCCTCGGCGCCGAGTGCGCCATTCTTCGTGCCGCCGAAGCTGAGCACGTCCGCACAGGCCGCCAGCTCAGCCAGCGTGCAGCCCAGGTAGGCCGCGGCGTTGGCTAGCCGTGCGCCGTCCACGTACAGCAGCAGGTCGTGCGCGTCGCAGAACTCGCGGATCGCCCGCAACTGGTCGAGCGTGTAGCAGGTCCCGACCTCGGTCACCTGCGCGATCTCCACCGCGCGTGGCTGAACGCGGTGCGAGTTACCGCGGCCCGCCAGTCGGCTGGCGATCAGGTCAGGCGTCAGCCTGCCGTCAGCCGTCGGGACCGTCAGCAGCTTGCTGCCAACTGCCCGCTCGGTGGCTCCGCACTCGTCCTCGCTCAGATGAGCCGACTCGGCGCAGATAACGGCCTCGTAGGGCCGGAGCAGCAGGCTCATCCCGAGCACATTAGCGGCGGTGCCGCCGAAGACGAGGAATGCGGCCGCCGCGCCGAAAGCCTCGCGCAGGCGGCCGACCGCGACCTTGGTCAGCGGGTCGTCGCCGTAAGCTGTCGCGTCCCCGGCGTTCGCCTCCGTCACGGCCCTGAGAACTGCCGGGTGGGCGCCAGCGTGGTTGTCGCTGCCAAAGCTCTTGCGCTGCGGGCTCGTCACGAGGTGAGCCTAGCGACCGCCGGGCGGGCCACGGTAGGCGGCGCGGGCCGGCCGGGTGGTGCCAGTGCGTAAGGCGGGCAGCGCCTGCGCGTAAGGGCGGCAGCGCCTTGCACGCCGGGCCTGATGGCCGGCACATCCATGGGAATCAGACCGGGCCATGATGGGTACGATGTCCCCCGTGGCCAGGTGCGGCGGGAGTCGCGGAACCTGGTCACGGGCCATGCTGCTGTGGCCGCGCAGCATCCATCGAGTTCGACCATAGGGGTGCCACGTGTCGCGTCGTCTTGCGAGCATCACGCTGGATAATCTCGATGACCTCACGCCCAGATGCCGTCGCTGCATCTTCTGGGAGCTCGATCCGGTCAGCCAGGCGCGGGCGCTGGAAGAGGGCGATCCCGCGCTGGAGAAAGAGTCCTGGATCTCCTCGGTCCTGCTGGAATGGGGGAGCTGCGGGAAGATCATCTACGTGGACGGCGTTCCGTCTGGCCACATGATGTACGCGCCGCCGCAGTACGTGCCCCGATCCGTGGCCTTTCCGACGAGCCCGGTCAGCGCGGACGCGGTCCTGCTCATGACGGCGCACGTGCTCTCGGAGTTCTCCGGGGGCGGCCTGGGCCGGATGCTCGTCCAGGGCCTGGCGAAGGATCTGACCAGGCGCGGCATTAAGGCGATTGAGGCGTTCGGCGACCTTAAGTGGTCAGGTCCGTCCTGCGTGGTCCCGGCCGACTACCTGCTCGCCGTCGGATTTAAGACGGTACGCCCGCACGCCCGTTACCCGCGACTCCGGCTCGAGCTCAAGACCGCGCTGTCCTGGCGTGAGGACGTCGAAGTGGCCCTGGAGCGGCTGCTTGGCTCTATGTCCCCCGAACGCGCCCTGCGTCTGGCCTAGAAAGCACTCCGGGGTGAAACGCCCTGGGTGAAAACACCCTGGGTACGAATCCAGATTCTCATCGTGGCCGTCACCGGGGACGGTAATCAGTTATGGCGCGGCGAAACGCGCGGCCACATGATAACGGCCCCGTTCCTCGCCGGGCGAGGAACGGGGCCGATCTGGCTTTCCGGCCTAGATAAAGTCGGCGAGCTCGCGGAGCAGGGCAGACTTGGGCTTGGCCCCCACGATCTCCTTGACGACCTCGCCACCCTTGAAGACGCTGAGCGTCGGGATGTTCATGATCCCGTACCGCTGGGTGACCGCCGGGTTCTCGTCGACGTTGAGCTTGACCACATCAATCTTGTCGCCATGCTCGCTGGCGATCTCCTCCAGCACGGGACTGACCTGCCGGCACGGCCCGCACCACTCGGCCCAGTAGTCAACGATGACCGGCTTGTCGTTCTTGAGAACGTCGACCTCGAAGGTCGCGTCGGTCACGGTCTTGGTTGCGCCCACGTTCAGGACTTCCTTCCCTCATAGGTGCACGCCGGTGATGGCGCGCTTGGCGCGGATCTAGGCCTCGTGGTCAGCCAGCCACCGCTCCGCGTCGAGCGCGGCGGCGCAGCCAGTCCCGGCGGCGGTCACTGCCTGCCGGTAGATGTGGTCCACCACGTCGCCGGCGGCGAATACGCCGTCGATGGCGGTGTGCGAGGTCGGGTGCTCGACCAGGAGGTAGCCCTCGGGGTTCACCGGAAGTTGCCCGGTAAACAGCTCGCTGCGCGGGTCATGGCCAATGGCCACGAACATGCCCGTCACCGGCAGCACGCTCTCCTCGCCGGTCTTGAGGTTGCGCAGCCGCAGCCCGGACACCCGGTCCTGGCCCAGTACCTCGGCCACCTCGCTGTCCCAGGCGAACTTGATCTTGGGATTGGCCAGCGCGCGATGCTGCATGATCTTGGACGCGCGCAGCTTGTCCCGGCGGTGCACGACGGTAACGCTCCGGGCGAACCGCGTCAGGAAGGTCGCCTCCTCGATGGCGGAGTCGCCGCCGCCGACCACGGCGATATCGGTGTCCCGGAAGAAGAACCCATCACAGGTGGCGCACCAGGACACGCCGTGCCCGGCCAGCCGCTTCTCGCCAGGGACGCCCAGCTCGCGGTAGCTCGACCCGGTCGCGATGATGACCGTCCTGGCCAGGTACGTGTCCTCGCCGACCCGGACCACCTTGGGCGTGGCCGCGAGATCGACCTCGGTGACGTCCTCCGGTACCAGCACGGCGCCGAACCGCTCGGCCTGCTTGCGGAGGTTATCCATCAGCTCCGGCCCGAGCACGCCGTCCGGGAAGCCAGGGAAGTTCTCGACTTCGGTGGTGTTCATCAGGGCACCGCCGGAGGTGACCGAGCCCTCGAACAACAGCGGGTTCAGCTTGCCCCGGGCCGCGTACAGCGCCGCCGTGTAGCCGGCCGGCCCCGACCCGATGATGATGACGTCCCGAACCTCGGTCACTGGCTTTCCTGCCCCTCTTGGTTGCAACGGCGTCAACCGATCCTAGGGCCGGGAGATTCCCGCGGAGAGCACCTCAGTGACCGGGGAGTGGCTGCCGGGCGAGGATGTCGCTCGCTGACCGCGAGCAACCCGGGCCAACTACCCATACCTGCGCCGCGGAGGGGCTCTGCGCGGCTGTGACGATGACCGTGGCGGGCGCTCCGCCGAACCGGGCGACATCGACGAGCAGGACAAGCCGGCCGGCCGCTACGCGGCTGACACAGCCCCCGAGCTGGGTGAGCTGAGCCGGGCCGAAGGTGGCACGGATCTGTGGGACGGTTCCGCCCTGGGTTCCGCGCTGGGTGGCCCCTGCCGCGTTGGCTTCCGCCAGGGCGGCCGATACCTGCTGAGCTAGGCGCGCGGCCTGGTAGTTCGTCGTCGTCCGCACCGGCCTGATGGTGGCGGTATGGCCCGCGTGCCGGTACTGCACCAGTGGCTCGGAAGCGGGCGCGCCGGCCGCGCCGGGCATCATCGGGCCGGCTGCCGGGGCCCGGCCGGCGGCCGAGTGGACCGAGCCTCCGGCCACCGCGGCGGAGGATGCGGAGGATGCGGAGGATGCCTCCGAGTTCCGCGGGCCGACCAGGCGGCTCACGGCTTCGTAGCCGCCGGCGATGACGACGAGCACTGCGGCTGCCGCCAGTATCCGCCGGGCGGGGAAGGGCAGCGGTGCCCGCCGGCGCGCCTGGTCGCCATGTCCAGGCTGCCCTGGGCTGCTGGCCCGCATCGACGGCGAGCCCGCGGCCCGGTGCGCCGACTCCGTAGCCAGCGCCGTCTCGATCCTGGCCGCGAGGTGCGCGGGGATCGGCGGTACTTCCGCCGCGGCCAGCAGGGCGGGAACCTCAGTCAAGGCGGCGCTGACCTCCTGGCAGCGAGCGCAGCCTTCCAGGTGCGCGGCTACCCGCCTGGCCGCCGCGGGGCGCAGGTCCCCGTCGCGGAGCCGGGCCAGGTTCTCGGCGCTGACGTGGCGCGTCATGACTGGTCGCTACCCCCCTCCTGCGAAGGTTCGACGCGCCGGGCCACTGATCGGTTCCGTCGCCCCCGGACGGAATCGTCCCCGCCGGGCTGCTGGCGCAGATGGGCCAGGTGCGGCAGCAGGCGGGCCCGGCCCCGGGAGCAGCGGCTCTTGACCGTGCCCGGGGACACGCCCAGGACCGCGGCTGCGTCGACGATCGGGTATCCGAGCATGTCCACCAGCACGAGGGCCGCCTGCTGATCGGGCGGTAGCATCCGCAGCGCGGACATCACGTCCAGCGAGGTGTCACTGTCAGCCGACGGGTCCGGCCGGTCCCGGGCGACTATTAGGTTCTCCAGCGCCTGCTGGTCTCCTCCGCCGGTCGCCGGACGGGCGGCCTTGCGCCGCAGTCGGTCCAGGCAGGCGTTGACGACGATCCGGTGCAGCCAGGTCGTCACCGCCGAGTCGCCGCGGAAGCTGCCCGCTCGCCGGAACGCCGAGATCATGGCGTCCTGCAGCGCGTCGGCGGCCTCTTCCGGGTCACCGAGGGTCCGGATAGCGACGGCCCAGAGCCGGTCCCGGTGACGGCGGAATAGCTGCCCGAACGCCTCCGGGTCCCCGGCGATGTGCTGCCGGAGCAACTCGGCATCCGGCAGTTCCGGGGGTTGCGGCTGTTCCGGGGGTTGCGGAGTTCCGGTCCGGGCACCGCCCGCATCGTGGCGTTCCGTCGCTCCTCCCCTCCCGGCTCGCGCCGTAGCGGGGTGGCCCGGCTAGCTCGGCGCGACTGCGCCCTGGACGATGATAGTGAAAATCTGGGCCGTATAGTGGCCGCCGCTGGCCAGCGGCATCTTGGTAAACCAAATCACCACGTATTGCCCGGTTGCCTGGCCGCTCGTGGTGAAGGTGTACGTGCCGCCGACGTTGTTGGCGCTGGCTACGGTGGCCATGGAGTTGAGGTTGGCCGCGCTGCGGGTGGCCGAGTTGCCCATCTTGACCTGCACGTCCGCGCCCGCGGCGCTGCCAAATTTCACGGTGATGGAGTGCATCTTGATGACGTGGCCCATGTCCAGGATCAGGCCCGTGCCCGCTTTCAGGTTGCCGAGCTGGGCAGTGGCATATTCCTGGGAACTCCAGCCCTGCGCATTGCCGTTGAGCACGTTCTCGGCCTGACTGGTGTTCTCGTCGCCGCTGTCGGCCAGGTTGAGGGCGTCGAAGCCCTGAGCCGAGGCCGGGGTCAGCCGGGTGAACTGCGCCGCAGGCGGCGGAGAACTCGAGTGGCGGCTCTGGGCCTGCACCGGAGCGGGAGTCTTGTGCCAGAACGGGTAAGTCGCGGCGCCGAGGCCCACCACCACGACAAGCGCCAGCACCGTGATGACGGCCACCCGGGCCCTCGATCCCGCGCGCCGTGGCGGCGGCCGCCAGTCCTGCGGTGGTCCGGCCGGGGCTCTCTCTGCGCTCCAGTTACCGTTCGCCTGCTGCTGCCGCGGTCTGGCCATGGACCTCGGCGCAGCGTCGGGCGGCCTGGCGGGTGGCACCTCCTCGGGCGGAAGCTCCGCCGCCAGCGCGCCAGCGAGCTGTCCGGGCGTCTCCAGCGCGGGTCCGGCGCGGCCCGGCATCTGCATGGCCCGGCAGGTCACGTCGTCCAGCATCGCCGGAACGCCGGCCCGGATCTGCCGCGGCCTGCGCGGCTGGCCGTCGGCGAACGGCGCTGACGGCAGCGCCGGATAGTCCGGGCCCGGCCACAGGCCGGTCATTGCCGCATATAGCAGCCGCCCCAGTCCGTGCGTGTCGGCCAGGGCGGGGTCCTCCGCCGTCGTCCCGGACAGCGCCGCGTCAACGCCGATCCCGGTCACCTTGACGCCGCCGCCCGAGGTCCAGCGCAGCGACTCGGGCGTCAGGCACAGGTGCGGCAGGCCGGCCGCGTGGGCGACGGACAGGGCCGCCGCGGCCTCCGCGATGATCCGGGCGCCCGCGACCGGATCGATGGGGCCGTTGGCGAGCAGGTCGTCCAGCGTCTCCCCGGCGGCCCACTCCATCACGATGTAGGCGTTGTCCCAGTCGTCTTCCACGTCGAAGACCTGCGCCAGCCGGGCGTCGGTCAGCCTGCTCGCGGCCCTCGCCGCGGTCAGCACCTCCCGGACGCGCGGAAAACCGGCCGCGAAGGTGACGACGGTCACGGCGCGCGCGAGTGTCTCGTCGATCGCTTTCCAGGCAGCCCAGCCACTAGCTGCGGCGACCCTGTCCTCAAGACGGTAACGGCCGCCGAGCCTGGTGCCCGGTTCAGAAGTGAACGTACTCATACGTGGCGACTCAAGGGCCGGCCGACCCTTGACTCCCTCCGGGGCCGTAAGTGAACAACAGGACGAGATAAGACAATGATGCTCTACAGCATGCTAGGCGGCGCGCGAACCGCCGGCAGTCCTGTACACCGCGGCTTCGCAAACCGTTATCCCCGCGATACTTGCTCCAGGATGTCACGTCGCCGACGGGGTCCGGCCAGTGCGGCGCTGGCGCGCCGGGCAGTCGCTGGCCCGGCGGCGTCCGCCTAGCGCCGGAAACGGCTGGTCACCGACTCGGTCAGGTCAGCTAGTTCCTGCACGCGGAATGCCTTGGCGAACAACACGTACAGCAGCAGTCCGCCGGCGCCGGCCAGCGCGACGGTGATCACCGCGCTGAGATGTCCGGGCGGCAGAACGACGCCGACGGTCACGGAGACGGCGAGCGCGAAGAGTGCGGGCGGGATAGCGGCCGCGTGCATCCGGACGAGGCTGCGGGTGACGGCCCGGCCGTCGAGGCCGCCGATCCGGCGGCCGAGCACGCGCGAGGCCAGCATCATGCCCACCACATTCGCCAGTCCGAACCCGACTCCGAGGCCCGCCACGACCTGGCCGGGAGGCAGGACCTCCTGCGCGATGACATTGGCCGCGATGTTCATGACCATGGCCGCCACGCCGATGAGCGCCGGGGTGCGGCTGTCGTGCATCGCGTAGAACACCCGCAGTTGCAGCTGGAAGAACATGTAGGGCAGCAGCCCGAGGCAGAAGACGGCGAAGACCTCACCCAGGTAACGCGCGTCGGCGATGCTGGTGGAGCCGTAGGCCAGGAACGTCTCGGCCAGCGCCGGCCCGAGGGCGGCCAGCATGAGAGCAGACGGCACCACGATGACCGACGAGAGCCGGACGCCCGCCGAGAAGTCGTCCCGGACCAGGCCGACCTTCCGCTCTGCCGCGTGGGCGCTCATCCGCGGCAGTAGCGCTGTGATGACCGAGATGCCCACGATGGCGTACGGCATCTGGAAAAGCTGCCAGGCGTAGGTGTACGGGGTGAAGCCCGCGCCGTAGCTCACGCCTGCCTTGACGGCCGCCACGCCGGCGGTGT
>Ga0307372_10008055_pt1 | contig 14906 bp, 10 predicted proteins | sample OX1MG_FD_202533 | JGI IMG/M metagenome (GOLD analysis project Ga0307372, IMG submission 202533) | Soil microbial communities from Risofladan, Vaasa, Finland - OX-1 | ecosystem: Environmental > Terrestrial > Soil > Coastal area > Acid sulfate soil | place: Finland: Risofladan, Vaasa | collected... | reverse complement strand
CATCCAACCGACCCCAACGTGTTCTACGTCGGCCACTGCGCCGGTGGGGTGAGGACGTCTTCATCGGACTGACAGGGAGCGCGATCCGTGACTAGCACGACGGTGGCGACGACCACCGCGACGGCACGCCCGCGGCTGCAGGGGATCCTGGCGGCGCTGCTGCAGGCGGATGGCCAGGCGCTGATCAAGAACCGGCGCTCGTTCCTGATGGGTCTGCTCGTGCCGCTGGCGCTGCTCTTCCTCACCACGGTGCGCCAGCAGCGGGTTGGCGATACGTTCTTCATCGTCGGGGTGAGCCTGGCGATCGGCCTGCTCTCCACCTCGATCACGGGGTACGCGCTCCAGATAGCGCGGGACCGCGACGCGGGCATCTTCCAGCGGCTGCGGGTCACGCCCGCGCCGAGCTGGGCGATCATGGGTAGCCGGCTTGCCGTCCAACTGGTCGCCAACCTGGTCATCGCCGTCGTGGTCGTGGCGGCCGGGGTCATCCTCGACCACGTCTCGATGACGGTCGGGCAGGTCGTGTTGATGCTCGTAATCGCCGTGCTGGCGAGCGCGGTCTTCCTGAGCATCGGCCAGGCGCTGGTCGGCCTGTTGAAGTCGGCCGAGACGGTCAACTCCACCGGCCGGGCGGTCTTCCTCGGCCTGGTCTTGTTGTACGCCCTGCTCGGCATGAAAGAGACCCTGGGGAGCGCGGGTGCGTCCCTCTCCCGCTGGTCGCCCGTGGGGACGGTCATGACCCTCTTCGGCGCGGCCGCGGACATCCACGCCTGGGACGCGCGGGACAGCCTGGCGCTGCTGGTCAGCCTGGCCTACGCGGTGGTCTTCGCCGCGGTTGGCATCCGCTGGTTTCAGTGGGATGCTGCTCGCTAGCGCCACCGGGTAACGGACCCACGGGCGCGACAGGCGGAGGGACGGGATCGTGAGCGTGGAGCGGGGTACGGGCGAGGCGCTGAGCCGGCTGAGCTGGCGGCTGGTCGGGCCGCACCGGGGCGGGCGGGTCACGGCGGTGGCCGGCCACCCCACCGACCCCAACGTGTTCTACTTCGGCCACTGCGCGGGCGGCGTCTGGAAGACGGCCGACGGCGGCCGCTTCTGGGAGAATATTTCGGACGGCTACTTCAATACCGGCGCCGTCGGCGCGCTCGCCGTCGCGCCGTCCGACCCGAACGTGATCTACGCCGGCATGGGCGAGACGACGATCCGCGGCGACGTCTCCCACGGCGACGGCGTCTACCGCTCGACCGACGGCGGCAAGACCTGGCAGCACCGGGGGCTGGCCACCACCCGCCACGTCGCCAAGGTCCGCGTCCACCCGGCCAACCCGGACCACGTCTACGTGGCGGCGCTCGGGCATGCCTTCGGTCCCAACCCCGACCGCGGGATCTTCCGCTCCACGGACGGCGGCGGGACCTGGGAGAAGATCCTCTACCGGGGCGAGCGGGCTGGCGGGATCGACCTGGCCATGGACCCTTCGAACCCGCGCATCCTCTACGCCTCGCTCTGGGAGGCCCAGCGGAGCCCCTACAGCCTGTCGAGCGGCGGGCCGGGCAGCGGGCTCTTCAAGTCGACTGACGGCGGCGACAGCTGGGTCGAGCTCGACGCGGCGCGTGGGCTACCGGGGGGCATCTGGGGCAAGGTCGGCGTGGCCGTCTCCCCGGCCAACCCCGACCGGGTCTGGGCGCTGGTCGAGGCGAAGCAGGGTGGAGTCTTCCGCTCCGACGACGCCGGCGCCTCCTGGCGGCGCATCAGCGAGGAGCGCGACCCGATCCAGCGGGCCTGGTATTTCATGCACGTCTTCGCGGATCCTCAGGACCCGGAGACGGTCTGGTCGCTCAACGTGCGGGCCTTCAAATCGACCGACGGCGGGCGCCACTTCAGCGCCGTGCCGACGCCGTTCGAGGACCAGCACGACCTGTGGATCGACCCGCAGAACCCGCTGCGTATGATCGAGGGGAACGACGGCGGCGCCTGCGTCAGCTTCAACGGCGGGCGCTCCTGGTCCTCGCAGTACAACCAACCGACCGCGCAGTTCTACCACGTGACCACCGACAACCAGGTTCCCTACCGGCTCTACGGTGCGCAGCAGGACATCAACACCCTCAGCGTGCCGAGCCGGTCCGACAACGCGGCGATCACGGCGGCGGACTGGTACTCGGTGGGCGGCGGCGAGTCGGGCACCATCGCCGTCCGGCCCGACGACCCGAACGTGGTCTACGCCGGCAGTTTCGGCGGCCACCTGACGCGCTACGACCACCGGACACGGCAGGTGCAGGACATCGGGGTCTGGCCGGACGACCCGATGGGCTGGGGCGCCGGGGACCTGAAGTACCGCTTCCAGTGGACCTTCCCGGTCGCCGTCTCGGTCCACGACCCGAACGTGCTCTACGTCACGTCCCAGCACGTCCACCGCTCGCGCGACGAGGGCATGAGCTGGGAGACGATCAGCCCGGACCTGACGCGCAACGATCCGGCCACGCTCGGCATGTCGGGCGGCCCGATCACCAAGGACAACGTCAGCACCGAGTACTACGGCACGGTCTTCGCCTTCGCCGAGTCGCCGGTGGAGGCAAACGTGCTCTGGGCCGGCTCCGACGACGGGCTGATCCACGTCTCGCAGGACGGCGGCGCCACCTGGCGGAACGTCACGCCGTCCAGCGACGTGCTGCCGGAGTGGGCGCTCGTGTCGATCATCGAGCCCTCGTCGCACGACGCCGCCACGGCCTACGTGGCCGCCACGCGCTACAAGCAGGACGACTACGCGCCCTACCTGCTCCGGACGGCCGACTACGGCCAGACCTGGACGCGGATCGTCGACGGCATCCCGGCCGAGGACTTCACCCGGGTGATCCGAGCGGACCCGGGCCGGCGCGGCCTGCTCTACGCCGGCACCGAGACCGGGGTGTACGTGTCGTTCGACGACGGGGGCCACTGGGAGCGCTTCCGCGGCAACCTGCCGGTGACGCCGATCCACGATCTGGCCGTCAAGGACGGCGACCTGATCGCCGCCACCCATGGGCGCTCCTTCTGGATCCTGGATGACGTGACGCCGCTGCGTGACCCGGTGAACCTGGCGAGCGACGGCGCGCACCTCTTCGCGCCGCGCCCCACGACGCGTTTCCGCTCCTTCCACGGCTTCAGCGTGCCGCCGGCCGAGGGGAAGAACTCGCGCCTGATCGGGCCGGTGCACGTGGCCTACCGGCGGGAGGAGCGCGCGCCGGGCGAGACTCGCGACGTGCTGCTCGACGCGGGCGAGAACCCGCCGTCGGGCGTAGTGGTGACCTACTCCCTGCCGGAGACGGCCGGGCGGGTCGAGCTGTCGTTCCACGACGCGGAGGGACAGGTCATCCAGACTTTCGCCAGCGCGGACGGGGCGACCGAGCCCGGGCAGCCGGCGCTCCCCGCCGGACCCGGTCTGCACCGCTTCGTCTGGGACACGCGCTACCCGCACGCCACGCTGGTCCACGGTGCCACCTTCTGGGAGGGCGGCGTCGAGGGGCCGCCGGCCGTGCCCGGAACCTACGAGGCGCGCCTGACAGTGGCGGGTAAGGTTCAGCGCGAGCGGTTCGAGATCCGGGCTGACCCGCGGGTGCCGGCGACGGCCGACGACCTGGCGCGGCAGTTCGAGCTGCTGCTCCAGATCCGCGACACGCTCTCCGCGACGCATGCGGCGGTCAACGAGATCGGTAACCTGCGCGGGCAGCTCGGGACCTGGCGAGGGCGGGCCACCGGCCGGGCGGACCTGCGCGCGGAGGTCGCGGCGGCGGACGAGCTGGACGGCGCGCTGACGGCGATCGAGCAGGAGCTGATGGAGCGCTCGCGGGACCTGCCGTACCACGCGCCGATCCGGCTGAACGCCAAGCTGGCAGCGCTGACGGTGGTGGTGGGCGGCGCGGACGCGGCGCCGACGCGGCAGTCGTTCGAGGTGTACCGCGAGCTGGCGGGGCAGGTCGAGGCGCAGCTGTCGCGGCTGCGCGAGGTGGAGGCGACGCAGCTCGGCGCGTTCAACCGGCGCCTGCGTGAGCTGGATCTGCCGCTGATCGACACCGGCCAGGCGAGCGGAAGCTAACGGCGGAACGCTGCCCGACCCGACCGGGCCGTCGCCGGACGGGAACCGGTGGCGCTCGTATGACATGGTTCGGCGCGGCTCCGTGCTCGTAGACGAGGAGGGACCGGGAGACGGCTGAACCCATGAGCGCGGGGCTGCCGACGGTCACGCCCGCGGACACGGCCGCGTTCCTCGCGGCCCGATTCGGCACCGCCATCTCCGACGTCAGGCCGCTCGGCGCGGGGGCCTGGTCGCGGGCCTACGCGTTCGTCCGAGACGGCGCACGCTGGGTCATCCGCTGGAGCGACCTTGACGACAACTTCGCGCGCGACGCCTTCGCCGCCCGCTTCGCCGGTGACGGGCTGCCTATCCCACCGATCACGGACCTCGGACGCGACCGGCTCGGCTTCTTCGCCATTTCTCCGTTCGTGGATGGGAGCGACTACGAGGAGTTGCCGGCCGCGCAGCTCAGCGAGCTGATGCCGTCGCTGCTGGCGATGTTCCGCGCGCTGCGGCGGGTCGACCTCTCCGCCACGACCGGGTTCGGCATCTGGGACGGAGGCGGGAACGGCCTCTCCCCCAGCTGGCACGCCTTCCTGCTCGACGACAAGGACGCGTCCGAAGGCAGCCTGATCCGCGGCTGGCGCGCCCGGCTCGCCGCGTCTCCGCTCGGCACCGGCCCCTACGAGGCGCTCTGGCGGCGGTTCGCGCCGCTGGTCGCCCGCTGCCCGAACGAGCGGCGGCTGATCCACTCCGACCTGCTCAACCACAACCTACTGGCCGGCGACGGGCGGATCACGGCGGTGCTCGACTGGGGCTCGTCGCTCTACGGCGACCCGCTGTGGGACGTGGCCTGGTTCACCTACTGCGAGCCGTGGTATCCGCACTTCCAGGAGATCGGCCTGGCGCGGCGCGTGCTGGAGGACTTCCGCGCCGACCCCGCCGCCGACTCGACGGACATCGCGGCGCGGCTGCGCTGCTACCAGCTGGCCATCGGCCTCGACTCGATCCGTTACAACGCCTGGCGGCGAGCGTGGCCGGACGCCCGTGAGGCGGCGGAGCGCGCGCTTAGCCTGGCGAGGTGAAGGGCGGCCACCTCCCTTCCCGCAGCTGCGGCGACGGGTGCCGCGGGACCGCCGCCCGGATGCATCCCCGCGGTGAGCGACGCCACGCCCGGCGGGCATGGGTCAGGGCAGACCCCGGGCCCGACGTCGTCTCGACCGGCACCGTCATGCCCGTCACCGGTCACGGCCGCGGGTGCTTCCGGCGCGGTCTCCGGCCTGCCAGACCTCCTCGCTGCCCGCCGGTCTACGTATACGTACCGGTCGTCACGTCCGCCGCGTATCCCTCCGGCTAACGCTCGACTAACGCGCGCCTGCCAAACTGAAGCTATCGGGATGTTTCCCATGGGGCCCGGGACGATGTGCCGCGTTGGCGCCCGCCGGTGTCGCCGCGTGAGGCGATACCGCTCGGTCTGATTCAGCCACGTCCGGACGCTCCGTGGCGGGCGGGCCAGGCACCACGCGCTTACGGTGCCGACAGGGGCAGGTCAGGGAGACGTCCCAACCGCGGTCAGCGTTCAGCGGGCGAAGGCGCGAACGCGACATTCGCTGTTCGGGATCTGGGGGGAGGAAGCGCAGACGCCGGTCACGCCGGGGAGGGGGATGAGATGCCCGAGTCGGGCACAGGGCCGGTCGCATCTCGCCTGGTTCACGCATCAAAGGAGTCGGAACGACATGGCGACGCCGCTCACGCGTAAGCTCTCGATCAATGGCACGACACACTGGGTCTCGGTGGACGACGACACTGAGCCGCTCCTCTACGTCCTGCGCAATCAGCTCGGACTAAATGGTCCGAAGTTCGGTTGCGGACTGGCCCAGTGCGGCGCCTGCACCGTCCTCGTCGACGGCACGATCACGCGCTCCTGCGTCAAGAAGATGAACACGCTCAACGACGGCGCGAGCGTGACCACGCTCGACGGGCTGGGGAGGCCGGGGCAGCCACACCCGCTGCAGCAGGCCTTCATCGCGCAGCAGGCCGGGCAGTGCGCCTACTGCGGCAACGCGATGATCATGGGCGCCCTGGGCTACCTGCAGGGACGGATCGCCGCCGGCAACCACGATGTGCCGAGCGAGGACGAGATCAAGCAGTTCCTCTCGGGCGAGTCCCCCGGCTCGCCCCTGGTCTATCTGTGTCGTTGCGGGTCCCACCTCCGGATCGTCCGTGCGATCCAGCAGGCGGCCAAGGAGATGCTCTGATGGCAGGCACGATCTCGCGCCGCCGGTTCCTCGCGCGCGCGGGCACGCTGGCGGTCGCCTTCAGCTTCGCGCCGGCGCTGGCCCATATCCCGTCGACGGTGGCGAGCGCGGCCGGTGCCGCCCCCGACCTGGCCGTCGACTCCTGGCTGGTGATCGAACCCGACGGCTCCGTGACGATCTACAGCGGCAAGGTCGAGCTGGGTACCGGGGTGGAGACGGCCCTGTCCCAGATCGTCGCCGAGGAGCTCTTCGTCGACCTCAACCAGGTCCGGTTCGTCCAGGGTGACACCTCCCTGACGCCGGGCGACAAGGGATACACCGCCGGCAGCCAGACGATCCAGTCGGAGGGGCCGAAGCTACGCGTCGCGGCCGCCACCGCGTTCCAGGCGCTGCTCGCGCTCGCCTCGCAGCAGATCGGCGTGGCGAAGCCCGCGCTGCGCGCGCAGGGCGGGAAGATCGGCATCGGGCACAACCTCAACCGTGCCCGCGCCTACGGCCAGCTGATCGGCCAGGAGCAGATCCAACTCACGTCGGACCCCAATGTGACGCTCAAGGATCCCGCCGACTACACCGTCGTGGGCACACCGGTGCCGCGTCTGGACCTGCCCGACAAGTTCCTGGCGCGGTTCACCTACATGCAGGATGTGCGGGTCGAGGGCATGCTGCACGCGCGCGTCGTGCGCCCGGCCGGGCGAAACGCCAGCTTCGTCAGCCTCGACGCCTCGGCCTGTGCGTCGGTCCCCGGCTTCCTTCAGGTGGTGCAGCAGGGCAACTTCGTCGGCGTGGTCGCCAGCGACGAGTGGGCGGCGATCCAGGCCGCGAAGGTGCTCACGGTGACCTGGCAGCAGGGCCCCGCGCTGGCCGCGGAGGCGGACCTGCCCCAGGCGCTCCAGGACCCGGCCAATATCTATCAGTCCGGCCCGACCGTCCCGCCGGTCGGGGATGTGGATGCGGCGCTGGCCGGGGCGGCCGCGACGCGGGAGGCGACCTACTTCACCCCCTTTCAGATGCACGCCTCGGTCGGGCCGTCCTGCGGCGTCGCGGACGTGCGCAATGCGCCCGACCCGGCGACGGGCATCCAGGCGACGGTCTGGTCCGGCACGCAGGGGGTCTATCCGCTGCAGGGGGCGATCGCGCAGTTACTGAGCCTACCGGCCTCCGCCGTGCACGTGATCTACGCGGAGGCGGCGGGCTGCTACGGACACAACGGCGCGGACGACGCGGCAGCGGACGCGGCGCTCCTCTCGCAGGCGATGGGGCAGCCGGTCCGCGTGCAGTGGATGCGGCAGGACGAGCACGGCTGGGAGCCGCTCGGTCCGGCGATGGTCCACACGCTGCGCGGCGGGATTGACGCCAACGGCGGTGTGGTGGCCTGGGACCACGAGGTCTGGACCCCGGTGCACTCGACCCGGCCGGGAGGCGCGGCGGGGAATCTCCTCGCCGGACAGGAGACGGTGGTCCTGCCGCCCGCGCTCGGCTCGCCGGTGGGGAGCGGGACGCGCAACCAGCCCGTCAACTACGCCTTCCCGAACAACCGGGTGACGGAGCACGCGGTCGCCAACTTCCTGATGGCCAGGAACGGGAGCGGCAAGCTCGCCGCGACGGCCCCGTTGACCTACACCTTCCCGCGCACGTCGGCGCTGCGCAGCCTGGGCGGCTTCTCCAACAGCTTCGCCAACGAGTCCTTCATGGACGAGCTGGCCGCCGCGGCGGGTGTCGATCCATACGAGTTCCGCATGCGCTACCTGAGTGATCCGCGCGCCGTCGCGGTCATGCAGGCCATGGCAGGGCAGGCCGGTTTGAGCGGCTCCAAGCCGGAGGCGTGGCCCGGGATGAAGAGCGGGCGAGGTATCGCGTACCTCCAGTACGAGAACAGCCTGGCCTACGTCGCCGCGGCCGCGGAGGTGCAGGTGAACCCCGGCACCGGTGCGGTGCAGGTGACGCGGGTGGTCGTGGCCCACGACTGCGGCCAGGTCATCAACCCGGACGGGCTGAAGAATCAGATCGAGGGCAACGTCATCCAGGCAACCAGCCGGACGTTGAAAGAGCAGGTGGCGTACGACGCCAACGGGGTGACGAGCGTCGTCTGGGCGCCGAATCCGACCTACGCCGCGCCGCAGTACACCATCCTGCACTTCACGGAGGTACCCGCGGCGATCGAGGTCGTCCTCATCGACCAGCCGGCGGCGGCGGCGTGGGGCGCGGGCGAGCCGGCTACGGAGGTGATCCCGGCGGCGATCGGCAACGCGATCTTCGACGCGACGGGTGCGCGCCTGCGCACGGCGCCGTTCACGCCCGACCGGGTGCTGGCGGCATTGCCGAGCTAGCCGGTCGCCGGAGCGACGAGACGGTATCCAGCACGGCCGGCGGTGAACCGCTTCCGCCACCGGCCGTGCGCGGGTCGTCGCACGGGTCCCGCCCGTACTCCGGAGCGGAAGCGTTGCCAGGAGCGGCGCCCGGCGAGCAATTCCCGTCGAGCGCGTCGGCCGGAGGCCGACGCGGGTGGCGCATCATGCCGGTCATCTGGACACGGACGCGCGTGATTCATATACTGCCCATGTGAACCCGACGCGTTCGTGATCTGGGCGGCCGACGATGAGCGCAATTCCGTGGCCCGAGCGCCACGACGTCGAGCGCGCCGCGTCCGCGAGGTCCATCGATACGCCTTCGATCCTCCGGATCCGGCTCCTGGGTGGATTCCGCGTCTCCGCGGGAGACGTCGAGCTGCCGGGCGCTGCCTGGCGGAGCCGCAAAGCTGCGCAGTTGGTCAAAGTGCTGACCCTGGCGCCGGACCACGCGTTGCACCGCGAGCGGCTCCACGAGACCCTGTGGCCCGAGCTCGACCACACCGCCGCGGCGAACAACCTCCGGCAAACCCTCCATGTCGCCCGTCGCGTGCTGCGGCCGCTGCCGATCGACGCGTCGGCTCTGCTGCAGCTCCAGGGGGAGCGCGTCCGGCTCTATCCGTCCGAGCGGCTGTGGGCCGACGTCCGGGCGTTCGAGGCCGCCGCCCACGCCGCCCGGCGCGCGGACGAGCCGACCGCGCACTGGGAGGCCATCGACCACTACGCGGGCCCGCTCCTGCCGGACGACCTGTACGAGGACTGGGCGACAGCACGGCGCGAGGCGCTGGCGGCCACGCATCTGGCCCTGCTGCACGATGCGGCGGCCCTCCACGAGGCGCGCGGCGAGCACTCGGCGGCGCTGGCGGCGCTGCGCGCGATCACGGAGGTCGAGCCCGCCGACGAGGCCGCGCACGTCCGGCTGATGCGGCTCTACGCGCTGACCGGTCGCCGTCCGCTGGCGCTGCGCCAGTACCGGCAGCTGGCCCACGCCCTGGCCCGAGAGCTCGACGCGACGCCGGAGCCGGCCACCCAGGAGCTGTTCGAGGCCATCAGGCGCGGTGACCTGGCCGCGTCGCCCGGGAGATCGCATCAGGATGCCCCCAGCCCCGCGGCCATCCGTCCGGCCACCAACTTGCCGCACGCGCTGAGCAGCTTCATCGGTCGCGAGCGCGATGTGGCAGAGATTACGCGGTTGATGGCCGACCACCGGCTGGTGACGCTGACCGGCCCGGGCGGCGCCGGCAAGACGCGGCTCGCCGTCGAGGTAGGCTGGCGACAGGTCGACGACCGGCCCGATGGCGTCTGGCTGGTCGAACTGGCGGCGCTGACCGACGCGACACTCGTCGCCCAGACCGTCGCCGACGCGCTCGGCATCCAGGTCCCGGGCGGTGCCGACCCGTTGGCGATCCTGGTCGCAAGATTGCGGGACCGTGCACCGCTGCTGATCCTGGACAACTGCGAGCACCTGATTGGCGCCTGCGCCGACCTGGTGGAAACGCTGCTCCACGCCTGCCCCGCCGTCCGGGTGCTGGCCACCAGCCGGGATGCCGTGCGCGTGCATGGTGGGCGGCCGTGGCGCGTTCCCCCGCTGCCGCTGCCGGAGATCGGCGCGGAGCTGGAGGCGCTGGCGGCCAACGACGCGGTGCGCCTATTCGTCGACCGCGTCCACTGGCATCAACCGGAGCTGACCCTGACCGCCGACAACGCCGACGCGATCACCACGATCTGCCGCCGGGTCGAGGGACTGCCCCTGGCGCTGGAGCTGGCGGCGGCGCGCGCCGCCATCTTGAGCCTACCCCAGCTGGCCAGCCGGCTCGTCGACGTGCTCGGCGTGCTGGTCGGCGGCACGCGACGGGCCCCCAGCCGGCAGCAGACGCTGCGGGCCACGCTGGACTGGAGCCACGCGCTGCTGGAGGGGCCGGAGCAGGTCCTCTTGCGGAGGCTGGCGGTCTTCGCGGGTGGCTGGTCGCTGGCGGCGGCGGAGGCGGTCTGTGCGGGGGATGAGGTGCCGGCCGAGGGCGTGTTGGGGTTGCTGGGACAGCTGGTGGAGCGGTCGCTGGTGCCGGTCGACGTCGACGGGGACGAAGCGCGCTACCGCCTGCTGGAGCCGGTGCGGCAGTACGCGGCGGAGCGGCTGCAGGCGAGCCGGGAGGCCGGCACGGTGCGGGATCGGCACGCCCGCCACTACCTCGCCCTCGCGGAGGAGGTGGAGCCGCAGCTGTCCGGCCCCGAGCAGGCCGTCTGGCTGCAGCGCCTGGAGCGCGAGCAGGACAACCTGAGGGCGGCCCTACGCACCCTCGGGAGCCGCGGAGACGCCGATGGCGCGCTTCGCCTGGCGGCCGCGCTCGGACGGTTCTGGTGGGCGCGCGGCCACTTCACCGAGGGGCAGCGGTGGTTGACCCAGACCCTGGCGCGCGCGCCCGGGGCATCGCGCGAGACCCGCCTGGCCGCGCTGGACGCGGCGTTCACCCTGGCCCACCGGCAGGGCGACTATGCCGCGGCGCGGGCCGTTACCGAGGAGAGCCTGGAGATCGCCCAGGCGCACGACGACCGGCGAGCCATGGCGTGGTCGCTCGCCTACCTGGGGATGGTCGCGGCCGAGACCGGCGGTAACGATCACCTCTCCCTGTTCGAGGAGAGTCTGGCGCTGTTCCGTGAGGTCGATGACGCGGCCGGCATCGCCGAGGTGCTCAACATGCTGGGAGAGGTCAGGCGGCTGCAGGGAGACGACCGGGCGGCCGAGCGGCTCTACGAGGAGAGCCTGGGACTGTGGCGGGAACTCGGCGACCAGCAGTACATCGCGACCGTGCTGCACAACCTCGGCCGGCTGGCGCAGCGGCAGGGTGACACCCGGCGCGCGGTCGCGTTACTGGCGGACAGCCTGACGCGCTTCCAGTGCCTGCAGATCCCCAACGGCGTCGCCCTCTGCCTGCGTGGCCTGGCCGGGGTCGCGGTCGAACTGCAACGGCTGGAGCCGGCGGCGCGCATCCTCGGCGCCGCCGGGGCGCTGGCAGAGCGGGTGGGCGTGGTGGAGGACTCGGCCGACCGCGCGCAGTCGGAGTCCGCGCTGGAGGCCGCGCGGTCCCGACTCGGGGCGGAGCAGTTCGCCGCCCTCTGGTCGGCCGGCAAGGAGTTCTCCATGGACGCTGCCGTAGCGGAGGCGCTGGCATTCGCGGATCCCGACGCACCGGTCGACCCGTTGGCTCGCCTCACCCCGCGCGAGTACGCGGTCGCGCGGTTGGTCGCGCGGGGACTGACCAACGCCCAGATCGCCGCGGAGCTCCGCCTCGCCGTGCGGACGGTCGACACCCACGTCAGCCGTGTCCTGCGCAAGCTCGGCGTCTCCAGCCGCCACGCGGTCGGCGACTGCCTGGCCCAGCCCGGCGCCGAGTTCGACGCTCCATGACTGCCTCCCGCGAGCCAGCCCGTCGTCGGACCGGGCGAGGTGGTGGCCGACCCGGAGAGTGAGGTCCTCACCGTGACGGCGGAGGGAGCCCAGGCCTCCGTCCGCCCGAATGCTCGGATCGCCGCGCGTTCAGCGAAACAGTGAACCAGCGATCCGGTGATCCATGGTAGAGTCGCGGTCTCCAGGCGGATCGCCGGCCGGCCGGACGGAGCCGGTCGGCGCGACGCATGGGCGTCTCCCGGTGCGCGCGAGAGGATGACGTCAGGTGGCCAGGAGTTCGCTCACGGTCGAGCAGATATTGACGCTGCTGGCGGCGACGCCAAAGCGCATCGCCGCGCTGACCGCGGATCTGGCTCCGGCGCAACTGCAGACGGCACTCGCCCCCGATGAGTGGTCCGCCAACGACGTGCTGGCCCATCTCCGGTCGTGTGCCGACGTCTGGGGCGGCTGCATCACGGCGATGATCGCCGAAGACCGGCCGACGCTGCGGGCGATCAATCCCCGCAGCTGGATCAAGCGGACGGACTATCCCGAGCTGGAGTTCCAGCCCTCGCTGCGCGCCTTTACCACGCAGCGCGCCGAGTTGATGGCCGTGCTGGAGCCGTTGCCGTCCGAAGGCTGGTCCCGCGCGGCGACCGTGACCGGGGCGGGAGCGGTCCTCGAGCGAACCGTGCTGTCCTATGCGCAGTGGCTGGCTCGTCACGAGCGACCGCACGTCAAGCAGGTCGAACATCTCGTCGGCAGCCTGCGCGCGTAGCCACGGCGACCCCACGAGCCGGCGCCCGGGCGACGCAGTCGGCGACGCGGCTGGTGGCCGCTCCCGACCCAGGAGTATCGACATGGGCGCCATAGGGCGGTGAGGTGACACCCCGTCCGAGGGACGGGGCACCGCGCAGCCACCCGGCGCGCGCCCGTGGCCGGGGGCGAGACCGACCCCATCTCAAGCCAGCGGCGATGGGCAGTGAGCAGCCAAGCTCAGCGACGTGGACGCTGCCGGTCGGCGGCCCGAGCGTGCGCGTCGACGAGGAGGGAACGGGCCATCTCGCCGGTCGCCTCGCCGGGGTTGAGGATCGAGACCCACCCCTGAGTCGCGTAGACCGGGTGCGGGAGAACGCGGTCGAGCGCGGTGTAGTCGATGCCGGCCTGGTCCGCGTGGGCGTCGGGCGGGTAGTCGAGCAGTTCCTGGAACCGGGCCCGTCCAACGGCGACGTTCAGCCGGAACACGCCGGGACGGTCCAGGTTCGAGGCGGTGTCGAATCCCTGGTAGTCCTGGGTAACGATCGTGGCGAAGGGGAGACGCCGATCGGCGGGCGTGTCACCCTCCGGGTCGTAGAAGAAGAACGAGTCACCCCAGGCGACCGCCGGGGCGCCGTTGGCCTCGCTCGCCGTGACCACGGCGACGCCGGGCAGGCCGGCCACGAACCGGATGATCTCCTCCTCGGTCATCTCGTCCGATCTCCCTCCGCGTTCGCTGTCTGGGCGCACCCCGCAGCGCCGCGACGTCGCGCTCCAGGAAGATCGAGCCTCCGTGGGACAAGCACTGGCGGGCCTGGCCGAGCCGTGACGTGCCACGCCCGTTCAGCGCGCAACCGCCATGGCGCGCCCGGTCGTCAGGCGGCGTCCGGTGGGGTGCCACGTCGCTCGCCCCCGCCCTCGATGTCGCCGACGAAGGCGCTCCAGCCGCCGGCGGCGTCCTCCTGGGCGGGCGAGGTCACCATCAGCAGCCGGACGTCGCCCTCGCTCCGGACGCGGTAGCCGTGCTCGATCCCGCGGGGCAGGAAGACGAACGACCCGCCCGCGCCCCGCGCCGCCTTACTCACAGAGCTCGGCATCGACGTCGGGTGCTCCACTCGACCCTGGAGTGGCCTTCAGCGGCGCCTGGAGCCGTCACCGCCGCGACTCACCCGCGCGCAATGATGTCGCCTACGCTGGGCCCGGAAGGTGGCCAGCCCTCACGCGGGGCTACCGCTGTCGTCGCGGGCACGCTGGGTCGCAATCGAGCACCACGGCGAGCGCCTCGATCTCGACCAGGAACTCCTCCAACGCCGGGCGGCGTACCTCGGTGACGTCTGCGGTGGGACAGCCCGTCTCAGGCGAGGCGTTCCAGGACGATGACCGGGATCTGACGCGTCGTCTTCCGCCGGTAGTCGTCAAAGACAGGCAAGACCGCGGCGTGGGCGTCGTAGAGCCGCTCGCGGTCTGCCCCTTCCACGACGCGCGCCCGCGCCTGGAAGGTCTCGTCTCGCAGTTCGACCGTCACGGTCGGGTTGGCGAGGAGGTTGTAGTACCAGTCCGGATTCGTCGGCGCGCCTCCTTTGGAGGCGATGACGACGAGGCGGTCGCCGTCGGTGGTGTAGACCAGAGGTGTTGTGCGGGGCTGGCCGCTCTTCTTTCCGACGGTCGTGAGCAAGACCACGCGCTGGTTGGCGACGTCGCTGGTCGCCTTGCCGCGATTCGCGCGGAACTCGTTGATCAGATTCCGGTCATAGTCATTCATCGCGCCACGTCTCCCTACGCTCAGCGATGGCGATCCCGCCTCGCACCGCCGCGGGGCTGCTCGGAATGCAGGCCACGTCGGCCTCGTGATTTCCGTCCCCTGCTTACCGCCAAATGTCCTGCCTGATGGCGCACACGTCGATCGCGATACTCCTGCCTACTCCAACGCGGACGTTCCCCGTCCAACCTCTCCCTGCAATCGCGTGGCACGCGCGACGCGCGGGGCACGCTCCACTACAACGGGGAACGCGCGGTTCGATTCCGGGCGCTGCCCGCGCCGCGTGTCCGGCAAAGCCTCCACTCCCACCAGGAGTCCCGACCGGTCGGTCTGCTACCGCGCGCAGGGTATCGAG
>Ga0307372_10008053_pt1 | contig 14907 bp, 12 predicted proteins | sample OX1MG_FD_202533 | JGI IMG/M metagenome (GOLD analysis project Ga0307372, IMG submission 202533) | Soil microbial communities from Risofladan, Vaasa, Finland - OX-1 | ecosystem: Environmental > Terrestrial > Soil > Coastal area > Acid sulfate soil | place: Finland: Risofladan, Vaasa | collected... | reverse complement strand
GCGTTAGCAGACAACTGTACTAAAGGACAGGATGGCCTCGGAAGATCAACTGATCGCGCGCATCGGTAAATCGCTGCCGTCAATCGCCGGAGGCCGAAATCCGGCGGCTCGGCTGAACGGCCTGCGCGTCCGGTTGGGAATCGGCGATGACGCCGCCATTCTCTCGCCCGGCGGCAAAAGCGATTGGATTCTCACCTGTGACGCATTCATCGAAGGCGTCCATTTCCTGCGCGACATGCATCCCTCGGATTCCGTCGGCTACAAAGCGCTCGCGCGCGCCACCAGCGACATCGCCGCGATGGGCGGCGCTCCCCGCGCATTTTTGCTGACACTCGCGCTGCCGCAAGATTGCGTCAGCCGCTGGCTCGACCAGTTCCTCGCGGGCATGAAGCGCGCGGCCCGCAAACTCGACCTCCGACTGATTGGTGGCGACACCACGCGCACGCCCCAAATCTTCATCAGCATTACCGTGCTGGGCGAAGTCGCGCGCGGTCTCGCCGTGAAGCGGTCCGGCGCGCGGCCCGGCGATTTGATCTACGTCAGCGGCCGCCTGGGACGCGCGCAGCTCGGCTTAGAGTTGCTGCGCGGCGGCATCGTCAGCGCAAAGCGCGTCCGCATCGCGAACGCAGCCAGCAGCCGCAACCCATCCGGCGCACTCATCTCATCGGCCGCGCTGTTGCAGCCGCATCTCTATCCCGAGATTCGCGTGGAACTAGGCGCGTGGCTCGCGCAGCACCGAATCGCCTCGGCGATGATGGACATTTCCGACGGGTTATCCATCGACCTCGCGCGCCTGTGCAACGCGAGCGGGGCTGGCGCGAAGCTCGACGCGCGGCGCATTCCTTGCGTGCAGATTCCCGAGCGCGTCGCGCGCCGTCTATCGCCTGCTGCCGCGAACACGCCGGACATCGCTCTGCAAATGGCTCTGCATGGAGGCGAAGATTACGAGCTGCTCTTCACCGTGTCGCGGCGCAACGTGTCGCGTCTGCGCCAAGCTCCGGCATTTTCGCAGCTCACCGCCATCGGCGAAATCACGCGCGAACGGAAAATTTTGCTGGTTGATGAAGCGGGACAAGCGCGAGCCCTTCAGCCGGGCGGCTGGGATCCATTTCGCGCTCGCAAGGAATAGCAGCGATTAGTGCGTTGCGGTAGCGGACGCGGGCAGCGCCCGAGCCGAAGCCGCCGGCGGCATTTTGGCTTTCGCTTTCGGCAGCGGCTGTGCGCCGAGTTGTTTCTGCGCAGGAGCGTTCTTCTGCGCTGGCGCGCCAGCTGCGGGCGTCACATCCGCCGCAGCTCCAGCCGGTGCTCCGGCCAACGCACCCTGCGGGGCGCTTACCGGCGCAAATCCCTGCTCGGCGGAATCTGCGGGCGGCGCGGTGTCCGCCGTATCCACTTCTTCCACATGCTCCGGCGCTTGCTGTTCGAGCGGCACCACATTCGGGAACTGGTCCACCGACTTATCCTTCAGCGACTTCTGCATGAACTCCAGCCAGATCGGCAGCGCCGCGCGCGCGCCGGTTTCCTTGTCGCCCAGCGAGATCGCCGGATTGTCGTTGCCCACCCACACGCCGCACGTGAGCCGCGGCGTAAATCCGATGTACCACGCGTCGGTAAAATTATTGGTCGTGCCGGTTTTCCCAGCCGACGGACGTGCCAGCTCCTTCGCGCGCACGCCGGTGCCGAAATTCACCACATCCTCAAGCATGGCGACCATGGTGCGCGCCACCGGAGGCGGAATCACGTCGGTAACCTCCGGCCGGTGCTCTTCCAGCAGCGCGCCATCGTACGTGCTCACCCGCGTAATGTCGTACGGCTCGATGTGAATGCCGTCGTCCGGAAACACGGTGAACGCCGAGGTGTGTTCCAGCAGCGTCAAATCCGCGGCCCCGAGCGCCAGCGGCAGATACGGCGGCAGAGGGCTGACGATCCCAAACTTGCGCGCCAGCTCGATCACGTTCTCGATGCCCACATGATTCAGCAGCCGCACCGCCGGGACGTTGCGCGAATCGGCCAGCGCGCGCCGCAGCGTGATGCGCCCTTCGAATTTGTCGTCGTAGTCGTGCGGCGAATAGTCGATGTTGCCCACGCGATACGTCACCGGCTCGTCCATCACCGTATCGAACGGCGTGGCGCCCTGCAGCAGCGCCTCGCTGTAGACGTACACCTTGAAAGAGCTGCCCGTCTGCCGCATCGCCTGCGTGGCCCGGTTGAATTTCGATTGCGTAAAGCTGTAGCCGCCCACCATCGCCTTGATCTCGCCCGTGGCGTTGTCGATGGCGATTAGCGCCGCCTGCGCTTGCGGAATCTGCTCCAGCTGCACATCCGCCACATCTTCCTTCATGGCGTTGATGTGGACGTTCACCAGATCGCCCACCTTCAGAATTTCCTCGGGAGATTTGAACCCGGTCCACGCCAGATCCGCCGGAGTGAGCTTCGCGTGGTAGCGCCCGATTTTGACGTCCGCGTACGAGTGTTTCACCGCCGTCACCAGGCCAGTGACATACTCGCCGTCTTCGATCGGCCCGTCCCAATCGTCGCTGTGATATTTCGCCAGCGTGCCCAAGTGGTCGGTGAAAATATTCGGCAGGTTGCCGCGCCAGCCATGGCGCCGGTCGTATTCGTGCAGCCCGTCGCGCACCGCCTGGTCCGCGGCCTTCTGCATATCCACATTCAGAGTGGTGTAGACGCGCAGGCCCTGTTCGTGCACCGCTGCCGTCCCGTAGGTATGCTCCAGATATTCGCGAATGTCCTCGATGTAATACGGCGCCAGATTGTCGCGCTGCGGCTCGATGTGCAGCCCCAGCGGCAGCTTGCGCGCGGCATCTTCCTGCGCGCGCGTGATTCTGTGGTCGCGGTGCATCAGATAGAGCACCAGATTGCGCCGCGCCAGCGCGCGCTCTGGATGATTCACCGGCGAATAATACGGCCCGCGAATGATGGCCGCCAGCAGCGCCGCTTCGGGCAAATCGATGTGGTCCAGGCGCTTGCCGAAATAGTATTCGGACGCGGCCTGCATCCCGTAATTTCCGCTGCCCAGATAAATCTGGTTGCAGTACATGGTGAAAATCTGCGCTTTGGTGTAGTGGCGCTCGATTTCCAGAGCCAGAATCGTCTCTTCGATCTTGCGGCGCATGGAGCGGTCCGCGCGATTCAGGAAAAGCCCGCCGGCCAGTTGCATGGTCAGCGTGGAAGCGCCTTCCACCGGACGCCGCGCCAGAAGGTCCGTCCACGCCGACTCCAGCACGCGCGGGAAATCCACTCCCCAATGCTGCTCGAAATGCTGGTCCTCGGTGCTGATGATCGCTTCGCGCAAAATGGGCGGAATCTGCTCGTAGGTCACCAGGATGCGGCGTTGCAGCGAGAACGTGCCGATCTGCTGCCCGTCGTCGGAGAAAAGCTGCGTCTCGGTAATCGGCCGGTAGTTTTCCAGCGCGTGAATTTCCGGCAAGTCGCTGGAATAAACGAACAGCAGCCCCGCCGCCGCCCCCACCCCAATGGCGCACAGCACCAGAAATCCGAACACGAGCCTCCCGAACAGAGTCGTGTCCCCAATCTTCATAGTTGCCCGGTAAAATCGCTCCGCCATCGTGCCCGTATTTTACCGCATTGCCGCATGGGTGCGCGGGTTTCCCGCTGTGCCCGTTCGAGACGCGAAGCCATCAGTAAGCGCCACGAAATCAGGGTATCCGTTCTGTTCAGAAGAGGGGCAATCGCGCTCTTGTCATCGGGTGCCAGAGCCCGTATGATGCTTTTGCGATTGATCAACTGAGGCCGAAACTGCGCCCGTCCGGGATTGGAGAAAGTCAACCGTCGATGACGTTCCCAGAGTCACCCCGCGTTGTCTACAGCAAAAATCCCCTAGCCGAAGTCATTTGCCAGTTGAAATTCCCTCCAATACTCAGGATCGAGTCAGAGCCGCCCGCGCAGTTCCAGGAGAAGATTAGACGCGACTACCCGTTGATGACTGAGACGACTTTCGACCAGCCGCCGCTGCCCCCTGCCATCGCCCGCGCCCTCGGTCAGGCATTACCGGGATTCATCCAGGGCAGGACCTACTCGTTTGAGACTCCGGACCGTGACTGGAAAATTGGGATTACGCGAGAGTTCCTAGCTCTATCCTCTACCCACTATTCGCGCTGGGAAGATTTCCGCCAGAGGTTGCGAAGGGCTCTGGATGCCCTAATGACCACCTACCAGCCTAGTTTCTTGGTTCGAGTGGGCCTGCGCTACAGGAATGTAATCCGGAAGGATATCGCGGGGATGAAGGACGCAGATTGGTCTCAACTACTAGAACCACACATTCTTGGCGAGTTGAGTGATCCCACGCTGGCCAAGGCCGTACTACATTCAGCGCACGACGTGATCATCTCTCTCGGAGAGAATGAAGGACAAGTTAGGATATTGCATGGTTTAATTAAAGAAGGCGAACAACAAGAAAGCAATTACGCAATCGATAGCGATTTCTTTCGAGAAGTGACAACGGAGGTAGGCGATGCTTTCAAATACCTGGACTCCTTCAACGAAGAAGCAGGAAGGCTATTCCGTTGGTGCATTACGACCCTCCTGCATGACCATCTCGGGGCTTCCGAGTTACATTAGCTCTTATCTTCCGGGGAGCGGCTCAGAAAGAACATCAGTGGCGTGGACAGAGTCTAATGGCCCTGTGTTCGGCGCTCACATGTATACGTTTCAGGCGCAAGAAACCCAAGGCACCCCGCAAGCCGCGCCCATCGATGCGATCGAGCGATTCTACTGCCATGCACTTATTTCAGCGCTACCGGAAGAAGCCCTGCCCGATTTGATCGAGACCCTACACGACCTCGAAATCCAGTTTCTCGGGCCGAGATCTCTGCCCGAACCTGTGGCACCGGCCCTTAATCTAAGGGTCAGGATCGGAAAAGCAGCGCCGCGACCGGAGTTCAACGCAGATAGGGAATAGAGCTTGGCCGAATCCGAGCCAGTTTCCCACACGTCTCCCGCAACCGCGGGACAGCCGCAGCCGGTTTACACCCCGTCACCCAGGGAAGGTCGCCTTTGCCAAGGCGAGATCTTGGAAAATGTCGTTCAACTCTGCCTTCGACCCGAGACCTTGAGGGCGGCTGCCGAGGAACCGGTCGAAGTTACACCGATTACTCACGAACTCGTTGTCGTCCTCACTCAGGATTGCGACCTCGAACAGGATTACAAGCGGCGCCAAACCAGCCAGCAGGGTTCCTTGCCAAACGTTCTTCTCTGCGACGTCTATCTAGCAGAGGTCCTTCGCGCAACGCTCCAGCGGCAGGATCAACTGGGACGGCAGGACTGGAAAAAGGGGGTCGCGCAGAACCAGAAAGACCGCTTCCACTATCTTCAGCGCGTACAGCCAAGCGAAGACCTTGGAGGCGAGGGCCTAACGGCACTAGCGCTAGACTTTAAAATTTACTTCACGCTGCCCACAGACGAACTCTACGTTCGGTTAGTGAACGGAATACGCCGCAGAGCTAGGCTCAACACCCCGTACTGCGAACACCTTTCGCACAGATTTTTCTCGTTCCAGTCCCGTGTTGCTCTGCCGCAGAACCACGAAATCGATCCACTTCCGGAGTAATTGCGCACTCTGAATCCGAGAGCAGCTTCCGCGAAACCGCCAAGCGTTCTATACCTGTACCTCCGACCAGTAGAAACCGACACCGCCAATTGCTACGGTCGATCTGTGTTTATGCGCGCAGGCGAACAATTCGTCGCCAAACCGGCCGCCCAGAGCCGCAAGGACAACTCCGCTTCGACGCGCCACCTTCCCGCGAGCCCCGTGGAAGGATGGGGTCTTTGCCCCGCCACAAACTGGCGCGCCCAAGTGCCCCACCTTTTCGTGCGCCTCGTACGTCTCCGGTTTTGGGCGTCCGGCGGGCTCCATCAAAGTCCTGCCACCGGACCCGGCCTGCCGCGAACCTGTTCCAACCGCACGACTCTCTCGGTTTTGCCCTGCAGCCAGTTTACGCTAGCCACACGTAACTGCCGCAATCGACCCGGAACAGTCAATCGAGTAGAAACGCACCTAAGTCACAGAAAACAAACGACCGGGTACACGTCTACCCGGAACGTCCCGGCGCACAGTTTTTGCGTGTTTTTTGGCGACAATCCAACCGCCGGCGAGACGCCAGCGCTACAAGCCGTGCTCTCTGACGCCTTCGCCTTTAGTAGCGGGGCCCGCGCGGGAGCGCGGGGTTCCGACCCCGCGAGACTCAAGTGCCTTCGGACGCCTTACCGCTCGCGCAGCCTCACCCGCGCGATACTTTCCGACCGCGATTCACGGGTCAAAAATGACGTCGTTAGGGGCGGAACGGTCAATCGAGCGTGCACACATGTAAGTCATAGAAAACAAACGACCGCGCACATGCAAGGGCGGAACTTCCCGGTGCATTTTCTCTTCCCAATTTTTCGCCAAAATCGTACCCGCGGCGGCACGCCTTCGCGGAGCCACTTCAACACCGTCGGCATTTGCGGTTTACGGGGACGGAGCCTTGGCGCCCTCAGAAACAATCGCGACGAAGCCCCATACCTTTCGCGCCGGTTCACCCGCGCGAAGCATTGGCTCTTCACGAGTCACGATTCGCGGATCACGAGTCACGACGAGCATTCCACCACTCAATGCTCACTACCTACCACTCACACGTCACTTGATCCCGAGCAGCTTCAGGGCATTGCGGAAATAAATGGCTTCGCGGTCGGCGCGGGAGAGATCGAGGGCGTCGATGGCGCGAATGGTTTCGCGGATGTACATGGGGCCGCCTTCGGGGTCGAACGGGGCGTCCGAAGAGAACAGCACGTGGCCGATGCCGTAGAAGCTGATGGCGCATTCGAGCGCGGCCTTCGAGCCGAACGTGGCCGTATCGGCGTAGAAAAACTTTTTGAAATATTGCAGGTGCGGCAGCTTCAGTTCCTTCAGCAGCCCGGAGTAATCGGTGTCCGATGTTCGCTTGCCGAGCTGGCTCCAGCCCGCGCCGACGCGTCCTTCGAAGAAGGGAACCATGCCGCCGGCGTGATGGATAATGAATTTCAGGCCGGGCATCTCGTCCAGCATTTTGGAGAAGACGATGCGCGCCTGCGCGGCGCTCGATTCGTAGGGCCAGCCGAAGGTCCACCAGATTTCGTAGAGCGAACTCTGCTCGGTGGAGAAATCGGGAATATTCGCGGTGCGCGAGGGATGAATCCAGATCGGTTTCCCCAGCTTTTCCAGCTCCTGAAATATGGGACGAAACTCGGGAGCGTCGAGCGATTTGCCGGAGACGTTGGCGGGAATCTGAACTCCGCACGCGCCGAGTTGCTGGATGGCCCGTCGCGCTTCCGCCGCGGCGCCCGCGGGATCGCGCATCGGAATGGCGCCGAGGAAGCTGGGAAAGCGCTCAGGATATTTTTGGCACAGCTCGGCCATGCCGTCATTGCCCAGGCGCGCGAGTTCGCGCCAGTCTTCGGGCGCGCCGACGGCGTCCACCGGCGGGGATGCGAGCGAGAGAATTTGCTGGTAGCCGGGGAATTTGTCCATCACCTGGAAGCGCACGTCGAGATTGGTCATCATCGGGACGGCTTCGCTGCGGCGGTGCATGTCGCGCATGTTGCCGGCGACGCTCAGCAGTTTGTCGTGAAACGCTTTCGGCCAGATGTGGGTGAAGATGTCGATTTTGCGGATTTTGTCGGCGCTGTTCTTGCTAGCGCTTCTTCCTGCGATGCGACGAGTCCTCGCGCGATCCTTCGATTGCATTTTCTTCGCTCGTGTTGGCATGTGTGTTCCACCCCCTCCCGTGCGTTCGGAGTTTCTCACTTTTCGCGTGTTTCAGATTGCAGATTTTTCGTGACGCAGAATGGAAAACTTCGCGCGGGCGAAACAGCGCGAAAGGAAACGCGCTTTGGCGCGCATCACTTCCATTCATCGGCGGTTTCGTTGCGACCGATGTATTGACCGTGCCATTCGGGATGCTGGCCGGCGGCGATTGCCACGCAGCGCTCGGCGCATTTTTCGAGCATGGCGTCCGAGCCGGGCTGGGCAGCTGTTTGGGCAACCAGCTTGCGCAGATTGGCGACCATTTCCGGCATCCAGCGTTGCGCGTCCGGTGAGTTGATGGTGGCTTCCGCCATTTGCGTGATGGCGCTGCCGGGATCGACGGCCACGGCGGTGATACCAAAATCGCGCGTCTCGGCGGCGAGCAACTGCATCAGGCGAATCTGCGAAGTTTTGCCCAGGCAGTAAGCGGAAAGATTCGGTGTGACCATTTTCCCGCGCGGCGAGCAGATGGTCATGATGCAGCCATCGCGGCGCTCCTTCATCTGCGGCAGCACGGCGCTGATGAAAAGAAATGGCGCGCGCAAGTGGACGGCTTGCGATGCCCACCATTCGTCGGGATCGATTTCGCCGATGGGGCCGAACGGGCCGGCAAGTCCGGCGTTGCTGACAAGAATTGAGACGGGGCCGTAGCGGCGCTGCGTTTCGTCGACGACGCGCGCCACGTCGGCGCGATTGGTGGCGTCACCGGCGATCGCCAGCGCTTTGCCTCCGCGCGACGCGACCTGCGCCACGGTTTCGTCGAGCTGCGATTGCGTGCGCGAGGTAACCGCGACGGCGGCGCCTTCTTCGGCGAAGCGCACGGCGATGGCGCGGCCGAAGCCGCTGCCCGCGCCCGTGACGATGGCGACTTTACCTGCGAGCAGTTTCGGCATGCTCGCGAGGCGCTGGTGTGTAGTCTAGCTCTTCCGCCGTGACCCAGTTGCCGTGAACCTGATTGCGCAGACGCAGCGGGAGATGCGCGGTCGCGATGGGGCCTTTGTCGACATGCTCGGCTTCGAAGACCAGCAGATCGGAAAGCTGCGTATCGTGCAGATCGGCGACCAGCGCGAGATATCCTTCGTGGCCGGGCGCGCGCGACGGAATGTGCACTTCTTCCTGAACCGTCACGGGGCGATTCGAGTGCCACGATTTCAGCGTGCCGCTTTTTACTTCCAGGCGGCTGAGTGTGTTGAACCCAATTCCGACGGGCCCGGCCATCTGCGGCGGGCCGGCTTCGGGATCGAAACGCTCGTAGTAGCCGATGGAGTAGTCCTTCATGTGAACTTTATTGGCGATGCGCGGGAAATCGCCGGCGGGCGCGAGATTGTACTCCTCGAATTTTTCGCCGGGCTTGGACATGTCGAAGGTCCAGCGCACGACGCGGCCCCAGCGCACGTCCTCCGCGGTGGGATGGATGTGGTTCGTTTCCAGCATGAACGGGAACGGCGCGTATTTGCTGATGCCGAAATCGAGGTGCACGAATTTGCCTTCGGTGTAGGCGTTCATGAAATGAAAGGCGGAGCAGGACGGGTAGCGGAACCAGTGCATGTCTTTCACGCTGCCATCGCGCGGCATGATGCCGATGTGGGTTTCCTCTTTGGGATCGCACGCCCAATGTGCGCCGCCAGCCTTGAGGCGGTCCAGATCGCAGGTGGTGGGAAACACCGGGAAAATGGCGTGCTCCTTGGTGACGGCGAAATCGTGCATCAGCGAAACGTACGGGACCTGGAACCACTCTTCTTTTACGAGCTGGCCTTCTTTGTTGGCGACGCAGTAGGAAACGTCGCGCGTCGCCAGGCCGCTGGCCTCGTAGCCGAAAAAGTAGAGCTCGCCCGAATCTTCGTCGAGGCGGGTGTGCGCGGTCATGGTCTGGCTGCGCATTTTTCCGCCGTAGTTGTAGACGCCGATGGTGTCGAGTGTTTCGGGATGCAACTCGACTGCCAAGCCGTCTTCTTTGAGCGCGAGCAACCGACCGCCATGAAAAATCGGCGTGGTGTTGTTGACGCAGCGATTGACGCCTTTTGCGAGAGGATCGTCGGTGAAAGGATTGCGGTATAGGCCGAAGAGGCCGCGACGCGCCTTGCGGTCGGCTTTGAGGCGGTCGGTCATGATGTAGCGCATGCGGAAATCGACGTGGCCGTCCTCGAATTTGAAGGCGCTGATCATCCCGTCGCCGCTGAGGTAAGTGTCGCGGCCCATGCGCGGAGGATATTGCGGATCGGGAATGGTGCGGTACCACGTGCCGCGAATTTCTTTCGGCAGATTGCCTTCGACGACCAGATCGTAAATGTCGCATTCGACGCGCATCGGCGCGTTGAAGCCGGCGTAATCGAAGCCTTCGGGGAACTTAGTGGTCATGCTTGCTCACCTCTCGCGATTTTGCTGATGATGCCGCGCTGCGCGAATCGGAATGCCTGACAGTTTACTTGAAACAGCGGCCGGTTACAGGATGGGGATAGTGGAACGGCAGCACGTCGGTATCCGGCCACAGGACGGGCTTGGGATTTTCCAGCGCGTCGGGCCCGACTGGATCCGTGGGATACGTTTCGGAAAAAAACGCGACGTACTGCGGACGCGTGTGCGCCCAGCCGGTTTCGTAATCCGCGTGCCATACCGGACGGTAATTCAGAATTTGGATTTTCCAGACGCCGTCCTCGCGCACGTAGGAATTTTCGTACAGGCCGCCTTCCCACCACTGACGCGTGCGTCCCACGGCATTTTCGTGCAGGCCGGCCTGCATGTTGCAGCGGAAGCGCGCTTTGGCGGTATTGCGGTCCGGGGCTACGTCGACGATGTCCTGAAACTGAGGATGATCGAGCAGGAAACCGAAGATCGGGCCGTTCTTTCCATTTGTAAAATTTTTGCGGAAGCGCTCGATGTAGAGGCGGCGAACGCCGGCGCGTCCGCGAAAAATTCCGCCCATGAAATGCACTTCGCCATTTTCGGCGAAGAGGTCGACGGTTTCGTCGTAGAGGCATTTGTCGATGTAATAGCCGTAGGCGTGCTGCAGGCGGCGAATGGCGTGCACGTCTTCCATGATTCCGATGCGATTCTGCAATTCCTCGACTTTGTCTATGAGTTCATCGATCGAATATTTGGGCATGCGAATAATCCCCCCTTTAGTTCGCCAGTCCGCTTCGCCAACTGCACCCGCGCTGGTAAGGTTCGTATCATTTTGGTGCGGCGCGCGTCAACGTGTTAACCGCGATCGCAACGATTCGGAGCGGCGGATTCGCGAAATCGAACGAGGGATTAGTCGGTCGCTTGCTGGACGCGGGCCTTCACGATTTTCTTGATCAGGGCGGTTGGCAGCGGTTTATCGAGAGGGAACTGGATGGTGCCTTTGGAAGTGGAAAAGCTTTTGAGTTCGTCCTTGAACTGTGCGATTGGCGCAGCGGTGGGAAACAAGCTGCAATGGTCGGAGAAGGCGGCATACCAGACGAGCACGCGTTCGCGCCGGAAGGCAGGCATGCGATAGCTGATTATTTCGGAAGCGTCCGGCGGCATTGCGGAGCGAATGATCGCGCGAAGGTTTTTCAGCGCAGCGCGGGCGGGCGCGGGAACGCGCGCGATGTATTCGGCGATGGTTTGCGGACGTGGAGTTCGGCGCGGCGCTAAGCGTCGTTTCGCGGGCTTGCGCGTTTTTTTAGGCTGCATGGTCGCTGCCTCGGCGTGCAATTTTGAACCTGGAACACCACGGAATCAAGGGGAGCTGAGCGGCGATCTGACTACTTCGCGCGGGTGGACCTGCGCGAAAGGAAGCGCGCTTTGGCGCGCGACTTTTTGCGGCAGGGCTTGAAAGCCCTGCGTCCCCGGACTGAAGTCCGGGGCTTCTATTCAACCCATTTACCTTCGTTGTGGTGCGCGTCATCGAGTTCGCGAGAAATTCGCCACGCAGAAAGGTGATTCGGCCGAGGGAATCCTGCGGCGTGGGTGGCCTTGGCGCACGTGCGTTGCAGGCGAAAACGACTACTTCGCGCGGGTGAACATGCGCGAAAGGAAGTGCGCTGCCGCGCACTCACTTATGGCACGGTTAAAACCGTGCCCTTCCGCCGAGAGAGGCTATCCGAGGCGACTGCGTCGGGCAGCAGTAAAATTGTCGCGGCTGACTCGGCAGACCGTTTGGAGGCGAACGATGACCACGCACAAGCGAATTCAGGCAGAGACCAAGCGGAGGTTCGGTTTCGTTCCCACGACGTGCTGGATAGCAGATGTGAAGGCCGAAATGGCACTGATTTCACGAGAAGCGGCAAACAGGGTCCATCCGGGAAGCCGGAAATATCGTTGTTCACCGGATAAGCGAGCTGGCCTAAGAAACGTCATCAGCGCCCTTAACTAAAAGTTCGCACAGCCCGCCGAGTTTTGGCGCCGACAATGCAGACAAAATATGCCAGCCGAGCCGACCGCGCCTATCGGCGGCTAGGCTTCGCTTATGAATTTGGTGACTAGGCAGGCTTCTAGGCCCTCGATGCCTTCTTCGGAGCCGTGGCCGCTTTCCTTTACGCCGCCGAAGGGCGATTCCGGCACGGAGATGGCGAAGGTGTTGACGCCGACCATGCCCGCTTCGAGTTTTTCTCCAAGCAGCTTGGCGCGATGGGCAGAACCTGTGAAGGCGAACGCGGCCAGGCCATAGGGCAGGCGGTTGGCTTCGCGGATCACCGCGTCAAAATCGGAAAAAGAATTGAGGACGGCGATGGGGCCGAACGGTTCTTCGTTCATGATGCGCGCGGAATTGGGAACGTCGGAGAGAACTGTGGGTGCGTAGAAATATCCGGGGCTGCGCAGGCGCGCGCCGCCAGCCTGAACTTTCGCGCCGTGCTGCTTCGCGTCGGCCATGAAGCCTTCGATGGCGACCAGACGGCGCGCGTGAATGAGCGGACCCATTTGCGTTTTGTCGTCCAGGCCATCGCCCACGACGACGTTCTTTGCGCGCGCGGCAAAACCTTCGACGAAGCGGTTGTAGATTTTCTCGTGGGCGTAGAAGCGCGTGGGCGAAACGCAGACTTGGCCGGCATTGCGGTATTTCGCGGCGACACACATGTCGAGGACTTGATCGACGTCGACATCGTCGAAAACGAGAACGGGAGCGTGTCCGCCCAGTTCCATGGTGGTGCGCTTCATGCCCTCGGCGGCGAGTTTCATTAAGTGCTTGCCCACGGGAATCGAGCCGGTGAAGGAAATTTTGCGGATGATGGGCGAAGCGAGCAGATGGGTGGAAATTTCAGCGGGGACGCCGAAGACCATCGAGAGCACGTTTTCAGGCAGGCCCGCTTCCATCAGGCAGCGCGCGACGGCGAGCGCCGACGCGGGAGTTTCTTCCGCGGGCTTCAGGATGACCGAGCAGCCTGCTCCGAGCGCGGCGCCGATTTTGCGCGCGGGATTGCCGAGCGGGAAATTCCACGGCGCAAATGCGGCGACCGGGCCGACCGGCTCTTTAACGATGGCTAGGCGGGTACCGGGAGCGCGCTGCGGGAGGACGCGGCCGTAGGCGCGGCGTCCCTCTTCGGCGTACCACTCGAAAATGTTGGCGGACATTTGGACTTCGATGCGCGTTTCGGCGATGCGCTTGCCGGATTCGATGGTGGCGACGCGGGCGATTTCTTCGGCGCGCGAGCGGAGCAGCTCGGCGGCTTTCTTCATGATTTTGCCGCGCTGGTCGGGGAAGACGGCGCGCCAGGTCTCGAAGCCCTTTTGCGCGGCGGCGAGCGCGCGGTCGAGATCGGCGGTGGTGGCGTGCGGGAGGCGTCCGATGGCTTCTTCGGTGGCGGGATTGATTACGGGAGAGGTTTTTCTATCACCGGCGGGCACCCATTCGCCGCCGATGAAAAGTCCCAGTTCCGCGTACTCCGCCGCTAGTTGCGTAGCCATGAGAGGGCTCCTTGTGTGTCTTGGCGAATGATTTCACTTTGACAGGGGGCGCGTCAAGGAAGCAGGAGTGCAGTGGCCCGCCCTAGGCCTCTGACAGCTGTGCCTTCAGCAGTTGCTCAAGGTAAGCCGAGAGTTCCGAAACATCGATGTGTCCTGCGTCCCACGCGTTGTCGGCAGCGCGAAGAGCGGCGACATATCCGTCCCGATTTTCTCGAATGCGCTCTGGCACAATTTTCTTGCCACCCAGCATGCGGCCCTGCTTCATACAGATTAGATAATAGCAGGCCGCTCGTGCGGTTCGTCCGTTCCCCTCGACGAACGGGTGAATCCAGCAAAGCCTCCATAGGGCGTAGGCGGCCAGGGTCGTAGGATGTTCGACGATTGTCCAATTCTCGTGAATCAATGAGAAGAAACGATCCATTAGCTCTGGCACATCTTTGAAATGCGGAGGCGTGTGGTTGCCTACGTAGATCGGCTCCTCGCGGTACCGGCCCCCGAACTGAGCGATGTTGGCCACCGCCGCATAGTTCAGAGCCCAGAGGGTGTATTTGTCAAAAGCCTCTATGCCCTTTTCGAGGCCGATCTCCACGCAGTTTGACAGCAGGTCATATTGCCGTAGGAGATTTTGTTCCTGGATTCGCGCGAAAAGTGCCGGGTTATCTTTTTCGCGAACGGACATGGGTGTCCGTATTTTACGACTTCAGCCTGATATTGTGGGAGGTGTGCCGCACGCTGTCTTTGGTGATGTTTTTCGCGTTAGCAGGCGCGTTTCCGAATGCGAAGCTGATCCGCTGCTCTCGGAGCTCGTCCTCGGTTATCGCAATCTTGCGCGATTCCTCCAGAAGCTTCTGCAGCTCCGGGTCGGCCTCGATGTTGCCGAAAAACTGCTTCCGGTCCGCCATGATGGTCTCCCTTGATGTTCGCCGAGATTGGCGTAGCATAGCGCCACTTCTGACGATGTCAATAGTTTACTCCGTACTCGGCTTGGCCGCGAATCAGTCATTAACGTTCACTGTGCCCAAAGGTGTTACGACCCAACGTGCAATTCTGCGCCCCTTAAGAAATTAATTCCGTGGGGTTGGTGACGGCCATGCGGCGGACGTCAGCGGAGGTGAAGCCGGCGTCGAGCATTTTCTGCGCGAACATGGCGAAGCCTTCGGCGACGGGCGGATTGATGGTCTGGCCGAGGTCGGTTGAGAGGATGATGCGTTCGGGGCCGACTTTGCGGACGTTCGCGTAGT
>Ga0307372_10008052_pt1 | contig 14907 bp, 14 predicted proteins | sample OX1MG_FD_202533 | JGI IMG/M metagenome (GOLD analysis project Ga0307372, IMG submission 202533) | Soil microbial communities from Risofladan, Vaasa, Finland - OX-1 | ecosystem: Environmental > Terrestrial > Soil > Coastal area > Acid sulfate soil | place: Finland: Risofladan, Vaasa | collected... | reverse complement strand
ATCGAGTGACTTGCGTTCATCTGGCTGATTTGCCAAAATACACGAAATCGCGAAATTTCTAACACGAGGGCGGCCGGCCTGCAACAACGATCACTGGCGAAGCGGCACAAATGGACGCCTCGGCGCGAATGCCGGTCGAATTGGATCGACCGGTCGGGCGCTAGCTCGGCAAGCACCACCGATCGCGACGCGGCGTCCGAAATTGAGGATTTGGCAACAGGAGAGCGAGATGCATCGTAAGATTCTGATCATGGGCCTGCCGGGCGCGGGCAAGACCACCCTAGCGGCGGCGCTTACGCCGCGGCTGTCCGCCGTTCACTTCAACGCCGACGAGGTGCGACGCCACGTCAACCGCGACCTCGGGTTCTCCGAGAGCGACCGCACCGAACAGGCGCGACGGATGGGCTGGCTATGCGACCAAGTGGTGAAGGCCGGCGGTTTCGCGATCGCCGACTTCATCTGCCCGACGCCGATCGCCCGTACCGCCTTCAGCGAGGGCGGCGATCCCTTCATCGTCTGGGTCGACCGGATCAAGCAGGGCCGGTTCGAGGACACCAACCGGATGTTTGTGGCGCCCGAGCGCTATGACCTGCGCGTCGCACCGGAGGGCGCGCCCGAGTACTGGAGCGAGGAGATTGCGCGGCGTATTCGGCCGGTATTCGATTCAAAGAAGCCCACGGCGCTGTTCATTGGCCGTTATCAGCCGTTCCACGACGGCCACAAGACCCTCATCCTGGAGGGCCTGAAGCGCGTCGGCCAGGTTTGCATCGCCGTGCGCGATACCCAGGGCACCGATGCAAAGAATCCCCTGCCCTTCGCGGAGGTGCGCGCGCGCATCGAGCACGCGCTTCGGCAGCACGAGGGTCGCTTCGAGGTGGTTCAGATCCCGAATATCAGCCACGTCTTCTATGGACGGGACGTCGGCTATGTCGTGGAACGCATCGAGCTCGACCGATCGATCGAAGCGATCTCGGCAACCGAGTTCCGCCGCCGCCTGTCGTCAGCGCAGGTGACCAACGGCGCAGCCTAGCCGGCGTTCGTCCGCGCGCGGCGAGCGCGGGGTGGCAGGTTCAATTCAAGGGAGCGCAACCGCAACTCCCTTTACCGAACTGTCCTTCGGTAGGAACGTTAGGTCGATTCGCCGGAGCGCGACATCTTAGCTTGCTGTTTTGAGCGGTGGCGTGCTCACGCCAAAGCCGATCAAGACCTCGGCGGCATCGTGGACGCCGATGGCCACGTAGGCCGGTCGCCAAGCCATCAACATCCGCTCTCGACCGATATGGCGGCGCGCCAATAGACGATATGAAGGCTGGGGCTGTGCCGGCGCAGCGCCGCGATGGCGGACTGCGCAGCGTCCTGCGGCGCAAAGAATTCGATCGCGATCGGCAGATCTCCAGCGAGGTGCAGGATGTCGGCTTCGGCCGGACCGCGCCGGCCAAAGCCCAGGATACCGCGGAACACCGTGACACCGCTCACGTCGGGACGGTGCAGGAGTTCGAAAAGCTCATCGAGCAATCGCTTCGTCCGGCCGTGGTCGTCCTCCTTCAGATAGGCCCGCACCAGCGTGACTTCGCTCCCCATGTGGGCTCCTAGAAGTTGCGTGCGAGCCAGACGCCAGCCAGCGCCCCGACGAAGCCGAACCCCACCGATATCGCCGCATAGAGCAGCGCTCGGACGCTCTCGCCGCGCTGCAAGAGCAGAAGCGTCTCCATCGAGAAGGTGGAGAACGTCGTATAGCCGCCGAGAAACCCGGTGAGGATGCCCACGCGCAGGACCGGCGAGACTTCGATTCGTTCCGCGGTCGCCACAAACAGGAAACCCATGAGGAAGCTGCCCATGATGTTGATCGAGATGGTGGCGTGCGGGAACTCGCGGCCGACGACGTTCTGCACGATTTGCGTCTGGCCGTAGCGCAGCCAGCAACCGAGCGTTCCGCCGACGGCGATGGCGAGCCAGTTCATCATGCCCCCGGACGCGCAGCGCCGATCTCCGGAGCGATGCGCGCAATCTTACGGAGCGCTGGGGTCGTCGCGCTCCCGACAGCGATATTGTGGCGCCGGCGGCGCACAGTCGATCAATGGCTGATCATCCACGGTCGGCGACCCAAAAACCCTCGCGCCGATGTGGATGACTTCGGTGGTGTGCTCGATCGCGGCGCGCAGCATCCGCAATGGGGACTGTGTCCGCGATCCGCCGACAATCGTGGCGCGTGCGCGCTGCGTTCGTTGGTGGCCATGGCCGTGCGCCGCGTCGAATCCATCGTGGCAAGACGCGGCGCGGCAACCGGCACGCGCGACGCCGCCTGGCCGCAATTCGGACACGGCTCGGCAGCTTCGAATTCCGCCATCGGCCGAAACGCCTCGAACGGCCCGCACCGCGCACAATCGTATTCATAGAGCGGCATCGCGGCGGCTACTTGTCCGGCGACAACGGCACTTCGACGTTGCCCTTGAGATACTTGGTCGGCCCCGCGGCGTTTGGCCGGATGTCGAAGTCGAAGATCTCCGTCGGCAGGTAAAGGGTCGCGCAGGCGTTGGGGATGTCGACGACGCCGCTGATATGGCCCTGCACCGGTGCCGTCCCGAGGATCGCGTAGGCCTGGGCGCGGGAGAAGCCGAACTTGGTCAGATATTCGATCGCGTTGAGGCAGGCCTGCTGATAGGCAACGTGGACATCGAGGTAGTGCTGCTTTCCGGCATCGTCCACCGAGATGCCTTCGAAGATCAGGTAGTCGTTGTAATTCGGCGTGATCGGGCTGGGCTTGAAAATCGGATTGCGGATGCCGTACTTGGCTACGCCGCCCTTGATCAGATCGACCCTGAGATGCAGCCAGCCGGCCATCTCAATGGCGCCACAGAAGGTGATCTCGCCGTCGCCCTGGCTGAAATGGAGGTCGCCCATCGAGAGTCCGGCCTCATTGACGTAGACCGGGAAGTAGATGCGCGCGCCGCGTGACAGGTCCTTGATGTCGCAGTTGCCGCCGTGCTCGCGCGGCGGCACCGTGCGGGCGCCGGAGGCCGCCGCCGCCGCACGCGCGTCGCCTTTCATCCGTCCCATATGCGCGGTCGGGCCGAAGGGCGGAGCGGCAAGCGGCGGCACGCGCGTCGGATTGGTGGCGATGAGGGCGGTTTCGCGCGCGTTCCATTTCTCCAGCAGCGGCTTGTCGGGCAAACAGCCGATCAGTCCCGGATGGATCAGGCCGGCGAAGCTGACGCCGGGCACGTGCCGCGACTTGGTATAGAGGCCGGAGATGTCCCAGATCGACTTTTGCGCAAGCGGAAAATGATCGGTCAGGAAGCCGCCGCCATTCTTCTTCGAGAAGAACCCGTTGAAACCCCACGGATTGTGCGGAAAGGCGCCGACATCGAGGAGATCGACGACCAGAAGATCGCCCGGTTCGGCGCCTTTGACGCCGATCGGACCGCTCAGGAAATGGACGATGCTGAGATCGATGTCGCGAACGTCGTCGGCGGAGTCATTGTTCTTGATGAAGCCGCCGGTCCAGTCATAGGTCTCGACGATGAAGTCGTCGCCGGGCTTGACCGTGGCCACCAACGGAATATCCGGATGCCACCGGTTGTGGATCATGTCGTTCTTGTACGGCGAGGCATTCAGGTCGATTTTGATGATTGTGTCGGTCACTTTCCCCTCCTTGATTCGGCACGGTTGAACCCCTGGAGCGTGCCGATGCGAATTGTTGACGCCCGCCGCCTCATACCGAGAGGTAGCGGGCGATGACGGCCTCGTCGGTGCGGTCGCGCCTCTCTTCGTAAACGATGGCGCCGTTTTCGATGACCAGAAGCCGATCGGCGATGTCGAGCGCGAAGCTCAATACCTGCTCTGACACCAGAATCGCGGGGCCGCCGTTTTCGCGGATCGATTTCAGGGTCCGGCCAATATCCTTAATCACCGACGGCTGGATGCCTTCCGTCGGCTCGTCGAGGAGCAGGACCTTCGGGCCGCTGGCAAGCGCACGCGCGATCGCGAGCTGCTGCTGTTGGCCGCCCGACAGATTGCCGCCGCGCCGGCCGCGCATCTCGAGCAGAACGGGAAACAGCTCGTAGATTTGCGGCGGAACCTTGCTCTTGCCGGTGACGGTGAGGCCGGTCTCGATGTTCTCCTCGACTGTCAGCGCGGAAAAGATCATGCGGCCTTGCGGTACGTAGGCCAGGCCGGCGGCAACGCGCTTGTAGCTCTTAAGCTGCGTCACGTCGCGCTCACCGAGCCGGATGTGCCCTTGCTGACACGGCAGAATGCCGATGAGCGACTTCATCAGCGTCGTCTTGCCCATGCCGTTGCGGCCCATGATGGCGACGATCTCGCCAGGCGCGATCGAGAAGCTTAGATCGTGGAGCACGGCACTCTTGCCGTAGGCGACGTTGAGGTTGGCGATGTCCAGCATCGGTCTCGTCCGTTAGTGGCCCAGATAGACTTCGACGACTTTGGGATTGGCCTGAACCGCGGCCATGTTGCCTTCCGCCAGAATCTTGCCCTGGTGCAACACGGTCACGTATTTTGCGATGTTCTCGACGAACTTCATGTCGTGTTCGATTACGATCAGCGAGCGGTCGCGCGACTCGCCGATGATGCGGTTCAGCAGCTCGGCGGTCTTTTCGCGCTCGCTGACGCTCATGCCAGCCACCGGCTCGTCGAGCATGAGAAGTTCGGGATCCTGGATCAGCAGCATGCCGATCTCGAGCCATTGCCTTTGACCGTGGCTCAGAAACTCGGCGCGCTTGTCGATGTAGTCCGCCAGAAAGATCATCTCGGCGATTTCGCCGACCCGCTCGACGACCGCCGTGTCGCGGTCGAAGGCGAGCGCGCCGAAAACGCCGCGTCCCCGCGGATAGGAAATCTCCAAATTTTCGAACACGGTCAGGTCGTCGTAGACTGAGGGCGTCTGGAACTTGCGCCCGACGCCGGCGCGCACGATCTCGTGCTCACGCAGCTGCGTCAGCTCGCGATCCTTGAAGCGGATCGAGCCGGCCGTCGCGCGGGTGCGGCCGCAGATGAGGTCGAGCACCGTCGTCTTGCCGGCGCCGTTGGGGCCGATGATGACGCGGATCTCGCCGCGGTCGATGTAGAGGTTGAGATCGTCCACGGCCTTGAAGCCGTCGAAGGAGACGGTGAGGCCCTCGATGGCCAGAAGGAAATCCGTGCGCGAAGGGCTCATTGCGCCGGCTCCTTCGCCGCCAAGCCGCGCGGCGCGCGCGCCATCGCCAGAAGGCGATGCACGCCGGGCACGATGTAGGTCTCGTAAAGGCCGGCCAAACCGTCCGGGAAGAAGAGCACGACACCAATGAACAGGGCTGCCATGCCAAAGAGCCAAAGGCTCGGGAACGCTTCCGAAAACGCGCTCTTGCCCCAGTTGATCAGGAGCGTGCCGTAGACCGCGCCGAGGAGGGACAGACGACCACCGACCGCACAGAAGATCACCATTTCGATCGACGGCACGATGCCGACGAAGGACGGCGACATGAACCCGACCTGAAGCGTGAACATGGCGCCGCCGACGGCCGACATCGCGGCGGCAATGCAGAAGGCGAAGACCTTGAAATCGGCTACGTCGTAGCCGGAGAACCGCACGCGGTCCTCTTTGTCGCGCATCGCGATCAGGATGCGCCCGAGCTTGCTCCACTTGATGTATTGCGCCGCAAACAGGCAGCCGAATAGCAGGCCGCCGTTGATGAAATAGAGCAGCAGCTGCGCGTGGTTGGTGCGGATATCCCAACCGAGCAGCGTGCGCAGATCGGTGATGCCGTTCACGCCGCCGGTCAGGCCCTGCTGACCGATGATGAGGATGGTCAGGATCGCGGCGATGGCCTGGGTGATGATGGCGAAATAGACGCCGCCCACCCGGCGCTTGAACATGGCGACGCCGATAAAGAAGGCAAAGAGCGTCGGCACCGCCAGTACGGCGACGAGGGTGAAGGAAAAATTATGGAACGGCTCCCAGAACCATGGCGGGTGCGTGATCTGGTTCCAGTCCATGAAATCAGGAATACCGGGCGTCGATTGGATCTTGGTGTTGGCAACGCTGGAAGCTTCGAGCTTCAGAAACATCGCCATGCAGTAGCCGCCGAGGCCGAAGAATACGCCCTGACCGAGGCTCAGGATTCCCCCATAGCCCCAGCACACGACCAGGCCGACGGCGACGAATGCGTAGGTCAGGTACCTGCCGACGAGGTTGAGGCGGAAGATGTCGAGCGTAAGCGGCAACACCAGGAAGATCAGCGCCGCCAGGATCGCGTAGCCGGCTATGTCGGCGGGGGTCATGAAGGGATGCGACGGCTGCGGCTTTGCCATGGCCAGGAGACTTTCGCGCGCGGGGGCGATCATCGCCGCACCTTGAGGACAAACAGGCCCTGCGGCCGCAGCATCAGAATGCCGACCACCGTGAGGAGCGTGAGGACCTTGGCCATCGAACCGCTGAGGAAGAATTCCAGCGTCGACTGGGATTGCGAGATGGTGAAGGCCGATGCGATCGTACCGATCAGGCTCTGCGCGCCGCCGAACACGACGACGAGAAAGGTATCGACGATATAGAGCTGGCCGCTGGTGGGGCTCGTCGAGCCAATCATGGTGAAAGCGGCGCCCGCGATGCCGGCGATGCCGCAACCGAGACCGAACGTGTAGCGATCGATACGTTCCGTATTGATGCCGACCGCGCCGCTCATCACGCGGTTCTGAGTTACGGCGCGCACCTGCCGGCCCCAGCGCGAGCGAAAGATCAGGACGAACAGCGCCGCCGTGATGAGCACCGTCAAGCCCATGACGAACAGGCCGTTGATAGGCACCTGGATGAGACTCGTCAGATTGAACGAGCCCATCAGCCATTGCGGCAGCGTGACACCGACCTCGCGCGCGCCGAAGATCGAGCGAAACGCCTGCTGCATCGCGAGGCTCAGGCCCCAGGTCGCCAGCAGGGTATCGAGCGGCCTGGCGTACAGCCGCCGGATCAGCAGCCATTCGGTGGCGATGCCGATGGCCCCTGCGACGATGAATGCGACGATCATCGCGACGAAGAAGTGAATCGCGAACAGGCCGGGCAGATACCTGGCGAACAGCCGCGAGCAGAGATAGGTCATGTAGGAGCCGACGGCCATAAACTCGCCGTGCGCCATGTTGATGACGCCCATCTGGCCGAAGATGATCGCCAGACCAAGCGCCATCAGCACGAAGACGGAAAAGAGAATCAGTCCGGAGAACCCCTGCATGACGAGAACCGATGCAAGGTCGCTGATCGAATAGCCCCCAATCATGCTCGCAGCTCCTCGTTACACCGCATTGGCAATGTCCGGGCGTGGCCTCCCCTTGCCGGCTTATTGGTAGCCCTTCGGGAACGGATTTGGTTCGATCGGCTCCGGCGTCACGTAGACGATATCGTATTGGCCGTCGGAGCGGGCACGGCCGATCCGCGTGTGGCTCCACAGGTGATGATTCTCGTGGACTTTGACGGGACCCTCCGGCGCGTTGAACACCGTCCCAGGCGCCGCCGCGATGACCTTTTCGGTATCGAAGCTGCCGGCCTTTTCACACTCTAGCTTCCAGAGCCATGGCCCTTCATAGGCCGCCTGCGTGACATCGCCGATGACGCTCTGCGGCCCCCACATCTTCTTGAAGGCGGCGACGAACTTATGGTTCGTCGGTGTGTCGATGCTCTGGAAGTATTTCATCGCCGCATAGGCACCGACGATGTTGTCGCCGCCGATGCCGCGGATCTCGTCCTCGGTGACCGAGATGGTCAGCAGCGTCTGCTTGTTGACCATGTCGACGCCGGCGGCCTTGAGCTGCTTATAAAACGCAACGTTGCTGCCGCCGACGATGATCGCGTAGATGACGTCGGGCCGGCGCAACTTCATTTTGTTGATGACAGAATTGAATTCCGTGTTGCCGAGCGGAAAGTAGTCCTCGCCCACCACCTTCAGATGAAGGTGATCTTCGATGTGCTTGCGCGCGATCTTGTTGGAGGTGCGTGGCCAGATGTAATCGGAGCCGAGCAGATAGAACGTCTTGGCCCCTTTCGTCTTGGTGATCCAGTTCAGCCCGGCGATGATCTGCTGCGTTGCCTCCTGGCCCTCGTAGAAGACGTCGTGCGACTCTTCGAGCCCCTCGTAGAAGGTCGGGTAATAGAGGATCCCGTGATATTGCTCGAAGACCGGCAGAACCGCCTTGCGCGAGGCCGATGTCCAGCAGCCGAACACCGCGGCGACTTTGTCCTCGACCAGCAGCTTCTTCGATTTTTCGGCAAAGGTCGGCCAATCGCTGGCGCCGTCTTCCTGGATGAATTCAATCTTGCGACCGAGCACCCCGCCCTGCGCGTTGATCTGCGAGATGGCGAGTTTTTCCGCTTCGACTGAGCCGGTTTCGCTGATCGCCATCGTGCCGGTGATCGAATGCAGGATGCCGACCTTGACCGTCGAGTCGGTGACCGCCAGGCCGGTGGTGTTGACGGCCGACGTCGCCGGCGCCGCGAACACGGTCCGCGGCAGCAGCGCCGCCGCCGGCAGCACCCCCATACCAATAAGCAGCTTGCGCCGCGTTGCAGAGTGAAGGCCGGCGCGCGATTTCTTTCCTGGCATGGGGTCCCCCGGAGCGGTTGAGCGGACATTGACGTGCCCGCGATTTCGTCCGCATCCTGATCGATGATTGTGCATCGCAACATACGACGAACTGCGTACGCGTAGAGCGACGTAGACGTATATAATCCAGGATTACCGCGATAATCCTGGTCTGTAGAGGACCCAGTGCGAAGGTGGTTCATTTCGTGCATGGCGATGTGGGGGTGGCTGTTGCGCTGCACACGATCAGCCGGGTCGCCTGATCGGGGGCGCGTGTACGCCGAACTGAGGGTTTCGTCGAACGCCGCGGGGCGCTGCGGCGGTCGACCACGAGAAACGGCCCAAGGGAGGAGCGCCGCGCACGCGTCTCGCAACAATGACAGTGGCGGCGGTAATGGCGTGGCAACGAATCGTCCGTGAGCGTCGCGAATACAATCAATGGGTCGCGAACCAGACGCTCGAAGACTATGCGCTGCGCTTCACCGCCAAGAGTTCGCGCAAGTGGTCCGCGCTTGGCGTCGCTAACACGGCGCTCGGCGCGATTTCCTTTCTCGCACTCGAGGCAATCGGCGGCGCGGTCACGCTGAGCAATGGCTTCACCAACGCCGTCGCCGCGATCGTCGTCGTCGGCTTCATCATTGCGGCGACGGGCCTCCCCATTGCGTATTACGCGGCGAAGTTTGGCGTCGATATCGATCTGCTGACGCGCGGCGCCGGCTTCGGCTACATCGGCTCGACGATCACGTCGCTGATCTACGCGTCCTTCACGTTTATATTTTTCGCGATCGAGGCAGTGATCATGTCCACCGCGCTCGAGATGTGCCTCGGCATTCCGTTGGCCGTTGGCTACGTGATCAGCTCGCTGGCCGTGATTCCGCTGGTGACGCACGGCATCACCTTCATCAGCCGGTTCCAACGGTGGACGCAGCCGCTTTGGGTAGTTCTCCACGCATTGCCTTTCATCTTCATCGCCACCTACAGCGCCAACGCATTCGGCGAATGGACGAGATTTTCCGGCAGGACCGAATACGGGATCGCCTTCAATCCGCTGCTGTTCGGCGCAGCTGCATCGGTCGTGTTTTCGCTCATCGCGCAGATCGGTGAGCAGATCGATTTCCTCCGGTTCCTGCCGCGCCCGCAGGCTGGAAAGCGGTTGGAATGGTGGGGCGCGTTGCTATCGGCCGGACCCGGCTGGATCCTGCTGGGAATCGTGAAAATGCTTGCCGGCTCGTTTCTCGCCTTCCTCGTCGTCCGGCATGGCCTGCCGATGGACGACGCGAGGCAGCCGACGAAAATGTACTACGTCGCCTTCCAGTCGGTTTTCGCTTCGCCCGGATTCGCCATGGCATTCACCGGCCTGTTCGTCATCCTGTCGCAGCTGAAGATCAATGTGACGAACGCCTACGCGGGTTCCATCGCGTGGTCGAATTTCTTCTCACGCCTGACCCACAGCCATCCCGGACGCGTCGTCTGGCTGTTCTTCAACGTCGGGATCGCGCTCCTGCTCATGGAGCTCGGCATCTACCGGGCGCTTGAACAGATTCTGGGGCTCTATTCGAACGTTGCCGCGGCTTGGGTCGGCGCGCTGGTGTCCGATCTCGTGATCAACAAGTCGCTGCGGTTGAGCCCGCCCAATATCGAGTTCCGGCGCGCGCATCTCTACGACGTCAACCCGGTCGGCGTCGGCTCAATGACGGTCGCGGTGACGGTCGCGATTGCCGCCTATTCTGGCTTGTTCGGCCCGATGCTGCAGGCTTTCACGCCGTTCATTGCGCTCGGCGTTGCGTTCGTCACGGCGCCGGTGATCGCCTATGCGACCGACGGCAAATACTACATCGCTCGCAAACCGCGGCGGCATTGGGCCCAGCAGGAGTCGATTCGCTGCTGCATTTGCGAGCTCAAATTCGAACCCGAGGACATGGCCTATTGCCCTGCCTATTCCGGACCGATCTGCTCGCTCTGCTGCTCGCTCGATGCGCGCTGCCACGACAGTTGCAAGGCCGCGGGCCAGCTGGCGCGGCAATTCGCGATCCTGGCCGGCGCCCTTCTGCCGCGGTGGGTCGCGACACGGCTGAACGCGCGCTTCATCCAATATCTCGGCGTGCTCGTCCTCCTCGCAACGGTCATCGGCGGCGTCCTCTCGCTCACATATTTTCAGGCGGCGCTGGATACCGACGTGCAGCGCCAGCTCATTCGCACGGAATTCTGGAAGGTATTCTTCGTTTTGCTGATCATTGCGGGGATCGCCGCCTGGCTGTTCGTGCTGGCGCACGAGAGCCGCCGCGCCGCGCAGGAAGAATCGAAGCGCCAGACCACGGCCCTGATGCGCGAGATCCAGGCGCACAAGCGCACCGACGCCCAGCTGCAAAAGGCCAAGGAAATCGCGGAGGCCGCCAATCTCGCCAAGAGCCGCTATCTCGTCGGCATCAGCCACGAGGTGCGCACGCCACTCAACGTCGTCCTCGGCTACGCCCAACTGCTCGATCGCGATTCGTCGCTGCCGCCGCACCGACGCGACGCGATCAAGGTCATACGCCGGAGCGCCGATCACCTGTCCGGCTTGATCGAGGGGCTGGTCGACATCGCCAAGATCGAGGCCGGCCGGCTGCAAATTCAGCGCAACGAGGTGCGCATTGGCGAGCTTCTCGAGCAAGTTGCCGATATGTTTCGTCTGCAGGCGTCGGCCAAGGGAATTGAATTCCGCTTTCCGCGGCCTGATTTCCTGCCAGCGGTTGTCCACACCGACGAGCGGCGCCTCCGCCAAATTCTCATCAACCTGCTGTCCAACGCCGTGAAGTTCACGCCGCGTGGCTACGCCGGCTTGCGAGTCCATTACCGCGGTCAGGTCGGCGAGTTCGAGGTCGAGGATTCGGGAATCGGCATTCGCGCGGAGGATCGCGAGCGGATCTTCGAGCCGTTCGAGCGTGGCGAGCCGCCCGACGGTCAGGCCGCGCCTGGCATGGGCCTCGGCCTTACCATCGCAAAGCTGCTGACGGAGGTCATGGGCGGCGAGATCTCAGTGACGAGCGAGCCGGGCAAAGGCAGCACCTTCCGCGTGAAGCTCCTCCTGACCGAAGTTTCGCAACCAACCGGCGCGACCCTTATCGAGGCCCGCATTCGCGGCTATGCTGGTCGGCGCCGCACGGTGATGGTTGTCGACGACGACGCGGGCCATCGTGGCCTGATGCGCGATGTGTTGTCGCCGCTCGACTTTATTATCCTGGAGGCAGCGGACGCTCGGGGATGCCTCGAAATGGCGAACCGGTTTCGTCCCGATATTTTCCTGCTCGACGTCTCGCTGCCGAAGGTCGACGGATGGGAGTTGGCGCGGCGCTTGCGACAGCGAACGCCTGACGCGCCGATCATCATGATTTCAGCCAACGCCAGCGAGCCGCGCACGGACGATCCGGCGGAGCAAAGTCACGATGCCTATCTGGTGAAGCCGATCGACCTCATGCAACTGCTGGAAAAGATCGGCCAGCTGCTGCGCATCGAGTGGCTCTATGAGGAGCCGGAGAATGGGTTCGCCGCGACGGTCCCACCACCGCGATCTCAGATTCAGGTGCCGGCACGCAGCGATCTTGACGATCTCCGGCGGCTCGGCAGAATCGGCTATGTCCGCGGAATTCAATCAAAGCTCGACGAAATAGAGACGCTCAATCCCGGACAGCAGGTGTTCGTCACCGAAATGCGGTCGCTCGTCCGCAATTTCGAGCTGAAGCAATACATGGCAGCTCTGGAGGCGTTGCTCGGCAACGAGCCGTTCGAATGAAAGCGCGCGATATCGTCCTCGTCGTCGATGACTCCCCCGAGTCCCTTAGCCTGCTGACCGACGCGCTCGAGGAATCCGGTGCGACCGTGTTGGTGTCGCTCGAAGGCGCCAACGCTTTGCAGCTTGTCGAACACATCACGCCCGACATCATCCTGATGGACGCGGTCATGCCAGGTATGGACGGCTTCGAGACCTGCCGGCAGCTCAAGCGCAAGAAGACGTTGGCGCATGTGCCGGTGATCTTCATGACCGGTCTGACCGAGACCGAACACGTGGTGAAGGGGCTCAAGGCCGGCGGCGTCGACTACGTGACCAAGCCGATTGCGCCTGACGAGTTGATTGCCCGCATGCACGTTCATCTTGCCAATGCGCGCTTCGCGCAGAGCGCGCGGATCGCGCTCGACGCATCCGGACGCTTCCTGTTTGCTGTCGATCGCGCCGGTCGTCTGCTGTGGTCAACGCCACAGGCCAGCAAACTGCTCAACACGGCCTTCGGTCAGGCCGAGGCCGAGCCATTCGTACTGTCATCCGAGGTGCGGGATTGGCTGCAGCGTCGCAACACGGAAAAGGGCTCGACGTCGGACGACACCATGACGCTCCGCCTCGCCGGCTCGGGGCTCGTGCTCCAGATTTCGGATGTCGGCCGGATCGGCGTGGACGAATTCCTTCTTCGTTTGAGCCAAGGCGATACGTCGAGCCAGGCCGAGCTGTTGAAGGACCGCCTGGCGCTGACGCTGCGGGAGTCGGAAGTGTTGCTTTGGATCGCGCGCGGGAAATCAAACCGCGATATCGGCGAAATTCTGAGCCTCAGTCCGCGGACGGTCACCAAGCATCTGGAGCATATCTACACAAAGCTCGGCGTCGAGAACCGCAGTTCCGCAGCTGCGGTGGCGTTCCGCATATTGGACGATCGATAGCCGGCGCCTTGCTGGACGTCCTGTCTCCGCCAGACGCCGCAAGCGTGGTGCGATGATTTTCGGTTCTGCGGCGCCAGTACCATACGAAGCGAAGCGAAAGGCGATAGCAGACTGCGCAGCGTCCTGCGGCGCAAAGAATTCGATCGTGATCGGTAGATCTCGCCTCAGGCCGATCGGCGACGCGGTAGGCTCCGGCGCGGGGCATGGTGTTCTGTCATCGTTTAGCGCCGTCGGCGATGCCGCGTCCGACCATGAGCGGGGTGGCTGAACCAAACCGATGATTTAGATCAATGAGCCGCCGTCAAACGCCGGCTACCGTCGTGCCTCGGTTTCGCTGCGAGGAGGGTTCCATGATCGGTTGGCGCAGTTTGACGGCGGCCGCGGCCTTGCTGCTTCTGGCGGGCTCCGCGAGTTTCGCGCAGAACACGAATAGCGCTGCGCCGGGTCCGGGCGGCGGACCGGGTTTGGGCTACGGCATGATGGGCGGCTACGGCTATGGGTCGATGGGCGGTTATGGCCGCGGCGTCGGCGGGAACGGCTATGGGCCGATGATCGGTTATGGCGGCGGCTACGGCATGGGTCCGTGGATGATGGGCGGCATGTGGGGTGCGTCGGGGTATGACGAGGATAGCGCGGTCGATTTCGTTGGCGGACGCCTCGCGTTCCTCAAGACCGAGCTCAAGATCACCGACCAGCAGATGTCGGAGTGGAACGCCTTCGCCGACGCGGTGCGGACGAACGCCAAGACGATCAACGCGCGCGTGCGGCCGTTCTACGCGAGCGGCTGGGCGGAAAAACCGCTGCCTGAGCGGCTCAACGATCAGGAAAAGGTGCTGGCAGCGCGGCTCGAAGCGTTCAAGCGCACCAGCGCCGCGGTAAAGCCGCTCTACGCCGCGCTCGATGACGGACAGAAGAAGATCGCCGACGTGATCCTGCTGGGACCGATGGGCGGCGGCGGTTTTCGCGGCGGGTTCTGATCCAGTACCGCGGCGACGCTACTTCTTCTTCGCCACCTTGCCCTCGATGATGCCCATGAGGTGCGCTTTCTTTCATAATGAGCAGCTCCTCCTTGTCGAGCTTGACCTCGGTGCCGGACCACTTGCCGAAGAGCACGCGGTCGCCCGCCTTGACCTCGGGCGGATGAAGCTTGCCGTCGTCGTCGCGCGCGCCCGGGCCGGCCGCGGTCACTTCGCCTTCCTGCGGCTTTTCCCGGGCGGTGTCGGATCAATAACAGCACGACCACGACGATCAGCGGCGCGAACGTCAGCAGCATTGAGATCCCTCAACGCGACGCGGGCACCATCATCGAATCGGGCGTCATTCTGTGCTAGCGTATTTCTTGGTGGCGCCCTCGAGACGACAGGCGCCCCCTTCGAGAACTAATGCGCCCCCGCACTTCGCGTCCTCCCCCACTTGCGGGGGCATTCTTCTCGTCCTTGGTTATAGGTGGTGGGAGCACCTTTGAGACGATCGCAAGCTCAGGCGAGTCCTACTCGAGCCTGAGGGTGAGTAGGTGTGCCGGTTCAAGCATTGTAGTTGATGGTGCCGGCGGCGCTTAGGTCGTAGCCGCCGAGCGATTGCGCCTTTTCCGCGAATTCGGGCGCGCGTGCAAAGCGGAGCAGTTTTTGCACCGGCGGCTCGAAATAATCGCGCCGTC
>Ga0307372_10008051_pt1 | contig 14908 bp, 10 predicted proteins | sample OX1MG_FD_202533 | JGI IMG/M metagenome (GOLD analysis project Ga0307372, IMG submission 202533) | Soil microbial communities from Risofladan, Vaasa, Finland - OX-1 | ecosystem: Environmental > Terrestrial > Soil > Coastal area > Acid sulfate soil | place: Finland: Risofladan, Vaasa | collected... | reverse complement strand
AGCGCCAGCGCGATGCCCTGGCGCGCGCCGAGCGCGTCGAGCAGCGCCTGCACCGCGACGCCGGCCGTATTGCGCGCCGCCTCCCGGGGCAGGCGGCCCTCGTCTCCGGTGATCTCGTCGATGACCACGCCGGGGCCCGCCCACCGCCAGGCGCGTACCTCGTCCCCGGGATGCGTCAGCGCGAAGCCCAGCACGTCGAACCCGCACGCAACGTTGGCAACGGTCGCCGGCGCGAACGCCGTCGCGCTCCGATGCGCTGAATGGTGGCTCGTCACAATCCCGCCGTCCCCCGAAAACGACAGTGTACCCGACCTGTCGGAAAATCGACCAGGAGACCCGTCCCCATTCTTCGGATTCTCCACAGCGATCAGTTCCTGCCACCGGGGACGGGTCTCGAACCCGTCCCCGATGCGAATAATTGCGCATCCTGATGCCAAATTCCTGCAAACGCGTGATTTGCTGCTCATCTGACAACCGTTCTCCCTTCCGGGCCGCCTGCCGCCCGGCCCCCCGGCGGACGCTGCACAGTTCGGCCCGCCTTACGCTTCTGGGCATTGACGCGACGAATGAATCCGGATACAAAGAGAGACTATGAATTCCATGGGTCGGCGGTTCGACAGCGCCTGTTGTCGCCGGAAGGCCGTCTGGGGCCTCCGGGGCAGCTGTCAGCCTGCGCCCACGGCCACGATGCGCTGACGCATCGGCCACACGCACACGAATCGAGAGCCCGGGAGGCTGACGCTTCCCGGGCTTTTTTCTTTATGCCGGCCGCACGGGCCGGTCGAAGGAGGGACACCATGGCCGTCCGGCTTGGCGACGAGGCACCGAACTTCTCCGCGGACACGACCCAGGGCCGCATCGATTTTCACAAGTGGAAGGGCGACAGCTGGGTGGTGCTGTTCTCACATCCGAAGGACTTCACGCCGGTCTGCACGACGGAACTGGGCACGGTGGCGGGCCTGAAAAGCGAGTTCGACAAGCGCCACACCAAGGTGATCGGCCTCAGCGTCGATCCGGTCGATTCGCACATGAAATGGGAAGGGGACATCAAGGACGTGACGGGCCACGCCGTCAATTTCCCGATGATCGCCGATCCCGATCGCAAGGTCTCGACGCTCTACGACATGATCCATCCCAACGCCAGCGACACGCTGACGGTCCGCTCGGTGTTCATCATCGGGCCGGACAACAAGGTCAAGCTGACGCTGACCTACCCGGCGAGCACGGGCCGCAACTTCCAGGAGATCCTGCGCGTGATCGATTCGCTGCAGCTGGTCGCACGCCAGCCGGTGGCGACGCCGGCCGACTGGAAGCCGGGACAGGACGTCATCATTTCGAACAACGTCTCTGATGAGGAAGCGAAGAAAAAGTTCCCGAAGGGCTTCACGACCCGGAAGCCGTACCTGCGCGTGACGCCGGAACCCGGGCGCTGAGCAGGGCTGCCCGCCGCCCGCCGGGGCGGCGGGCGGATCGCCTCAGGCGACCGACTGATCCAGCACGGGGAGGCTCAGCGGCGGCTTGACGTGGAAATCGCACGCGGCGATCGTCTCGAGCGCGCGATCCAGCGCTGACTGGCGGCACGGGTCGAGCGTCACCACGAACGGCAGCTCGCTGCGCCGGAACGGCGGCTCCTGCAGCACGGCTTCGACGCTGACCCGCTCGGCCGCAAACGACTTCGCGAGCTCGGCAATGATCCCCGGCCGATCCCGGACGACGAAGCGAAGGTAGCGGCGGACCTCGATGTCGGGCACGCTCAGGTGCGTCCGGGTCGGCACCGGCAGCCAGCCACAACCGACCGGCGCGGAGCCGGCCAGCGCCAGGAGGTCGGAGACAATCGCGACGGCGGCGGCCCGGCTGCCCGCCCCGACCCCGAAGAAGCCGCTGTGCATCATCGCGTCGCCCTGCGCGACGAGAATGCTCTGGCTGCCGTGCAGGTGCGACAGCATCGACGCGCGCGGCACCAGAGCCGGGCTGACCCAGGCGGCCAGGCCGCCCGGACGCCGGCCGGCATACGCGATCGGCCGAATCGTGCAGTCGAGCCTGGCGGCGTAGGAGAAATCGATCGGCTCGATCGCCGCAATGGTCTGGCGCGGAATCTCGTCGACGACGATCTGCCGGCCGAACGCGATCCCCGACAGCACCGACAGCTTGGCCGCGGCGTCGTGCCCTTCCACATCATCGGCCGGTTCCGCACCGGCCAGCCCGAGGCGCTGTGCTTCGGCGAGCGCATCGGCAAAGACGCCGCCGGTCCACTCCATGCGGCTCAGCATGTAGTTGCAGGCGCCGTTGAGTATGCCGACGAGCGCCTGCAGCCGGTCGCCCGCCAGCCCGTCCCGCAGGCCGGCCACCATCGGAACCGGACCGCCGACCGCCGCTTCGAATCGCAGCCGGCATCCGCGGGCGCGCGCCAGCGCCAGCAGCTCGGGACCGTCATGGGCCATCGTTTGCCGGCCGGCCGTCACCACGGACTTGCCGGCCTCGAGCGCCGCCCGGATGATGTCGGCCGACTCGCGTGGGTCCTCGAGCAGGTCGACGACGACGTCGACGTCGGCCATCAGGACCTCGACGGCCGTGTCGACCCGGGTGACGGTCGCCGGCATCCAGGCCGCCCGTCGACCGGCGCCGTCATTGCTGACGATGTGCGTGAGCCGCAGGCCGGCCCGCGGCCGCTCGCACAGGCTGCGCGCCACCGCGTCGCCGACCGCCCCGAACCCGACCAGCGCGATGCGGCAGGTCGCGGTCGGAGCCCCGGGGTTCGCGGAGGCCGGCGGGCGCGAGGGCGAGGGGAGCGTGCCGGGGCGTCCGGCCGGGGTCACTGACGGATTCACGTTCATGGGTCTGGTTCGATTCCCTGGCGGACGGCGCGTTCCCCGGCTTCCGCAAATCAGCGGCAGAACCCTCGGTGTTTCACCCGCATCCGGGCTGGCGCACGGGACTCGAGCGCAATCTAACAGACGGGTGGATCGCTGTCAAAGCGGGTGGCGGCGACGCGCCTGGTCAGTGAGCGCCGGCGGCGGGGGGCGGCAGCGCGGGCAGGATGACCAGCGGCACGCGCGCGAACGCCGCGTGCCCGATCGCCGGGTCCAGCACGTTCACCTGGAGGGTATAGCGTCCTGCGGGAAACCGGTCGAGCGGGATCTGCAGGAAGTAGCCGGTCCGCCCCGGCGCGCCCAGCCGGCGGCCGGGCACCGGCCCTGCTTCCGAGATCTGCACGCCCCCCCTGAAGAAGACCACGGCGGCGCTGGGCAGGGGCTCGTCTCCCGCCGCCCGCGGGCCGGCCGCGTACGACTCCAGGCGGACGAACAGCGTCTGGCCGACGCGGAACACCCGCGTGACGCTCGGCACCATCACGTCCCGCCCGATCACCAGCGGATCGTCGAACAGGTCGAACCGGCCCGGTCCGAAGCCCGGCCGCCCGCCGAACCGGCCGGGCCCTCCCGGCATCGGCTGGACCCGCTCGGGCGGCGCCACCTGCAGCTCGTTGGCGAGGACGATGGCGCTGAGCGAGAGCGGCGGCTGGCTCGCGGGCAGATCCAGCGGCTGCTCGAACGTGCCGATCTGGCCGGTGTCGTTCTCGCGGACGGCCACCTTGAGGGTATAGGCGCCGGCCGGCATCAGGAAGCCCCCGCGGTAGACGAGGCTGCTGTGCTGCATCTGCTGGTACTGCGACCGGTCGAGGCGCACGGGCAGCGTGTCGCGCAACTCGGCGACCACGCGCCCGCTCGCGTCGGTCGCCCGCCAGGCGAAATCGAGCGCCGTCCGGCGCGCCGACTTGCCCGAGGGGAACGGCACCGCCGACCCGGGAATCTTGGCGGCGAGCACGACGTAGAACCGGTCGGGACCGGCCCGGAACGGCGCCGCTTCGACGGCAATCGGCAGGTCGACGAACGGCGTGTCGAGCGCCAGGGCCTGCGCGAGCTGCAGGTCCTTGTCGGCCTTGGACAGCTGGCGGAAGCTCTTGGGTGCGAAATAGCCGGGCCGCGCCTGGACGTGGACCCCCTTGCGCAGCACCTCGACCCGGATCCGGCGGAATTTGCCGTCGGCCGTCGTGTTGGTCGGTGAATAGGCGAGCAGGTAGTACGTCGAGTTCTCCCGCTGCACGTCGGCAAAGGCGGTACTGAAGTCGTTCAGGTCGGTGAACGACCGGCCGCCGGTGTCAGCCGCGAGGGTGGCCAGCGTTTCGCGGCTGTCGTCGAGCGACGAGGTCTCCGAGCGGAACGCCTGACCGGAGTAGAGCGCCGTGCCGCTCGGGCTCGCGGACGAGGCATCGCCGCCGGGGGCGAGCGCGACGAGCCCGCGCGCGTCGAACGTGTACAGCGAGGCGTCGGCCAGGTTGGCCGCATCGACGGCCGCACGGAGCTGCGCCTCGTTTTCCACGCCGGTCCGCGTCACGCCGCTCGAAAAGTGGATGATCTCCTTGCGTCCCGGCACGTTGCGCAGCAGGCCGGCCAGCGACTCGATCGCCATCAGTTTCTCGTCGGTGTTGAACAGGTTGAACTCCGTCTCGTCCGGGGTGAAGGCGGCCGACACGTCCTGGTTGACGATCTCCTCGCCAGAGGCGTTCGTGCCACCAGCGTCGCCTTCCGAGCCGTTGGCCGAGAGCGCGGACGCCTCGCCGGTCCGGATGGCGTCGAGGGTCCGGTCGAGCGCCGCGCGGTCGTTGGTGAAGTTCTGATCGACCTTCAGCGTCGACGCGTAGGTGGCGATCGCCACGAGGTCGGCCGGCGTCATCTGCGCCGTCACGAAATGCTTCGCCGCCCCCAGCACGCGCAGCAGATCGTCCGGCGGCATCGACGTCAGATCGAAGAAGAGCACGATCAGGCGGTGGTTGCGCAGCAGCGGCTCGGGATTGATCTGCGGCGGCAGGGTCGCAAGATCGATGGTCGGCGGCGCCCCGCCACCGGCCGCCGCCGTGGCGAGCTGGTCCACGTTTTCGACCGTGAACGAGGTGATCGTCTGCGGCACGCCGTCCTCGAACACCCGGAACTCGCTCTCCGTCAGGCCGGTGACCGGCTGTCCGCGCCCGTTCCTGACGCGGACGTCCACCAGCACGTAGTTGGCCTGGCTGCGGAAGGTTGGACGCAGGGGTTGTGGCGTCGCCGCCGCCGGCACGGCCCGCGGCGGCGCCGGTGCCCGCCCGGCCGCGAGGCCGCCGCTTCCCGCCAGGCTCATCGCCACGCCGACCGCCGCCCACCATCGGGGGTTCATCGGGTCTTCTCCGTCAGAAGCGCAGCCGGAGCGACAGATTCAGGGCGCGCATCGGCGCCACGCCGGTCACCTGTCCGAACGTGATGGCGTTCACGACCGTGCCCAGGCTCGTGAAGTTCACGGTATTGAGGACGTTGGTGGCCGCGAGCCGGACGTCCAGCCGCACGTCGCGCTCCGCCGACAGCGTCACGAACCGATCGAGCGCCATGTTGACGTCGAACATCGGCGGCCCGGGAATCGTGCCGCGTCCGGCATTGCCGAGCAGGCCGGCCAGCGGCACGGTGAAGGCGCCCGTATTGAAGTACTCCTGAATCGTCCGTTCGTCGGCCGGCAGCGCCACCGGCAGGCCGGTCGCATTGCCGCGCAGCGCGAAATAGCTGCCGACGCCGCCGGTCGCCGCGAGGTTGCCGAGCACCTGCGCCGTGAAGGGGTCGCCCGACAGGTACGTCGCGACGCCGCTGATCTGCCAGTTCCCGAGCAGCGCCGCCCACGGACCGCCGTTCGACAGGAACCGGCGTCCCGGGCCGAACGGCAGCTGATAATTGCCGTTGGCGACGAGGCGGTGGCGCACGTCGAACACCGAAAGGCCCCATTCCTGCGCCAGGTCGAACGGGTTCTGCGCGACCGTCTGCCCCGCGCCGCCGATGCTCGAGGCGTCGTCCAGCGACTTGGAGAACGTGTAGGCCACGTTGAAGCCGAACCCGTCGTGGAACTGGCGGCGCAGATCGAGCTGGAGGGCGTTGAAGATCGAGCTCGCGCCGGTCGTCTCGTAGAGGAACTGCTCCGCGCCGGCCAGCGACAACTCGGGCGATCCATTCACGCCGGTCGCCAGGAACCGGTTCGGCCCGAGCAGCAGGTCGAGGTTCGATCCCTTCGTGCCGACGTAGTTGGCCGACAGCAGCAGGTAGCCCGGCAGCCCCTGCTCGAACCCGACGCTCCAGGTCTGTGCCATCGGCGTCCGGAGGTTCGGGTCGACGGCATAGGTGTTCGGGACGACGCCGGGCGGCGACGCCGGCAATCCGTTCTGCAGCGTCAGCGTCCGGGCCGGCGTGCTGAGCAGCCGCGCCGTTTCGGCGAACGGCGCCTGGTTCGCCAGGTTCGGCACGAGGCGCTGGTAGAGGCCGCCGTCGTAGAAGATGCTGTAGCCGCCCCGCAGCACGAGGCTGTGCGCGTCGGAGGGGCGGTAGGCCAGGGCGAGGTGGGGCGACACGTTGTTGTCGTCGCTCCGGATGAGCGCCGCCGGCAGATCGCCCGGGTTCACGCCGGTCACCAGCGAGACGCTCGAGAAATCCGGACCGAAAATCAGGTTCGACAGGTGGCCGGCCGCTTCGCTGAACGGCTGGAAGAAATCGTAGCGGACGCCGTAGTCGAACGTCAGGTGGGCGGTCGCGCGCCAGTCGTCCTGGGCGAACGCGTTGGCGATCCAGGACCGGAAGTCGTTGGTGCCCGACCCGAAGCCGACCGACGTCGACTGCGGGAGTCCGAGCAGGAAGTCGGCGAAGTCCAGCCCGGTCCCGGCCACCGGCAGCCCGTTGGCGCCGAGGGCGCTCGTGGCCGCGCCGGTGAAGGCGAACGTCCCGCGCGCATCCGGCTCGCTCACCGAACCCAGATCCACCCGCCGCAGCTCGCCGCCCAGCCGCAGGTTGTGCCGCCCCCGGACGATCACGAGCGACTCGATGACCCGGTAGGTCCGGTCGTCGACCAGACTGGGGGTGGCCAGGTTCAGCCCCGCGAAGTTCGTGAAGCTGATCGTCGGGAGGCCCCAGTTGATCGGCGCGGTCGAGACCCCCTGGATGCCGAGCGCGCCTTCGAGGTCGTTCGTGTAGGCGAAGGGATTGAGCGTCGACGTACGCCGCTGGTTGAAGTTGAACTGGAGGCTGTTGAACATCCCGATGCCGAAGCGGTGCGTCTCGCCCACCATCAGGTTCTGCCCGCGGTCCGAACTCTGGCTGGTCAGGCCGGGAAACGTGTCGATGGCGGCCGCATGGGACGACTGCAGGAAATAGTTCACGTTCAGCGAGTCGTGCGCCGTGAGCTGCTGGATCACGTGCCCGGACAGCCGGAGCTGCTGCTGCGGCACCGTCTGGCGCAGGTAGTAGTTGTTCACCGTGCCCGGCAGATTCGGCAGCGGCATGTACGACAGGAGCGCCGCCGCCGCCGGGTTGATCTGCGTCGTCGGAATCGTGTTGCCCGGGAAGGGCGCGCCGGTCGCGGGATTGTAGATGACCGGCCCGCCCGCGAAATCCCCCGCCCGCTCGGCCGCCGTCGGCACGGTGGCGAACTGCTCGACCGGATTGACGCTCGTGTCGAAGTTCGCGTTCACGAAGAAGGTCGTGCGGCTGCCGTCGTACAGGTGCGGAATCCTGAACGGGCCGCCGAACGTCACCCCGGCCCGCTCGTTGTACGCCGGCAGCTGCGCCGGCTGCGGCCCGCGCAGCGCGTACGGCCGCGCGTCGAACGCGGAGTTCGAATACTGCTCGAACACGTTGCCGCGAATCCGGTTGATCTGCGGCCGGCGCCCGCCGAAACCCAAGAACCCGCCCCCGAAACCGCCGGGGCCGCCAAACCGGCCGCCCGGGACGCCGCCCGGACCGCCGCCGAAGCCGGGAGCCCCGGCCACCTGATTGCCGCCGAACCGCCCGCCGCCGAAGCGTCCGGGGCCGAACCCCTCGCCGGGCGTTGCCGCGCGGCCGACCGTGCCGGACAGCAGAAACGCGTTCGCCGCCGCCGCCGCATCGTTGCCGCCCGGCTCTCCCGCGAATGCGGCGCTGCCGACCTCGCCCGCCTCTCCCCCGCCTCCGGCCGCCGACAGCGCGTCCGCCTCGTTTGAGAAGCGAACCGTGGCGGCGCCGCTCCCCGCGTCGTCGCCGGCTCCCTCCGGACCGGCCGTGCTCTGCATTGCCGGACGTCCTCCACCGGGCCGGGCGAACCGACCGGCACCGGCCCGTCCGGCGGCCCCACCGGCCCTGCCGGGCCGCCGCGGCACGTTCCGTCCCACCGCTCCCGGTGGCGGCGCAAACCCGAGCGTGGCGTTGACGGTGACCGGCGCGGCCGCAACCGTAATCCCGTCGCGCTCGAACGGCGCCAGACCGATCAAAGTAATCGCGAGACGATACGTGCCGTGCGCCACCCCGGTCAGCCGATAGTCGCCGCGCCCGTCCGTCCAGGTCTCCTTGCGCACACCTGTTCGCGGATCGGTCAGCCGCACGGTCGCGCCCGGCACCGCCACGCCGCCCGGTCCCGCGACATGTCCGACCAGCGTCGTGCCGGCGCCCGGCCGGCCCGGCGCCGGCGTCGACGCCTGGCGAGGCGCTGCCACGGCCGCCACCGACAGCACCAGCGCCACAGCCAGACAGGCGCCGATCACGCGCACCGCCCGCGACCGGCGCCTGCCGCTCCGCGTCCCGGCCGTCGCCAGCGCGGCAACCTGGGAACGCGACAGGTTCGATCGTCTGCGCAGAGGGATGTCAGCGGTCACCATGCTGAGTCTGCTTCCGGCCGTCCGGCGGTGCGGATCTGCCGCGTTAGACCGTGTCGCCGTCTGAAAGTTACAGCCGTCCGGCGCGGACCACCCCGGCGTTCCGGACGATGCCGTCTCTCAGTTACGCCGCACGACCTGCGGGCGTTGCCCACCCGGTCCGGGCGGGAGGCCCGGGCGGGAGGGCACGGCTGATCGGGCGGCGCGGCCGTCCGGCGCGGCTCTGCTCAGGTGACGAGGCCTTCGCCGAGGTACCGGCGGCGGATGGTGGGAATGAGGTACTCGGAGAACGCCCGGCTGAAATCGTACTGCGGCGCGAAGCCCCAGTCGGCGCGCGCGGCGCTGTCGTCGACATCGGCCGGCCAGGAATCGACGATCCCCTGGCGTTTCCGATCGACGGCGAAGTCGATCGCCGCGGCCGGAAACGCCGACCGGACGACCCGCTGGATCTCTTCGGCCGACGGGTTGAACGCCGTGAGGTTGTAGGCCGTGCGGGTGAGGCGCGCCCGCGGCGCCGCGGCCAGCCGGACCAGCGCCTCCACGCCGTCCGGCATCGCCATGAAGGGGATCCGCGTGTCGGGGCGGACGAAGCAGTGATAGGCCTCGCCGCGCGCGGCGGCATGGATCATTTCCGGCGCGTAATCGGAGGTCCCCCCCGACGGCACGGTGACGGCGGAAATCAGCCCGGGGAACCTGACGCAGCGGAAGTCGACGTGCCCGGCCGCCGGCTCGGCGGCCAGCTGCTTGTAGTGCTGCGAGTAGTAGCGCCCGAGATGTTCGCAGTACAGCTTGTTGCAGCCGTACATCGTCGTCGGGACGTTCCATTCGTCTTCGCGGACCCGCCCGGCCGCCGCCTTCGTGTCCAGATCGGGCAACCCGAAGACGGCAATGGACGACGGGTACATGAAGACCACCGGCCGGCCGTGCGCCTCGCCCTGGTGCTGGGCGAATTCGAGCAAGTTCAGGGTCCCTTCGACGTTGACCTGGTGGGCGGTGACCGGCGTGAACTCGGCGCGCGTCGACAGCAGCGCGGCCAGGTGGAAGACGAGGTCGACGTCGAACTCGGCGAGCATGCGATCGAGCAGCGACACGTCGGTGATCGAGCCGGTGAATTCACGGGCGACGTACGGCGTGAGCGACGCGTCGAGCGGCGCCACGTCGAGCGTGATGATCGGGGCCGCGTGGGCCTCGGCCAGTCGGGTGATCAGCGTATGTCCGATCTCACCGCCGGCCCCGGTAATCAGCAGAGCGGGTTTGCGCATGACGGTCATCCTTCCGGGCCACGGGTGCTGAGCGGCAGGCCCGGAGCGACATCGGCCGGCCGGACGGCGGCTGCCCGCGCGCCTCCCGGCGCCACAGCGGCCGTCGCGGGATTGTGCGTCAGCCCGGCCGTCCGTTGCATCCTGTTTTTTTCGGGTACACTCGTGGCGGGTGCCGGCCCCCGGTTCCCGGCATCGGCCGCCGGGGCCCGGCGACCGGCGGCGTCCCGTCCATGTCCCGATTCAAGCTGATCATCGAGTACGCCGGCACGCGCTACAGCGGCTGGCAGGTCCAGACGAACGCCCGGACGGTGCAGGGCGAGCTCGGTCGCGCCGTCCGCGAGGTGACGGGCCGCGACGACTTCGAGCTGGCCGGGTCGGGCCGGACCGACGCCGGCGTGCACGCGCTCCGCCAGGCGGCGCATCTGGAGATCGCCTCCACGATGCCGGCGCGGACGCTGGTCCAGCGGCTCAACGACGAGCTGCCGGCCGACATCAACGTGCTGGCGGCCGATCCGGTGCCGCACCGGTTTCACGCGCGGCACGACGCCGTGGCCCGCAGCTACCTCTACCAGATTTCCCGCCGCCGCACCGCGTTCGCCAAGCCGTACGTCTGGTGGGTGAAGGACCCGCTGGATCTCGATCGGATGCGCGAGGCGGCCGGCCTGTTCACCGGGCTGCGCGATTTCCAGTCGTTCGCGGCCGATCCGGCCGCGCACACGTCGACGCTCGTGCATCTGGAGCGGATCACCCTCGCGGAAGACGGCGACCTGGTTCTGATCCGCGTCGAAGGGTCCCATTTCCTCTGGAAGATGGTCCGGCGCGTGGTGGGCGTCCTGGTGGAGATCGGCTGCGGCCGTCTCGCGCCGGAAGAGGCGTCGCGATTCCTGGCCGAGGCCTCCGACGTGCCGGCCCGGCTGACGGCGCCGGCCTCCGGTCTGTTCCTCGAGCGGGTCTTCTACCCGGGCGAGCCGCGCGACCTGCCGCTCCGCCCGGTCGTCAACCTGCCATCGGCGCCCGCGCCCGTGCCATCCGGCGCGCAGCGCCCGGCCGCCTTCACGACGCCCCGCGCCCGGCCGTCACGGAAGCGGGACCGCTGAAGACGGGGCCGGCTGCACGTCCGGCGCCTCGCCCCGCACCGTCAGCAGCATGTTCAGGCCGGTATAGACGACCACGACGACGACGAGCCAGCGGACGGCTGCGAGCGGCAGCGACTTGACGATCAGCGCGGCGATCAGCACGCCCGGCACGGCGCCGATCGCGAGCCCCAGCGCCGCCTGCAGGTTGAAGCTCCTTTCGCGGATGAAGCGCGCCGAGCAGACCGGCATCAGGAACGCGCACGATCCCATCATGATCGGGAACGCCGCGATCGGGTTCATGCCGAGCAGGCTGACGAGAATCATGCAGGGCGCGTACAGGCCGATCCCGAGCGTCATCAGCACGCCGAGCGCGAAGTTGCCGGCGAGCCCGATCGCGAGGCGCGTGCCGGTCAGGCTGAGCGTCTGGCCGCCGGCCGGCACCATGTGCAGCTGCGACATGAGCATCAGGGCGGCCGCCGCCACGAGCGCCAGCCCCATGCCGATCTGAATCTTGCGGCGCGGCCACCTGGCGACCACGCCGGCCCCCAGCCACGCGCCGGCGACCGCGGCGACGATCATCAGCACCAGCGTCCGCGAGTCCACCGGCACGATCCGCGTATAGATGAACGCCTCGGTGATCGTCGGCAGCGTATGGCCGACGTTGAGCGTGCCGGGGATCTCCCGGACGTCGACCATCTTCCGCAGCTTGAAGAAGGTGGTCGTCGTGGCGAACGACCCGATCCCGAGCGTGTCGAAGAATCCGGTGACGAACCCCACGCCGCCCTGCGCGGGCGTCGGACGGACCGGCACGGTGCCCCGCGCGCGCCGGGCGGCCTTGAACACGAAGCCCAGATAGAACACGGTGACGCCGGCCAGCAGCACGAACAGGGCATCCTTCGCGTCGAACATGCAGGACCTCAGTGCCCGGCGGCGGCCGGCGCGGCGGCCGCGGTCACGAACCGGTTGGTATAGGTGGCCGACAGGTCGACATGCGCCTGCCGGACCTTCGGCAGCGCGAACGCCAGGAGCGTCTCCACGGCCCGCGCGCCGTCGGCCGGCATCAGCCCGTCGGGCGAGAAGATCGGCATCAGGTGGGTCAGCGCGTTCACGTACAGCGTCGTGTCCCCGCCGCGGTACGAGGCCGGCATCCGGGCCGCAATCTCCTGCGGCGTGTGGTGCTGCATCCAGCCGAGCGTCCGCACGAGGGCGCGGGTCAGCCGCTGCACGGTGTCCTGATGCGCGGCGATCCAGCCGGTCTGCGCGTACAACACGGACGCCGGATACGCGCTGGTGCCGAACGCCTCCTGGACGCCGGCGGCCGTGCGGAGATCGGCGAGCAGGCGCACGGGGCCGGTCCGCTGCTCCAGCTGGGTGAGCGCCGGCTCGGTGACGATGCCGGCATCGACCCGCCCGTACTGGAGGGCGGCAATCGCCGTCGCTCCCGTCCCGATGCCGACGAAGCTGACGGACGAGGCCGGCAGGCCGCGCCGGCTCAGCAGATACTGCACGAGCATCTGCGACGACGACCCGGGCGCGGTGATGCCGACGCGGCGTCCCACGAGATCCCGGATGTCCGTGATCGGCCGCGACGGCTTCGGCGAGACGGCCAGCGCGAGGCCCGGATAGCGCAGCATGGTGACGAACGCGGTCAGGTGGCGTCCGTCGGCCGCGAGCTGGATCGTGTGGTCGTAGAAGCCGGAGACGACGTCCGTGCTCCCGCCCATGAGCGCCTCGAGCGCCTGGGCCCCGCCGGCGAAGTCGTCGATGCGGACGTCGAGCCCCTCCTGGCGGTAGTACCCCAGCCGTCCGGCCAGCGTCGCCGGCAGGTAGATCAGCTGGCCCTGGCCGCCGACCGCCATCCGCACCGGCGTCAGGGGCCGCGCCGACGGACCGGATCGGCCGGACCGCCCGCAGGCCAGCGCCGCCGCCGCGGCCAGCAGCGCCGCCCCCGCGATCCCCACCCGCCATCGCTGTGTGCGTGTCATCCCTTCCACCGCAGCAGCCACGCTTCGAGCCTGGCCACGCCCTCCCCCACGATCACGACGACCAGACTGAGCACCGCCATGCCGGCAAAGACCCCCGTCGTGTCGAAGGTCCCCTGCGCCTGCGAGATAACGTAGCCGATTCCCCGCGACGCGCCAAGATATTCGCCGACCACCGCCCCGACGATGGCGAAGCCGATGCTGGTGTGCAGGCTGGAGAAGATCCAGGTCAGCGCGCTCGGCCCGAAGACGTGGCGGATGAGATCCGCCTCGGACGCGCCGAGCATCCGGGCATTGTCCACGAGGACCGGGTCGACGTCACGCACGCCCTGGTACGTATTGAAGAAGACGACGAAGAAGACGAGCGTGACGCCGAGCGCCACCTTCGACCAGATCCCGAGGCCGAACCAGAGCAGGAAGATCGGCGCCAGGACGACGCGCGGCAGCGCATTGAGGATGCGGATGTACGGGCTGAGCACGCCCGACACGCGCGGCAGCCGGGCCAGCGCGAATCCGGACGCGACGCCGAGCGCGGCGCCGATGACGAAGGCCAGGAAGGCTTCCTCGAGCGTGACGAACAGGTCCGGCCAGATGCGGCCGGTCACCGCCCACTGCCACATCCGGACCGCGATGGCGCTCGGCCGGCTGACGAAGAAGGGATCGATCACGTGCGCGGTCGCCAGCGCCTGCCACGCCAGCAGGACCGCGGCCCCGACGGCGACCTGCCACGCGAGGGTCCGCAGCCTCGCGCCGGTTCGCGCGGCCGCGAGGGACGCCGGCGCGAACAGGTCCTCGCGGCCGTCAGTCATGCGCGCCTCCGGCGCCGTGCCGCCGATCCCGCTCGCGGCTGCGCGCGACCTCCCGGCGCAGGTCGGCCCAGATCGTGGCGTACAGGTCGTTGAACGCGGGATGGTTCCGGAGGTCCAGGAGATCGCGGGGACGCGCCAGCGGGACGACGTGACGCTGCACGACCCGGCTGGCGGGCCCCGCCGAGATCACGAGGACTTCGTCCGCCAGTGAAATCGCTTCGTCCAGATCGTGCGTCACGAAGACCACGGTGCGGGCCGAGCCGGTCCACAGGGCGAGCAGCTCGCTCTCCATCGCCTGCCGGGTGTGCACGTCCAGGGCGCTGAACGGCTCGTCCATCAGCAGGATGTCGCGTTCCAGCACCCAGTTCTGCGCCATCGCCGCGCGCTTGCGCATGCCGCCGCTGAGCTGCGCCGGATAGCGGTCGCCGAACGCCGCCAGTCCGATCCGCTCCAGCCAGGCGCGCGCGGCGTGCCGCGCCTCCGCCCGCGGCCGGCCGGCGAACAGCAGGCCGAGGGCGACGTTGTCGAGCACGCTCTTCCAGGGCAGCAGCGCGTCCTGCTGGAACATGTAGGTCGCGCGCCGGTTCAGCCCGGCGAGCGGCGCGCCGTCGATCTCGATGGTGCCGGCGGTCGGCGTCAGCAGGCCGGCCAGCAGGTTGAGCAGAGTCGATTTGCCGCACCCGGTCGGCCCGACGATCGACACGAACGCCCGGCGCGGCACGTCGAACGACACGTCCTGCAGCGCCCGGTAGTCGCCTCCAGCCGGCGTGACGAACCGCCGCGAGACGCCGCGCACCCGGATCGCCGGCCGGTCCGCGGCGGGCGGCGGCGCGAACGCGCCGGAGGGACGATCACGTGCGTCCATGCGGCTCCCCCTCCGGCTCGTCCAGAAACGCCAGCGCCGCCCGGGTCGCGTCGTCCGCCGCGGCCGCCTCGGCGTGCGGGCTGTGGCCTCCCTGCTCGAGCATCACGACGCGGGCGTCCGGCAGCGCCTGCCGCACCGCCTCGATCTCGCCCGGCTCCGTCCGGGGATCGCGGCGCCCGTGCAGGATCAGCACCGGCACGCGCAGGTCGGACAGGCGGCCGTCATAGA
>Ga0307372_10008050_pt1 | contig 14909 bp, 13 predicted proteins | sample OX1MG_FD_202533 | JGI IMG/M metagenome (GOLD analysis project Ga0307372, IMG submission 202533) | Soil microbial communities from Risofladan, Vaasa, Finland - OX-1 | ecosystem: Environmental > Terrestrial > Soil > Coastal area > Acid sulfate soil | place: Finland: Risofladan, Vaasa | collected... | reverse complement strand
GTAGTTCGGACCAACGTGCAGGTCACGGCCTTCCTGCAATGGCTGCAGGGGGATTTTAAGTCGCTTCCGGGGGATTCTGAGAATAGTGCTCGCGTAACTGTTTACGGTTGAGCTTGCCTACCGCCGTTTTGGGAATATCGTCCACGAACAGAACTCGGTGAGGTTTCTTGTACGAAGCAATTTGAGTGGCCACGTGTGCAATGAGTTCCGAATCGCTTGCCTCGAGGCCAGGGCGAAGTACCACTACCGCGGTCACCGCTTCCACCCAGACGTTGTCGCTAAGTCCAATCACGGCACACTCGCGCACCGCAGGATGAGTCATGAGCGCATTCTCTACCTCGCGCGGATACACGTTGTACCCCCCAGAGATGATCATGTCCGAGGTGCGGTCCTTCAAATGGAGATATCCGTGGGTGTCGAAGACTCCAACATCACGGGTGCGCACCCAACCGTCAGCCGTGAATGTGGTGGAGTTGAGTTCTGGTGCGTTGTAATAGCCCCTGACCGCCGACGGTGCCCTGACGATGATTTCACCGGGTGTCCCGAGCGCAACGTCATTGCCCGTTTCGTCAACCAACTTCATCTCAATATCGAGCGCCGGTTGTCCGCATGAGTCGAGCAATTCGCCGTGATGATCCTCCGGCCGCAAGACCGCCAGACATAAGGGAACTTCGGTCTGGCCGTAGTACTGCCAGAACCGGTGCTGACCCCACAACGTCATCGCGCGCTCAATGACCGCACGGGGCATGGGAGAAGCACCATAGATGACGTAGCGCAACGACGACACGTCCGTGGAATCGATATCTGGGTGATCCAGCAGCATCTGTAACATCGTCGGCACCAGATTTATTGCGGTGATGCGCTTGGATTGCAGCGTCTGCAGGAACAGTTGTGGTTCGAATCCCGGAAGTATCACCGTACGACCACCGCGTAACCAGAAGGGCAGCACGAACACTCCGCTGGCGTGAATTAGCGATGCGGCGTGCAACATCGCGTCGTCTCTGGTCACGGAGAGCAAATTGAGGAGCACGTTTTGACAGTTGGCCGCGTACGAGGCCTGCGTATGCTCGGCGGCTTTTAATGTGCCGGTGGTTCCCGAAGTAAAGAGTGTCAGTATCACGTCATCGTGGCGAACCGCGATGTTGGGAGCCTGCACCGATTGCTCAGGCGCCTGCAGCAGGAGATCGCCAGATCCGGTCAACTGGGCGCCCAAGCCGAGACAGGTCAACTCCGGCACTGCTCGCGAAAGAGCCGCCGCACGTTCGTCGAGACCGGCGCCGAATACCAGGTACTGGCACCGAGCGCTTTGCACCATGCTGGCGTGTTCAACGAGGGAGAGCCTGGAATTCAGTGGCACTCGATTGATTCCGGCCTTCACGCAGGCGAAGTCGAGTGGCACGCTGTACAGACCGTTGTTGACCAACAGCGCGACACGAGAATGCGGGCGGGCGCCGACCTGGTGGAGCACGTGGGCGAGTTGGCTACTGAGCTCGTCGACCTCCTGAAAGGTCAAACTCTCATCGCCGCACACAATCGCGGTGCGCGGGCCGTGCTGTCGGGCTCCGCGGCTAATCAACTCGTAGTAAGTAGCTGCACCAGACGGTAAAGGGAAAGGTTGATTTGACGTCGACATCATCTCCTTACGTAACGAATCCTTCGGCTCACTGCTCACGCAGGTTTCGATCCATCCCGTGACCGTTTCTCAAGTACTGAAGTTTCCGTGTCGCCCGGCTCCTGCCGCGAAGCGGGCAGCACCATTCGCTCCTTCGGCGAAGACGATGGGCACTCCCAATGCACCCTCCCGACGTAAAGCTTGGTCCAGCGGTACGTCCCACTGACCATACGCCGAGGCCCGGTCGGTCAGCATGCATTGCTGCGGAAAGACTGCGATCTGGTGAGCGAGTTGCTGCGCCGCGCTGAGCGCCTCACCAGTTGGAACCACACGATTGACGAGACCCATGGTCATGGCCTCGGGCGCCGCCACCGCGCGTCCAGTGAGGATCATGTCGAGAGCTCGGCCCATGCCAACTATCCGTGGCAGCCGTACGGTGCCACCATCGATCAGCGGTACGCCCCACCGACGACAAAAAACGCCAAAAATGGCGTCTTCATCGGCGACCCGTAAGTCCGCAAGCAGCGCCAGTTCGAGACCACCGGCAACGGCGTATCCACTCACCGCGGCAATTAGCGGCTTGGAGAGTGTCAGGCGCGTCGGGCCCATCGGACCCGCTCCTCCTCCGTCCGGCTCCAATTCATTACGCATAGCTGGATCGCCGATGGCATCCAAGTCAGCTCCCGCGCAGAAATTGCCACCCGCACCGGACAAAACCGCTACCGAGAGTGACGGATTCTCCTCAAACTGAAAAAATGCCACGCGCAATTCCGCGGCCATCGGACCGTGGACCGCATTGCGCTTCTCCGGGCGATTCAGCGTAATGGTGCAAACGGAACCATCAGTGGTGATTGAAACATAGTGCATATTGTTGCCTCGTCTGACCGGGTGGCAATGGCGACAGGTTGAAATCACAAGTCAATTCATCAAGCTAGAGCCTAGCGACATTGACTTCGGTTCTACCTCGGCACCTGAAGACGGGCCCCCTGAGTTTTTTCACCCGACATTGTTCCCTGCACGAATGTCAAAGCGGTTCGAATCCAGTTTCAAAAGTTGGAGCCAAGGAATGTTTCACCCGAGTGATGAGTTATTTTGTTGCATTTTGAATCCATGAATTTGCGCATTCAAATTTCGTTCATGAATGCTCAGATGGCGAACTCGTCGATGAGGTCTTGTACGAGTGCAACCAAGGAGTCATCATGTCCCAACTCAGAATCACTAAACAGTTCCCAAACCTTACTTTTACTACTGGGTCGCTCGGATCTCGATCCCGGGAGCCAACGGATGCGTCATGATTCACCAACTTCACGTCAGATCCCCCTAAAGATTCTTCGAGGGCGATTCCTCAGCGGCGATGTCCGGAATCGGCTTGTCGGAGAGCTCGAGCGCGCTTTCTTCTGATTGCGTGAGGCCAACCAAGTCAAGCATCGATGGTGCATAGCTATACCTTGGTGATTCCCTCGGAGCGGGTGGTGCCACCAATGGTGCGCTCAACGTGATTCAAACTCGTGCCATCTTCTTGAAAGGGCGGCGGTCCTTTCTAAATGGAAGGAGGAAAACTTTCATCAACGGGGGCTTCTGATGGCTAGTTCCTCGCTTCTCTTGGTCGCGCGCACTCCACGGGCACTCATCACGCCGGGCCATCAAGTCAAGGGGCCAATCAAACAGGGGCAAGACGAGTGGCCGATAAGAAGACGAATCAAAGAGGTCAGTGTTCGACGGGCTTCATACCTTCGAGGGCTGGGGACTACGGGAGTTCGGGGAGTGATCCGCTACTGACTTGATCTCGCAGAAGATAGTTCTGGATTTTGCCCATACTGTTGGCGGGTAGTGCCGATGCAAGATACCAATGTTGCGGTGTCTTATGCGGTGCCAGATGCTGCCGGACGAATTGGCGCAGTTCGTCCTGTAGCGGGGGGTTCGCAGGGTCGGCGGGTATCACTATGGCGACGATCGACTCTCCCCAGACCTCATCGGTGACGCCAATCACGGCAACTCGAGCGACGCTGGGATGAGTAATAAGCGTCGACTCGATCTCTCGTGGGTAGATGTTCTCACCCCCGCGAATAATCATGTCTTTGAGGCGACCGGTCACGCGCAGATACCCGCGCGAGTCCAGCGTGCCGATATCACCGGTGTGCAGCCAACCTTCGGCGTCGATTGTCTGGCGAGTTTCGTCTGGCATGTCGAAGTAACCAAGCATCAACTGGTAGCCGCGCGCGCAGATTTCGCCCTGCTCGCCGTTGCTGACGGACAATCCGCTGCCGGCGTCTACGATCATGATTTCGGCCTGCCAGAGCGGGCGACCGGTGGTCGTATACCTATCGTCGTCAGTATCATTCGGACTCGTTTGGGCGAGGATGGGACAGAGTTCGGTCTGGCCGTAAACGGTGGTGAAACGTGAGCCGAATCGTCGCTCAACTTCGCGGATCATGGCGGGTGGCACCGCATCTCCTCCAGACGCCGTCACCATTACAGAGGTCAGGTCATACTCGTCGAAGTCGGGGTTGGCCAAAAGCCCGGCGTACATGGCCGGTACGCCAGCGAAGAGGTCGGCTTTCCAATCCTGAAGTGCCTCTAGTACGAGCTTGGGTTCAAATAGATGGATTAATACCAATGTGCCACTACTGGCAGCAGTTCCCAGGACCGACATGCCCGATCCGGCAGTGTGGAAAAGTGGAAGTGCAGTAGCCCAGACACCAAAACGAGGGAACTCAGCGCGTCGATGTACATAGGCTGCGTTCGTGATGAGCCCGCGATGGTGCAGTACGGCGCCCTTAGGGAATCCAGTGGTGCCTGATGTGTACTGCACTTGTGCAGCATCTGTTGGCAACACGGTCGGCAACGTGCGTTCTTGGCCAGCGAAGCCGCGTACCTCAGCGTTCCAGGTGGCGAATCTGATCGCCTCACGAACACGCGACGTTCGCGGGAGTACCGCGTCAATGATCGCGCCCATGTCGGTGCCGCGGAAAGTGTCCACGTAGACAATCCCAACGGACATTGACTGGTTCAGCAGGTATTCCAGCTCCGCGGAGCGCAGGGCCGGGTTGGCAGTAACCAAAACCAGCCCCGCTAAGGCTGCGCCGTACTGCAAGATGACCCATTCCGCGATGTTGGGCGCCCACACGCAGACGTGCTCGCCCGGTGCGAACTTCGTGAGGAGCCACTGAGCGGCCTGCTCTGCCTCGGCGAGTAACTCTTCGTAGGTCCACTTTCTCGGGCCGGTGGGGACGCCATCCACCATCGCAGGGCCGCCGAGCGGGGTGACTTCAATCAGTGCGGTTCGGGTGGGCTCTTCGGAACTGGCTATTCGCAGCAGACTGCCTATGGTCAAGTCAAGAATCCCGACGGTGTCATCCGCGGGGAAATATGAGGCGCCCGACGTGGTCATGATTGTTGCTGGTTGTCATCGTTGAGTTGGTCGACAGTGGGGATCGGGCCCCCGCCATCAGGAATCCACTTGCCGGAGTCACGCCACTTCACCGCGGCGGGGTAGCCGTGTTCTTTGGCGAACTCCTGGAACCATCGCCCCTCGGGCGAGTGGCGGGTAATGCCGTCGAAGAGCGTGGCAAGTATTTGAGTTCCGTGGAGCCCCATATTGTCGAAGGCCTGGTTGATCATTAATTTCTGCATTGCCAACTGGTTGATCGGCACTCCGGCGATTCGATCCGCTAGTTTTTCGACTTGTTCGTCGAGGTCGGCCTGAGGAACTGCTTGGAGAACCAGGCCCCATTCTGCGGCGGTGTGACCGTCGATAGTGTCCCCGGTAAGCAACATCCGTTTGGCGCGTTCGGCTCCGAGCCGGTACACCCACATTGCCGTCGTGGGGCAGCCCCACACGCGAGCAGGCATGTAGCCGATCTTGGCTTCGTTGGCCATCACTACCAAGTCACACGACAGCGCGATGTCGCTGCCACCAGCTACTGCGTATCCGTGCACCTTGGCGATGGTCGGTTTGAGCGATCGCCACAAACTAAAGAAGTCGTCGGTGTTGGCCTTCATAAGGCTGAAGTCCTTGATCGGATCCCATACTGGTGGCTGAAAGCTTTCGCCTTCTTCGGCGTAGACCGTCAGGTCGTAGCCGGAGCAGAAGGCTCGTCCAGCTCCTTGAAGCACGATGACGTGTACACGCGGATCCTCGTTGGCGCGCTCAACCCCTTCACGAATGGCCCGTGCCATTTCGTGTGTGATCGCGTTCAGTCGTTCGGGACGGTTCAGCGTCAGGTACGCCTTACGATCTCGAACCTCGAATATCACCGTTTCGTGGTCACTGGTGGACATAAACTTCCTTTCCTTCAAACCGGCGCGAGTCGAGATGATTAACGTCATAGTAACTAGATTGTGAATCGCTTCAAATCAATAACAGCGCAAGAAAGGGGTTGCTGAATGCCCTCCGGGCGGCAACCATCGTCTAAGGCTCTGCTGTCATCGTCTCGGTCACGGTGTCATAGCGCTGTTTCATTTTGCTGAGTTCGATTAACACTGGGCCACCTCCTCAACGCGAAGTTGAGACCGGTGGTGGCCAATGTGTCAAGGATCTCGTGACCCTTTGTCAAGCATCTCCCGAAGCTGATTTGTCAGGCATCAGCCGAGTCAATACACACTTTTGCGGGCCGCCCTGGTCTCGATGCCGGCACCCTTGAATTATAAGAAACTCTCCATCGGTTGTTCTGTGTCGGTCTCGTTGCGCATGTCTTTTGTTTTCAAGGAATCGTGTTGCTTTGCGGCGGTCTCTTCTCACGGTGTTGCAGAAATATGAGGCCTAAAGTGAGGCCTATTCGGACCTAGCAACTCGCAATCGGCTCGGCGAGTTTCAAGATCGGATCGCTACGGTTCGCGTGCGGGTTCGCGTCGGGTCTCCGACACCATAGGTCTGCTGCCAGTTTGTGGTCCGACCCCTTCAAGGGTGACTAAATCTGGCAATCAATCGGTCTGATCCATTGACTACGCCGAGAAGAACGTTGAGGTCACTACTTGCCGTTCGGGGCCACTTGGCGCTTTGCGCCCGCGGCCCAGTGGCGAGGAATCGTTAATTGAACGAAACCGTTATGAAAGTGCTTCTGATGGGTAACTTCTCTTTACGTCTTTCGAGCATCGCGGCTTGCGACGTAGTTGAGGAACGTCGCGCCGTGTTACGCGTCGCTACTTGATGCCCATTGTCTTCTTTGCGGCCTTAACGCCCGCGCTCTGGCAGACGGTGCTCGGAAGATTCTTCGTTAGCGAGCAGATTGCCGCAGTCTGGTAGTTCGCCGAGGCGATGATCGCGATCGTCACGGGACTCGTCGTCGAACTGAGACCTGAGGTGATTTGGTTACGCGTCAAGCCCTGGAGGGCCGCGGGGGTGTAACTCGCACCGGCGACGAGGAAACGGTTCGCGAACGTGAAGAAAGGAATTGGTGGAGGAGGAGTTGGTGAGACCGCGCTGATGTACTTGTGCGTGTCGTATTTGTTCACGAGAGCAGACTCGGCTCTGGTAGGAGTTTGCAGAAGGACGTACTGACCCGTCGACGGATCGATGGCGTCACCATAGGCTTCGACGCTCTTAAAGGCCACGTACTTGGACGTGTAGTGCGCCTTGACGAAGGTAAAGGTTGGCGTGTTCGGGTAGTCGTCACCGGAGTAACTCGACATATTGCCGAGTCCGCTCCACGTGCCGAAGCGGCTCAGCGCAACAATCGTTGACCATCGTTGAGCTGCGCAAAAGGGGCAGAACTCGCCCCCTTCGTAAAAGATCTCCGGCAGCGGTTTCCCGTTCACCTTGGTAGTCAATTCAGGCTGACCCGTCACTGAGGTCGGCGGTGTTACGGCCACGATGGGCGAATTGACGCCCACGGCGTTAAAGATGCGCGCTGGAATAGAGGTGAGTTCACTCACCACCGTGGGGTCGGCGGCTTGGAAATTTGTCGCAGTCGGCGACGAGGATCCACTGGCCACCTTGATGATGACCAGCGCGGCGACCACCACGATCACCAGTCCGACGGCGCCCCCCGTGAAGAGCCCCGCAGGTCGGCCACCCCGGACCGCGGTCTTGGGGGCCGGGCGGCTGGTGGGGGCAGAAGATTTCGCCACGAGACTCCTTTAGGGCAGGGACCTCCAATTTAGTGGACTCCTCGAGAGCGAGGGTGTCCGCCGGGCGAGTCAGGAGTTTGCAGGAATGGCCGATTCCTCCGCACTGTGGCCGGCAGCCACGATTCTCGTGCTGCGCGATCGCGACGAGGGCTTTGAGGTGCTGATGCTACGGCGCAACCTTCGTAGTGACTTCGTCGGGGGCGCGTAAGGCTTTCCAGGAGGCAGGGTCGACGCAGGTGCCGCGTATCCGCGGATTCGAGCCCTGGGCACTACCGTCGAACTAGTTGTCGTTTGGTTTCCATAGTCTCACGTCGAGTTTCCGACACCAATCATGGCGGTCCAGAATCGAGACGCCAATGATTGGTGGCACTCACGTCGGGTCTCCGACACCAGCAACCTACGAGTACCCAGTTCACCTGGATTTGGAGAGGTTCCACTCGGTCAGCTACGCACGTGGCATTCGCGCGCGCTCTGATTGAGCGAGCGGACCCGCCTGGAGCCCAATGAGCCCTCGCCCTGCCCTCAAAGCGCGAAGGCTCTCAGTCCAGGTGGTGACCATCAACCGGACTTGTTACGACACGACGAGAGCTGCTGGGACACGGCGTACGATCTCCATATGCGGCGAATCAAGCAGATCTGGTTCCTTTCAGGAACCGCGGCATCATTGATCTTTATCGTTGACATCTTTACAACCAGATTGGGTTCTGGAGGTTCGTACTGGTATATCGTTGCATTTCTTTTGCTCGGTGCAGCGATTGGTTCTTTCAACGCCGCCACGAGTCGACAGCGGATCGATAGATTTCACGTCAATCAAATATGGTTTTTCGTGGGAGCCGTAGTTTCAGCGCTCCTCGCGATGGAGGCCCGCTCGAAAATGCCAGTGATTGGAATTTTTGGTGGATATCTGGTGGCCCTGGCACTATTGGGATCCGCATTTGGATCGATGGCCTCAGCATTAAAACGTCGGCGCATTAATGCTGAACTCCATTAAGGATCCCGCGATCAACTTCCATCATCAGTTCCATGGACGAAACTCACCGCGCTTCTACCGCCTTCTCCAAGGTCGCGAACTAGGTTCGGATTGGACGGTTAGGTCGATCGGAAAGAGGCGACTCAGTAGCAGACTTCGGGTGCTTTAAAGTCGCCAGTGCCTGGTAGCAGACCTGTTCCTTCGGGTCTCCGATTCGAACCCGCACGCAGCACCCTTCATCTAATTTCGCAAAGATTCCGTAGTTCTCTTAACGACCGAAAGTGGAACACTTGGAGTTCTTGTCGCCGCAGCAGTGACGGATTAGTTCGCTCGGTGCGATGTGCCCCATGTCAGGGTCACGGACGTCACTTCTTTGCCGCTTCGTAGTAAGGATTGGTACCGGCCGCGTGGTCCGTGACGTCCACGACGCGAATTATCTCCGGGACCGACTCGCATAGGGCCACTTCAATCCCTTGGCTCAAGGTCACTGCCGCCATGCCACACCCGGCGCATCCACCGCTCAGGCGGAGATAGGCGGTGTCACCTTCCACCGCAACCAAGTCAGCCCGCCCACCGTGGGCCGCAATGCTGGGGTTGATCTGCTGCTCGAGAACCTGTATGACTCTTTGAGCTACGTCGCCGCTGAGGTCGACCGGTGGCCCGGCCATCACTGGGCTTGCGCCAGTGGGACGCGGCGGCTGGTTGGGGTTCTCGATGAACATCGCGCCCTGTTCGGCGTCGGGTCTGACGTCGATGACCGAGCCGCGAATCTTGGCAATGCTGTCAGCTGGCACGACTATCGTGAGTCCGCCACGTTCCTCGGACCAGTCATCAGGATTGGCGTCGCTGACCGCCTGGAAGTAGATGCCGTAGGTGTACGCGCCTTTGCTTGAACCGGTGACTTCAATCCAGAGGGCCAGCGATTCCCCATCCACCTCGCTCGGCCGCAGTCCCAGGACCGTCGCCAGCGCCGCGTCGCTCGCCCGCATGACGTCCTCGTCACCTGAATCACTGCGGGTCATGGTATCTCGTCTCGAGCTCGTCAGTTCCGGCCATCATAAAGGGGTGACCCGGATCCTGTTGCTGCTACCCACCGCCACCTACCGAGCCTCGGACTTCCTCGCCGCGGCCGCTGATCTAGGAGTCGACGTCGTGGTTGGATCTGAACATCGTCAGGCCCTGTCCGGCTTGATGGGCGACCGCGCCGTGCGGGTTCCCCTGATCGATGTCGCGGCCGCGGTGGACACCATCGTGGCTCTGCATCGCCGCAGCCCGCTCGACGCGGTATTAGCCGTCGACGACCAGGGAGTGTCGATTGCCTCTGCGGCTGCCGCCCGTTTGGGACTACGCCACAATCCGCCCGACGCGGTTGGCGCTGCGAGGGACAAGACGATCATGCGCGCACGCCTAGGAGCTGCCTCGGTGCGCCAGCCCGAGTACCGAGCGGTGCCGCCCGGTGGCGACGTCGTGGCGGCTGCGGCACAGGTCGGGTACCCGTGTGTGGTCAAGCCGGTGTCGCGCTCAGCCAGTCAAGGGGTCATCCGAGTAAACAACGCCACCGAAGCCGCCGCGGCGGGCGCGCGCATTCGCGCAATGATTGCGGACTGCCCCGAACCCCTGCTGGTCGAGCGCTACGTGCCCGGAGACGAGGTGGCTCTAGAGGGTCTACTCACGGAGGGACGCCTGGAGGTACTGGCGATCTTCGACAAGCCCGATCCTCTCGACGGCCCTTTCTTCGAAGAGACGATCTACGTCACGCCGTCGCGCCAAACTCCCGCGATCCTTACCGAGATCGAAACGATTGCCGCTCAGGCAGCCGCGGCGTTGGGTCTTCGCGAAGGTCCGGTCCACGTTGAGCTGCGCATCGGACCCGGTGGCGAAGTGACGATCCTCGAACTGGCAGCTCGGTCCATCGGAGGCTTGTGCGCGCGAGCCCTGCGATTCGGAGCGGGGGTGAGCCTCGAAGAGGTGATCATTCGTCACGCTCTCGGCATGGGACTCGGCGACCTCACCCGCGAGCCACAGGCGTCGGGCGTGATGATGCTCCCAATCCGCGCCGCCGGAGTGCTCGAACACGTATCAGGACAACAGCGCGCCCTCGCCGTCGAAGGCGTCGTTGGTCTCGACATCAGTATTGCGTCGGGGCGTTCAGTGGTGCCGCTGCCCGAAGGCGATCGCTACCTGGGGTTCATCTTCGCCCGTGGAACGACACCGCAATTCGTTGAAGCGGCCCTTCGACGGGCCGAGGCGTACCTCGACGTGCGACTGCGCTGACCTACGCAAGGGGTCCACAGGATGATTGAGGTGGATCGGTCGGTGTGTTCTTCGATGGGCTTGACGCACTGGAGACTGAGGTCCTCGACTCGGCCCTAATCGAGCAGCTACATGACAGCACCTTGACCTGGCCGGCCCTGGCCGGGTAGTACCCCCGACGCTTCTAGGGTGTCGAAGGCAGCGGGCTTCGCGGATGCCTGGACTCAGTACTGCACCATCGCTGCGCTGACGGTCCCGTCTCGGGCCGCGTAATCACCTGTAATTGCTTGAAAACCGATGAGCGCCAGCAGCACGATGAGCGGTACGGACCAGCCGTGCGAGGAGTCGTAGAGGCCACCAATCAACACCGGGCCAATCGCCGCGATCAAATAGCCCAATCCCTGTGCCATGCCCGAAAGGGCCATCGCTTCGTCGCGACTCGAGGTTCGCACGACCATCATCATGAGAGCCAGACCGATCGAGGAACCCTGCCCCCAACCCAACAGCACCGCCCAGAGGACGTCGAGGTGGTGGAGGTCCACGAGTAGCCCTGCAATGGCGAGCGCCATGGACCCGGCACCAATCGCCACCCCGAGGCGTTGGTCGTTCATCTTGTGGGCGACCCAGGGAGCGATAAAGGCACCGAGCATCCCCACGATGCTTACCAGCGCAAGCAGAAAACCAGCGGTCTCACTCGGCGTGCCCCGGTCGCGAAAGATCGTGGGCAGCCAAGTCACGGTTGCGTAGAACTCGAGGGACTGCAGGCCCATGAATATCGTGACCGCCCACGCCACCGAACTTCGCCAGAGTCCGTGGCTCGGCCGTCGTTGGTCGAAGGCGCTCGCGCGACGACCAAGGGCGCGCGACGGCAGCCAGAGACCAATCGCCAGCGCTACGGGAAGCGCCCAGAAGCCAACGGCGAGGTGCCAGTTCTGGCCCAGCACCCGGTAGAGGGGAACCGTCGTTCCCGCGGCCAGCGCCGCACCCCCACTCAACATCATCGCGTAGAGCCCGGTCATGAGCCCGACGTGATCGGGGAAGTCCTGCTTCAAGATCCCGGGCATGAGCACGTTGGCGATCGCCGCGCCGACGCCGATGAGAAGCGTGCCCAGAAAGAGACCCGTCAGAGCCGGGAGCGAACGAACGAGCACACCGGCGAGAAGTGTAAAGAGACAGCCGAGTAGGACGGCGCCAGACCCGAAGCGATGCGTCAGTCGCGGAGCGAGGGGGGCGAGCAGCCCAAAGCACAGAAGCGGAAGCGTCGAGAGCAGACCCACACCGGCGCCCGAGAGTCCGAACGTCGCCTGAATCTCGGTGAGCAGTGGCGAAACGGCCACGATCGCGGGTCGCAGGTTGATCGAGATGATCATCAAACCAACGCCGAGCCAGATTGTCTTGGCGGGCAACCTGCTCATAGGCACACGTTGGTGAGAGGTTTCGTACACGAGAAACTCACGCGTGCTTTTCCCACGTCGCGTGGCGACCTAGATCGTGTCGCGGTGACGCCCACACTGAAGATTGATTTCGAACGTCGCACTGCGGCTCCTTGGACCCGCTCGGATCCCCACACATCTTGTTGCCGCATGACTCTCAAGACACGGGGCTCTGAATCACGGTTGAAGCAATGGATCGCGTCAGCGTAATGCTTCATTGTTGCGCACGCACAGGTAATCGGGATGTGGACTATCCGATTGAGCCTTGCGACGACGCCAATTGAGTCGGGTTCATCAGTGATAATGGGTGCATGGTCAATCGGAACGTCATGGGTGGGGAACTCGAGCCGTGCGGCACCGATCCCGTCACGGGTTTCTACCGTGAGGGGTGTTGCACGACAGGACCCGAGGACCTCGGCAGCCACACGATCTGCGCCGTGGTCACCGCCGAGTTCCTCGAACACCAGAAGAACATCGGCAACGACCTCACCACGGCGATGCCGCACTACGATTTCCCAGGATTGGTGCCCGGCGACCGGTGGTGTGTCACCGCCGCCAACTGGCTGCGATCCCATCACGACGGGGCGGCGGCCTACGTGGTCCTCGCCTCGACGCACGAACGTGCCCTCGAGATCGTGCCTCTGGAAGCTCTTCGTAAACACGCCGTCGATGTCCCGTTCGGACCGGGCGATCTCGAGGCTTGATCAGAGTGGCTTTGTTACACGCCGGAGTTGACATCACGGTTATTTCTTTATGAATCGTGACGGGTTTGCTGGAGCCCCAATCATGTCCAATATGATGTTATCGCTCGTTGGTCTGATCAAGTGAGGTCACGGAAATGTGAGGCCTAAAATGAGGCCTGTTGGCGTTCCTGACGACGCCGCGCGTGCGCGACAGAGTTTCGTCACCTGGGGATAATGTTTAGGTCTTCACTGTAAATATCGGTTATCTACGCTCTAAAATTCCTGGTGGGCCGCCTTGGTCTCGATCCCGGCACCTTGGGATTAAAGGATCTTCGGAAATGAGCGGGTGTAGCGCTCGCGACTGCAAGCACCTGGTGCTTAAACGGCCCGAATGGTGCCCCACCCATCCGGCGATCTGAGGCAGGACTAGGGCGAGTTCGCACTGGTCTGGAATTCGCCACAATTCAAGTGTTCTAACGACCAGGGCGGGCCCCGCCGTGATCAGTGGGCAGAGGCTGACGCCAGCGTGGAGGCGAAAATCTGCCAGGCGAGAAGGCTCTTAGCCACCAGCGACAACGTGACATACACGCGCTCGCCGAAGAGGTAATCGGCCCAACGTCCGACCTTCTTGTACTGAAGCCACTGGTTAATGGCGAAGCAGTTGAAGAAGGCGAACAGCGAGAAGAAGATTCCATAGACGAACGCTGGCGGGTGCGCACTTGCGCCGGGGCCGATCAAGTAGATCCCGATGGCGATCCACGGCAAAATGCCGGCGAGGCAACCGATCCAGAACGGTCCGAGTCCCGTTCCCGGGCGCTCGTAGCGCTCCTGCATCCAGCCGAATCCGATCATCGATGCGTTCACGCCCACGAGCGCGATCAAGGCGGCGACGTCGCTGATGCCAACAAGCATGGCAATGAGCACGATCATGATCGACGAGCTCATCGAGTACTCAATCCAGCGGTAGGGGTTCCGTTCGAGCAGCAAGTTGGCCTTGTAACTCGACCATCCGGGTCTAACCACGAAGAAATGGGCGGCGGCCGACAGAAGGAAAAAGGCAGCGATCGCTGGGGCGAAGCCGAGGCTGAAAAGGACCACCGACTGGTGCCCGACACCGGGGCCCGGAGGGCCCGTCATGTAGGTGGCGCGCACTGGAAGCGAGAAGTTGTTCGCCAGAACGACGATGAGTAGTGCCTGCGCGAGGTGTAAGCAACCCGCCGTCAAGTTGTAGGGCCGGAGTCGCTTGATGGAAGTCTCTTGAGCGGTCACTTCCGCACTGTACCGGCGACAGCGACCGTCTTCAAAGAAGGGCGAGAAGAGGAGCCAGAAGAGCGCTGAGCGTTTCTATTGTTGACGTCCCCTGAAGTGGTGTAATTCCCTGGGTCCTTCATGAAGAAGGGCCACCGGAGTATTTCTTGATGTGTCCATTGCAAGGCACGAAAGGAATACTCCGATGACCCACCATGATTTTGACCTGTCCGCGGTGCTCGAACAACTCAAGGGTGACGAAAGTGGCGATCTCGTTCGCCAGATGGTCTCGTTCCTCTACCAAGCCCTCATCGACGCCGAGGCGACCGAGGTCATTCAGGCCGAACGTCACGAACGCACCCTCGCGCGCACAACGCAACGAAACGGGACGCGCCCGCGCCTGCTCACCACGAAGGCCGGCGACGTGGAACTGAAGATCCCCAAGCTCCGCAAGGGCTCGTTCTTTCCGAGCGTCCTCGAGCGACGTCGGCGCATCGATCAGGCTCTCTACGCCGTGGTGATGGAGGCCTACGTCCACGGGGTCTCCACTCGCAAGGTCGACGACCTCGTCGCGGCGCTTGGATCAGACGCCGGGATCTCGAAGTCCGAGGTCTCAAGAATCTGTGCCCAGCTCGACGAAG
>Ga0307372_10008049_pt1 | contig 14910 bp, 15 predicted proteins | sample OX1MG_FD_202533 | JGI IMG/M metagenome (GOLD analysis project Ga0307372, IMG submission 202533) | Soil microbial communities from Risofladan, Vaasa, Finland - OX-1 | ecosystem: Environmental > Terrestrial > Soil > Coastal area > Acid sulfate soil | place: Finland: Risofladan, Vaasa | collected... | reverse complement strand
CCTCCCGCCTCGTCGACCCCGCCCCCAGCGGGCACGGCGGGGGAGGCCCGCGTGGAGGAGGTCCGCGACCGCCTGCGGGCGGTCGTCGACCCCGAACTCGGCGACACCATCGTCGATCTGGGCATGGTCCGGGGCGTCAGCGTCAAGGGTGGGGACGTCATCGTCGACGTGGCCCTGACGATCGCCTCCTGCCCGCTGCGCGGGCAGATCGAGCAGGACGTGGTCAACCACGTGCGGTCGCTCGACTGGGTGCGTTCGGTCGACGTCCAGGTGGCGACCATGGACGCCGAGGAGCGGGCGGCCGTCATGGCGCGGGCGCGCTGGAAGGCACGTGAGGACGCGCCGGAGACGGCGATCGCCCCCTCGACCCGGGTCCTGGCCATCGCCTCGGGCAAGGGCGGCGTCGGCAAGTCCTCGGTCACGGTCAACCTGGCTGTGGCCCTGGCCTCCCGGGGTCTGACCGTCGGGGTCCTCGATGCCGACATCTGGGGCTTCTCCGTCCCCCGCCTGCTGGGCATGGAGGGTGACGTCGAGGCGCGCGCAGGGAAGATGGTCCCGCTCGAGCGCTCGGTCGGGTCTGGCACGGTGCGGGTGCTGTCGATGGGGTTCCTCGCCGATGAGGAGCAGGCGATCATGTGGCGCGGGCTCGTCCTGACCCGGGCCGTGCAGCAGTTCCTGCAGGACGCCCACTGGGGCGATCTGGACTACCTCCTCATCGACCTGCCGCCAGGGACCGGAGACGTTCAGATGGGACTGGCCCGTCTGTTGCCCCGTACCGAGATGCTCGTGGTCACGACACCGCCGATGGCGGCGCAGAAGGTGGCGGCCCGGGCCGCCGACATGGCGCGCCGGGGCTACCTGCGGGTGGCCGGGGTCATCGAGAACATGAGCGACTTCACCTGCGAGCACGGCACCACCTACGCGCTCTTCGGGTCCGGTGGTGGCGCCCGCCTGGCCCAGGGGCTGGGGGTGCCACTGCTGGGCTCCATCCCCCTGCACCCGGACCTCGCCGCCGGCGGGGACGCCGGGATGCCCGTGGCCACGTCCGGCGACGACAGCGAGCTCGGGGCCGTGTTCAAGGAGATGGCGCGGGTGATCGCCGAGGAGGTGGCGCCGACCGTCGATGTCCAGGGCTGCTCGGCTCGGATGATGGAGCGCGTCGAGGCCGCGGTGGCCCAGGTGGACGTCGGCCCGGGCTGACCCGGCCCGGGCCCACGCTCAGGCGGCGGACCAGCGCGTCTCGATGGTGTCACCGCCCGTGGCGGCGTCGGCCGCCACCGCCCGGCCCTCCTGGGCCATGGCCCGGAGGTGTGCCCACAGGGAGAAGCGGGCGACCGGGAGCTGCTTGTCGGTCACGTCGCCGTAGACGTCGGGCAGCAGGGCGTCGACCGTCCCCTCGCCCCGATCGGCCAGGGCGGCGGCGATCGTCTCGTGGCGCCCGAGGCGGTGGGCCACCAGGGCGTCGATCACGCCGGGCACGTGATCCATGAGCCGTCCGTGCCCGGGCGCGAGCAAGCGGATGGGAGGCCGCTCGTCACGCACGCGGGCCAAGCTGGCCAGGTACAGGTGCAGGTCGCCGTCGGGCGGGCGGATGACCACGGTCGAGCCGTGCATCACATGGTCCCCGGTCAGCAAGAGCGCGCGCTCCTCGACCAGCCAGCACAGATGATCCGAGGCATGGCCCGGCGTGTGCAGTGCCCGCAGCGTCAATCCGGACGCACCGTTCCCACCGGGGCAGGCCAGCACCCATCCCTCGCCGACGCGCTCGTCGGGTTCGAATCCTTCGGCGGGCCCGTAGCCGACGACACGGGCGCCGGTCGCCTCGGCCAGCGCAGCCGCTCCCGGCGCATGGTCGACGTGGGTGTGGGTCACGACAATGGTGCGGATCGGCCCCAACCGGTCGGCGGCGGCAACGATGGCCGCTGTGTGGGCCGGATCGGCCGGGCCGGGGTCGACGACGACCGGCCCTGCGTCACCGTGCCGACCCGTGCCGCCGACCAGATAGGTGTTGGTCCCCGGACCGGTCATGAGCCCGGGATTGGGGGCCGTGAGGCGGCGCACGCCGGGCACCACCTCGTCCAGGCGCCCCTGCTCGGGGGCGGGGCCGATGCCGAAGTCCGGCACCGCCGGGATCATGACGCGCCCGGTGACGTTCCCGACGGTCGTGGGCCGGGCGCGGCGTCGGGACCCTCCTCGTTGGCGCGCATGGAGACCTCGCGCACCGCGTCGTTGAAATCGCCGCGCGCGCCGCCATCGTCGGGATCGGGCACCGCACCGCGTTCGTAGCCGGGATCACCGGGCAGCACGATGCGCATACCGTTGCCGTCGGGCACGACCCGCGGCTCAATGGCCGGGACCGCGCTCGACGCCTCCTCCGCCGCCGCCAGCAACGCGGCGCTGGTGGCGAACCGCCCGATCACCTGGAGGTTGCGGATCGTCGGGAAGATGATTTCGATCTCGCCGGCGCGGTGGCGGGCCAGTGCGTCATCGGGCGAGATCCAGACCTCGTCGATGGTCTCCCCGGCGTCATGGGCAGCGATCTGGCCCGGGGGCGCCGCCGCTACGAAGAAGCGCGTGTCGTAACGGCGCGGTGCGCCACGCGGCGTGATCCAGTGGGCGAAGTAGTGGATGTCGCCGACCGAGAGACGGAGGTCCTCGTCTCGGCAGAGGTCGAGAAAGCGGCGCGTGCCCTTGTTGACGGCGACGCGTTCGGCAGCGAAGCGCGCCTCTTCCTCCGGGCTGCCGGCCAGGAGGTCGGGGCCCTTCTCGCGCCGGGCCAGCAGGAGGCCCGCCTCCTCGAAGGTCTCGCGGACGACAGCGACCCAGTAGGCGAGGCCGCCCGACTCGAAGCCCAGCAGCGCGCTGGCCCCGGCGTCGGTCCTCCCGGCGCAGATGGCCTCCGCCTCGGCGCCACCGTCGAGAGGATCGACGGCACCCCCGGGGAACACGTAGGCCCCGCCAACGAAGTCCGAGCGGAGGTTGCGCCGGACCATCAGCACCTCGAGGGTGGTTCCGCCCGCCGGCTCGGGTGCGTCGCGCACCAACATGACAGTGGCGGCCGGCCGGATCTCCACGGGTGCCGGCCCGGACGCGTCCGGCATGGCCGGGGGAGGGGGAGCAGATGGAGGCACGCCGGTCAGGGTACCGGCAGCAGGAGGCGGCGCCCCCGGAACGGGGGCAGCACTTGGCTAACCTGACCCGGTCCATGAGCCAGCCCGCCTCCGAGCCCGCGTCGGCGCCCGCCCTGCGTCACATCCCGCGGCGCTACCTCGCTCTCGGGCTGATCATCGTGGCCATCTGCCTGCTCGGCGCGCTCATCCTGGTGCGCGACAACGCGGGGCCGAGCTCCACGTCGACGGTGGAGACCTTCAACCCCGCGCCATCGTCGCTCCTCTCGACGATCACGTCGGTCCCGGCCTCCGTCTATGACGCCGTCGGGGTGAGCTCCCCGGACAACCCGGTGCAGCCGCTGCAGCCGACCGGCAACGGCAGCACTCCGCAGTGGGAGGCCGCAGCCGACGGGGGCGCACCACAACCGGTGGTGTTCTTCTACGGGGCCGAGTTCGCGCCCTACGCCGCGGTCGAGCGTTGGCCGCTGATCATGGCGCTCTCGCGCTTCGGCACCTTCGACCAACTCGGGCTCATGCAGTCGAGCGGCACGACCGCCTTTGCCAACCTGTCGACGTTCACGTTCTGGAACGCCTCCTACACGAGCAAGTACCTGATTTTGGAGTCCGTCGAGCGCTACAGCTCGCTGAACCCGACCGGTGGGCGCTATCTGCGGCTGCAGGCCCCCGACGCCCGCCAGGCCGCGGCCATTGCCGCCTACGGCTCGTCGCCGAATACCTTCGCCCTCACGGACGTGGCCAACCGGTTCGTGCTCAACGGAAGCAGCTTCGCACCCGGCGTGCTGTCGGGACTGACGCAGAGTCAGATCGCCGGGAACCTCTCCACGCCGGCCAGCCCACTGACGCAGGCCGTCGTCGCCGCGGCCAACGAGATCACGGCCGGCATCTGCGCCGTCGACGGCGACAAGCCGGCGACGGTCTGTGACAGCAAGGGCGTGCTGGCGGCCGACGTCGCACTGAAGATCACGCCCCCGGCCTGAGCCGACGGAGACGGGTGGCGCAGCTGGAGCGCGGCGCGGTTCAGCTGGCGCGTCGATCGAGCATGAGCTTGCGCTCCAGCTCGTTCATGCCGCCCCAGATCCCGTGCGGCTCTCGGATCCTCATGGCGTACTCGAGGCAGTCGCCGCGCACGCGGCATTGGTCGCAGATGGTCTTGGCCCGCATCTCGCGCGAGGCCTTCTCCTCCTTGCGCTCGGCATGCGACGGAGGGAAGAACACCGCTGCCTGCGGTCCCCGGCACGCCGCTTTCAACTGCCACACATCTTGTCCCTGGTGCATCAAAACCCCCCGATAGGGCACATCGGATCCCCCCCGACAGCGTCAAGCTACCGCCCCGGGGTGGGCGCTTTCAAGGGGTCTGACCAGGATCTTTGAGCGACGATCGATCTGTGGGCGAAGCCCGGCCACTACGCTCGGCCCAACATGGACGTGGGTACCTTCTGCGCACAGAGCCACGTCCTCGTCGTCGCCGGCAAGGGTGGCGTGGGCAAGACGACCATGAGCGCGGCGATGGCCAAGATGGCCGCCGGAGCTGGCAAATCGGTGCTCATCGTCGAGCTCGAGGGCAAGTCGGGCATTGCCGCCGCCTTCGGTCGCCACGGGGACCTGGGCTACGAGGAAGTCCTGCTGGTGCCGCCTGGGCCGGGCGGGGGGGGATCGGTCCGGGCGCGGCGCCTGACGCCGGACGACGCGCTGGTCGAGTATCTCGAGGACCACGGCCTGAAGCGGGTGTCGAAACGGCTGGCACGCTCGGGGATCCTCGACGTGGTCTCGACCGCAATTCCCGGCATCCGGGACGTGCTGGTCCTGGGCAAGGTCAAGCAGCTCGAGCGGGACGGCGCTGCCGACCTGATCCTGGTGGACGCCCCGGCCACGGGCCATGCCATCACCTTCCTGACGTCGGCCAGCGGCATGGTCAGCGCCGCCAGGGGCGGGCCGCTGCGCACACAGGCCCAGGGCGTCGTCGAGCTCCTGAGCGATCCGTCGCGCTGCCGGGTGATCCTCGTCACCCTCCCCGAGGAGCTGCCGGTCTCGGAGACGATCGAGTCCGCCTACACGCTGGAGGACAAGGCGGGGGTCCAGCTGGGCCCGGTCATCGTCAACGCCTGCGACCCAGAGCCGGTCGGGCTCGAGCGTCCGGCGGCGGAGGTGGCGGCAGCGGCCGGCCTGACCGTGGCACCGGGCCACCTGGCGGCGCTGGAGGAGGCCCGCTCGTTCCGGCTGGCCCGCCACGCCGTCTCGGTCGAGCAGATCGAGCGACTGCGGCGGGACCTTCCCCTGCCCCACCTGCTCGTGCCGGCACTGGACGCGGCCACGATCGGCCCCGGCGAGACCGAGATCCTGGCCGCGGCGCTGGCCGAAGCCGTGACGGCGCTCGTGGCGGAGGGGGCATCGTGAGCATGGCGGCCGACGGCGATCCGGTGGACGGTGGCGACCCGGTGGACGGTGGCGACCCGGCCACCGGAGACACTCGGACCGCACACAAAGCGGGGCGGCCGGTGACGACCCTGCCCGAGCTCGTGACCGAACGATCAGTGGTGGTCTGCTGCGGATCCGGTGGAGTCGGCAAGACCACCGTGTCGGCCACCGTCGCCCTGGCGGCGGCCCGGGCCGGCCGGCGCTCCTGCGTCGTTACCGTCGACCCGGCGCGGCGGCTGGCGGATGCGCTGGGCGTGGAATCGCTGCCCAACACGCCCTCCGAAGTCCAGGGTGACTGGCCCGGCCATCTGTACGCGTTGATGCTCGACTCCAAGGGCACGTTCGACGACCTGGTGGAGCGCTATGCGCGCACGCCGGAGCAGGCTGAATCGATACTGGGCAACCGGCTCTACCAGAATCTCGCCGGCGCGCTCTCGGGCACCCAGGAGTACATGGCCATGGAGAAGCTCTACGAACTGGTCGACTCCGAGGAGTTCGACATCGTGGTGGTCGACACACCGCCGACGCGCAACGCGCTCGACCTGCTCGACGCGCCGCGCCGCTTGACCCGCTTCCTCGAGAACCGCCTCTTCCGGGCGCTCCTGGTGCCGACGCGCATGTCGCTGCGAGCGGTCGGCGTGGCGACCCAGGCGCTGCTGCGCACGATCTCCAAGGTGGCCGGCGCCGAGATCGTGCAGGACGCGGTCGGCTTCTTCCAGGCCTTCGAGGGCATGGAGGACGGGTTCCGCAGCCGGGCCAGCGCGGTGCACGAGCTGCTGGCAGACCCGGCCACGGCCTATGTCCTGGTCACCTCGGGCCGGCCCGACGCCATCACCGAGGCCGGCTTCTTCGCCGAGAAGCTGGCCGAGCGGGACGTCGCCGTCGCCGCGCTGGTGGTGAACCGCATCGCGCCCTCCTTCGGCGGCACCGAGGCCGAGAGGCCGGCACCGGCATTGGAGGCGCTCGAGGCCAACCTGGCGGCACTCGACGAGCGAGCCCAGCAGGAGGAGCAGGCGTTCGCCGGGCTGGCGGCGCAGGTCGCACCGGCCCCCGTCGGCCGCATACCGCTCTTCGGGGACGACGTGCACGAGCTCGTCGGGTTGCAGCGAGCGGCGGACAAGCTCTTCGGCTGAGCGTCCGGCCGGTTTTCGGCGGCTCGGGCAGGTCCGATAGTGTCCCCGCGGTGCAGACCATCCTGGTCGCCAGCGACGCGCCCACCCTCCGTGCGGACGTGGAGGCGGTCATCAGCGGCCCCGACATTGAAGTGCGCGCCGTGACCTCGGGTCCCGAGGTGGTGTCGTTCGTGGCCGAGGAGTCGCCCGACCTGCTCATCGTCGACATGCAGATGGGCAACATGGGCGGCATGGCCGTCTGCCTCGAGCTACGCCTCCAGGAGTCCTACGACGCGCTCGACCACGTCGCGGTCCTGATGCTGCTCGATCGACGACCCGACGTCTTCCTCGCCCGTCGATCGGATGCCGAGGGCTGGCTGGTCAAGCCGCTCGACCCGCTGCGGCTGCGGCGCGCTGTCGCCGCGCTGCTCGCCGGCGGCACCTACGCCGACGACTCGTTCACGCCCGTACCGGTGCTGGTAGGCGACGGACCCCAGCTGCAGGCGGGACCCGAGACGCGACCCTGATCCGGCGCGGCCATGTCGCAACGATCACGACGACTGTGGCGGCGCTCGATCGGCGCCGACGAGCCCGGAGGGGCGGAGCGGCTGAGCCAATCGCTCGAGGCTGAGGCTTCCGAGCAGGAGCGCTTCATCACCGAAGCCCTGGCCGACCTGCGCGACATGGACGTGCGCGAGGTGATGACGCCGCGGGTCGACGTGACGTACCTCACCATTCCCGTGCAGGCCGAGGACATAGCCCAGGCCGTGCGGACGTCCGGACACAGTTGCTTCCCGGTGGTGCTCGACGACCTCGACGACCTGATCGGCCTCCTGTTCGTCAACGACATCTTCCGCACCAACCGGCCCGGGTCGCGTACCGAGAGAGGCGATGAGCCGAGGGACGCCACCGACCCGAGCCCGCTGGAGATCTCGCGCAAGGTGCGCCAGCCCTATCTCCTGCCGGAGTCACTGGGTGTGCTGGAGGCGCTGGCGGACATGCGCAAGCACCGCCGGGCCGTGGCCGTCGTCGTCGACGAGTACGGCGGGGTCGCGGGACTCCTCACCGTGAAGGACCTCCTGGAGCCACTGGTCGGCGACCTCTCCGACGAGTTCGACGACGTCGAAGAAGCGCCCATCGTGCGGGTCGACAACACTCGCTGGCTGATAGACGGGCAGACCAACGTCGACGACGTACGCGAACGCATCGGCATCGAAATTCCCGACGGCGAGTACCTCACCCTGGGCGGCCTCCTCTTCAAGCGCTTCGGGCACATACCCACGGAGGGCGAGTCCGTCCGCGTGGGGGACTGGGACATGCGGGTCGTCGAGATGGACAAGCGGCGGGTGGCGCAGGTCGTGGCCACCTTCGCCGGCGGCGGGGCACGATCTCCTGAGGACCAGGCGGGACACAATGGTGCCCCGGCCGGGGACGCTTCGGCCAATGGCACGGGGGAGGCGCCGGGCTGATGCCGCGGTAGTGTTTCCCGTTGCCCTCTCCGGGGGGTGGACGGGCTGTGGCGCAGCTTGGTTAGCGCGCTGCGTTCGGGACGCAGAGGTCCCCGGTTCAAATCCGGGCAGCCCGACTCAAAACCCCTGGTCAGGGCCTCAGGATTCTGTGGTGCCTGACCCCTCGGAAGGATTGGCGCGGAAGTGGCGCGGAGATTTCGTGCCTGAGGCCCTTTTGGCCTTTTCGCCGAAGAAGCGCTCGCCAATGACGTCTGCTGCGGCCTGATCTATTGACGCCGGGGCCGAGGCGTAGACGGCCAGCGTCGTTCTCGGGTCGGCGTGGCCGAGTCGGGTCTGCGCCGTCTTCCCGTCGATCCCTTCGACGACGAGCGCGGTGGCATTCAGCCGGCGCAGGTCGTGAAAGCCGGCGCCGGCACAGCCGGCGGCAGAGGCGGCTGGGAGCCAGACCCGCCGGCGCCAGTTCGAGTAGCGCAACGGCCCACCCTCCTCGTCGGTGAAGACGAGCTCGTCGGTGTCGTCGTCGGTGACCCCGGCCTGCTCGAGGTGGGCCGACAGCATGGCGACGATGACCTTGGGCATGAACATGGTCCGCTACCCTGCCTTCGACTTGGGCGGCCCGAAGACATTGCGGCCACCGGTCCCCCGGACGAGCCCCTCGGCCACCGCAAGCCGTCCGGCGTCGAGATCGAGCCGACCGACCCGGAGGGCGGCCACCTCGGACCAGCGCAGGCCGAGTGCCGCACCGATCCAGATCATCGGGCGGTACTCCTCGGACACGTGGGCGGCGATACCGGCGACATCCTCGGGGGTCAGGTCGAAGCGGCGAGTTCCCTCGCCATGACGGAGCACGGCAAGTGACTACACTGTAGTCATGGTGACTCCCGTATCCATCCGCTTCCGTCGGCCCGAGGTGGCCGACCGACTCAAGGCCGAGGCCGGAGCTCGCAATGTCTCGACCTCGGCCCTGGCCGAGGAGCTCATCGAGGAGGGCCTCCGCGCACGGCGCCACCCCATGATCGCCTTCCGTGACGGTGCGTCTGGTCGTCGAGCCGGGCTCATCGGCGGCCCGGACGTCTGGGAGGTGGTCGGCGGGCTCCTCGGCGGGGACGTCCCCCCCGAGGACCGCATAAGCCGAGCGGCCGAGCACCTCGGCCTGTCCCACCAGCAGATCGATGCCGTGTTGGACTACTACGCTGACTTCACCACCGAGATCGACGAAGAGGTCGCCGACAACGTCGCCGAAGCCGACAAGCTCGAGGCTGCGTGGCGGCGGCGCCAAGGCCTTCTGGCGGGGTGAAGCTACTGCTCGACGTCCATCACTCCCGCCTCGCGGCACAACGGCTCACCGCTGCCGGGTACGACGTGGTGGCTGCAGCTGACCTCCCTGACTTGGCGACCCAGTCGGATGAGGAGCTGCTACGCCGTGCCAGCGCCGAGGAAAGAGCAATCGTCACCGAGAACGCCAAGGACTTCGACCGCATCGTGCGGTCCTGGGTGGCGACAGGTGAACACCACGCCGGAGTGGTCTTCACGTCGCCCCGACGCTTCCACCGTGGTGGTGTCGCCTACCCGGAGAACCTCATCGCGTCGCTGCCTCGGTTGTTGGAGTCACCTCCTGAAACCGAACACGACTGGGTGCACTGGCTCCAGTGACACACGTTGCTTCATATGTATTTTGCGGGTGCTGTGTTACAGGGTCCGCACCTGCCCAAGAGTGGCCCAACTGCGCATCCAGGCCGGCTGCTGGGCGCCCGGTCAACTCCATTGTGGGATGTCGAGTGCAGTCACGGCGCAGCCGTCAAGGGCCGCTCCGCTGGCCTTCGGCCTCCCTTGACCGCTGCCGCTCGTTAGTGCTTGCTGCATGAAGCACGGCCGTACGAAACGGCGTGTAATCACCGACCCCAGGCGAACGGGGATATTTAGCTCCTCCACCGTGGTCCGTAGGCTGTGGGATGGTGTCTGAGCGCGAGCCAGCCAGCGTGTTGCGACGAGACGAGGGCCGACGACTCTTCGGCCTCGATCCGGTCGGCTACAGCGCCGGAAGGCCGGACTACCCGGAAGCCGTCTACGAAATCCTCATGGAGCGTTGCGGCCTGCGCCCAACAACCCGGGCCCTGGAGATCGGACCTGGCACAGGCCAGGTCACCCAGCGCCTGCTCCGAGCGGGGGCCTATGTGACCGCCATAGAACCGGACCCCTCGATGGCTTCCTACCTGCGCGACGCCGTTGCCTCAGTTCGTCTCGACGTAGTGACGTCGAGTCTTGAGGAGGCCGAGATCGCCCCTGGCCATTTCGATCTGGCCGTGGGCGCTACCTCCTTTCACTGGGTGGATCAGGAGGTGGGCCTGTCCAGACTCCGATACGGGCTCAAGCCGGGGGGATGGGTCGCGCTGTGGTGGACCCTGTTCCGCGATCCCAATCAGTCAGACGAGTTCAGCCTGGCCGTCGAGGACGTCTTGGGGCCAGCGACTCGTGGTGTATTTGACGAACCAGGCCGCCCACCGTTCCAGCTCGACGAGTCGCACCGAAGGCGCGACCTGACTCGTTGGGCCGGGCTCAACGACGTCAAGAGCGAGATCATCACGTGGACTTGTGATCTGACACCGGTTCAGGCCCGCGCTCTGTACGCATCGATGGCCACCGTCATCCGACGCCCTCCCAAAGAGCAGCTCCGGATTCTCGATGAGGTGGAGCGAATCGCGACGGAGATGCCAGACGGCATCGTGAGGCGACGGTTCGTGACCGCCATCTACACCGGTCGCCGGGACTAAGTACGAGGTCGTCGCCAACGACCCCAACCCGGCGTTGATGTGGGCTATCCCACTGGGCGTCGGGCAGCAACGATGGAAAGCTGGATCTCATGGTTGACTGCATGGCCTGTCAGTTATCGAGTGGCGATCTGGCCCTACCAGGTGGCCTAATCTTTCGCACTCAATTTTGGCTGGTTGAACACTGCGTCGGTCCGTTGGGTCTAGGCACCCTGATCGTCAAACCGGAACGGCATGTCACGTCAGTGGCGGGGCTGACAGTGGCTGAAGCGGCTGAGCTAGGGCTCCTTCTGCGGCGAACTTCGCAGGTCGCAAGCCAACTTGTCGAAGCTGATCAGATTTACAACTGTCTTTGGTCTCATGCAGGCGGTGAGCCGGTCCATATTCACTACGTCGTGCAGCCCGTGACCAAGGAACAGATGTCAGAGTTTGCAGCCCATGGGCCGAGCTTGCAGGTCGCAATGTTCTCCAACGGTGGCGCACCCGACCCAGCCGATGTTGAGCGGATCTCCGATCTCGCTCGGATTCGCTTTTCTGACTGATCGAATCGCCCTTGTCCCGGCGTAACGGGGGCAGTCGTATCTTCCTACTGGGTTCGGCAGAATGGTGCTTTATGACTATCCGCATGCATGAGGACGAAATAGAAGTGGACGACACACTCGTCCGCAAACTCCTCAGGTCGCAGATGCCCGCCCTCGCCGAACTTCCTCTGATCGCCGTCGAACCCTGGGGCACCGACAACGCCATCTGGCGCCTGGGTTCGGACTTGGTGATCCGTCTTCCCCGCGTTCATTGGGCAGCCGGGCAGGTCGAACTCGAAGCTCGTTGGTTGCCACGACTGGCTCCCCACCTTCCTGTAGCGATTCCCGAGCCGATCGCCATCGGTGAGCCCTCTGAAGGCTACCCATACCGATGGGCCATCCACCGATGGATTCCAGGTGAGGGGGCGGCACTGAAACAAATGGACGATCCCACGACATTCGCTTTCGCTCTCGCCGATGTCGTTCGGATGCTCCAAGCCCTATCGACGACAGATGCCCCGCCAGCGCAGAACCGCGCTCGACCGCTGGCAGAATACGACGAGGAGACGCGGTCGTACATCGACGGTGCGAGTCACTTGATCGATGCCGCAGCCGCCCTCGAAGTCTGGGAAGAGGCCGTGGCGGCACCTCCGCATCAGGGCCGTCCGGTCTGGGTGCAAGGTGACCTCGAAGGCAACTGTCTCGTCCGTAACGGAACACTGTGTGGCATCGTCGACTGGGGCTCAGCGTGTGCTGGGGATCCCTCGGTCGACATTCAGGTGGTCTGGTCCCCGCTTTTCACCGAGGACTCACGCCGTGCGTTCCTAGAGGCGCTCCAGGCCGACGATGCGTGTATTGCTCGAAGCCGCGGTGCTGCCATCCACCAAGCCTGCGGCGCTCTGCCGTATTACCTGCACACGTATCCGGCCATCGTCGAACGGTCCTGGCGCAAGCTGAAGACACTTGGAGTACGGCCCTCAACTGCTACGTAGCCGGCGGCGAGGTAGGGGGCACCCTCGGTGTCCTACGGGTCCTGAAATGCCGGGGTGTAGCAGACAGCCACGAGCAGACCTTCCGGGCTCAACAGCCGAGCCGTGATCTGACCCCACGGCTCCGTATGCGCACCGTGGATGAGGCGATAGTCCTTGGCCGAGAGTCAGCGGCTGCTGCCTCCACGTCAGCGACCTCGAACTCGATGCTCGCCTGAGGGACAGGGATCTCGTCGGGCCATTCGGTGGTTCCGAAGCAGGCATGCGCCGCCTCGGAAAGGGGCCAGAGTCCGAAGTGTTTCGTCCCTTCGAGCTCGTGGGTGAAAACGTAGTCGCCTTCTTGGCCCTCAAAGCTCAGGCCCAAGGCGTCAGCGTAGAAGGACCGAGACCCCTCAGCGTCTCGCACGATCGGGGCGATGCTCGTTACAAACTGGACTTCCATTGGCCTGCACCTCCGGTGTTACTCGCCGTCAACTCTTCCGTCTATCTGTACCCTTTCGGTGCGACATTTCCTCCGGACTCAGTACACCCTTGGGTCGTCTCCATCGCCGGTCGAGAGCACCCTCTCCGGCTGGACCGAAGGGCTCACCCTCCCGACGGTGATAGGGGGCACTCTGAGAATTTGCGATTGCAGCAGCGCAGCGGCCCTGGGATGCCAGAGACCACTTAAGTTGTAGCGTGCATAACAGTGGGCTGGGATCTGCGGCACCGGAAGTCATCGCTGGTGATCCGGTTGCTGCTGGCAGTTTGGATCGCCGCAATCGTCGTCGTGCTCTGCTATTCGGGACGATGGTGGGGCCTCGTATTCGTTGTTCCCCTTGTCCTTGACTTGTACCTGCTCCGTCGGATCTTGGTGGCCGGCCCCAGCCGGTAGCCGAGCCGAAGAGATGTGCGCCAAAGCGCGCTGGCGACGTCGAGTCGACGGGTAGCTCCGATGCGCCGAAGTGCCCGCCGTCCCGGCGAAGCTCCTATCAATGTCAAGCCCCTTCTGGGGCTCCGGGGTCAAGACAGCGGACAGAACAATGAATGAGCCACTCGAGTGGTCGAGGGCATGCTCTTATGAAGTCACGCGTCTCGTAGATCTGTGAGCCCGAGTCGTGGGTCGGCGGTTCGCTGGATAGTCAGCCCGGGGGCGACAGTTAGGGGGAGAGCCAGACCCACGGCTCGGGGAATCAGCCGCGAGGCAGGTAGCGATAGACCTCGGGGGCGACGTAGCGCTTCAAGATCCGGATGACGTCGCGCTTGGTGCGTCCTTCCTTCACTCGGCGCTCGAAGTAGGCGGTGGTCTCGGAATCGTGTGCGATGCGGACCATGACGATGCGCCACAGTGCGCTGTTGGCCTGGCGGTCCCCGCCTTGGTGATGACGGAGATGGCCGGCACTCTTGCCTGAGTCGGCCGGGATGGGTGACACACCGCAGAGGTGGGCCCAGGCCGCTTCTGAATGGAGCCGCTCGGGGTTGTCGCCGGCGGCCACCAAGAGCGCGGCAGCGGTGTCGGGCCCGACCCCGAAGCGGTCGAGGAGATCGGGGACGGTGGCGACGAGCAACGACTCGATCTTCTCGTCGAGTCCGGCCAGCTCGGCGTCGAGGGACTGGACACGATGGGCCAACGACGACAGCGACGCCTTGGTGGCTGCGGTCACCGGATCGACTGAGCGCCCGGGCCGCAGCCCGGCGCACTCGGCGACCAGGGCGGTCACGGTCATGCCCTTGAGCCGACAATGGAGCTGCTCGGGAGCGGTGAAGCCGAGATGGCGCATCTGGGTGATGGCCTTGACCCGGGCCTGGCGGGCTGAGCGCTTGGCGATGACGAGGACCCGGATGGCCTCGACCGGGCCATCCTTGGACTTGGCCGATCCGTTGGCCCGACCACTGATGGCGGCCCGGGCGGCCTCGATGGCGTCGAGGGGATCGGACTTTCCCTGGTTGCGCCGGGACTGGCGGTTCTGACGGTTCACCTCGACAACCTCGACGCCCTTGCGTCGCAGGAACCGCACCAGCCCGGTGCCATAGGAGCTGGTGCCTTCGATCCCGATCTTCGTCACCTCGCCGAAGTCCTCGAGCCACGCGAAGAGCGCCTTGTAACCGGCAGCGTCGGCGCTGAAGGCCTCGGTGCCGACGAGGCGACCGAGCGGATCGAGTGCGGCGGCCACGTGGGTGTCGAGGTGGGTATCGACGCCACCGGTGATCCCCGGCGCGGCTTCTACGATGGTCATGGCCATCCCTTTCTTCCTTCACAGTTGGGGGGATGGCACGGCCGTCTCGGATCGGAGCGACGGGCGGTTCGGGCTGTTGGTAGCAACCCGAACCAATCACCCACCTCAGAGACGGGACGTGCCGTGTTTGTTGTGCGGCTGGAAGAGCTCGGTCGACGACGCCCGAAGACGCCTCATGACTCCAAGTCAGGCCGAATCTCCCAGTACTCCCGAAGCTATTTGGGACCAGCAGTGAAGCGGTGGACCCTACAGAGCAGTGTCATTGATAGGGGGCAGGTGGTTCCTGGCT